>VOFK01001516.1_pt1 | contig 22790 bp, 41 predicted proteins | sample 5384121 | NCBI WGS metagenome assembly VOFK01 (sample SAMN12384730, study PRJNA508395) | human gut metagenome | isolation source: healthy gut J | host: Homo sapiens | reverse complement strand
AACCCGATGATGGAGAATCACTGCTTTCGGCATGCGCAGAGCTTGACAAAAGAACACAACCTTCTGATGATCACAGACAATACCTTTTTATCTCCATATTTGCAGAACCCGATTGCGCTCGGTGCAGATATCGTCATTCAGCGCGACAGCAAGTTCCTGTGCGGACATAACGACACGATCGCCGGTTTTGTCTGCTCTGCAAAGGAAGAGCTCGCCTGATTGCAAAAAAACGATTGCAAAGCGGCGGTTTTTGTCCCCCCTTCGACAGTGCTGGCTGGTAATGCGCGGCATCAAGACACTGGCGGTGCGCATGGAGCGGCAGCAGGAAAATGCGGGCAACATCGCGCGCTGGCTGACGGAGCAGAAGAAAGTCAGAAAAGTATATTATGCCGGACTGGAAACGCATCCTGGTTATGAGATCAATGCAAAGCAGGCGAGAGGTGCGGGTGCGATGATTTCCTTCGACGTCGACAGCGTGGAAACGGCACAGCGCGTGCTGGAAAAGGTGCGCGTCATCACCTTTGCGGAGAGCCTTGGGGGTACAGAATCTTTGATCACCTATCCGATGAAGCAGACCCATCCGGATGTTCCGAAGGAGTGGAGAGAAAAGCTCGGCATCACCGACACTCTGCTGCGCCTGTCCGTTGGACTGGAGCATGTGGACGAGCTGATTGCGGATCTGGAGGCAGGCGTTTGTTTCCCTGAGAAAAATCCACGCTGTAGGGACTGCATTGCGGCGGAAGAAAAAAGTCGCGTTTGCGACCCGTTGCAGGCATAAGAATCCTGCAGGGGCAGGATTTTTGTTGAGAGGGAGATTAGAAATGACAACCTATAATTTTGATCGGGAAATTGACCGGAAAAAGACAAACAGCCTGAAATATGATTTCGCCGTGGAACGCGGACGTGACGTAGATGTGTTGCCATTGTGGGTGGCGGATATGGATTTTCAGGCGCCGAAGCCTGTGTTGGATGCACTGCAGAATGCGGTTTCCCATGGGATTTTCGGTTATAGCGAGGTAAAAGGAAAATATTTTGACGCGCTGTATCGCTGGTTTGACAGTCGGTTTGACTGGCAGCCAAAGTCTGAATGGCTTGTAAAAACCCCCGGTGGTGGTATTCGCCCTTGCGATGGCGGTACGCGCTCTGACAAAAAGGGCGACAGTGTACTGATTCAGCCGCCGGTTTATTACCCGTTCTTTGAGGTGATTCGCGATAACAATAGAAAGATCGTAGAAAGCCCGCTTCTTTTGACGGACGGACATTATGAAATTGACTTCGACGATCTGGAAGAAAAAAGATCGCATCCCAGAATGTAAAGCTGTTTTTTTGCTGTGCAGTCCCCACAATCCTGTCGGCAGAGTCTGGACAAAAGAAGAGCTTCAAAAACTGGGAGAGCTTTGCGACCGCTACCATGTGTTTGTTGTGTCAGACGAGATTCACTGTGATTTTGCCTTTCCGGAGCATCCGCATACGATATTTGCAAAGGCATGTCCGCAGCTGGAAGAAAAGATGATTCTTTGCACTGCGCCGAGTAAAACCTTTAATCTGGCGGGGCTGCAGGTTTCCAATATCTGGGTTCCTGGAAAAGAGGTCCGGGACAGATTTAAAGCCGAGATCAACGCAGCGGGATATTCCCAGTTGAACGCCCTCGGTTTAATCGCGTGCCAGGCAGCGTACGAAAATGGCGGCGAGTGGCTTGAGCAGTGCCAGGCATTATTTGCGGGAAAATTTTTGAAGGTCCTGCGCAGCTTCTTAAAAAGAAAGACTGCCTAAGATCCGTCTGATCGAACCGGAAGGCACTTACTTTGCATGGTTGGACTGCTCGGGACTGGGACTGTCGGATACAGCGTTGGAAAATCTCATTGCACATCAGGCAAAGCTCTGGCTGGATGGCGGCTCTGTCTTTGACAAAAAGTCGGGACAGTTTGAACGCATCGTGCTGGCGTGCACGAAAAAAACGCTTTTTGCAGGCGCTCACACAGCTGGAAAGCAGCCTGCCGGGGAAGAAATTCATAACGCAAAAACAACTGCCGGGAGGCGGTGCTTTTATTCAATGAAAAGTCTGTGCTGATGCCGGAAAAACCATGGAATATTTTATTCATGACAATAGAATGCTTGCAGAGCGTGCATTCTATTGTTTAAAAAGGGTTGACAGATCCGAAAAGACAGAATATAATCACATTAACATATAAAGTAAGTAGGTTTAAGGAGGAAGAGCAAATGAGCAACGTTTATACATCCGCAGATCAGTTAATCGGCAGAACTCCCCTGCTGGAGCTGACACATATTGAAAAGGCAGAGGGCTTAAAGGCACACATCTATGCAGCAAGCTGGAATACTTTAATCCTGCAGGCTCTGTAAAGGACAGAATTGCAAAAAAGCGATGATCGATGATGCAGAGGCAAAGGGCGCATTAAAGGCAGGCTCTGTAATTATTGAACCTACTTCCGGCAACACCGGCATCGGCCTTGCGTCTGTTGCAGCGGCGAGAGGCTACCGTATCATTATCGTAATGCCGGAAACCATGAGCGTAGAGCGCAGACAGCTGATGAAGGCATACGGCGCAGAGCTTGTCCTGACAGAAGGTGCAAAAAGGGCATGAAGGGTGCAATCGCAAAGGCAGACGAGCTGGCAAAGGAAATTCCCAACAGCTTCATTCCGGAGCAGTTTGAGAACCCTGCAAACCCGGAGGTACACAGAAAGACAACCGGTCCTGAGATCTGGGAAGATTTGGATGGCAAGGTTGATATCCTGGTAGCAGGCGTTGGTACGGGCGGAACCGTGACCGGTACAGGCCAGTACTTAAAGAGCAAAAAAGGCTGATGTTAAAGGTTGTTGCGGTAGAGCCTGCAGGCTCTCCGGTTCTGAGCAAGGGCACAGCCGGCGCACACAAGATCCAGGGAATCGGCGCAGGCTTCGTACCGGACGTCCTGGACACCGGGGTTTATGACGAAATTATCACCGTAGAGAATCAGGATGCGTTTGCAACCGGCAGAAAGATCGGTCATCAGGAAGGTGTGCTGGTAGGCATTTCCTCCGGTGCAGCAGTATGGGCAGCGATCGAGCTTGCAAAGCGTCCCCGAAAACGAAGGCAAGAACATTGTTGTGATCCTGCCGGATACAGGTGATCGTTATCTGTCTACCCTCTGTTTACAGAAGAGTAAGAGGCAGAGTTTAAGCTCTGTTACAGTTCACCCGTGCCATTCGTGAAAATTTTCTTGACAGAGCGAAACGGGTATGCTATCTTGTAAAAAACCAAAAAAGCGATGACGAAGAAAAAGTAGTACAGACAGACGGCACAGAGAGCAGGCGGCGGTGGGAGTCCTGCGCGGATATCTGTAGGAAAAAGAACACTTCCGAGCTGCAAGCTGAACGCAGGATCTGTAAGTAGGCGAGCCGGAGTCCCACGTTACAGGGATAGCGTTTCATGGGAACGCGAAAAAGGGGCCGTACAAAGAAGTGCGGCAAGTTAGGTGGCACCGCGGATATAGCAGCAGCTATTCGTCCCCTATCTCAATAGGACAAATGGCTGCTTTTTTGCGTTCTTACAGTTCCCTTCGCAGCTTTCCGTGCGCAGCTTCTCATGCGAGCATGGAATCTGCACCCGGAAAGCGAAAGAGAAAACTGCAACGCAGCAAAAGGAAAAAGGAGGAAAAGCTTATGTGTTCCATTCTCTGCTACGCGGGAAAAGATGTCACCAAAGAAACGATGGAAGGATATTTGTTAAAGACAAAGATGAGAGGACCGGATGCCCAGCAGGTCGTTGAGACCGAATTCGGGTATCTCGGCTTTGCAAGACTTTGCGATCATGGGGTTGACCCCGGACGGCATGCAGCCGTTTCAACGGGACGGCAGCTGGGTGATCTGCAATGGTGAAATTTACGGCTTTCGCAAAATCAAAAAGGAGCTGGAAGAGCGCGGTTATCAGTTCCAGAGCGGTTCCGACTGTGAGGTTTTTGCTTCCGCTATATGAAGAATATGGACTGGAAATGTTTTCCCATCTGGATGCGGAATATGCCTGTGTATTGTACGATCACAAAAGCGGCAAGCTGATCGCAGCCCGTGACCAGATCGGAATCCGTCCGTTGTTTTATGGTTATTCCAAGAGCGGAAAGATTGCATTTGCCAGTGAGGCAAAGAACCTGATCGGCTGGGTGGACGAGGTGCGTGCATTTCCGCCCGGAAGCTATTATTACGATGGGAAATTTGTCAAATATGAGGATATCGCAGCTGTCCATGGTTATGTGCACGAAGATATTGATGTGATTACAAAAAACATCCATGATAAGCTGACGGAGGGGTAAAAAACGTCTGGATGCAGACGCTCCGCTGGGCTTTTTGTTATCCGGCGGTCTGGACTCAAGTCTTGTATGTGCAATTGCAGCAGATATTTTGAAAAACCGATCAGGACCTTTTGCAATCGGCATGGACACAGATGCGATTGATTTAAAATATGCAAAAAGAAGTTGCTGATTTTATCGGCGCAGAGCATACCGAAGTCATCATGACAAAGGAAGAAGTGCTGGAAAGCCTGGAAACCGTTATCGAAGCGCTTGCAACCTATGACATCACGACGATCCGTGCGAGCATGGGCATGTACCTTGTCTGCAAGGCAATCCATGAAAAAAACAGACTTAAAGGTGCTGCTGACCGGTGAAATTTCCGACGAGCTGTTCGGCTATAAATATACGGACTTTGCACCGAGCGCGGCAGCCTTTCAGGAAGAGGCAGCAAAGAGAATCCGTGAGCTGTACTGCTATGATGTCCTGCGTGCCGACCGGTGTCTTGCGGCAAACAGCCTGGAAGCCCGTGTACCCTTCGGCGATCTCGACTTTGTCAGTTATGTGATGTCCATTGACCCGGCGAAGAAGTTAAACACCTACGGAAAAGGAAAAATATCTGCTGCGCAAAGGCATTTGAAACAGATCATATTTTTGCCGGAAAACATCCTGTGGAGAGAAAAAGCTGCATTCAGCGATGCAGTAGGGACACAGCATGGTGGATGATTTAAAAAGAATACGCAGAGAAGTATTACACCGACGAGGAATACGAAACGCTCCGCCAGAAATATGATTTTGCACAGCCCTTCACAAAAGAAAAGCCTGCTGTATCGGGAAATCTTTGAAAAGTATTATCCCGACAGGCAAGGATGGTGCCGGACTTCTGGATGCCCAACAAGAGCTGGGAGGGCTGTAATGTCAATGACCCCAGTGCCCGTGTGCTGGCAAACTACGGTGACAGCGGAAAATAAAAAACAATAGAATGCACGCTCTGCGAGCATTCTATTGTCATGAATAACGGGTGGGGCTTATAAGCCCCACCCGTTTACGCGTTCCATTCGCATTCGCCGGACGTGCGGAACATCAGCAGCGCCTCGCGGCAGGAAAATTCACCCAGCTCATAGTATCCGTGGGAAAGTCGGTTGATGCGTTCCAGAGAAACTGCGCGGTTGGCACATTTGGGCTGGTCATAAATAAAAACGGATGCCCTTGGCGTAATATTCAGCGTCGAATTCGGGAGTTCCTTCTTCCTCATAATAAGGGTCGAAGAAAAACACCTCGTCCCTGGAAATGCCGGTTAAAAGCACATAGTGCGGAACTTCAAGAAAAAGACGCAGCACGACAGCTGCGCCGTGCAAAAGCGCCTGACTGATTTCGCTGTCCGGGGACAGTGTAACATCGTTACCGAAAAGAAACTGCGTCTGGATCGGAAAAGAGCGGACAGCTGCCAGCTGATTTAACCAACTGCCGACAAAACGCATTGCGGCGGCGGAAGTGCCGTGACGGCATGGTTGTCCCTGTTCGTTATAAGTGTCCATTGTATAGAGCATAATACATTTGAGGATGTCAGGACTGATTTCTTCCCGATCAAACAGGTAGCGGATTCCGTTGGTAATAGAAACAGAACCGCAGTCATATTCTGAGGACTGATAATTTAAGTAATTTTTCATTGAAAAATCCTCCGGTAAAGCATATTATGTAAGGTCAGTGGATTGTTCCGTACTGCGCACTCCCACAATCCTACCCATCTATGAGCAAGCTCCTGTGGGCTTAGACCTTTTGATCCTGGCATCCTTATAGGATAGAAAGAATCGTGCGCTCTGCTGTCGAATATAACGCGAACCCCCGTACTTTGTCAAGAATATGGGAATAGAGTCTTGACAGATCGAAAAAAATAGAATACAATTCTCACTAACATACCGGATAGGTAGGTATTGAGCGGCGGATGATTCGCCTAAAAGGAGGAGCAGTTATGAAAAAACGAAACAGGATCTTAAGCCTGCTTCTGGCAGGAGTGATGGCGCTGGGACTGACCGCGTGCGGCGCATCGAATGCAGGTGCTGCAGCAGATGAAACCGGAAGCGCAGCGGTGAGCACAGAGAGTGCATCCTCAGACACAGCAGCTTCGGGAGAGAAGATTATCAACGTCGGTGTGACCAATACCATCGGCAGTATCAATCCCCTTTTTGTTAAACGGCGGCGAGATTAACAAATATGCGACCGGACTGATGTTTTTTTGCCGTTGATGGAGCTGGATGCTGACTTGAACTTCGAGGGCATGCTGGCAGATTCCATCACAACAGAAGATAACAAAAACTTTATCGTTCACATCGATGATGCTGCAACCTGGTCGGACGGAACGCCTGTTACGGCAGATGATGTGGTTTATACCGCGCTTCGCCTGGCGAGCCCGGTCATCGGCAATACTGCAATGATGTATTATGTATTTGAAGGTGTTGGCGACGACGGCTTTGTGGAGGAAGGTGCAGAGAGCATCGACGGCATTCAGAAGGTAGACGATAAAACGGTACAGTTTACGACCAAAGAAGAAATGCCGATTACTACCTTTGAAAACAGCTATGCGAGATATCTGCTGACTCTGCCCAAGCATGTGATCGAGCAGTATTCCGAGGAAGAGCTTTCCACAGCGGATTGGTTCAACCATCCCGATGTTGTCAGCGGACCGTTCATCGTAACGGATTTCGATGTGGATCATTATATTTCCTATGAAGCGAACAAGGATTATTGGAAGGGGCGCGCCCAAGATCGACAAGCTCAACATCAAAATCGTAGACGGCAGTCAGCTGTATGCAGGTCTGCAATCCGGCGAAATCGATATCACCCAGCAGACGATGAGTGATATCCCGCAGGAGGACTATGAGAGCGTAGAAGCCCTGGACAACGTAGACGTTGTATACGGTTCCCCGGTTACCAACCAGTCCGTATTTATCCAGACAAAGAACGTTCCGGATGTAAAAGTTCGTCAGGCGATGCTGTATGCGATCGACCGTCAGCAGATTCTGGAGGAACTGTTAAACGGACATGGCGAAATTGTAGATGGATTCTTGTCCAGTGCAAGCCCGTTCTATGATGATTCCCTCACACCGGTTTCCTATGATCCGGAAAAGGCAAAAGCACTTCTGGAAGAAGCTGGATGGGACGGCTCCCAGACAATCCGTTTCTATGTAAATTCCGGCGATTCGACCTTTGTAAACGCAGCCTCCATCATCGCTGCAGAGTGGGCTGCAGTCGGCATCAAGGCGGAAATCCAGACCGTTGACTTCGCAACGCTGATGAGCGTAGCAGGCACAGAGGACTATGATGTACTGGCAGTACAGTACACCTATGCGCCGGTGGATCCCTATCCGGATGTAGCATGGCTGCTTGGCGGTGAAGAAAGCTGGACCGGCTACAGCGACGATACGTTAAACGACGCATTGACCAAATCCCAGCTGACAAGTGATCCGGAGGAAACAAAAGAGCTGTTCTCCGTTGTGGATAAAAAGGTACAGGAAGATGTTCCGATGTTCTCCGCCTATGTTATCAGCGCACAGGGGCAGTCAGCAAGCGGATTACAGGCGCAGCTCCCAGCGTATACGGCTTCTTCAACGATGTCCAGAACTGGGACGTAGTGGAATAAAGAAGAATCCTGTTTCACAGAATTCCATTCTGCCGCAGTGGGATCTTCGCGGAGCATTTTTATCAGAGAAAAAAGAAGTTTTCTTCCGATAAAAAGTTTGTATTTCATATATTTTATGCTATGATAATAACTGCCGCACATCTCTTTTTTTGGGAGGTGTGCGGCAGAATCTGATATATGAGTAAAGTGAGGAAAAGCAAATGCCGCATTTACTGGAAGTAGAGGGGCTGACAACCGTTTTTGACAGCGACTACGGACGCACTGTCAGCGTGGACCATGTAAATTTTCATGTAGATAAGGGAGAAGTTGTCTGTATCGTCGGCGAATCCGGCTGTGGCAAGAGCGTGACCTCACTTTCTATTATGGGCTGCTTGGAAGAGGCGGAACCGTGACGGAGGGAAGCGTCGTATTCGAGGACAGGAACCTTCTGACGATGACGGAAAAAGAGCTGGATAAAATCCGGGGCGACCGTCTGACGATGATTTTCCAGGACCCGCTGACCTCTCTCGATCCGGTCTTTACAGTCGGCAACCAGCTGATGGAGAGCATCCGAAAGCATATGAGACTGTCAAAAGAAGAGGCGCGAAAGCGGGCAGAGCAGATTTTAGGAAAAGTTGGTATGCCCGATCCTCACGGTGTCATGAAAAAATATCCCCATACGCTTTCCGGCGGCATGCGCCAGCGTGTGATGATCGCGATGGCTCTGTGCTGCAATCCGGGCCTGCTGATCGCAGATGAACCGACGACGGCACTGGATGTGACGATTCAGGCACAGATTATGGCGCTGTTGCGCAATCTGCAAAAAGAGAGCGGGATGTCGATGATCCTGATCACCCATGACATCGGGCTGGTAGCGAGCATGGCGGACCGCGTGATCGTTATGTACGCCGGACAGATGATCGAGGAAGCACCGGTAAAGGAGCTGTTTGCTGCCGGCACATCCGTATACAAAGGCACACTTTTTGCAGACGGTTCCCGGAATTTATGACGAAAAGGACAGGGAGCTTGTCGCGATTCCCGGCATGGTCCCGGAGAATTATGATTCGATCCCCGGCTGTCGGTTTGCAGACCGCTGCGCCTTCCGGACAAAAGGCTGCGATCAGCCTCAGAGCTACAGACAGATCGGGGAAGGACATTTTGTCAGATGTATGCTCGCCAAAGAAGGAGAAACGTGAAGATGAGCATAAATATGGAAGAAAAAACACGGAGAAGGGAGCCGCTGATCCGGGTAGAAAACCTGAAAAAAATATTATCCCATCCGGGCGGCGTTATTACCCATACGACAGGCTATGTGCATTCGGTGGACGGCGTTTCGCTTTTCGATTGCAGAGGGAGAAACCCTCGGTCTGGTGGGCGAATCCGGCTGCGGCAAATCGACGGTGGGCAGACAGCTGGTCGGCCTGGAAAAGCCGACGGGCGGCAGGCTGTTTTATCATGGAAAGGATATGGAGAAGCTTTCCGGAAAAGAGAAAAAGAGCGTGCGCACGCAGCTGCAGATGGTGTTCCAGGACCCATATTCTTCCCCTGAATCCGAGAAAGCATATTTATGAAATTTTATCCCAGCCGATGCTCTATCATGGGATTTCCAATAAAGAAACTGTCCACAGGGATGTTGATCGACTGCTGGATATGGTAGGACTTCCAAAACACGTCCTCGGGCGCTACCCGCATGAGTTCTCCGGCGGACAGCGGCAGAGAATTGGGATAGCGCGGGCACTGTCTTTAAATCCCAGGTTTTTGGTCTGCGATGAGCCGGTCAGCGCGCTGGACGTTTCGATTCAGGCACAGATTCTGAATCTGCTGCGCAGCCTGCAAAAGGATCTCGGGCTGACGTGCATGTTCGTTGGACATGGACTCGGCGCGGTCAATTATGTCAGCGACCGGATCGCAGTCATGTACCTTGGTAAAATTGTGGAGATCGGGCCGGCGCAGGAGGTGTTCCATCATCCGGTACACCCTTACACCCGCGCCCTGATCGATGCAGTGCCGATTGCAGATCCCAAAAAGCGGGAACAAAAACCGCTTCTGAACGGAGAAATCGGCTCCAGCACGAACCCGCCCTCCGGCTGCCGCTTCCATCCGAGATGTCCGTATGCGACGGAAAGCTGCAGACAGGAAGTGCCGGAACTTTGCAGTGTTTTCCCAGGCAGCAGTCATCTTGCGGCGTGCCCATATGCAATTGCGCAGCTGGCTGGCGCACCCGCATACGATGCGAAGATGCAGCAGGTTGTCGTAGAGCAGAAATGGAGATAAAAGTGACATGGGAAAATATATGATCAAGCGCATCCTGATCGCCATCCCGGTTCTGATCGGGATCACGATCATCGACTATGCGATTATGTGTCTTGCGGGCAGCCCGCTGCAGATGCTGCAGGGACCCCGAATTTCCCAGGCTGCGGTTGCGGCAAAGGAAATCGCCCTCGGTCTGGATAAACCGTTTTATGTGCAGTATTTTGTCTGGTTAAAACAGCTTTTACATGGAAATATGGGCTATTCGATCAAGTCCTATCAGGCAGTCAGCGAGATGATCGCAAGCCATTTGGGACCGACGCTTTTGCTGATGGGCGTATCGCTTCTGGTCAGCTTGCTGATGGCGGTGCCCGCCGGAATTTACAGTGCGATCAAGCAGTATTCCGCAGGAGATTATACGGTTGTTACACTTTCCTTCCTGGGAAGCAGCGTGCCCGGATTTTTCCTTTCTTTGCTGTTGATCTATCTGTTTACGGTAAAGCTTGGCTGGCTTCCGTCCAGCGGAATGGCGACGCTCGGAACTGCAGGCGGCGCGGGTGATGTGGCAAAAAGCATATGGTGATGCCGGTGTTAGTCCTGGCTACCTCCATGGCTGGCACAAATATCCGTTATATTCGAAGCGCGATGCTGGAAATTTTGCAGCAGGATTACCTGCGCACGGCAAAGGCAAAGGGAATCGGAAGATTTCTTGTCATCAATAAGCATGCGCTGCGCAACGCACTGATTCCGATTATTACGGTAATCGGAATGGAGATTCCAGTGCTGTTCGGCGGTCAGGTTATCATTGAGCAGGTCTTTTCCTGGCCGGGACTCGGACTGATGACGATGAGCGCAATCACGAACCGGGATTATCCGGTTATTATGGTGTCTGCCTGCTGTCTGCAATCGTTGTGCTGGCGGCAAACCTGATTACGGGATATTTTATACGCGCTGGCAGACCCGACAATCCAGCTGAAATAGGAGCGGCGAAGATGGAGAAAAAGATCGTATCAAAAAGATATTTCAAGAGAAAGCTATTTGCAAGACCGTCATCCGTCGTTTTTAAACAGCATCATCTGGCAACGGTCAGCCTTGTGATTTTAGCGGTTTTGGTGGTGGCAGCGCTTTTGGCACCGATCATCGCACCGTATAATCCGGATGAAATCGTCGGGAGGCTTTTCCAAAGCGCCCACAGCAGAGCATTGGCTGGGAACGGATCAGATCGGTCGTGACGTCTTGAGCCGGCTTTTGTATGCGACGCGGATTTCCCTGTTGGTCGGTGTGCTGGCGACGGCGATCTCTACTGTGATCGGGTGTGATTCTAGGACTGATCGCCGGGTATTTTGGCGGCGCTGCGGATATGATTATCATGCGTTTTACGGATATGGTCATGTCGTTTCCCTATATTTTGCTGGTGCTGGTTGCGGCGTCGATTTTTAAGCCGGGGCTCTGGAGCATCATCCTGATTCTGGGCTTTGTAGACTGGCCGGGAATTGCCCGTCTGGTTCGCGGCAATGTGCTGAGCCTGCGGGAGAGTAATTTTATTAAAAGTGATCTCGTGGCAGGAATGCCGCTTCCGTATATTCTGTTTTCCGAGATTCTGCCGAATACCGCTGCGCCGATTCTGGTGTATGCAACGTCGGTTCTGGCGTTGTCGATGTTGGATGAGGCGGCACTTTTCGTTCCTCGGAATGGGTGTGCAGCCGCCGACCGCGAGCCTTGGAAACATGTTAAACGGCGCGCAGTCGCTGACTGTACTGACGAAACAGCCGTGGCTCTGGATTCCGTCCGGGCTGATGATCGTGGTGCTGGTCATTGCGATTAACTTTATCGGTGACGCGCTGCGGGATGCGCTGGATCCCAATAGCGGAAAGTAAGACTGGAACACGCAAAAGCAGAAAGAACTACAGCAGGAACACTGCAGGAGGACATCGGAGGGATTTGCGATGATACAGGAAATGGATTTAATGGAAATTTTTTACTGGTTTCACAGACATCCGGAGCTGTCTTATGAGGAATACGATACAACTGCGCAGATTAAAAAGCTGTTGAAAGCAGCGGATGTAAAGATCCTGCCGATTCCGATGGAAACCGGTCTGATTGCTGAGGTAAAGGGAGAAAAGGATGGTCCGGTGCAGGCGCTTCGCTGTGATATTGACGCGCTGCCGATTACTGAGCTGACGGATTTACCTTATGCGTCGGAATGTCCGGGAAAGATGCACGCCTGCGGGCACGATTTTCACATCACGGCGGGAATCGGGACTGCGATCTGGCTGCAGGAACATAGGGACGAGCTCTGCGGGACAGTGCGGTTTTTCTTCCAGCCAAGAGAAGAGTCCTCCCTGGGCGCACGGAAAGTGCTGGAAACGACGGCACTCGATTCGGTTACGCGCGTCTGGGGCTTTCATTCTGATCCGACCAATTTGGTCAATGCCATCGGCATCCGGGAGGGCGCAGTTGCGGCGGCAGTAGATCGGTTTGTGATTACGATAACGGGCGTCGGCTGCCACGGCGCACACCCGGATGATGGCGTTGATCCAATTCCGGCGGCTGCAGCCATGGTTCAGGCATTTCAGACGATCGTGACCCGCAATATCAATCCGTTCCATCCTACACTCATCAGCGTTACGCGACTGGAAGCGGGAAATACCTGGAATGTGATTCCGCAGACAGCACAGCTGGAGGGAACTGTTCGGACCATGGATCGGCAGGATCGCTGCCTGTTTGAAAAACGCTTAAAAGCAATTGCAGAGCGGACCGCATCTGCCTATGGAGCGTCCGCAGAGGTAGAGTGGATTCCCGGTCCTCCGGCTGTTTGCAACGATGCAGAAATGGCGGCTTTTGCAAAGGAAACGGCAGAAGGGAGGGCTTTCAGACTGTTCCGGAAGAACAGTCGCTCGGCGGAGATGATTTTTCTTTCTACATGGAGAAAGTGCCCGGCTGCTATATTAAAATCGGCATCGGAAAGGGGGCGACAATCCATCAGCCGACCTTTCAGGTGGACCCGGCGGCATTGATGCCTGCGGTACGGTATTTGAGTCGTCTGCTGCTGCGCTGGGGCGAGGAAAATGCCTGAGTGACGCAGCCGAGGAATATGTACAGCAATACGCAGCTTTTGCGTAAGAACACAATATAAGAAAAGGGGTAAAAAACATGAGCACATTTCGATTTGCCATTATGGGAGCAGGTAACATCGCACATCAGTTTTGCGATGCAGTGACGCTGGTGGAGGACTGTGAGGTGAGCGCGATCGCCAGTAAGGATCTGGGACGCGCACAAAAATTTGCGGAGGAATGCAGCGTAGCCCATGCGTATGACAACTATGAGCAGATGCTGATAGAGGAAAAGCCGGACTGTGTTTATATTGCAGTGACGCCAAACGACCATTTCCGTCTGACGATGCTTTGTCTGGAGCATCGCGTTCCGGTGTTGTGCGAAAAAGCGATGTTTACAAACAGTGCGGAGGCAAAAGCGGTTTTTAAAAGCAGAAAAAGACCAAACCTTTGTAATGGAAGCGATGTGGAGTCGTTTTCTGCCGGCGGTCAACCAGGCAAAAAAATGGGCGGCAGAAGGAAAAATCGGCAGACTGGAAGCCTTACAGGGAAGAATCGGTTTTCTCGCGCCGGAGGGAGCAGACAATCGGTATCACAGCCCTCTGCTGTGCGGCGGAGCTGCGACGGATATCACGGTTTATGCCTATGAAATCGCGACCTGGCTGGTCAATGAGCCTGTCCGCAAAACCTATGCGGCTGCGAACCTTGATCAGACCGGTGTAGACTTAACCGATCAGGTTACGGTGAAGTTCGAACATGTGCTGGCAGATCTTGTGACGAGCTTTGCAGCGCCTATGGGCAACAGCATGGTGATCTACGGTCGGGAAGGGCGCATTGAGCTGCCCGATCCCCATTATGCATCCAAATGCTTTTTATATGGGGCGGATGGGATGCTGAAGGAAGAATTCACAGATACGACGACGCAGAAGGGCTTTACCTACGAGATCGAAGAGACGATCCGCTGCGTGCGCGCAAAGAAGACGGAAAGCCCGGTTGTTCCGCATGCGACGACAATTGCTTGCGCGGAGCTGTTTGATCAGATTCAGGCGGCAAAGAAAGAGTGAAATATCGGAAACAACGTGCAGAAAAAAGGCGGTACAGATTTTGAGCTCTGTACCGCTTTTGTGTTGGTGTACCCGGTCCGCATTCCTGCAGGGCGGGGTTTCTGTCGCGAAGTTTAGAAATAATCCGAAAAATACGGTTTCTTGACCGGAATCAGCCGCTCCAGCCAGGTCAGCATATAGTATTCCATCGAGATTTTTTCATGGTCGTAAAGATAAGTCGGGCGCTTGTAGCCCATCATCAAGGCAGTGAGCGTGTTAATGTCGAGTTCTACGACGTTAATGGACTGATTGTCCTCGACACGCCTCGGCTCACAGGTTGTTCCTCGTGCCAGGAAACGAGAAAATCTCCCTGATTCCAGGAAGCAAGGCCGTCAGTAACCCGGAAATGGATTTTGAAATCCTCCGGCTGGATCTGCCAGGGATACTCCTGCAAAAAGCTTTCAACATCTACGATTCGTGCCATAATATAGGAGCTATCGTTTTTCTTCGATCTCACTGTCTTCAAACAGATATGCCATGGGTTCGCCGGAATAATTATCCCCCGTACCTGTGTGATCATAGAAAAATGCGCGCTGATGTAGTTCCATAGACCGTGTCTGGCCTCGCTGGTTAAATAAACCATTTCCTTAATATGAAAAATTTCATTTGCAATGTAATAAACCAGATAACTCGAGGGGCTTGTGCTCTTCATTATAATAAAGGGCTACGATCATATCATCATTTTCCCAGCGCCAGTATTCATCCCAGGCCAGCTTGTCGCGAATGAGTGCACCGTGGTGCTGCATGGCGAAATAGGAATACACGTTATGAAAATCCTCGGAATCCAGGCTGACACGTTCGACCATGCCCCGGACGGGGAAGGCCTTTGGAAGCTGCGTATCCTTGACAGTGAAGGTGAGTTTGTCGGACACGATCTCCCAGCCCATTTTCCGATAAAATGGAATGGAATATGGATATAGAAAGGAAATGGGAAGCTTCTTTTTGTGCATATAGTCGATGACATAGCGCATCAGGGAATGAATCAGTCCGCGTCCGGTGTATTCCGGATAAGTAGTGACTCCGGTGATGCCCCCATCGCCATAATGTTATCCTGAATGTTGATCTGCATGGAATAAACAACGATCATGGATGCCAGCTTTTTCTTTATAAAAAACCAACCGAGTACATAAGCGTCCTCGAGAATCGGACGTTTGGCATATTTGATTTCCTCCTGCTCCCAGCCGGTCTGGAAGAGCTCGTAGGAGGTTACCTGAAAAGCATACTGTAAAAGTGCGTTGAACTGCTCCAGATCGTTGTGATCGAGCTCACGCATGCGGAAATCACCGTTGATTTCAAGGTAAGTGTGCGTGTCCTTGTCTCGACATAGAAGATGCCTCTTTTCTGAATGATGCGGTCTTTAGATTTCAAAGACATCATACAACCAAATGAAAGGCTCGTAAAGAGGAAAACTTTTCGCATGACAGCTTTTGAAATTTAGAGTATACTGTGATATCAGAGAGTCGTATGGATGAAACGACTGCAGAAAGGGACAGGAGGCAAATTGATGAATCAGATTCCCCAGGCAGGGGAGAAATTTATCAGCATTTTAAAGGAAAGCTTTATCGGATTGTGGCACTGGCAACCCACACGGAGACCGGTGAGCAGCTTGTGATCTATCAGGCACTTTATGGAGAGTTCCAGGTTTTTGCAAGACCGCTTTCCATGTTTCTGGAAAAGGTGGATGCAAAAAAATATCCTGATGCAGCGGGAAAAGACCGTTTTATGCGGATCCCGATGGCAGAAAGCAGCGGCAGTGTCACGGCCTGTTGCAGCGCCGCCGTCAGAGAACCCTGTTGAGCTCGACCCGCTGCAATGTCGTCAGAAAACCCTGTTGAGCCCTCGGCCCGCTGCAATGCCGTCAGAGAGCACTGTTGAGTCCCGGGACGTTGCAGCACCGTCTGAGAACCCTGTTGAGCCCCAGCCCGATCCCGGTCTGCTCGCTTTTTTTAGATGCGGACAGCTACGAAGAAAAAGCTGGAAGTATTTGCAGCGCTGGAGGGCAAAGCCGATCTTCATATGTTGAATGCCATTGCTGCTTCCCTGGATCTGGAGCTTTCGGAGGGCAGTTTGGAGGAGCAGTACGACACGCTGAAAAGCTGCCTGATGACACTGGAGCGTTATGAGTGCAATCGCCTGCGGTGAGCAAAAAAAAAAAAACGGAGAATTGGATTGAAACAACAAACCCCAAGGAATATTGAAGTACAGAGAAAACAGGAACTGTTAAACCGGATTGCGCCGGGACTATTAACATGGTATGATAAAAGCAGACGGAGCTTACCCTGGCGGGAAGAACCGACGCCGTATCGGGTCTGGGTATCGGAGATCATGCTGCAGCAGACGCGGGTCGAGGCGGTAAAACCGTATTTTGCGCGCTTTATGGAACGACTGCCGGATATCGAAGCGCTCGCCGAAGTGGATGATGATGAATTATTAAAACTTTGGGAAGGGCTCGGCTATTACAGCAGGGCACGGAATTTAAAGGCTGCGGCACAGCAGATTGTGACAGAATATGGCGGAGAGATGCCGTCGGATTACAAAAAGAGCTTTTAAAGCTAAAAGCGAATCGGAAGCTACACAGCTGGCGCGGTTTCTTCGATTGCCTTTAAACAGCCCAATCCCGCAGTGGACGGAAACGTACTGCGTGTCATTTCCCGGCTTTTGGAGGATGACAGCGATATTTCCGATCAGTCGGTAAAAAAAAGAGTAGAGGATGATCTGCGTCCTGTCATGCCAAAGGATCGCCCCGGTGACTTTAATCAGGCGTTGATGGAGCTTGGCGCAACCGTCTGTTCTGCCAAACGGTGCACCGAAGTGCAGCAACTGTCCGTGGCAGGAATTCTGCCTTGTAGGATTGCATGGCACCTGGCAGCAGTATCCGCAAAAGGCAGCCAAAAAGGCAAGGACGATCGAAGATAAGACGATTCTCGTGATTCGGACGAGTAGACAGGTCGTTTTGCGTAAGCGTCCGAAAAAGGGACTGCTGGCAGGACTGTATGAATTTCCGGCGATGGACAAAAAGGCATCGTTGGAAGAGGTCAGGGAATGGCTGAAAAACAGGGTGTGGAAGCTGTCCGGATAGAGAAGCTTCCGGAATCAAAACATATTTTCACCCATAAGGAGTGGCACATGACCGGCTATCAGGTTCTGGTGGATGAACTGGAGCCCATGGGTCAGATGAATCCTCCTTTTGTTGAGACACAGGAAATCGAAGGAAATTACCCGATTCCGTCCGCATTTGCAGCCTCACAGCGCCTATCTGAAAATTCAGACAGGTATCCAGAAGATGAAAGGAACAACACTATGAAACTGCTTTCTATTGCCATTCCCTGCTATAATTCGCAGGATTATATGGCACATTGCATCGAATCTCTGCTTCCGGGGGGAGAGGATGTTGAAATTTTGATTGTCAACGACGGTTCGAAGGATGACACCGCCAAAATCGCAGACGAATATGCGGCAAAATATCCTACGATCGTAAAGGCGATCCATAAGGAAAACGGCGGACACGGCTCTGCGGTCAACACCGGAATTGAAAATGCGACCGGAATTTATTTTAAAGTGGTAGACAGTGACGACTGGGTAAAAGAAGATGCCTATCTCGCCATTCTGGAAAAGCTGAGGGAGCTGACCGGCGGTGTGGATACACTTGATCTTCTGATCAGCAACTTTGTTTACGAAAAAGAGGGTGAACGCCGCAAAAAGGTGATGCGTTATAAACATGTCCTGCCGGAATACCGTATGTTTGGCTGGGAAGATGTTGGACGTTTCCATGTCGGTCAGTATATCCTGATGCATTCCGTTATTTACCGGACGAAGCTTTTGCGGGAATGCGGTTTAAAAAGCTTCTCCGGAGCATACGTTTTATGTGGACAATATTTATGTCTTTGAGCCTCTGCCGTATGTCCGCAACATGTATTATCTGGATGTGAATTTCACCGCTATTTTATCGGCAGGTCAGATCAGTCCGTCAACGAAAAGGTCATGACCGGACGAATCGACCAGCAGATCAAGGTCAACCAGATCATGACAGACTACTTTTGTGGAAAAGAAGAGCGAGATCATGGGCAATAAGCCCCTTGCAAAGTATATGTTGAGCTATCTGGACATCATTACGACGATCTCCTCCATCCTGCTGATCCGCATCAACACACCGGAATCTCTCGAGAAAAGCGTGAGCTGTTAAACTACATCAGCCAAAAAGGACAAGAAGGTTTACAGAAAGCTGCGTTACGGTCTTTTAGAAACTGTATGAATCTGCCTGGAAAAACCGGAAGATGGATTTCTGTGGAAGGCTACAAAATCTGCCAGAAGTTTTTTGGCTTCAACTAATCGAAAAAAATCTTGTTGTCCTTTGCAAATTGTGCTAGAATATACAATGGGTTTTTAGGGAATACGTTTACAGAAAGGATAATATGGGTGGATTTATGAAAAGACAAGACATTCATAAGGTACTGATTATTGGCTCAGGACCGATCATTATCGGACAGGCATGTGAGTTCGATTACTCCGGCACACAGGCTTGCAAGGCACTGAAAAAGCTGGGCTACGAAATCGTACTGGTAAACTCGAATCCGGCAACGATCATGACAGATCCGGACACAGCGGATATCACATATATTGAACCGCTGAATGTGGAACGTCTCGAGCAGATTATTGAGAAGGAACGCCCGGATGCACTGCTTCCGAACCTGGGACGGACAGTCCGGACTGAATCTTTGCTCCGAGCTGCAGGCAGCAGGCGTTCTGGATAAATACAATGTGAAGGTGATCGGCGTACAGGTAGATGCCATCGAGCGCGGCGAAGATCGTATTGAGTTTAAGAATACCATGAATGCGCTTGGTGTTGAGATGGCAAGAAGCGACGTCGCCTACTCCGTAGACGAGGCACTTCTGCGATTGCGGACAAGCTGGGATATCCGGTTGTTCTGCGTCCTGCATACACCATGGGCGGCGCCGGCGGCGGTCTTGTTTATAACAAAGAAGAATTAAAGACAGTCTGCGCAAAGAGGTCTGCAGGCGAGCCTCGTGGGTCAGGTTCTGGTAGAGGAGTCTATCCTTGGATGGGAAGAGCTTGAGCTGGAAGTTGTCCGCGATGCAAAAGATGAAATATGATTACCGTATGCTTTATTGAAAATATTGATCCCGTTGGCGTACATACCGGTGATTCCTTCTGTTCCGCTCCAATGCTGACGATTTCCGAGGAGGTACAGAAGAAGCTGCAGGATCAGGCATATCGTATCGTAGACGCAATTGAGGTGATCGGCGGTACGAATGTACAGTTTGCACATGATCCGATTTCCGGTCGTGTTGTTGTTATTGAAATCAACCCCAGAACTTCCCGTTCCTCCGCACTGGCAAGTAAGGCAACCGGTTTCCCCGATCGCTCTTATTTCTGCAATGCTGGCAAGCGGTCTGACTCTGGATGAAATTCCTTGCGGTAAATATGGCACACTGGATAAATACGTTCCGGACGGCGATTATATCGTTCTGAAATTCGCGCGCTGGGCATTTGAGAAGTTCAAAGGTGCAGAGGACAAGCTTGGCACACAGATGCATGCGGTCGGCGAGGTTATGAGTATCGGTAAGAATTTCAAAGAAGCATTCCAGAAAGCGATCCGTTCTCTGGAAAAGAGCCGTTATGGTCTTGGTCATGTAAAGGATTTTGATCAGAAGTCCAAAAAGAGCTTCTGACCATGCTTGCAACTCCCAGCAGCGAGCGCTATTTCATCATGTATGAAGCGCTGCGTAAGGGGTGCATCTGTTAGAAGAAATCAACAAACTGACCAAAGTTAAAGGATTACTTTATCGAGCAGATGAAGGAGCTGGTTGAGGAAGAAGAGAAGCTCGTTGCTGCTTATCACGGACAGGTTCCTGCAGAGATGCTGATTTGAAACAGGCGAAGCTGGATGGCTTCTCTGATAAATATTTAAGCCAGATCCTGGGTGTATCCGAGGAAGCAATTCGGACACGCAGAACAGAGCTTGGCGTTGTGGAAGGCTGGGAAGGTGTTCATGTAAGTTCTACTGAGAATTCCGCATACTATTACTCCAGCTATCATATCAAGGACGAAAAAGCCCGGTAGACAACAGCAAACAGAAGGTAATGATCCTCGGCGGCGGTCCTAACAGAATCGGTCAGGGTATCGAATTCGATTACTGCTGCGTACATGCTGCAAAAAGCACTGCATGCTCGGATTCTCCACGATCATTGTAAACTGTAACCCCTGAGACGGAACGGTATCTACAGACTATGACACCTCCGACAAGCTGTATTTCGAGCCTCTGACTCTGGAAGATGTCCTGCAATTTATGAAAAGAGAACAGCCGGTTGGCGTTATCGCACAGTTCGGTGGACAGACTCCGCTGAACCTGGCAGCAGACCTGAAGAAAATATGGTGTCAACATTCTCGGTACAACTCCGGAAACCATCGACATTGCAGAGGATCGTGACCTGTTCCGTGCGATGATGGATAAACTGGAGATTCCGATGCCTGGAAGCAGGAATGGCTGGTCAATAGTGGAAGAAGCATTGGAAACTGCTCACAGAATCGGCTATCCGGTTATGGTACGTCCTTCCTACGTCCTTGGTGGACGCGGCATGGAGGTCGTTTATGACGATGAAGCGCTGACCTTCTACATGCAAGCAGGCAGTGGGTGTAACACCGACAGACCGATCCTGATTGACCGATTCCTGCATCATGCAACCGGTGTGAAGCGGACGCAATCAGCGATGGCGAGCATGTATTCGTTCCTTCTGTTATGGAGCATATCGAGCTGGCTGGTATCCATTCCGGCGACTCTGCTTGTATCATTCCTCCCGAGAGGACTGGACAGAAGAGCAGATCGAAAAACTCTGAAAGACTACACCAGAAAGATCGCAAAGGAGCTGCATGTTGTTGGCCTGATGAATATGCAGTATGATTGAGGACGGCAAGGTATTTGTCATCGAGGCAAATCCCCGTGCATCCAGAACCGTTCCGCTTGTATCCAAGGTGCGGCATCAACATGGTTCAGATTGCAACGGATATCGTTACCTGCCTTATACCGGACGCAAGAGCCCGGTGCCGGAGCTGAAAGAAAAGAAATTCGCTCACTACGGTGTAAAAGAAGCGGTATTCCCTTCAATATGTTCCCGGAGGTTGACCCGGTACTCGGACCTGAAATGCGTTCCACCGGTGAGGTTCTTGGACTGTCTACAGACTTTGGTGATGCATTCTTCAGGGCAGAAGAAGCGACAAAGACCAAGCTGCCCACTTCCGGCTGCGTGCTGATTTCTGTTAATGACAGAGATAAGGCAGAGGTAGTTGACGTTGCAAGAGGCTTCTATCAGCTTGGCTTTGAAATTATGGCAACCGGCAGAACCTGTGACCTGATCGAACAGGCCGGTATTCCTGCCCTGAAGGTATGCAAGCTCAACGAGGGACGTCCGAACATCCTGGATAAGATCACGAATGACCAGATCCAGCTGATTGTCAATACTCCCCGCGGCAAGAAGGGTACAACCGACGACAGTTACATTCGTAAGGCTGCCATTAAGAACCGTATTCCGTATATTACAACCATGGCTGCTGCAAAGGCAACTGTAGAAGGCATCCGTTCCGCAAAACGTGACGGCAAGCTTCCGGTGCAGTCTCTGCAGGAGTTCCATGCAAGCATTATCGATAAATAAAATATCAGATAGCGATAATAAAAACAGCTGCCGTGTTTGTACGGCGGCTGTTTTTGCTACGGTGCGCCCGGCAGCATACATCGCGAATGGAAAATGAGGCTTCTTATATAAAAAAGAATGTGCTTTGGCACATTTTCGCGCCAAGGCGCGGTTGCTTTAGCAACCATCTACCCTTGCGCCGAGTACGCATCCTCGCGGAGCGTTTATTATCGTATGAAAACGAAGTTTTTATACGATAATAAGAAAAAAGGACATGCAGCTCATCCGGAGATGAAAAGCATGTCCTTTTTTTATTCAAAGAAATTTATTTCTTTATTTCAAAGAAATTTATTTCTTTGCGCCCTGTTTTGCAACTGCGTTCATCTTAGCTTCGATAGCAGCCTGGTCGCCAAGGTAATGATGACCGGTTACGTTGAAGTTATCGTCAAACTCGTAAACAAGCGGAACGCCGGTAGGGATGTTCAGCTCTGTGATTTCATTCTCAGAGATGTTGTCCAGATATTTAACCAGAGCACGCAGAGAGTTGCCGTGAGCTGCGATCAGAACCTGCTTTGCCAGCCAGCATGTCCTTCTTTGATGTTCTCTTCATAGAAAGGAATTACTCTTGCGATGGTGTCCTTTAAGCTTCTGTCAGAGGCAGCTCCTTCGGATCTACGTTTTGTAAGGAGCCTGCAGAGCAGGATTACGCTCGTCGGTAGGCTCAAGAGCGGGGGGTGAACGTCGAAAGAACGACGCCATACCTTAACCTGAGCTTCGCCGTATTTTTCAGCAGTTTCGGATTTGTTAGCAATACGTAACCGGAACGAAGCAATACCGA
>VOFK01001829.1_pt1 | contig 22796 bp, 41 predicted proteins | sample 5384121 | NCBI WGS metagenome assembly VOFK01 (sample SAMN12384730, study PRJNA508395) | human gut metagenome | isolation source: healthy gut J | host: Homo sapiens | reverse complement strand
TTTAGTTACGTATTGCTATGAGCGTATGGCGTTGGGTTCTTTAAAAAGGCAATACTGAACTGCGTGACAAGGTTCAGAAATACTTTAAAAGAAATGGTAAAAGATTTGCTTTATAGAACTTTCAGATAAATACTTTGATATGATGTATGTATCTTGAGCGATTAAATTTTTAAAAATTTAAGATAAAAAAGCGGCTTGTTTATAACAAATTCAAAATCAATAAATCAGTTGCCGAAAATTTTTGAACGTGGGTATAGATATGGATTTAATGACAATGTTAAAGGAACTTGCGGCGAATGCTTTCTGACGTCCGTTGAAATATTTTGTCTTACTTCTAATATTTCGCTTCCTCTTGACTGCTTATCTTCGCGCACCAAGCATAAAATCATCAGTTTATTTCTCCGCTTATTTCAGTTTCCTGTTACTTCACATATTTTATTTGAATTAAATCAGCAACACTTACCGTTTTGTAGCGGTAATTATTGGTTTCGCTTTGAACTATGCCGCATACTTTGCAGAAATATACAGAAGCGGTATTGAAGCCATGCCAAAGGGACAGTATGAAGCTGCTGAAGTTTTGGGGTATTCAAAAGTACAGACGTTTTTTAAGATAATTTTTCCGCAGTAATAAAGCGTATAATTCCTCTCCTATAACCAATGAAGTTATAACACTGGTAAAGATACGTCTCTTGCGTTCGCGCTGGCTGTGACCGAAATGTTTACAGTGGCAAAAAGCGATTGCAGCCAACCAAAAAGACGATGACAGCATTTATAGCGGCTGCAATTTTCTATTATGTATTCAATCTGGCTGGTAGCTTTCATAATGGAAAAGGTAGAGAAAAAAACTGGCGTACTACAGATAGTGAGAATATGAATGGTGAAAAGGAAAAAGATATTTGAGATAAAAAACGCAAAAAAGTCTTTTGGCAAGACCGAGGTGTTGAAGGATATATCCGTTTCTGTGGAAAATGGGGACGTTTTTAGCGATAATTGGGCCGTCAGGCTCCGGGAAAATCAACACTGCTCAGGTGCGCAACATTACTTGAAAAAGCTGGACGGCGGTGAAATGAGATACACCAGGGATTTGCAAGTGACAAAAAATGACGAAAACGGGAACGCTGTCTACGCCCATAAAGCGGCTTTAAAAAGGCCCGTTCATATTTTCGGATTGGTGTTTCAGAACTTTAATTTGTTTCCCTCACTACTCTGTGTTAAAGAATATTATGGACGCACCTTTACATGTACAAAAGCGGGATAAGGCTGAGGTCCAAGCTGAAGCTGCAGAACTTTTGAGAAAAATGGGGCTTTCAGACAAAGGCGACGCGTATCCGTATCATTATCAGGAGGGCAGCAGCAGAGAGTTTCTATAGCTCGGGCTTTGGCTAAAACCCGAAAGTATTGTTTTTTTGACGAGCCCACATCTGCACTTGACCCGGAGCTGACCGGAGACATATTAAAAAACGATAAGAAGCCTGGCCGCCGAACGAAAAACAATGGTTATTGTAACCCATGAAATAGAGTTTGCACGAAACGTGGCTGACAAAGTAGTTTTTCATGGCTGACGGTGTTATTATTGAGGAAGGTCCGCCGGAGCAGGTAATCGGCAATCAAAAATGAGCGTACAAGAATGTTTTTTAAATAAACTAAGCAGATAAAATAATTTATCTTGAATCGAATTTGCTGGTTTTGACGATATTCATACAGTCACAAATTCCACTTTTTTATATAAGTAATATTTTTTTAGTTTAGTACGAAAAGCAACAATAATGTTGTCTAAAAATTAATGTCCTGTATAAAAGAAATAAACACATGACCATATAAAAAAACAATTCTTATATAGCTAGATATTTGTACCGGCAAATAGAATTTTTTATTACAGAAACTATAAATTTAATATCCCGACTTTGGAGCGATATAATAAATCTTCTATTAGATAATTGGTGGAAACAGTGAAAATATTCAGGTTTGTTTGATAAAAAAGAGATAAAAATTGAGCTGCGATAATTAGGATATAGTAACACCCATTTTCAATATACTTTAGCGTAGTATATTTGATATATCAAAAATAAATTTATATAAATTATTTTTTGATATTTTTTATATTGATATTATTATTTTTCTTATCATTACTCCAATATTATAATAATCTGAAAGTCAGGTAAACCGGCAGCTTACTAATCTAGTATATTGTCCAATACGGACTTAATTCTTAAAACGAACATCGAAGTTTGACGCCGCATCGCTATCTCAGACAGCCGCTTACAAGCGGCTGTCTTTTAGATTAACTTCTTCCCAAATATCCTTCAAAACCAATCTGCTTAATCTTTTTCTAATAACCTGAACCAATACGTATCTTTTTCTCTAAATTATTCCTAATATCTCGCTATTATCTTCCTTTTCTTTCCTGCTATGTCTACAAAAGTATCCTCTGCACAAAAAAAGTTACCATATTTACACCTCTTTTGGCAGATTTCTGCTTCTTGCTAAAGCTATTTTCCTTCCGTAATAAAACATGAATATTATTTCTACCGTTAAAGTCCAGCAAAAAGCCTTCGGCTGTATTAGCAGAAGACTTCTTTGCAATTTTCTTTTATCCATATGCCAGCGGTTCACTTGAGATTTCCTCAATCTCACCATTTTTTGTATACGTTGACTATTTTTCTGAGATTCTCATTTTTCAATTCAATCTGAAGCTGATAATACTCAGTTCCTCCTGAATTTGTCTGAAGCTGAAGCCCATTGGTATCATAGTTAATCGTTATACCATAATGGTCTTCAACAATCTTAACAGCCTCCTGAGGAGTATATCCGCTTGAAGATGAGCCTCCGGAATTCTCGTGGTTTTCTAAACGGCTTTCTATTGACTCGTATTGAGTGAGCTGACTGTCGCTCAATCCACTCTTGTCTATAGAATTCAACATTTCACGGGCGTCTGTATACATTCCTGAATTCAAAAATGACTCCGCGTCATCAAGTTCGGACTGAGACTGTGAAGGCACCAATTGTTAGAGACGGAAGAACTCCCTGTCTTATTATTAGTGCCTGAATCAGCGCTTCCCGGAGACGAACTTGAATATGGTCTCTGTGTAGTCTGAACTCTTTTTTCTGGCGAAGCAGACTTTTTATCTCCGCTGAACTTGGACGTTGTTGTCTCCCCCTTGGCTTCGTGCTTTGCTGAAGCCGAGCTCTCCGGCTTGCTGTCTTTTTGGCTTGTCATTTCCGCAGCCAAACAGCATAGAACATGATAAAACAACAGCAGCAGTCACAAGTCCGGCTTTTAAAAGCTTCTTATTCTTCATTTTATCACAACCTTAAAACATTAAATATTTTCATCAGTCGGCTCCGTGGCTTCGCTCAGTTCTGTATCTTCGACTGATTCCATTGTTTCTGTTGGTTCAGAAGTTTCAACTGTACCTTTGCTCTCTAAGCTGTCTACCTCTTCTTCAAATTCCTGTTCCTTTTTCAACTCTGGCTATCGTTGCTACCTTAACGCCTTTCAGCCAGTCTCATAAGCCTTTTACGCCCTTTGTTACCCTGCTGTATGTGCTTATGTCTTCTGAATCAAGCCTGATTATAACGCCTTCTGATGTGATTATTATAATATCATCTTCCGGCGATACAACTTTTATACCGGAAACATTGCCTGTCTCAGGTGAAATTTTATATGTTGAGCAGCCTTTTTCCGCCTCTGCTTTTGGGTCTTATATTCTTCAAGTTCTGTCTTCTTTCCGAACCCATTTTCTGATACGACAAGCATTTTACCGCCATCGCGGTATACACTCATGCCGACAACATAATCTCATCGTCTTCAAGCTTAATAGCCCCTAACTCCTCTGAAACACGCCCCAGTTCTCTGACATCCTTTTCATTGAACCTAATCATCTTTTCCTTTATGAGTTCCGATAAACAAATCAGTGTCTCCGTTTGTGAGTTTTTACTCTGAGCAATTCGTCATCGTCGTCCAGTTTTATAGCTATCTTTCCGCCCTTCGGAGCGTTTTGATAATCCATTATATCTGTCTTTTTAATAATACCGTTCTTAGTGCACATAGTCAGATACTGCCCTTCAGTATACTCGCGTATCGGAATGAGCGCTGAAATTGTCTCCCCGGGCGCAAGATCCAAAAGATTGACAATAGCCGTCCCCTTTGCCTGGCGGCTTGCCTCGGGTATTCTATATGCCTTTATCCTGAACATTCTTCCTGTGTTGGTAAACAGCATAATATATGAATGTGTAGAAGACACAAACATAGTTGAGACAAAGTCTTCCTCCTTGTCTGCATTCCCAATTCCTTTTCCTCCGCGGTGCTGGCTCTTATATGTGTCAACAGGCAGTCTCTTTATATATCCCTGATGTGTCATTGTTATGACATTGTTTCCTCGGCGATTAAGTCCCCTCAATATCTATATCGTCCACAACCGGCTCGATAGATGTGCGCCTTTCATCGGAAAAATTTATCTCTGATTTCGGTTATTTCTTTTCTTTATAATGTCAAGCACCATCTGTTCGCTGCCTAATATTTCTGCAAGGTGCTCAATAAGCTCAGTTATTTCTTTCAGCTCGTTCTCGACCTTTTCACGCTCCATGCCTGCCAAACGTCCAAGACGCATATCAAGAATAGCCTGCGCCTGTATATCAGTGAAACTGAATCTCTCGATAAGGCGTGGTTTTGCGTCATTATAGCTGTTTTTAATTATATCAATAACCTCATCGATATTATCAAGCGCTATTTTGAGACCTTGAAGTATATGAGCCCTGGCCTCTGCCTTTTTCTTATCATATTTGGTCCTGCGTACTATGACCTCTTTTTGAAGTCAACATACTGCTCCAAAATTTGTTTTAGAGAAAGCACCTGAGGCGAAGTTCTGTCTACCAGCGCCAGCATAATTATACTGAAAGTATCCTCAAGCTGAGTATACTTATACAGCTGATTCAAAACGATAGAAGCGTTCGCATCGCGTTTTTAGCTCGATAACTATTCTGAGACCATCCCTATCGGACTCATCACGGAGGTCAGAAATACCATCAATTCTTTTTCGTGAACAAGATCGGCTATCTTTTCAATCAACCTAGCCTTTATTAACCATATATGGAATCTCGGTTACGATTATACGTTCTCTTGTTTCCTTCCACGGTTCAATCTCTGCACGTGCGCGTATTTTAAGCTTCCCTCTGCCCGTAGTATAAGCCGCACGAATTCCGCTTGTGCCCATTATCTGCGCACCTGTAGGAAAATCAGGTCCCGGAATATATTCCATAAGCTCGTCTACAGTAATATCCGGATTGTCAATAAGCGCAATGACGCCGTCATAACCTCGCCCAAATTATGCGGCGGTATTTTTGTAGCCATTCCGACCGCAATACCGTCTGAGCCGTTGACCAGCAAATGCGGTATACGCGACGGAAGCACTACCGGTTCCTGTCTGCTTTCATCAAAGTTTGGCATAAAGTCAACTGTCTCTTTGTCAATATCGGTCAGCATATTGAGAGAAAAGCTTAGACATTCTTGCCTCAGTATAATATCTGTAGTGCTGCGGCGCCGTCGCCATCGACTGAGCCGAAATTTCCGTGTCCGTCAACAGTTGGGTAACGCATTGAAAAATCTGCGCCATACGTACCATTGCGTCATATACCGACGCATCACCGTGCGGATGATATCTTCCCAAAACATTTCCGACAGTGGTCGCACACTTTCTGTACGCCTTGTCCGGAGTTATTTCCGTCCTCATACATTGCATAAAGTATTCTTCTGTGAACCGGCTTAAGTCCGTCCCTCACATCCGGCAGTGCACGTCCAACGATAACAGACATAGAATAGTCAATATACGACTTTTTTCATCTCATTATCAAGGTCAACCGGTATTATATTAAGCTTGGCCGGGTCGAACATAGGTTCATTTGATTTGTCTCTTGACGCCATATTATGTATTCTCCTTTTTCTTTACGGCTGAAAAAGACGATTGCCGTCAGAGTTAAAAATTTAATATTTAAAACGCAAACCGTCTTTTTTCGTACCTTTATAAAATTCGACATTAGGAAGTAAATCCCTTCTAAAATCAAAAATTTTATATCTTTTTCATTACGTATATAATATTTTATAATTATGCAATAAAATAAGCTATAAAAGGTTTGCTTGAAATAGATATTCTCAACATTTTTCACCTGTCAAGTCCAAACATTAAGAATATAAAAACATACAAGGAAGCAAAAAATCAGTTATATATACTTTTTATAACATTATAACAATACAGTAAAAAATAAAACCACCGCAAAGGAATACCGGTAACAGTATATATTAATCAAAATAAAATATTTTTTTTTACCAAACCGGTATTTCTTGTGCTGTCTATAAAAATTTGAGCTGTCAACTCTAAATTTTAACTTAGCTTTTATATGATATTTAATTTAATTTACTTCACTTGCAGCCGCAAAAACGATTAATATCTTGGAACAAAAAAACAACTTTTAAGTAAACTGATTTAAAAAATTTCTCTGAACTAAAAATACAATAATTAAAATATAACTAATACACATGATTTTTAATTCTATAAACAACTTCTATTTTATAGTATTACCGCCTTATAAAAGCTTTTAATTAATATAAAAAACTGCCTAGCCTCAAAACCTCAGAAAAAAAGCAACGCTACATAATATTATAATCAGATAAATTTATATTTTTGCCGTCAATGTCTTCTCCCTTTTTCATTATCATTGTTGTCAGCAAAAATTTCTCTTTCAAATTCTATATTTTCATGATTAAGACACAAATCCATAAAACACAGAAAAATTCCAATATCTATTCTGTTATAATAATTCACTTTATCCGCCGGCATTATCCCGCGCTTACCGGGCTTTTTGTCTAAAAACCTCTATATACCCATTTGTGTTCTCCGCTATCCATGGCTGTGTATTACAAGCGCTCGGTGCAAACCTAACAACCTCTGTTACGTTTTTAATTTTATCGCCTGTCCATATTTCTTCTTCCGTCTTTCTTTTGCTCTTATACATATTTTTTCTGAATTTTTGTTTCCCCGACTTTTGCTATGGCTATCATAATTACAAAAATCCATACCGTTATACGATTTTTTTTCTTCTGTCTTTCCTATTCCAAACCATAGAGAGCCTATATTTTTTTAGAAGCAAGATATAAATCCAGCTGCTCTCAATATAACCTATGTTTTGCAGATAGTTATCCTTCTTTTCGCTATATAAAAAGAATACAGTATTCCTGACCGCGTCTGCATGTTGTTGCTTTGGCAGGGAACAATTCTGACAGCTGTTTTTATGTCTTCCGCAAGCGGCAAAAAAACTTCTATATTTTTCCTCTATTTCACATAATTCTGCGGCAGAAATGGTTCCTATATCCTTAAAAATATGAAATGATTTTCTCTTAAATATCATGTTGTAGAGCATATCCTGCATAAAATAAAACCTCGCATTATAATTTGACTAATTCCACGATTTTAAATTATATAAAATATAAATCAATAAAAAATCCGGAGCATAAAATATAACAAGAAGATAATCCCTTTCGTTAAAAATATGAGCTGCTGTTAGCAGCTCATAGAACAAAGTTATTAATGAATGGAATACAGCTGCTGAGAATTCCGGTACTTGTGTCCTCGTAAGAGAAACAAAACAATTTCCGCGCCTCTGACTTGATTCATAGTACAATCATTATATCAATCTAATATTATTGTCAAGACTAATTTAAATTCAAAATTAATTATTAAATATTTCTAATATTTAAAATCTTTAATATAAAAACCATATTTTACAATCAAATACAAAAACTCTATTTTTATTTTAAAGTGCTTTAGTTTCTGGCCGGTTCCAGCCTGCTGGTCCAAAAGATACGTTTTTTTATGTTTTTATCGCTTTTTAACGTTACGTTTATATCCTGAGGAATATCAGACTTAGGGATTCTGACAATTTTAACGTCTGTCATTATTTTTCCGCTTTCATCATATGAACATGCCGCAAATACAGCACCGCTCTCATCATTTTCATTCACAATAGAGGCGGTAATATTTGCACCGCTTATCTCAGGGGATTTCGCATAATATATTCCTCTGGCAGGCGCGCTTGTAGGTAATGGTGACGATGTCGGATCCTCAGTAGGTTCAGGCGGATTTTCAAGTATGTCAAATGAATACGCCTCTATATTAAGGTATCCGGTATATTTTCCGTCATACTGGTTTTCATTCGCTATCTTCAACGAGTCCGCCGGATTGTTTTTATTTAGCTCGTGGCTATCCTCCCAATCGTCAGAATACCGTCGCCGTCACTGTCGAGCTTTCCGGTTCCATAATATTCAGGCTTCTCTAAAAGTATAAACTTGTCATAGTTTAAAATTCCATTTTCTCCGACCGTTGATATTCTTTTTACCGTGTCATTTTTACCGCCCGTTCATCGACGCTATCTCTCGGGAAATTATGTCCGGCGCTTTGAACAACACTGCCGAAAGCTTCTATAGCACTCTCTGTTGTTATGGGATAATCTTTGATATACTGAGTATGCGACTTTTCAGACGGTTCTGCAGTCTCATCGTATTTCTCTAAATTATAAGTTTCTGTATAATTATCAAACTCTACGCCAAAAACATTATCACTGTTAATCAATGCAACCTTTTCAGATGGTTTTATTGCGTCATAATAGTTTCCGTCTATTGCTAAATCTGTTGCAGCGCCGACTATCGGATAACTGCTCTGATTTTTCAGGCTGAGTCCCCATCATTTTATAGAACCTCTTTAAGTCTTTGCTGGCAGGCCCCATTTTATAATAATTGTTTACCAGATTAACCCTAACCATGTTCTGACCGCCATGCGACGAGTTGCTCTGCCAATTATAAAAAACATTATTCCTTATATCCAGCAGACTCATATAGTCAGGTTCATAGTTGTAAGAATGAACAGTTGCGGATGTCCCGACCAGCGGATAACGGCTTATAGACGACGCTACAAGGTTATGATGATACGACATATTCTTGCCGCCCCATATGCCGCCGTAGCCATGAGCCTGAGCTGCCCTTCCTCATAATGGATTCCTATATTTATAGGCTCAGTTATTATACTACCACTGAATAGTGCTGTCCTTAACTGCATACACCGAACAGCACTCGTCGCTGGACCAGCTCATACTGCAATGGTCCACAATCAGGTTTGAAGTATTGTAAGTACCTCCGAAAGAATCAGCGTCGTACTTTATGATTTTCATAATCATATACTCCCATTCTGAATCTCATATATCTTATTATAATATTATCAGCGCTACCGTTGTTGGAGCTCCTGGTGAAACACATATACCGTCACCGGGTGAGGTTTGACCCAATATAGTTATATTAGGGGCTTTCAATGTCAGACCTTTTGTCAGATTTATCGTTCCAGCAACATCGAAAACAATTATCCTGTTGCCGATGGACACAGCGTCACGCAGTGAACCCGGCCCGCTGTCGTTCAGGTTTTCAACATGGTAAATTTCAGGAATCGGAACGGCACGAGCTCCTGTTGTATACATACCTCCGCCTTTCGGCTCCCGGGAAGGCCGGCAGCCCCCCGGCAATATATCAACAGCATACACCGCATTGCTCATAACAAGCAAGCTCAGCAACAAAAACATAACAACAGCCTTTTTCATAGTAAAGCCCCCAAACTATTCTTTTTATAACATGGCCAAAGCCAAATATTTTTTACTGTTTTCTATTTTTAATCTTCAATATATAAAACTGTCTTAAAACCTATTCTTTTTCAATTCTATTTATATTTGTTATATTAAATTTAATTAGTATTTTTTCATAGCAGTACATACAGCTGTCTCACCTTAATATAAAAACATATATCTAATTCATCTTTTAATAAACGGCATACTTTTATATCTTTTATAATAATTTCACTAACCATTTTGATAAATTAATATTTCAATTCTATTGATACTGTTTCATAGTAGTCTCTGATTTGTTTTTTTCCTATCCCTATATATGATTTGCATTTCACGCTATTTCAGAAACACATATAATTCCGCCGTCCTGTAAAGACAAACTTTTTTTTATTTATGCAAATTGTTTCGTGCATGGTCTATGTTATATAGTAAGAAAATTTATAAAAATAGTTAACTTCAATATCTTGATTATTGAAATTTTCTATGCCTGGCCACATAACACACACAATTCCATTATCGCTAGATTTGGATACCTTTGTTAATCCCTGCGGAACCATTTCGCTGGACCATAAAAATGTTTTTATATTTCCGCCCTTTTTCAAATCTATTGATACTCGTTTCGGTATATCTGATTTTGGTATTATCTCAATTGCAGCGTCAGTTAAAACATCCCCTGCATCATTATAAGAGCATACTATAAACATAACCCCATTATCATCAGTTTTATTAACTATTTCAGCTGTCACGTTCAATCCGTTTATTACCGGAACTTCTTGATAATAGATTCCGCTCGGCGAACTGCTTGGTTTTGGTGTCTCCGATGATGCCGGCGGATTTGTCGGCTCTGTTTCCGGTGTAGCAGTCGGAACAAATGACGGAACAGCAGTAGGGGATACTGTAGGAGACGAACCCGGATCATCAGTTGGTGAACTTGTGGGCTCTGCCGTTGGCGGTACAATCGGCTCACTTGTTGGACCTGCAGTGGCACTGGGCTCAGGTACCGGCGTACTTTTGTAGGGCTTGAGGTCGGAGATGATGTTGGTTCTGCTGTTGGTGCATTCGTCGGCTCCGCTGTCGGAGGAGATGTCGGCACCGGTTCAGCATTAAATACAACATCTAAACCTATATTTTCACTGGGCATAACAAACGTATTGTTATATATACTACAGAATTGCCATTTGACGTACGCATAGTAATCTGCGCGTTCTGCCCTGCAATACCCGGCACTGCGTCAACTAAAACCACAGACTTCTCACCGATACTATACTTATTTGAATTATCCGCAGAATAGCTAACTCCATATATCGGTGGTTTTGAACCGTTTAAAAAGAAATAATATGTGCTTCCGGCTTCCAAATCAATATTCAAAACCATATCTTTCTGGCCTCCGCTTGAGGTATACGCCTTATAGTTAACCCCGGTCAGCGCGTCTGTCATATACGCACCCGGAACACCGTTTTCAGTTACTCTGACAAAAATTCATCGGTTTTGCAGTGTTCCAGCTTATCGCCAGTTGAAGCCGTCCCGTCTCACTTGGTGAAAACTTCAAAAAAGCTCCTCCGTTCGGCGGATTGTCATACGTTCCGTTTTTGCTTCCTGAACCACTATAATACATTGCATTTTGTGAACCTGTGAGCGTTGCTGTATATGTTACGCCGTCGATTTCAACAGGTTCTACCTGTGCGGTGGTAAACACATTTTTTTGTGCCGCCCTTATCGTCTGCTTCTCCGAACACAACACTGAGACCATCACCAGCCTGAACAGTCTTACCGTTTTCATATGAAGCAGCAGTATCTATTTTATATATCTCCTTGCTTTCGAAACTCAACGCCAGCTGCATCCGTAAGCTTAACATACCCCTCGCCGGACACGTTTATTTCCGCATCATATGCAGGAGAAGTTGGGGTTGGCGTTTGTGTTGGAGCCGCCGTTGGAGCCGCCGTAGGTTTAGCCGTCGGCTTAGGGCGTTGGAGTTGGCTTTGTCGGATCAAGAGTCGGTGCCGGATCATCGTAGGGAGACGGCTCATCCCCAGCTATATCGAATGAATATACTTCTATATTATAATACCCTGTATACTCCGGATTTGAAGAAAAAAATACATTGAATCTGCCGGATTGTTCTTATCAAGTCTGTGGCTGTCCTCCCAGTCGTCCGGTATTCCATCGCCATCGCTGTCAGCTTTCGGTGTTCCCTTATACTCATATCTATCCATAGTCTTTAATTCTGACCAGTCAATAATTCCATTTGTCCCAACCGTAGAAGTTCTTTCTGACGCATTTGCTACAGCACGGTTATCAACATCGTCACGCACTATATTTGCCCCGGCTCCAGCCAAAACCTTATCGTATGCCTCTTGTGCTGTATCGGTTGTTATCGGATAATCATTTATATACTGAGTGTGCGAGAACTCTGCCTCCGGGTCATCAGAACCATTATACTCCACTATATTATAAGTCTTAGCTTTTGAATGCGCAACTCCCAAAGTATTGTCAGCATTAATTTCATCAACTGTGGTGCTGCTCTTCTTTGGGTCATAGAAATTTCCCGCAATAGCCAAATCAGTACCGGCTCCAACTATAGGATGCTTGCTGTTGCTTTTGCTTTCAGTAGCATACATTTCATAGAATCTTTTAATACTGCTGCTCGCGGGTCCTTCCTTATAATAATTGTTAACAAAGATTGACCCTAACCATATTTTCGCCGCCGTAAGATGTATTAGAACGCCAATTATAAAAGATATTATTTCTTATGTCAACCAAACTGTTTGAATCCGGCTCGCTCTTATACGATTTTACTGTAGCGGAGGTTCCGACACGCGGAAATCTGCTGTTAGCGCTTGATACTAGGTTATGATGATATGTAGAATTAACCCCTCCCCATATTCCGCCATATCCATGCTGCTGGAGTTTTCCCCCCTCGTAGTGTATAGATGTATTTAGAGGTTCTGTTATTATACACCATTGTATGGTGGAATTCTTAATCGCATATACAGAAACGCATTCGTCAGTAGACCAGCTCATACTGCTGTGATCTACAATCAAATCTGAGGTCTGGGATATTCCGCCGAAAGCGTCGTCATCATACTTTTTATTTGCCTCGTCATATACTCCCATTCTGAAACGCATATAACGGATAATTATATTGTCCGCATTTATAGTTGTAGGAGCGCCGGACACACATATGCCGTCTCCCGGCGCAGTCTGTCCTAAAACAGTTATGTTAGGCTGACTGAAACGAAGATAATTCGTCAAATTTATTGTTCCCGCAACATCAAAAACCACTATTCTACCCGGCTCCGATATTGCGTCTCTCAAAGAGCCGCTGCCGCTGTCGTTTAGATTGGTTACATGATAAATCTCGGGAGAGCTGTCCCCTCTCGCTCCTGTAGTATACATTCCGCCGCCCTCTGCTCCAGGGAATGCCACTAATTTTGCTGATTCTAAAACTGCACTTTTTCAGGCTCCCATATCCGGTTCCAAAACAACCGAAAAGGGGTATCATAACAAGAGCCATAGCTAAAAAACAGTGATGTAAACTTTTTCATACTAACCTCCATAAAGTAAAATTTAATTATGTGGATTTTAAAAAGCAGTACCAAAAAAGACTACAACACAATAAACGCCACTCTTGGCACCCATTGAGTTTGTAGTCTCGCAAATCTATAAAAAAAAGACTGCAGTCTCCGGTGCTGACCGCACCGTGATGACGAAAAACCGCAACAGATATAATCTGTATGCTACCCCTAAAACCATATCTATTTTTATCACAGTTTTTACGACAAAATCAATCTTTGTTATACTGAAAGATTGCCACAAAAATCATAGTATGTTATGTAAAAACAAACTGTCACATAATTATACAATTGAATAAATCGCCGTGATTACGGGCAATTCTCTAAATTACTAACATTCTCAGCACAAAAAATTTACAATAATTACATATTTTTTCTCACTTAAAACTCAAAATGTTAAAAATAAAACGGCGTTTAATCCGGCATATGCAGAATTAAACGCCATAATTTTATTGTTTACCTAAATAAGTAAAGTGCATATAGTCATATGTACCGCTGACCCCATGCGTTTCCTCCCCACAGCCAGCCGTATTTTTGCAAAAAGTCTGCACAACAACGCCTGTTGGTGAAAATGAAAAACACTGAAGTCGACGGGTCATAGAATGTTCTATCTGCTGTCCGTTTTTGTAAACACAATAATTTTCATTATAGTTAAGGTCTATAACCGTACCAAAATTATGTTCTGATACGCTTCCTCCTGAAAGAGCATTTCTCCATGAATACCCTACCGCATCCTTTATTGGAGGCTTCTCCGGCGAATTATATATCTCGCTGAATATAGCCTGAACATCTTCAGCTAGTACCGAATTCACCTTAAATGAACGCCATCCGGTTTGAAGCTGGTCTCCGTCTCCAAATTCCCATACAGGAACCACGACTTCAACCATATGTGCCTCGGCTTCTTCGTGAGTTGAATACCTAGCGCCGACAGAACCAAATATCCTTATTTCTTTTGTCAGTTGCTTCACCTGTGGCTAAAGTTTTCTGAATATGTTTTTTAAGCTGATACAGTCCGTCGCTGTCCGGAACCTGCAGCGGTGTTCCGCTGGCGCATATCCGCCTGTTCCGTCCGGAACCGGTTCAGGATCTTCCTCAACTATTGGTTCCCCTCCGACAACTTCTCCGCCAGGTGTAACAAGCTGCTTATCAGGAGCGTTACGTAAGGCAATAACTGTTCCATTACTCTGCATTACTGTTTTTTCCAATGTATATACCAAACGTCCGTTTGAGTCAGTTCCTGATTTAAGAGCAGACTGAATACGGCCGTCAACATCCCCTGCCGTATTTTACAAAGCAGCGGTATGCAATTATTGCTGCTTCCTCACGTGACACATAATCTTTTGGTTTAAACATTCCATCGTATCCTGCCATCAGATCATTATCCAGCATAAACGCCACATAATCTTTAGCCCAGTCATCTATATCCCATGCGTCCTGAATATCATCAAAAACGCCTGTTGAAGGGAAATATGGACCTAAAACACCGGCAGCAGACAGCATACTTGTTATTACCTTACACATTTCCTGACGGGTTATAAAATCCTTAGGAAAAAAGTGTCCCTCACCGTCGCCGCTGATTATTCCAACATAATAAGCCATATTAGCAAACACATTATCGGTATCCACAAAAGGCGTATATGCGTTTGATGTAACATTTTCTGCTGTAATGGTACAATAAATATTTACAGCAACATTTATAAAGTCAAGCCTGTTTATAGCGTCTGTATACGGCTTGTCTCCATACTCAGTGGAAATAAGACTGTATTCCATCGCCCCTTTAACCGTGTCAACTGCCCACCAATTCGGCTCATACGCAAAAAGACTGCTATGCTGGATAATGACATACATAATGTCAAAAAGTACCGCAGTAATCCTCTTTTTCACAAAATTCACCTCTGATAAAATTTCTGCTCCGCCAATCTAAGTCAACACAAAACTTCAAATTAAATATATATATCAGCGAAAGCATTATATTTGTGTGCGTAAACTGAGTAAATTATAACACAAAAATTCGACTTTTTCTCAAGTTTTTGACTTCAATTTTTTAATAGAATGTTCACAAACTATGAATATATTTACAAAGCGTTAAACAACCTTTTTCACCTTCCTAATAATGGAAGTATCTCTTATAAATATACTTTTTACAAAAAAGCAGGTATAGATAAAACAGCAGATTAAATATTAATTATTTGCTTCCTTTTTATATTCCTCGATTATGTATCTTGGTCTAGCCTTGGATTCTTTTTATAAATTTTTCCTATATACTCTCCTATTATTCCAATAGACACAAAGCTGAACACCGCCCAAAAACCAAATTGAACACATGAGAGACGCCCAGCCGTCTGAGGGTATAACAAAAATTTGCTGACAAGAGTATATATCGCAGCGATAACAGCTGCAACACACACAATCAACCCATAGAATTGCCAGAACTTTAATAGGCTTAACGCTGAACGAAGGGTTATACCGTCAAAGGCAAAGACAGCATCTTTTAACGGATATTTGCTTTCACCGGCAAAAACGTTCCGCTCTTTCATAACACTATCGCTTTTATAACCGATAAGAGGAACCAAATCCTCTTAAAAACAGATTTACTTCTTTAAACTTTCCAGGTCATTAAGCGCCCGCCGGCTCATCAGACGGTAATCTGCATGATTGTATACAACGTCTACACCCATCATAGCCATAAATTTATAAAAGCCCTGGGCAGTAGTGCGCTTAAAAAAACGAATCGGTCTTTCTTTTCACTTCTAACGCCGTATACCACGTCGCATCCATTGTCAAACTTCTTCACCATCTCAGGAATAACATTAATATCGTCCTGCAGGTCGGCGTCTATCGAAACCGCACAGTCGCACTCGTCCTTTACAGTCATCAAACCTCCCAAAAGAGCGTTTTGATGTCCGGCATTATGCGCCAGCTTTACACCCCTGTAAATATTGTTTTGCTCGCATAGTCCGCTGATTATTTCCCATGTCCTGTCCCGGCTTCCGTCATCTACAAAAACTTATCTTTACTCTCAGGGACTGACTGTTCCTTCGCTAATCATTTTCCCATATAATTCCAGCAAGCGCTTTGAGGTTTCCCCAGCACTTCCTCCTCGTTGTAGCACGGCAGAACTACAAATAATTTTGTATCCTTCATATCGTCCTCCTATTAAAACTTTAAAAATAAAAGGGCAGGCGTAAGCCTACCCTAAATCCAATTTACAAATTAATTGTCAGACTGTAACGGGCAGTCATAGTTAAAATTACTGACCTTCACCCTGCTGTGCTGCGTCTTGCTGTGCCGCACCATCAGCGGCTCCGTCCTGAGCAGCACCCTGATCTGCTGCATCGCCTTCAGCTGCACCTTGCTCAGCTGCGCCATCTGCCCCTTCAGCCGCACCGGCTTCAGCTTCCCTGCTGCGCCTGAGCTGCCTGCATATCTTCAGCAGTCATGATTATATTACCGTTTGCATCAACCAGATTTCCATTTTCATCAGTAGAAACATTCATAGTTCCTTCGTCTGACGCACTGTCTGAAACTGCATTCTGAGAAGCATACTCCTGTATTGAAACATAAGTAAGCACAACAGATGAAACTATAAATAATATAGCTACAACAGCCGTGAACTTGAGCATCGCATCAACAGTTCTTCCTTTATTCTTTCAAAAAATGTTTCAGCGCCGCCGGCAATAGCACCAGACAGACCCTGCTGTTTTCCGTGCTGCATCAAAACAATCACTGTAAGCACCACGGCGATAATCACGTGGATAATAACTAAAGCTGTTTGCATTTTTAAACTTCCTCCTCATACGTTCAATAACGTATATTAGTAAAATATAGTATTTTGCTTAGTTTCAAAGCACCAGTGCACTAGATTATATCACAGCACTTGGTAAAAATCAAGTCTTTTTTTAAAAATTTCTATTTTTCCGCACAAAACCAAACAGCCGCCGGCAAACAAGACAGCGGCTGTTCCCGTTTAATTTTATTTCGCGTACTCTATTGCTCTGAGTTCGCGGATTACATTCACTTTTATCTGACCCGGATATTCCATTGTTTTTCTTCTATTCTCTTTACTATATCCTTAGCCATCAAAATCGTATCGTCGTCACTAACCTTATCGGCCTTAACCATGATACGAACTTCACGCCCTGCCTGTATAGCAAAAAAAAGAGCGTTCAACACCTTCAAATGAATTTGATATTTCCTCAAGCTGTTCAAGTCTCTTGATATAATTTTCCAAATTCGCGTCTTGCGCCGGGACGAGCCGCAGAAATACTGTCAGCAGCCTGTACAAGGCATGCCTCTATTGAGTTTGGCTCAATATCTCCGTGATGCCAAAATACAATGAACAACCTTATCATTCTCTTTTACTTCCTTTAGCTATATCGGCACCTAACGGTTACATGCGAACCCTCAACCTCATGATCTATCGCCTTGCCAATATCATGCAGAAGTCCTGCACGTTTTTGCCAGTGTAACATCCGCACCCAGCTCCGCCGCCATCAAACCTGCTATATGCGATACTTCGATTGAATGCTGGAGAACATTCTGACCGTAACTGGTTCTATATTTCAGTCTCTGCCTATAAGCTTTACAAGCTCAGGATTAAGTCCGTGAACATTGGTCTCAAATACCGCTCTTTCGCCCTCCTCCTGTTTGATAACATTTTTAACCTCTTTTGAGACTTCTCAACCATTTCCTCAATTCTGCCCGGATGAATTCTTCCGTCAGTTATCAGCTTTTCAAGCGAACGTCTTGCAATCTCACGTCTTACAGGGTCAAATCCAGAAAGTATAACCGCCTCCGGCGTATCGTCAATTATCAAATCTATTCCTGTAAGCGTTTCTATCGTTCTAATGTTTCTGCCTTCACGGCCGATTATTCTTCCCTTCATTTCATCATTGGGAAGTGGAACGACTGAAACTGTGGTCTCGGTAACATGGTCAGCGGCACAGCGCTGAATAGCTTCCGGTAATAATCTTCTTCGCGCCTTTTTCTTCAGCTTCCTCTTTTGCCTGCTCTTCAACACTTTTAATAAGCAGTGCAGACTCATGCTTAACATCATCTTTCAACTTCTTTTAAAAGCAAATCTTTTGCCTGAGACGCAGTCATAGTAGCAATTTTCTCTCAAGCTGAGCTATCTGCAGCTTTTTAACACGTTCTATTTCATCCTCCAGTTCTTCTGCCTCCTTAAACCTTCTTTGAACCTGTTCTTCCTTCTTTTCAATCATTTGATTTTTCTTATCAATTGTATCTTCTTTTGCTGTACATCGTCTTTCCTGTCTTTGAAGTTCGTTTCTTCTCTCTTTTTGATTTCTCTTTCAAGTTCACTTCTTGACTTATGTATCTCTTCTTTGGCTTCAAGTAATTTTTCCTTTTTATGTTTTCTGCATCCTTCTCGGCCGCAGCCGCTGCATCGTTTAAAATACGCTCCGCTTCTTCTTCGGCGCTGCCTATTTTAAGCTCAGCAAAGTTCTTTCTATATGCATAACCGTATCTAAACGACATAAACGCGCTAATAACGCCTATTATGATAACGGCAATTAAAATCAATATCCATATCAAAGTATTTTATCTTAAAGCACCCCCTTCTATAATTTTGATTGTAAAACAATTCATTCTTGACTTTTCAATTAACTATCCAGCAAAATCACAATAATAGCGCACTCGCGGCGCAAATTTCTCGGGCTGTTTCAGATCAACTTTCGTAACTGTTATAATAAACACATCATTCAATTGTTCCGCTTAGTCTGCCGGGATAGTTTTGAAATAAAAATCAGCAATTAAAGAAGATGATACATGTGACACTGCATAAAATCTGTGTACGCATAAAACTCACGTATTACATTATACACAAATTTCGTCAAAAAGTCAAGACTAATAAACTTTCGTTTATCCAATATATATATTACATTTTTATAACAAAGAAAAAACGGGATAGGCCTAAGCCTAAATCCCGTTTGCGCTTCGTCCGGCAAAGTGTGCGTAACGCCGGAGCGAAGTCTAATGTTACATTTAAAAAGGTACGTTTCTTTTAAACTATGTCTTCTAGTTCGGCAACAACAGAAGTCCCTCATCAACAGATTTCTCCGAACACTCCTCTTCGGGAGTGTAGATAACAAAGTTCAACCGACTTTGTCAGCACATCAGTATAGCTGTAAGAAACCCGCTGCTCCGATGTAAAAAATTCACTCTGGTTATCTAATTTTACAGTAAAGATACTGGGGTATGTGCTCTCGATGACACCCTCGCGTGTAACAATTTGTTTTCTGCCTTTCTTAGCCGTAAGCCGGACCTTATGCCCAACATTGTCGTAAGATCGGACTTTATCTTGGATAAATCATTCTGACCGTACAATTATCAAACCCTCTTCACAAATATTTTTTATATTATAACATATTATTACAAATTTGTAAAGAGAAATTACAAAATTCTAACATAAAAGTTACACGACAAATTTTTCATGTCGCTGCAAACGCATTAAACCGCCGTTATTATCAATATATATCATGACACAATTTTATATAATCACGGAAATTTGTTCCCAAAATGTAATTAGTTATTAAGAAATTCATCCACCGGAGTTGTGTTAAGTATCTTTGTTATACTTTTGGTCAAAAGTTCTCGCGTCAACCACTATTATCTTGCTGTAGGCACATGTCAGCCACGGTATAAGCGCGTTTGAATAAGAATCTTTCAGCATAACAAGAGTTTTCTTATTCGGGCTGTTAGAGTCTATCTCTATATACGGCTGGTCGCCGCCCAAAAAACATGTTATATGAAGCCCCGCGGCTCAAATCAAACATTTTTCCTGTGTAGTCAAATTCCTGATCGGGTATATAACTAAAGGTAGTACACTTAAAAGTAATATCATTTAAAAGCATTTTTTATAATATTCTATAGTATCCTTATGACTGTCTAAATACGGAGCCTGCGCCTGACTGTAAAGATATCCGGTGAAGTCTTTGTACCTCACCTTTCTGAATTCGTCCAGTCTCAGCGTGCCAAAGCCCATATCAGCGCCCATTTTGCAGTAAGCATAGTACGCTCCCAAGCTTGTCCAATGATGGTCCTGTTCTGAAATAGACATATTCACCTGCATCAAAATGTTCTTTTTAAGGTATCATAAACATTGATATTTTTTACTCTTTTTATTAAAGTTACTATATAAATAATCTATATTTTCCTTTTCGTCATCACCCACTGTTTTGTAAAACGGCATAAAATCAATTTGAGTAGGGATAATCATAGAATACAGATTTATACTTGCCGGCAGTTTCTCAGCATAGAAATCCAACATTTTTTATATATATTCTTCCTGAGCCTGTTCATCGGCACGGTAGACTTCCATAACACGGTCATCGGTCACAAGCAGTTCACTTTTTCTTAGTTGAGCCTGTCCCTAAATCGCCGTTCGTTTCCACCAGCTTGCCGAACTCATTTATACCCTTGCTGTTTTTATACGCAGCAGAAACACTCATAAACGTGCTGCGGTAGCCAACATTATCTGAAAGGTATGTCTCAAAATCAGAAGTAAACTTTCCTGATTTAAGCCTTTCAAAAGAAAAATGAAGGAAAAATCAGCCAGTTTTCTGTTTTCCTGCTGTGCTGACGCCTCGTCTCTGGGCAGAATTACAACAGCAGTAAACCCGGCAATTAAAAAATACAATAAATAATATCAAAGTAATGACTCTTCTTGCAGTCTTCACCTTACCTGCCCCCTTAACTCCGCCGCCGCGGATATTCAGCTCATGCTTAATTAAAATCTAAAGTATAAGAACGGATTATATGTTTCGCCGACTAAAAGTATAAAAGCAGAACGCCAGCAATGCTACAACAAGCACAGGAGTTACAATCACATTTACAGCGCTGCACTTCTTCGCAAACCACCTGTATCCATATCTTAAAACCGGAGTTGAAATAACGGCGCAGGCAATAAGGAGCCATAGATTCGACATAAGAGTCGTAAAAACCGGCAAAGTCATACAGTTTTCCTGTGCCTCCAAATGCGCATAAGAACCAATCCTTTAAAGCTCCGAAGTCGGTATAGTAGAACAGTGCCCATCCCAAAACAAACACAATGATTGTATATAAATGAGCAAAAATGACGGGGAGCCTCATCAAAGCGCCTCTAAACATTTTTTCTTTTCAATCACCAATAATATTCCGTAATAAGCGCCCCAAAGCAGGAAGTTCCAGCTGGCGCCGTGCCAAAGACCGGTAAGCGTCAAACAAGCAAGATATTAAATATCTGATGACGCCGGTTTCCGCCAAGCGGTATATAAACATAGTCTCTAAAAAATGTACTGAGTGATATATGCCATCTCCGCCAAAAAGTCTGTAACATTTTTGGCTATGTAAGGATAATTAAAGTTCTCCAGGAAGTTAAAGCCAAACATTCTTCCCATACCTATTGCCATATCCGAATAACCTGAAAAGTCGAAATATATTTGGAAAGTATAAGCAATTATACCAACCCATGCGGACAGAACAGATGATGACGCCATATTGCCGTCGAGCAGCGCGGTTGCTATTGCACCGACGCCGTTAGCAAATACTACCTTTTAACCATTCCCCTGCACAAACCTTAATATTCCATACTCAAATCCTTTAAGAGTGACATGTCTGTCATTGATTTGGTGTTCAATATCGATATATCTGACAATAGGACCAGCAACAAGCTGGGGAACATCGAAACATAACAAAGGAAACTTAACGGATTTTTCTGAACCTCTATTTCGCCTCTGTACATGTCTATAGTATAAGACAGGGTTTGGAAAGTATAGAAAGAAAAATACCGAGCGGCAAAAGCGAAGTTATAGTATGGGGATACTAAGTCCGAAACCGGTATTTATACTGCTGATAATCCAGCTCGAATATTTAAAAAGTAGCAAGAATACCCAAGTTGAGCACAAGAGACATGATAAGCGCCAGCTTAGCCTGCCATTTTCCAAAATATTTATGTATTATAAGACCATTGACATAATCTATAGCCGCGCTGAACAGCAAGGCAATAACCCATACAGGTTCACCCCAGGCATAAAAAATCAATGAGGCAATAACCATAACAGTATTTCTGTAGGTAATATTACTGTTCCAAAAGTATAGCAAAAAGCACTATTGGCAGAAATATACACAAAAAAAGCAAGCTAGAAAATACCATACCTATCCTGTTCTCCCCTCTGTCAACTAACTGTTAAAAATTAAATTATCCGCAAAATAATCCATTATAATTTATAATTACAAATAATTAGGTTAGATTATAACACCAATAACTTTAAATGTCAATTAAATTTCTTTCATCAGCCGCTGAAACAATCGGCGCGAAATCCGAAATTTATCTAAACAAAATTAACAACTTATCTAAAAAATATACTTATACTTTTTTAACAGTATATCTGAAAAAAAATATAGAATGAAGAGGATTTTTTTATACTTTTTACAAATTAAAACAAGTTTGAAGATAATATTACAATAATATTAAAAAAATATAACTTTAAAAAGAAAATTTTTTAAATAATAAGATATTGGTATAAGAAAAGCTTCAAACAGAGATATTACGGGTTGCTTAATCG
>VOFK01001505.1_pt1 | contig 22799 bp, 33 predicted proteins | sample 5384121 | NCBI WGS metagenome assembly VOFK01 (sample SAMN12384730, study PRJNA508395) | human gut metagenome | isolation source: healthy gut J | host: Homo sapiens | reverse complement strand
TTCAATTGCTTCGTTCAGTTACATTGCTCCTCAGCATGGCCTATGCGTATATACGGGAGTGGCCAGCGGGAGAGGGGCCATCGGAGCATCCCCAGGCCCATATGATCCTGCAAAGCCTGGAGGGTCTGGCGGATGATTTGAATGAACCGGCGCAGAAGGAAGTTGGTCCACCGCTTCCGTACCAGGTCGCTTTCTGGGGAAAACTTTAAAGTGGAGCAGATCGTCCTGCATCCGTGTGGTTTTCGACTTGCGGAAAATAAAAACCGTGTCCATTAGATATGGACCAGGAACCGGGCCATCGACCAGCTGGGTACTTAACGTAGCTCCTATATAGATATTAAGGCCCTCCACGGACGACCGGAGGGCGCCCCATTCTATAGGTTTGTATTGCGAGACAGCGCATCGGCTGGCTGCGGGGAATGTTGCGCGCCTTTCTTTGAAACTTGGAACAGGGAGGACTGCTCTCCCACTATTCTCCCGGCCTTTGGAAATGACAAGCTTTTTATATCCGCTTAAAGCGTATGGTAGGCTTTTCCTGCTGGCTTCGGCAACTACGGCAAGGCCCCGAGATTTGAGATAGATGCTATAATGTTGGCGTCCTGTAAAGCGGAATTGCTTTCCGCGATTAAGAAAATAGGCCATCGCCAGGTGCTCCTGAATCGCTGCCATGCCACCCGCTTCCGGCATGGCGGCATCCTCGGGAGAAACAATCAGCCAAGAACAGAACAACTCTGCCGGTGTACCGCCTTCGCTACCGGGCGGTGCAGGCGCAAAGACCCACTGCGCAGATGACCTGACGGGAGGCACGCCGGGTCCACCGGCTCATGTTCGCATGGGCCTTCAAAGGGGAGCTGGCGGGGGCCGTCGTCGCCGAGCTGGAAGAGCAGTGCGGAAAAAGAAAACGTCATCGTGAAGTGATTTTTCCTATTTTAATAAAGTCTTAAACAAACCTCGCTTTATTTTTAAAGCGGGGTTTGTTACCATATTGTCACTGGCATAACCGAACCGAATCCGGTTTTGTTACGTCTTAGAATAGCGTCGATTGACAAGGGCACACGCGGTTCTGCCGGGCGGAAATGCCCTCATACTGCGTCAAAGCCCTTGAGAATACACAAAGTATTCTCTGCGGCCTTTTCCTTGTCTGCGAGCATTTCTGCTCCGGCAGAACTGCTTCGCATCGGACAGCCTTGGATTTTCGAGGGATTTTTGTTCTTTTGGACGCAGGCGGGCTGTCGCCCGCCAAGGAGAAAAGGGCAAAAAGCACCGAAAAGGCTGGCTGTCCGACGTGCGTGCCCTTGTTAATCGACGCTACTATCCGGAAAAATCAAAGGACGATAGGAGACCAAACGTATGGATGAAAAGAAGGTAACGTCCGCCCCGGAGCAGTCCGGGGATCGGGACCAGGCGCTGTTCGCCTCGATCCGGCGCGAAAAGCAGCGCAAAAAGCGCCGCCGCATCATTGTGACGGTGTCGATCGTTGTGGTGCTCGCGCTCGCCATTTTTTCTTCGGCGTGCGCGCGCAAAGAAAAAGGCCCGTGAGGCCGTCGGCAGCATGAAGGCCCCGACCGTGAGCGAAGCGATCGTCACGACCGGCAGCATCAGCACGACCGTTTCCGGCTCGGGCATGCTCACCGACGCGGACACGCAGCAGATCGTCCTGCCCAAGGGCGTGAAGCTCGAAAAGATCCTCGTCAAAGCGGGCGAGACCGTGAAGAAGGGCGACGCGCTCGCCACGGTGGAGCTCTCCTCCGTTATGGGCGCGATGAGTACTGTGCAGGCGGAGCTCAATAAGCTCGACGAGCAGTTGCGCGCCGCGACCGGCGAAACGGTGCAGCCGTACATAACGACCGGCGTGAACGGCCGCGTGAAGATCGTCTACGCGCAGAAGGATGACGACGTCTCTCCTGCATGATGGAGCACGGCGCTCGCGGTGCTCTCGCTTGACGGGTACATGGCCGTGGATATCGACGCCGGCTCTCTCGCCGCGGGCGACAAGGTCAGCGTGACCGTAGACGAAAAGACGTACCCCGGCACGGTGGACAAGCTCCAGAGCGGCAAGGCGACCGTCCTCCTCACCGACAACGGCCCGGCGGTCGATCTTTGCGGCCAGCGTGCAGGATGCGGACGGCAATACCGTCGGCAGCGGCACGCTCTATATCCACAACCCGCGCATCACCGGCTACGCGGGCGTTGTCTCCCCCAGCGGTAAACACCGCCGAGAACCGGCAGGTGTACGCGGGCAAACTCCCTCTTCACGCTGCGCGACACGGCCTACAGCGCGAACTACGAATCCGTCCTCAAGAACCGCCGTGAGAAAGAGGAGGATCTCATGGCGCTGCTCGGCATGTACAGCGCCGGAGCGGTGACAGCGCCGTTTGACGGCTCCGTCTCCTCCATTGACTACAGCGACAAAACGACATCTTCCTCCGATAAAAAACGGACTCCTCCGCCGGCGGCGGAGGCATGGTGTACGGCGGCATGATGAATGCCTACTCCTCCTACGGCTCAGACGGCTCGGATTCCTCCGGAGACGGCTCGTCCTCTTCCGGCAGCACGGCGGCAACCGGCGAAAACGAAGCTCCTCACGCTCTCGTCGGATACGAGCATGAAGCTCACCGTGAGCGTGGACGAGACGGATATTCTCTCCGTGCAGAACGGGCAGAAGGCGCAGATCACCGTGAGCACGATCGGCGACGAGGTGTTCTCCGGCGTCGTAACGGCGGTGGAGCGCTCGGCAAAGAGCAGCTACGGCATCACGAGCTACAGCGTGGAGATCACGCTCGATAAAGACCCCCGCATGCTCCCCGGCATGACCGCCAAGGCGCTCATCCGCATTGAGGGCGTGGATAACGCTCTGCTCATCCCCGAAAAGGCGCTGCGCCAGACGCGCGACAGCTCGTTCGTCTATACGACGTATGATCCCGCCACCGGCACGCTCGGCGGTGAAACGGCGGTCATTCCCGGTCTTACCGGCGGCGGCATGGTGGAGATCACCGAGGGTCTCACCGAGGGACAGACCGTGTACTATCAGGGAGGCCTACGACCCCTACGCCTATTATTACGGCACGGGCGGCAACGCGAGCGGCGGCGATGCGTGGGTCGAGGACGCGAGCGGCGGCGACGCCGCTATCGCCGAGGACGACGGCGCCTACGCGGACAGCGAGCCGCTGGAAGGATAACGCTATGATCGATTTTACATGACGTTTCAAGGTCTACCAGATCGGCGAGGAGCGCGTCCACGCGCTCGACCATGTGACGCTGCACATTTTCCCGAAGGAGTTCGTGAGCGTCATCGGCCCTCCGGCGCCGGGCAAATCAACGCTGATGAACATCATCGGCTGTCTGGACACGGCAACATCCGGCACATACCACTTGCATGGGCGGGACGTATCCGCGCTGAGCGAATCGGAGCTGGCGCGCGTAAGGTCGAAGGAAATCGGGTTCATCTTCCAGTCGTTCCAGCTGCTTCAGCGTCAGGACGCGCTGCAAAACGTGGAGCTTCCGCTGATTTACGCGGGCATGAGCGGCCACGAGCGCGCCGCGCGGGCGCAGCAAATGCTGGAGCGCGTCGGTTTGAAGGACAAGATGCACCACTTTCCGAACCAGCTTTCCGGCGGACAGCAGCAGCGCGTCGCGATTGCCCGCGCGCTGGCGAACAACCCGACCATCCTGCTGGCGGACGAGCCGACGGGTGCGCTTGACCGGGCGACGGGACGGCAGGTGATGAGCCTTTTCCATGACCTGAACGACGAGGGGCGCACGATTATCATGATTACGCATGACATTGAGATTGCCCGCCACGCGCGGCGCATTGTGCGCATCCTTGATGGGGAAATCAGTGAAGGAGTGGTGGAAGATGCTTAAAGAGAGCATTCGCATGTCGTGGCAGAACATCCGCGGCAACAAAATGCGCACCTTCCTGACGATGCTGGGCATCATCATCGGCGTGACAGCGATTATCGCGCTGATTACGACGGTCGGCAGCGCAACGGGCGAAATCACGAGCCAATTCTCTGCCTTGGGCGCAGGCAAAGTGAGCGTAAGCATCAGCGGCACAACCATCAAGCATGGGCTGAACGAAAGCGACCTCGCGCACATTGCTGCGCTGGACAATGTGGCGGGTGTTGACCCAAATGTCTCCCTGCGCACCTATGCCGCGCAGGACGGTCAGCTGGTGGAGGATGTGACGCTGGAGGGGCGCAGCAGCGACTATTTTTCCGCGCAGGATGACCTGATTGGGCGCGTTCGGGCGCTGAAGGCGATTGACATGGATCGTTCGAGCCATGTTTGCATCATCGACCAGACATTGGCGTCCGCTGCCTTCCCGAACGAAGACCCGCTGGGGCAGTCGCTGATTCTGCACGGGCAGCAGTTCACCGTCGTCGGCGTGCTGAGCGAGGACAGCGGAAGCGACCTGATGGCTGCCATGTCTGCCAGCAGCGACGGCGGCAAGGCGATTATCCCCTATCCGGCGGCGATGCGGCTGAGCGGCTCAAACACCGTGCGGTCGCTGACGCTGTACTTGAAGGACTCGTCGTTATCCTCCGAAACCGTCGACAATGTGAAGCAGCTGCTGGACAGCGCGTTTAACTACCGCGACAGCGCGTACTCCATCATCAATCTGGACAGCCTGCTGGATACGATGAACAGCATCACCGGCATGATGACGACGATGTTGGCGGGCATTGCGTCCATCGCCCTGCTGGTTGGCGGCATCGGCATTATGAACATGATGCTCGTCTCCGTCACGGAGCGCACGCGCGAGAATCGGCATCCGCAAGGCCATCGGCGCGGACCGCGGCACCATACTGCTGCAATTCTCATGGAAGCGGTCGTTCTCTGCATGCTCGGGGTGCGTCATCGGAATTTTTCTTTCGTGGTGCATCCTGCGGCTGCTCGACCATCGCGGCGGACGCCGGTATGCAGTTTGCGCTCAGCCGCGGCGTTGTTGCGCTCGCGGCGATCTTCTGCTTTGCCATCGGCGTGATCTTCGGGCTGTATCCGGCAAACAAGGCCGCGAAGATGAAGCCCATCGACGCGCTGCATTACGGAGGCTGACATGGAAGCAAAACGGAAAAGAACAAAAAATATCATCATCGCCGCGGTGCTCGTGGGTCGTCGCCATTTTGATGGCGGCGCTTCCGCGATGCTTTCTCCGGTCAGAAGGAGGAGAACACGGGCACGGCGAAATCCGTCGCCGTGCAGCGCGGCGACATTGACTCCACCGTCGCGGGCGCGGGCACGCTCTCCGGCGGGGACGGCGTGAAGATCACCGTGCCGCACGGCGTGGAGATCACGGAATATCTCGTGGCAAACGGCGATGTCGTCGCCGAAGGGGCAGGCGCTCGCCACCGTGGACAAGACACCTCGGTCATGAACGATCGCCACGGTGCAGAACAATCTCGAATACCTCGCCGGCCAGGTCCGCACCGCGGCCTCCGGCGCGACAATGCCTACTCGCCGCGCCCGCCGCGGCCGCGTCAAGGCGATCTACGCCAATGCCGGCGACGACGTGCAGTCCGTCATCCGCAGCACGGCGCTCTCATGGTCGTCTCTCGACAGGGCGCATGGCCGTGGACGCGGAAACGGCGTCCGACGCCGCGACGCCCGGCAAGAGCGTCACCGTCCGCTCGAGGACGGCACGGAATATGCGGGCCGCATCGAGATCCGCCGCGGCAATACCCTCACCGTAACGCTCACGGATAACGGCCCCGTGCTCGGCGCGAAGGCGCAGACATTCTGCTCGACGGGTGAGACCGTCGGCACCGGCACGCTCTATGCGCACAGCGCCTGAACGTGACCGCCGCCGCGGGCACGGTCGCGGGGGTCAACACCGCCGTGGAACGGCAGATCACGCAGGGAGCGACGGTGCTCACGCTGCGCGATGTGGACGCCGAGGGCGAATACCGCCGTCTCTCCCAGCTCCACCGCGACTATGAGGACACGATGCTCAAGCTCTTCCGGCTCTACCAGACCGGGACCGTCACGGCGTCCGCCGCCGGGCGCGTGTCTGATCTTGATACGGCGCATCTCGGCGTCATGCGGAATACCGGCTCCTATACGGCGGCTCTGCTCGCCAGCCCCTCCGAGGGCGTTCCGGAGGAATACACCGTCCGTCCGGCGCTTCTCTCCGAGGTCACGTTCGGCAAAGATGACGTTCCTCGCCGCGCCCCTGCCGCGGCAGACGTCGATCTCACGGCGGAGCCCGTTGTGGATACGGAGAGCGCCGAGAGCATTCCCGTGACGAGCTTTGACGGCGTTTCCGTCTACGACTGGGACGCGGACGCCTCCGACTGGGCCGCATCGAATCCCAACCGGCTTGCCAAGGGCGATCTCGTCTATCTTGTGTATGACGAAAACGGTGTGCTGCTCTGGGTCGTGCGCCCGCAGAAGCCGAGCCGGAATTCCCGGACGACTCTCGTCATCTGGGGCGGCGGCGGAGGCGGCAGGTGGCGCCCGCCTTTGAGATGTACGACCGCACCGAGACCGAGCTGATGCGTATCTCTCCCATGACACGGTGAGCGTGCAGATGCTGGTCCGGACGAAATGGACATTCTCTCCGTCCACACCGGGCAGGAGGCGGAGATCACCGTTGATGCGCTGCCGGGGCGCGCTTTCACCGGCACCGTGACCGCCATCGACCCGAACGGGAAAAATAACGGCGGCAACAGCAAATACACCGTCACCATCACCATGCCGCGCGCGGAGCATGCTCGACGGCATGAACGCCATGGCGGTGCTCACCGTCGGCACGACGGAAAACGTTCTCTGGCTCCCCGCCGAGGCGCTCGCGGAGCAGGGCTTCAAAACGGTCGTATACACCGGCTTCGACGCCAAGACCGGCGAGCTGACCGGCCCCGTGGAGGTCGTGACCGGCGTATCGGACGGCGACAAGGTCGAGATCGTCTCCTGGTCTCGAGGAAGGCCAGACCGTCTGGTACATCGCCCTATGAGAGCGCGGAAGCCGCGCTCTTCTCCGGCTTTGCCTCGCCACCGGAAGCCGCCGGTCCCCATGACCACCCTCAGGGCGACAAAGCTCCGCCCCTAAACGGACTTATCCCGTAGAGGGGCTCTACTCCTCCCTTTAACATCCTATAAAGTCTTAGAGATTTCCATGTCTCTCCTCCTTGCAATCGTCCGTCTTCGCGGATACAATAGAAATACCCTCTCCGGAAAGGAATGACTTCATGCAGCCGAACGAACAAAGCAAACCGAAAAAAAATACCGCCCGTCCGCTGGGACGGCTGGGCGCGTTTCTCCTTGTTACGCTCGCCTTTGCTGCTATCACGCTTCGGCGTGATCTGGGTAGCTGGAAAAGGGCCCCTCCCCGACCATAACGGAGAAATTCTGCCGCTCCATGCGCGAAACGAGCGCGATCCGGTGGATCCCGAACATCTTTCTCTCGCAGGAGGAGGTAGACGCCTTCAAGAGCGAGAGCACCGAAAACGACGAGACCGAAACGGTCAACACCTCTCTCATCCGCATCGCCCCCCGCCGCGGAGAGAGTGGGACGGAAACGGCGGACGACGGCGTGGAGCTCATCGCCATCACACACGGCACAGCCAAGGGCAAAGCCGCTCATCGTGCGCGACCCTTCGCGCGTCATTCTCGGCGTTTCGAGTGAGGAATTCAACGCGAAGACCCCCGGCTTTGCAGCTCACGGAGCTTGTGGCCAAGTATGGCGGCGTTGCCGGAACGAACGCGGGCGGCTTCAACGACGAAAACGGCCGCGGAAACGGCGGCGTGCCGCAGGGGCTCGTGATCTCCGGCGGAGCGCTGCTCCACACCGCGCGCGAGGGCGAGCGGTACAACGTCGTCGTCGGCTTTGACGCCGACCACATCCTCCACGTCGGCACCATGACGGCGGACGAGGCTCTTGCGCAGGGACTCACCGACGCGGTGAGCTTCCGCACGCATGACGGGCTCGCTTCCTCGCTCATCATCAACGGCGAGGTGCAGTCCAAAAACCTCGGCGGCGGCGTCAACCCGCGCACCGCCATCGGCCAGTGCGCCGACGGGAGCGTTCTCCTGCTCGTGCTCGACGGCCGCTCGATCAACACCCTCGGCGCCACGATGCAGGACGTGGCGGACATCATGCTCGAATACGGCGCGGTGAACGCCGGCAATCTTGACGGCGGCTCGAGCGTCATGGTATACGACGGCGAGATCATCAACAACTGCGCTTCCGTCACGGGACCGCGCAATATTCCCACGGCGTTTATCGTCCTGCCGGAGGGGATTGAGTATGGAAGAAAAGAAAACGCAAGTCCCGTCCGGCACGCCGGAGAGCATCGCCGCGCCGCACGACGCGGCAAAGCGCTCCAAGCGGCGCTGGCGGCGGTTCCTTGTCCTGTACGCCGTGGTGTGGCTGCTGTTCGCCTCGCTCGGGTGCGCGGCGTTTTATAAATATCTGCGCGTGTACGAGCAGGCGCTGCCGGAGCATGTGATGGACTCTCTCATGGAGACCACCGCGCCGGAAACGTGGCTCGGCTATGTGAAAGCCTCGATCGAGAGCGAGTCCGGTGAATTTGACGACGCCGCGGCGCTCTATGAGGAGTACGAGAGCGTTCTGCTCGCCGGGAAGAGCTTTTCCTACCGCCGCGCGCCGGAGAACCGCGCGGATGCGCCCAAATTCATTGTCCGCTGCGGCGGTGTGGACGTTTGTACCGTGTCGCTCACCGAAAAGCCGGACAGCGATCTCGGCTTCGGCAGGCATCTCTGGCAGGTCGGCGATATCGCGCCGTGCGAAGCGCTCGGCAATCTCCGCAGCACCGCCGTAGAGATCACGGCGCTCGCGGGCGAAGCGGTATATATCAACGGCATCCCGCTCACGGACGCGCAGATCGCCGAGACGGGTCTTGCGCTCCCGGATATGCCGGCAATCGAGAGCCGCTTCACGGCCGCCCCCGCTCCGCTCACCGCGTGGAAAAAATGTACGGTTCGATCACCGTCACGGACGCCTCCGGCGCGGAGATCGCGCCGAAGCGGACGCGGGCGACGGCGTCGCGCTACGCGCTTCCCCTGCCGCGCTAGCGTTTTTCGATCACCGCCCCTCGGACGTTACGGTAACGCTCTGCGGCGCGGTTCTCACGCTCGACGACGCCGAAAGCTCCGACCGCGGCATATTGCACGGGCTCGAGAACTACCCGGCGATCAGGCGTTCGACACCGTACGCTGGTCGTTCGACGGTCTCTACTACTCTGCCGGACGTGCAGGCCACCGCCGCCGACGGCACGGTGCTCTCCCCGCTCGTCGGGAAAAACGGGCAGCTCATGTTCTTCCATCCGAACAACGCCTCGCTGCAAAGCGCCGTGGAAAACCGTGTGCGGTACTTCTTCAACCGATACATTGATTACAGCTCACGGTCGTTCCAGGGCAATCTCGCCCTGACGCGCGAGGATGTGGAAAACGACGAGATCGAGATGAACCCGCAACGCGCGCCTCCATGCGGCGCTACTACAGCCTGCTCGACTGCATTATGTGGACGACCGATCTGTACCGCTACATTCAGGAATCGACCGACGCGATGATCTGGGCCTCCGCGACGAGCGTGAGCTATGACGAGCTCACCTTCACGGACTTCTCGTTCGTCGGCGCGAACTGCTTTGTCTGCACCGTGCGCTACAAGGGCGGACTTCACCGCAAACTCGTGGCAGGAGCAGAAGAACTACAACATGCAGAACGCCTACGAGCTGGCGTTCGTCTGTCCGAACGGCGGCGCGTGGTACGCCGCGGCGATGGACGCCGTGACCGAATAAATTGTAAAACCGGAGCCGATGCGATATGCGCATCGGCTCCGGTTTTTCGTATCGTTTTTTCCCGGTTCATTCCGCCGGTTCAACGGCGACCTTGAGCACGACCTTCCGCACCGGCCGGCACTCGCCCGCGGCGATGCACGGCGCGTGCGCGTCCTGCGGAAAGAGGATCGCAAACCGCCCGCCGCCGAGCGGCAGCTTTGCCGTTTCGCCCTCATAGAACCATATGTCACGCCCGGCGCAGCCTCGGCCACCCGCTCCATCGAGGCGAGCGGCGCAACGCCGATGAGCTCCTCGCCCTCGATGAGGTACTGGATGTCGATATACTTCCGGTGCGCCTCGGGCCGGTCGTTTTCCGGCTTTGTTTCATAGCTCTGGAAGAGCGCGAACACCCGCTCGCCGTCGATCTCCACACGTCCGGCCTCCACCGTTTCCAGCTCCGTGCCGGTGAGATAATCGAGCGCCTTTGCGAGATTTCCGCTCAGTTTGCGGTACTGCCCCGCGTGCTCCAACGTATCGTATATCATGGAAACACCCCTTTCGTTTTCTGCATTATAGTTCATAAAAATATCCCGCGCAACCGCGCGCAGAAAGCGCCGGCGGCGATCATTGCGCCATACAGAACAAGCTTGCGGATTTTTTGGATATTGTACACAGGAACACGCATTTCCCCATGTGATTTTTGTAGAAAATCAACTTACTTATTGCATGTTTTTTCGCCCCGACGCTATAATTGTATCGTAATCAGAAATCCTGTTCTCTATCAGAGAACAATGCAAAATTCAACCGACAGAAGGGAAAATCATGAGTGAACCGATCGTCGTTCCCTTTGCCAAAAAGCGCTCCGCGTTCTGGAATGCTTCACGGTCAGCGAGCCGGAGCTCGGCGTCACCGAGATCTCCAAAAAGCTTGGGATCGGCAAGTCCAACGCGCACAATATCATATCGACATACTGCCAGATGGGCTATCTGCAGCAGCTGCCCAACCGGAAATACACGCTCGGCTACAAGCTGCTCGAGCACGCGTTCATCATCAACCAGCATCTCGGCTATCCGCACGCGGTGTACGATCTCCTGCTTGAGGCCGCCGAGCGCACCGGGCAGGTCGTCTACTTCGGCATCCCGTACGAAACGGACGTTCTGTATCTGTATGTCGCCCATCCGATCGCGCGGATGAAGGAGCTGCCGTACCGCGAGATCTGCGGCGAGCACGCCCCGCTGTGTACCACGGGCATCGGCAAGGCGATCCTCGCCAATCTCCCGCCGGAGGAATGGCTCTCCCGTCTGCCCGAGATCATTCCCGCGCACACCCCGAGACGATCACCGATAAGGACAAAATCCTGCAGGAGCTGCAGAGCACCCGCGAGCGCGGCTTCGCCATCGACAACTGCGAGCACGAGCTGAACGTCCGCTGCGTCGGCGTGCCGGTCTATAACGCGAGAGGCGCTCTTGTCGCCGGCATCAGCTCCTCCGGCGCGGTGCAGGTCATGACCGACCGGAAGGTCATGGAATGCCGACATCTGATGGGTATCACGGCGTCATCAAGGAAAGGCGTAGGCTGTACGCCTGACACCCCAACGGGCATCTGCGGGCGGAAAAACCCGCGGGCTGCCATAACAAACCGTCTGTACAAATCAAAGGAGGAAACGAAATGAAGAAACTCATCGCCATGCTCCTCGCACTCGTCATGCTGCTTGCGCTCTGCGCCTGCGGTCAGACCGCCGCTCCGGCCGAGCAGTCCACCGCCGCTCCCGCCGAGGAACCCGCGGCCGAGCCCGTCGTCGAAGAACCGACCGATGACGTCGGCGAGCCGGTCAACCTCATTTTCTCCATCGCTGCCGTCCCCACCGATGCCCACGGCGCTGCTCAGAAGGTCTTCAAGGAGACCCTCGAGTCCATCTCCGGCGGCAACATGACCGTTGAGTGCTACGATTCCGGCACGCTGTACGGTCAGGACACCGAGCACGACGCGCTCAAGAACGGCGACGTCGACATGATCTACTCCTCCGCTTCCTGGCTGACCGACGGCTCCCCCTGGATCTCCATGTTCACCGCCGGCTACGTTTTCCAGAGCTATGACCACATGACCAAGGTCCTCAACGGCGACATCGGCAAGGATATGTTCCAGAAGGTCGCCGAAGAGCAGGGCATCCTCCCGCTCGGCGCGTTCTATCTCGGCACCCGCCAGATCTCCCTCTCTCAGGACAAGCAGATCAAGACCCCCGAGGATCTCAAGGGCATCAACCTCCGCATGCCGAACTCCGACGCGTGGGTGTTCCTCGGCAAGGCCATGGGCGCGAACCCGACCGCCGTTGGCTTCAACGATCTGTATCTCGCTCTCCAGACCGGCACCGTTGACGGCCAGGACAATCCCCTACCCACCGTCAAGTCCGCCAAGTTCTACGAAGTGCAGAAATCCATCTCCCTGACCAACCACCTCGTTGACTCCGTGTGGCCGACCATCAACCTCAACACCTGGAACAAGCTGACCGACACCCAGAAGGGCTGGGTCATGAAAGCCGTTGAGGCCGCCCGCGTCGCCTGCGACGAGCAGAATATCAAGACCGAGAGCGAAGTTCAGGACTTCCTGCGTGAGCGAGGGTCTGACGATCTACGAGGCCGACGTCGCTGCGTTCGCCGACCACGTTCTCGAAACCTACCTCGCCGATCCCATCTCCGACACCTGGGATAAGGATCTCCTTGCGCAGATCCAGGCGATGGCGTAACCCTGACCAACCGGGGAGCCGAGGGCAACCCACTCCCGGGTTTTTTTTTCCGCACGCGAAAGGAGAGATCTGCATTGGCTGGTAAAAAGCGTTCGGCTTTTGTCCGCGACTGCGTGGAGAAGTACATCCGTCCATTGCGCTCGCGGCGCTGTTCATCATTTTCTGCTATCAGGTCTTTATGCGCTATGTTCTCCGCCAGCCGCAGGCCTGGGCGGGCGAAGTGGAGCAGAGCTGCTTTTTGTGGCTCGTTCTGCTCGGCGCCTGCTATGCGCAGCGCATGAAGGCACACGTTACATTCACGCTTCTGTACGATAAGCTCAGCATCAAGGGCAAGGCCGTCGTTGCCATGCTTGGTGACATCATCATTGCGTTCACGGCATTCTGCAACATTCTTCCCTCGCTCCATTACGTTCTGGGTCTGGCGGCACGCCATCAGGTGACCACCATTCTCAAATGGCCCAAAACGATCGTGTATTTCCCGTACGTCGTCATGATCGCGATCCTCATGCTGTATGCGCTCGTGGAGATATATGAGTATATCATGGTACTTTGCGGCAATGCGTACTATATCGAAAAAATGAAAAACGAAGACAAGAGCGAGGCGGAGCACGCCATTGAAGAATCCCTCGCTCAGGAGAACATAGATCTTACAAGCATCGATTTCAGCTCCGGCCACGGCGGAAGCGCCCCCGCTCCGGATGACGGAAAGAACGATGTCAGCAAGACGGACGACGCCGGAAAGGAGGACAAGTAAATGCTGGAGCATCTGCCTCTTATCGTGTTTCTGGTCACATTCGTGCTCATATTCGTCTTTGCGTATGCCGATCCCTGCGTGCGGCATGATCGCCGCATGTACGCTGTACTTCCTGACCGACGGTCTTATCAAGGGCGTAGGCTTCGGCGCGCTCATCACCGGCGCGGGCGGCGCCTGCATCTTGTGGCGCAGAAGACCATCGAAGCGATATTTACCAACGGCACCATCGTCGCGGTACCATTGTTTATCTTTGCCGCGAACGTAATGAACGCCGGTAAGATCACCGAGTACGTTTTCGGCACCTGTATGGGTCTCGTCGGCCGCTTCCGCGGCGGTCTGGCGCACGTCAACGTCCTCGCCTCTCTCGTTTTCTCCGGCATGACCGGTTCCGCCATTGCCGACGCCTCCGGTCTCGGCAAGCTTGAGATCGACGCCATGCGCAAAGAGGGCTACGATGACGGCTTTCTCCTGCGCCATCACGGCGGCCAGTGCCACCATCGGCCCGATCTTCCCGCCGTCCATCCCCATGGTCGTTTACGCGATGCTCACCGGCGCCTCCGTCGGCGCGCGCTGTTCATGGCAGGCATGGTGCCCGGTGTGCGCTGCCGTCGCGCTGTGCGTTTATGTGTACTTCGTCGCCAAAAGAGAAACTACCCCCGCACCGCGCCCCCGAAGCTGCGTGACTATCTCCTGTATCTGACGAAGTCCATCTGGGCGATGCTCACCCCGGTCATCCTGCTCGTCGGCATCTATACCGGCATCATGACCCCGACCGAGGCCGGCGCCATCGCCGGACTGTACGCGCTTCTCGTCTCCCTTCCTGATCTACCGGCTCATGTCCTGAGAACGCTCAAGCAGGTCCTCGTAGACACAATGAAGGGTACCGGCCTCCGTTTCCATGATCGGCGCCGCCTCGGCCATTTCCTTCATCTTTGCCAAAGAGCAGATCGGCACGATCCTCGGCAACTGGCTGCTTCAGTGTCACGGCCAACAAGTACGTCTTCCTGTTTGCCGTCAACATCATCATCCTGATCCTTGGCTGCCTGGTCGATACCTCGGTCATCCAGCTTGTCATGATCCCGATCCTATGGCCGGTCGCGGAGGCGATGGGCATCAACATCATCCATTTCGGCCTCATCATCTGCTTCAACATGATGGTCGGTCTGTCCACGCCGCCGTTCGGCATGTGCCTGTTCATCACCTCGGGCATATCCGGCACGCCGCTCAAGGGATATCATTCGGGAGATCTGGTGGCCGATCATCGTCATGCTGATCGTGCTCGCCGTGATCACCTACATCCCCGACGTGGTGCTGTTCCTGCCAAAGCTCACCGGTATGATGGCCTGATATAAAAAGGAGGTCCAAACATGACTTTTTGCGATCCATGAAGGCGTATGGCCGGTAATGATCACCCCGTGGAAAGAGGACAATACGCCGGACTTCAAAGCGCTCGAGGCGCTGACGAACTGGTATGTGGAAAAGGGCTGCGACGGCATCTTCGCCGTCTGCCAGTCGAGCGAGATGCATTATCTTTCGGCGCAGGAAAAGCTGGACATCGCGCGTTGCGTATCGGAAGCCGCCGCGGGCCGGCTGCAGATCGTCGCCTCCGGCAACACCGAATGCGCCCCGCACCGAGCAGTACCGCCAGATCGAGGACATGATGAAGATCCCCGGCATCGGCGCGTATGTGCTCGTGTCCAACCGGATGGACATCAAAAACGAGGGCGAGGGAAGCCTTCCGGAAGAACGTGGACGACGTGCTCGCCGCGTTCCCCGAGATCTCGTTCGGCATTTATGAATGCCCGATGCCGTGGAAGCGTCTCCTTACGCTGGACTTCATCCGCGACTACGCCCCCCGGCGGCCGTCTCGTGTTCATCAAGGACACCTTGCTGCGACTATGAGCTGATCCGCCGGCGGCTCGAAGCCGCCAAAAAGACACGCCCATGAAGCTCTTCAACGCCAACTGCCAGTCGTGGTACGACAGCTACTGCCACGGCGCCGGCGGCTACAGCGGCATCATGGCAAACTTCCACCCCGACATTTACAAGTACTGCGTCACGCACAAGGACACCGACCCCGAAAAGGTGCAGCACGCGAACGATTTTCTGACCCTCGCGGGCATGATCGAGCGCACCTGCTACCCGGTGAGCTGCAAATACTATCATCAGCTCGTCGGCGTCCCCATGTCCACCTACTGCCGCAGCGCCGATCCGCACCGGCTGGATAACGCCGCGAAGGAAGAGGTCGAAGCGCTGATCCGCATGGAAAACCACATCCGCGAAGAGCTCGGCATCGGCTGAGCGCGCAAAAACGCAAACCAGCCTCGGCCTTAAGGCCGAGGCTGGTTTTTGCTTTATGGGTTTTCAAATGACCGGAAACGGGTTTTCCCCGCCGTGGTTTTGCATCACCATTGCGGCAGAAAAGCGAAGCGTTTTATCCTTCGGACAGATCGGCAACGCTTTTCAGCGCCGCCCACTGCTTTCCGTAAGAACGCCTTCCTGCAGGCAGAAATTTCCGGCATTGATCTTCACGCGGTCATCTTCATGGTCGAGCAGGCGATCCAGAATGTCGATGCATTCGCCTCGGGTTTTGTCGCGGCTCAGGTCTTTTCGCATCTCTTTTTCGATGCCCCTGCAGCGTCTTGGCCGCGCGATTGCTCAGTTTGACTTTTTTTCTTGTCCCCATAGTCATCCTGCGTCAGCTGGATTTTGAAAGCTCCGTGATCATAAGATAATAATTTGCTGTCATTTCAAGCCTCCTAATAACGCTATGCAAATAACGTTAGTGTAAATGCAACGCCTTAATTTGGGATATACATCCCGAAGGGAAACTAGGGATTTATTCATGCAAATCAGCAGCGCGTTTTCATCGAAGGAAATGGAGATAAATACATCAACGATCCCTTTAGTCACCAATTCTTCATAAGAGTGCCGCAAGCACATAACAGCGTTTGCAGGATCGCGCAGGCTGAACACAAAAAACATTTTCGGGAGCTCCATGGATCGCTTTATCCAGAAAATCTCCGAATAAAGGAGGCGGGATAATCGCGATATCTCCGCATGTGCTCGGCGGAGCGGGGTCTTTCAAAATACTTCAATCCCTGAGCCTTTATAACTGCCAGCAGCGAACTTTCTTCTGTTACGGAGTCGAGCGTCACTACCATCTCTTTGCAATGAAACAAATCGACTATTTTGATGATATTGTTCACGCTGCAATCAAACCCGAGACCCGTATTGTTGCCGGATTTAATAAGAGGTTTTTTGAAAATTTAATCACGCACAAAAACCTCCCCCACAAGCCGGCTCGAATATGCCGGCGCGGCCTTTGTCAGCGGATAAACGCAGAATAGCTTTGACGTAATTCAAGTTATTTATGGCGGCAACCGTATTACTCAAATGCATATCGATAAAACCCTCCGGGTATGTCGGCCGCAATGTCGTTATTCACAGCGTTTGATACCGCGAGGTTTCACCGCGCTCGCGGCGCTTATTCAAACTCGCGCAAAACCTGAAGCCAGATATCCTTTTTCAAAGCAATCGCTTCACGAATGCACTCATTCAGCATAGACCGAAACAATCTATCTTCGTGATACCGTTTCAGCCGCCGGTAAATGCATTCCGCTCCCGGCCAGTTCATATCTTCCAGCCAATGAAACAGCTGATCCAGATATGGGCGAAGCTCCTCATCAGAGCGTTCCGATAAAATCAACGCGCAATTATCCCAGACATTTTTGTTGTATTTTCTGTCGCACGGCTGGATAAACACGTTGATGCAGGAAACCTCCCGCGCAAGCGTCCGGCCCTCCTCCTGCACGCTCTCGGGATTGTTCCAATCGAGAAGGCCCATTATGCAGTCGATATTTACCATGCAGTTATGCCCTCCCTATCTGCCTGCCGCAGCCGTCGCCATACCCGTCCATGCGCCGGAGATGTCCGCCGCGCCTGTTATACGATCTTTTTTCTTGTGCGCTATCAGAGCCTCGCTTTTTCGACCGCTGAAATTGAAATGACACGGCGATGCAGACAGTAAAAACACACATTGTCATCCATCTTCCATTCGCCGTGTCTGGGTTAATTATATATTTTCAGATTTTCTTATGCAAGTAAAATGTTTATCATCGGGGGTCCGGTCGTGTGGGAATGCACTCTACGATCTTAGCGTCGATTAACAAGAGCACACACGTCGGACAGCCAGTCTTTTCGGTGCTTTTTGCCCTTTTCTCTTGGCGGGCGAAAGCCCGCCTGCGTCCAAAAGAACAAAAATCCCTCGAAAATCAAGGCTGTCCGATGCGAAGCAGTTCTGCCGGAGCTGAAATGCTCGCAGACAAGGAAAAGGCCGCAGAGAATACTTTGTGTATTCTCAAGGGATTTGACGCAGTATGAGGGCATTTCCGCCCGGCAGAACCGCGTGCGCCCTTGTCAATCGACGCTATCATAACGCCAAAAGCGGAACGACGTATAACGCCGTTCCGCTTTTGTCATCCGATTTGCCGCCGGGAGAGGACCGGCTGCGGGCTGGACGATCGCCCAAGAAAGGGGAGAAAATGAGAGGGAAAGAAATAATTGGAGTTTTTGTCTGTCTTGCTTCGTCCGACTGTCTGTATATTACCGGAATTCCGCGCTGTTTTCCTGAACAGACCGTGTTATTTCTGAAAACAAACTGTGAATAACGCGTCCTGTGCATGAAGCAGCTCTTGCCGCCGAAGCGGTTTATTGGAATATGCAAAAAGCCTCGCAGGTTTGCGCCCGCAGGCGCAAAGAAAAGTTTAGAGCATTTTTTCCGATGACATGTGCATCGGAAAAAATTTCTCGGCTCGCAAACGTGCGAGCGTAAGCGAGTGCCCCTCAAACAAACCCCTCAACGGAGGTGGGGTTTGTTTGAATAAAAAAGCGGAACGCCGTTCCGCGCTTTTTGTTAAACTGGTGCGCCGGGAGAACGGCGCGGGCTGGAGGATCGCCCAAGAAAGGGAGAAATGAGAGGAAAGAAATAATTGGAGGGATTCATCTGTCTTGCTTCGTCCGACTGTCTGTATATTACCGGAAATCCCCGAAGTTTCCTAAACAGACTGTGTTATTTCTGAAAACAAAATGTGAACGACGCGGAGGGCGTGTATAAATTCTTTTCGTACCGGTAAAAATACCCTCGAATCCCAAATTGAGGAGGTTAACCATGGAGGAAAAAGAAAGGCTTCAGCAAAATGCTGAATGCGTTCTTTGCCGGGAAGGGCTTCTACATAGTCCTTCTTCTGTGCGCCGTACTGGTCGGGGCTTGTTCTGGCTGGTTGGACGCGGAAGCGAGGGCTGATGTAGAGCGCGATCCGGTCAAGGAAACGAACATCACGGCTTCGGCGCAGGAGACCGCGCCGCCGCAGGGCAGCCGTTATGAACACGGAGGAGGACGAGCGTCTCCCCGCTCGGCACGGGCGCGTCCTGCCCGCCGCGGAGGGGAGATGCCGGAGGCGCAGGCCCCCCGCCGTGCAAGAGGAGATGCCGGACGTTCCGGTATCGGTGAACGCGAGAGCGCTCCGCAGTTCATCCGTCCGGTAAACGGCGTCTTTGCTTCGCGGCTTTCAGTGCGGAGGCGCTCTCCTATGACCGCACGATGGCCGACTGGCGCGTCCACCGCGGCTGGGACATCGCATGCCGCCGCAGGCGAGCCGGTGCTTGCCGTATCCGGCGGCACGGTGACGGCGGTGCATGAGGACGATCTTCTCGGCACCGTTGTGGAGATCAACCACGGAACGATGTGAGCGTGTACGCCAATCTCGACGTCTCCCCGCCGTCGGCGTTCGGGCAGACGGTCGCCTGCGGCGACACGGTCGGCGCCGTCGGCACAACGGCGCTCGCCGAATCCGGGCGAGGAAGGCATCTCCACTTCGCCATGCGGCGCGGCGGCAGCGACCGTTGATCCCGCCGAATATGTGCCGGAGACCCAGGTGAACTTTGGGCGGTCGTCTTATACCAAGACGCAAATTAAGCTACTTTTTTTCCGTCGATGACGAGCGGCGGCAAAACGGCTATACTTATGATTTGATATATTGCTGTACCGGGAGGACGCCATGCATCCGATCACAAAGAAAACAGAAAAGGCTACGCCGCCGCGGGCTTTGTCCTGCTGGCACTGGCGCTGCTGTTTTTCTGCTTTTGCAGGGTCCGTCCGGCGGGAAACCGACGCGGACGCGGCACCGACGCCCTGATGACCGCCCCCCAGTGCCTCTGCCGGTCTCACCATCGCCGGGTGGATGTCGATCCTGCGGCGGGACGGCTTTGAGCTTGCCGGAAAGACGCTCTCCGCCGGGGACTGCGCCTCCATCGCCTCGCTCGGGAATCTCACGACGCTCGCTGACGAACTGCAATATTTCCAGGACGTGCATTTTCTTTTCAGGACTTACGCATGCGCACGCTCATTCTCTCCGATAACGCCATGGCGGACGCTTCGCCGCTCGCCTCGCTCTTGCAGCTTCGCACGCTGTATCTCGACCGGAATCCGGTCGCCGATCTTTCCGTCCTCTCGCCGCTCTTCTGCGCTCACGACGCTCTCCATTCAGGGCGTGGAGATCGCGGACTATGTTCTCGAAGACCTGCAAAAAGCGCTGCCCGGCTGCCGCATATTCAGCGACAGCGTCGAAGGGGGCCGCGTCCGGTGTCTCGGCGGGCTGGACTTCACCGAATCGGTCGAATCGCTCGACCTTTCGGGCCGCGGCATCACGGACATTTCCGCGCTCCCGGCTGCTCGAGCTGCGCGAGCTCAATCTCGAACAACCCGATCGCCGATATCTCCACGCTCGCCCTGCTGCCGAAGCTCACCTCGCTCGATCTGAGCGCCACGGGACGGAGCGATCTCGATAACGAGCTTCTCTCGTCGCTGCGCTCGCTCTCGTACCTGAAGCTTGAAAACAACGACGGCGTCACCGCCGAGGGCATCGACGCGCTGCAATCGGCGCTGCCGAGCTGCCAGATCGTCCATGAGCCGAAGTACTACACCGTCGTTTTCGGCGACCAGTCCTTCTCGTCGGACGCCTCCGATGACGGTGGACGCTCTGGGGCTCACAACGCTCTCCGGCATTGAGAAATTCCACCAGCTGCGGCGGCTGAGCGCCTACGGCAACACGCTCACCGACCTTGCCGCTCGCGGAGCTGTTCTCCGTGGAAGAGCTGCAATTGGGCTACAATAACCTTTATGATCTTTCCGCCCTGACCGGCCACACGGCGCGCGGCGACTCATTCTCGATCACAACGCCCTGCGCGCGACATCACCGGCTCGCCGGCCGCGCGCTTGAGGAGCTCGATCTCAGCTATAACGACCTCGAACTCCCTTTTGCGGCGCTCCGCTCGCTCACGCAGCTTCGCACGCTGAACATCACCGGAAATCCGGCTCTCACCGCCGATATGGTGCGCTTCGCTGCAGGAGGCTCTCCCCGCCTGCCAGATCATCACGGACATCGACCTCTCCATGCCGGAGCCGACGCCCGAACCTCCCGCGGAAACACCGCAGCCCTGACCGTATCGGTTTAAGTACAAAAGCCGCCCATACTATGTGTATAACCTCATAGAAGGGCGGTTCTTTTTTATGCATAAAACTACAGGTGCGGCCATGGAAACGGCGCTGCTCGCGGCGGTGTGCGTAACGCTGCCACCGGCGTGTGGGCACAGGGGGCGGCAGAGGCGCTTTGCGGACAAGGTCGTGCGGCTGCACGTATCGCCGCGTCCGACAGCGCGGAGGATCAGCGCGTGAAGCTTGAGGTGCGGGATGCGCTGCTCGCGTATCTCACGCCGCGGCTGGAAAAACGCCGCGTCCGGCGCGCAGGATGCCGCCGCGGTGATCGCCGCGGCGTCGGAGGAGCTTCAGCGTATCGCGGAGACCGCAAGCGGCGGCAGCGCCCGCGTGGAGCTCGGGGCGTGAAACGTACCCCACGCGGGAATACGAAACCTTCTCGCTCCCCGGCGGGCGTGTATACGTCGCTTCGCATAACGCTCGGCGCGGGGCGGACGAAACTGGTGGTGCGTGGTGTATCCTCCCGCTCTGTACATCGGGCGTGGAGACGGCGCAGGAAGCCGCCGTGCTCTCCGATGACGACGTAAAGCTCATCACCGAGGACGGCGAGGGCTACGTTCTCCGCTTCCGTCTGCTCGAATGGTGGGGCCTCTCACCGGCAGGTGATCCCGGAATACCATTTTGGCACGAGCGTCCGGAAGAAATCGTAGTCGCGGATGATGCGCACAGCGCGCGCTTTCATTTCGGAGACATCCCCTTGCACCAAACGGCTTCGCCCAGACGATCGAGAAAAGCGCCGCGTGGGCGCTGTATACGGCAAAAGCGCCTTCCAGAAATTTTTCCGGCACGTTTCCGGCAAAATAAGCGTCGATCTGTCCCGCGCAGTACGCCGCGCTGGCCTCGACACCGAAGCATTCAAGTTTATAGAATTCCTCGTACGGGTCACCAACCTCCCAACGGTTGAAGTCGATCACGCCGAGCGAACCGTCCCTCCGGTACACCAGATTTCCCGGATGGAAATCCCCGTGCAGGTATACCGGCGGCTGCGTCCATATCGCGTCGATATTCTCCCGCACGAAAGCGATGGTGTCTTCGTCGCCGGGTATCCGCACGTCCGACGCCTCGTAGCGTTCGAGCTGGCGGAGCTTCCTTTCCTTTTTTGTCTCCTCCGGCATCCGCCGCGTCCAGCGGCAATGGATCCTGCGCAGGATGCCGCCCGCCTCGCGTCCGAGACGGTACTGCTCTTCCTTCGGCAGCGTGGGCAGAACCTTTTCCAGATCGTCGCCCTCGACCCACGTGAGCAGCATATACGTCCCCGCAGCGCACCGCCCGAACCCTACCGGCTCGGATATCGGAAAACCGAGAGATGAGAATTTTTCGATGATCTCGCATTCCTTTTTCTTCGCCGCATATCGCTCCGGTGCGGAAATACGCAGCTGCAGAATACCGCCCGTCCTGCGTCCGGACATGGTATTTTTCGTCGCTCGACCAGCCCTTTTCGATCTTTTCCACAGACAGCCAGCTCTCGCTGCCCCGGATCTCTTCAAACACACTCATGCCCCCCTTCACGGCGCAAAAGGCACTCTTACGAGGTGCCTTTTTTCGCAATACTGGTAATGGTGCGCGTCCTGCAAGACCATTTCCTTCACCTTCATGAGGCGTACCTTCGTGGAGTTTTCGTTCTCCTCGAGCTTCATGGAGATGTATTTGATGTTCTTCTGCAGATCGGGGATCATGACGTACTCGAGCGCATTTACGCGGCGGCGCGTCTTTTCGATCTCCTGCGCGAGAAGCTGCATCGTTTTTTCTACCTGCGCCAGCTCCAGCATGTCCTCAAACACGCCCGAGAGAGCGGTCATGGCATCGTCCAGCTCGCCGGAGGTCTGCGCGAGACCGTAGGGGAAGATGTCCCCTTCCTCGGCGGTTTTGGTCTGGAAATCGTAGACCGGGACGTTGACGCTCATGATGTTCTTGAAGCTCATCGAGCGCCACGCTCAGCCGCGGGTAGAGCAGCCTGCTCGAGCATTTCCGGCGACAGCAATACGTAACTGAAACCTTAGCTACTACCTG
>VOFK01003682.1_pt1 | contig 22810 bp, 21 predicted proteins | sample 5384121 | NCBI WGS metagenome assembly VOFK01 (sample SAMN12384730, study PRJNA508395) | human gut metagenome | isolation source: healthy gut J | host: Homo sapiens | reverse complement strand
GTCGAAGAGTTTTCTGATACCGATTTTTCGAGTTGGGTAATATGGACGAAGACGTCTTTGATTTCGCCGCTGTCCGGAGTAATAAAGCCATAACCTTTTGGTATCAAACCATTTAACGTTACCTTGTTTCCATAAACACTCCTGAATAAAAAATAAAATTAAAAAAGAGATATAAGGATAAAAAAAGAATAATAACGTGAATGGCATTACGGAAGAGATTGTAAAGGAATGAGGAAGAAAGGCTATTTTTCGGGAGCAGGTATCGAATTTTTTCGTACCTATTGCATTTTAGTGCCTTTTTAATTTTGTAATCCCTCCTTCCTCTCGCCATTTTTTATTGTCCGCAAGGCAAAATATATAATAGAAAGCATGACTGCAAAATCTGCCGCAGCGGCTGCAGGAACGCCCTGCCAGAGCAAGACCGAGACTTTTTCCGAAGCGAACGCCAATCCGTCTCAGTGACGCAAAACTGCCCTCGAACCAAACGGCATCTGCAAACAAAGTTTCGAACATCCGTTATTAAACCTCCTGCAAAAAAGCAGGAGGCTTAAAAAACTTGTAATAAGAAGAGTTTTTCATTCCAGATGATGTTTAGAAGACCTGGCAGCGACCTACCTCCCGTGCCTTAAGACAAAGTACCACATGGGCGCAAAGGGTTTAACGTCCGAGTTCGGAATGGGATCGGGACACCTTCGCTATTACCACCAGGTCACCTAAACACCATCTGAAAGAATTCAGGAACCAAATCTGTGGAGCAGTAGATTATTTACGTTAAAAATCAAGCCAATCAGACTATTAGTATCAGTTAGCTAAACACATTGCTGCGCTTACACACTCGACCTATCAACGTGTGGTCTACCACGGTCTTAATTGGGATACCTTGTTTTGGGCTTCCCGCTTAGATGCCCAGCGGCGATCCTGTCCATATTTTGCCACCAGCGTTGCTCCCAAGTGTGGAACAACTGCGGCCACCAGAGGTATGTTCATCCTGGTCCTTCGTACTAAAGTGAATAAATCCCTCTCAAGTATCCTACACTCACGGCATAGGGGACCGAACTGTCTCACGACGTTCTAAACCCAGCTTCGCGTACCACTTTTTAATCGGCGAACAGCCGAACCTTGGGACCTCTCCTCCAGCCCCAGGTATTTAATATTGAGCCGACATCGAGGGTACAAAACTCCGCTGTCGATGTGAACTCTTGGGCGGAATCAGCCTGTCCCTGAGTACTCATTCAAGTTGAGCATGCCCTTCCCACTGACCTACTGTATTCTCGAAATTTCTCTCGCAGTCAGGCTGGCTTACATATTGCATCACGCATTGACGCCTGGACCAATCTGAGCCAACTCCCAGTGCCTCCGTTACTTTGGGCAAGCATCGCCCCAGCTCAAACTACCCACCATGCAGGGTCCCTCTCCCGGATAAATAACGGGAGCAGGTTAGATATCAAAAACAAATGTGGTGGTGCATTTCAAAGTCTGTTCACACCTATGTCGTAGCTTCATAGCATCCCACCCATTCTACACATTTCCACACCACTGCAAAGCTATAGTAAAGGTTCACGGGGTCTTCCGTCTAACCGCGGGTACTGAGCATCTTTAACCTTGAGTTCACCCTCGCTTTGGAGCCTATGTTGGAGACAGCGGGGGAAGTCAAAACACGCCATTCGTGCAGGCCTTGAAACTTCACCCGGACAAGGAATTTCGCTACCTTAGACCGTTATAGTTACGGCCGCCGTTTACTGGGGGCTTCAATTCAGCTTTGCTTGCGCATGACCCTCCTTTTAACCTTCCCAGCACCGGGCAGGCGTCAGTCCGTATACGTCGTCTTTAGGGACTTCGCACAGACCTATGTTTTTAGTAAACAGTCGCCACCCCCTAGTATGTGGCCCCCCACCCTATATGTTAAACATGTCAATAGGGCACCCCTTTTAACCTGAAGTTACGGGGGGGTTATTTTTGCCGAGTTCCTTTGGCCAGAGTTCCTCGAGCGCCTTGTTGTTCATCCCACCCACCTGGAGTTGGTTTGCGGTACGGTTGCTGTGGATAAACTTTAGGAGCTTTTTCTGGGACTAGATTCACGGCTTCAGGGGCTTGCAACTCGCGTCTCGATTCGTCCGGCGGATTTATATTCCTACACGCTTGCACCGGGATATCCAACACCCGGCCCGCCTATCTTCCTGCGTCCCTCCATCGCGCTACAGGAATATTAACCTGTTTTCCATCGGTTACGGCTTCACCCTCACCTTAGGATCCGACTAACCCTGAAGATTACCTTTACCCAGGAAACCTCGGGTTTTCGGCGAATATGTTTTTCACATATTTTATCGTTACTCATGTCAGCATAATCACTTCACTGCAGTCCAGCAAGCCTTACGGTACACACCTTCGCAGGCTTACAGAACGCCCCTACCCAAAACGGGAAATCCGCAACTTCGGTATATGGCTTTAGCCCCGTTACATTTTCGGCGCAGAGCCATTTTAGACCAGTGAGCTATTACGCTTTCTTTAAACGATGGCTGCTTCTAAGCCAACGTCCTGGCTGTCTAAACGGTTCACTACCTTCACCACTGAGCATGAATTTGGGACCTTAGCTGTTGGTCTGGGCTGTTTCCCTTTTGACGACTAGACCTTAGCACCTAATGTCTGTCTGGTCCCCATCACTAAGCGAGTATTTCGAGTTTGATAGAAGTTTGGTAATCTGGTAGGACCCCTAGCTCTGTCCAGTGCTTTACCTCCGCTAATCAATTTCCCGAGGCTAACCGCACTACCTCAATATTTTCGGGGAGAACCAGCTATCACCGGGTTTGATTGACCTTTCACCCCTATCCACAAGTCATCCGGAACGTTTTCAGCCGTTGACAGGTTCGGTCCTCCACAAGGCTTTACCCTTGCTTCAACCTGCTCATGGATAGATCACCCGGTTTCGGGTCTACTCCAACGTACTAGTCGGCCTATTAAGCCTCGCTTTCACTACGGCTACGCTTTCGCTTAACCTCTTGCACGTAGATAACTCGCTGACCATTATACAAAAGGCACGGTCGATCACTACCGAAGTAGCTCTCGACAGCTTGTAGGCAACAGGTTTCAGATTCTATTTCACTCCCCTAACAGGGGTTCTTTTCACCTTTCCCTCACGGTACTAGTTCACTATCGGTCGCTGAGGAGTACTTAGCCAGAGGATGGTCCCCCTAGATTCCCACGAGGTTCCACGTCCTCGCAGTACTCAGGTACCGGCTGCGTCCTTTTCGGTTTCAGTCGGGGCTATCACCCGCTGTGGCGGAGCTTTCCAGCTCACTTCCTCTCTGCCTACTCCAGAATCCATGCCGGCCCAATTCCCGAATGGTCTGAAACCACTCGGTTTTGGTCTTCCATTTCTTTCGCCACTACTTTTCAGAGTCTCGTTTGATTTCTCTTCCTCCGGGTATTTCTGGATGTTTCACTTCCCCGGGTTGGCTTCTCTGGGCCTATATATTCAGCTCAGGATGATGGGACATGACTCCCATCAGGGTTTCCCCATTCAGAAATCATCGGATCGTAGGATGTTTAGCTCCTCCCCGATGCTTATCGCAGCTTACCGCGTCTTTCATCGCCTCTCAGCGCCAAGGCATTCACCTGTTGCCCTTGATATTCTTATTAATTTCTCGGACAAACCATTCATACTATTCCTCTCCCATTTTAATATTCATATTAAATGTATAGCATACGCCGGTGTTTCCGACCGATTTTATTCTAATTCCAAATGTCCTGGTTATCTGCAATATCTCTATCAACAATAACAATCTCTATTTCAATCATGGACTGTTTATAACTATCCAGCAAAGCCTTGGTGGAGGTAAGGAGGATCGAACCGTCCTGACCCCTGCGTGCAAAGCAGATGCTCTCTCCCAGCTGAGCTATACCCCCTGAAGTGGTGGGCCTGGAAAGACTTGAACTTTCGACCTCACGCTTATCAGGCGTGCGCTCTAGCCACCTGAGCTACAAACCCTTTAAGTCTTCAACTTAACGGTCTCTCACCAGTTTCTTCAATCTTTAAGAGGATACGCAGACAGCGAATATTCGTCTTCTTGTCTTTGAAAGGAGGTGATCCAGCCGCAGGTTCCCCTACGGCTACCTTGTTACGACTTCACCCCAGTCGCTGACCTACCGTGGTCGCCAGGCTCCCTTGCGGGTTACCTCAACGCCGTCAGGCAGAACCAACTCCCATGGCGTGACGGGCGGTGTGTACAAGACCAGGAACGTATTCACCGCGGCATGCTGATCTGCGATTACTAGCGATTCCAACTTCATGTTCTCGAGTTGCAGAGAACAATCCGAACTGAGATAACTTTTTAAGATTGGCTCAACCTCGCGGTCTCGCTCCCCTCTGTAGTTACCATTGTAGCACGTGTGTAGCCCAACTCGTAAGAGCCATGATGACTTGACGTCATCCCCACCTTCCTCCGGCTTGTCACCGGCAGTCCTATCAGAGTGCCCAACTTTACTCGCTGGCAACTGATAGCAGGGGTTGCGCTCGTTGCGGGACTTAACCCAACATCTCACGACACGAGCTGACGACAGCCATGCAGCATCTGTCACTTATCCAGCCTAACTGAAAGGGCTCATCTCTGCGCCCCCCGATAAGGATGTCAAGAGTTGGTAAGGTTCTTCGCGTTGCATCGAATTAAACCACATGCTCCACCGCTTGTGCGGGTCCCCGTCAATTCCTTTGAGTTTTAATCTTGCGACCGTACTCCCCAGGCGGAATGCTTATCGCGTTAACTTCGTCACCGACCCTAAAGCCGACAACCAGCATTCATCGTTTACAGCATGGACTACCAGGGTATCTAATCCTGTTTGATCCCCATGCTTTCGTGCCTCAGCGTCAGTATATGGCCAGATAGCCGCCTTCGCCACCGGTGTTCTACCCAATATCTACGAATTTCACCTCTACACTGGGTATTCCGCTATCCTCTCCATAACTCTAGCTACATAGTTATAACGGCTATTCCGAGGTTAAGCCCCGGGATTTCACCGCTATCTTACATAACCGCCTACACACCCTTTACGCCCAGTAATTCCGAACAACGCTCGCCCCCTTCGTATTACCGCGGCTGCTGGCACGAAGTTAGCCGGGGCTTCTTTAGATGCTACCGTCATCATCGTCACATCCGAAAGAGCTTTACAATCCGAAAACCTTCTTCACTCACGCGGCATGGCTGGGTCAGAGTTGCCTCCATTGCCCAATATTCCTCACTGCTGCCTCCCGTAGGAGTCTGGACCGTGTCTCAGTTCCAGTGTGGCTGATCGTCCTCTCAGACCAGCTATAGATCGTAGGTTTGGTAGGCCTTTACCCCACCAACTGCCTAATCTTCCGCGGGCCGTTCTTTCGGCGATAAATCTTTCACCCTCAGGTCTTATGCGGTATTAGCATCCGTTTCCAGATGTTGTCCCCCACCAAAAGGTACGTTCCCACGTGTTACTCACCAGTGCGCTACTCTCTTGTTAAATAGCAAGCTACTTAACAATCCCGTTCAACTTGCATGTGTTAAGCCTGCCGCCAGCGTTCGTTCTGAGCCAGGATCAAACTCTCATCTTAAAATGATTCTTCAATCCCGTCTAATTACTTACTCATAAAAGAATTTTCTTGGTTCCTTTTTTTCAGATACACTAGACTTTACATATTCGTTGCCAAATACCCGCCGTCTGCGTATCCTCTCTTACTTCATATCTACTCTGTTTTATAACCACTTCCCTTGAGAAGCCCGCCGCCTTGGCTCGGTTCGTTTTTTTTCAACTTGCCTCACCCCGTCGGCGAAGTGGTTTATAGGACATACCCGGACAGATGTCAATAACTTTTTTCAAAAAAAATAAACAATTTTTTCGGGAGTTTTTTAACCACTTGATATAGCAGGATATTAACAAAGAATTTTTTGCAAGTCAAGCGAAATTGAAAACGAAAAATTAAGGAATATGTATATATAATTTCAGTATATATGCGTTGAAATCATAGCCGGGGAGTCTATATTCCCCCCGCAGATTCTGTAACATTTCGCTTGCGAAAGACGGATTTTTTTGTAATATGGATAAGAATTTAATAATTTATAGGAGGCACCAATAATAAAGGACAATAGCAATGCGCCAGTACGTGAAGACGACGGACCGCGTATTAATGAGAACATCAGAGTAAAAGAAGTACGCTTAATTGACGAGAACGGAGAAAACCGCGGCGTCGTTTCGATTCGAGAGGCTTTGGCCATCGCGGACGAGGCCGGTCTTGATTTGATAGAAATTTCTCCGCAGGCAGTGCCCCCGGTATGCAAGGTTTTGGATTACGGCAAATATAAATACGAAGTGCAAAAGCGCAAAAACGAAGCCAAAAAAACCAGAAAGTCGTTGAAATCAAAGAACTTAAGCTTCGCCCGATGATTGACACCCACGATTACGAAGTCAAAATCAAACAGGCCAAAAAGTTCCTTTCGCAAGGCAACAAGGTCAAATTTACCATGCGTTACAAAGGCCGCGAGATGAGTGCCAACGACATGGGTCGTGAAGTTCTGAATAATATTCTTGAAGACCTTGAGGGATTGATTAAGGTCGATTCCGAACCAAAACTCGAGGGCCGTCAGATGATGATGATTGTTTCACCGGCATAACGACCGATTCGCAGCTTCAAGCGGGACCTGTTCCCGCTTTTTTTATGCCGAACACTGTGATAAACATAATATAAGAGTGGAATTTTCCGCCCGTTTTCCTATATTATCCCTAAACAGACAAAAGGGAAAATAATGATTGAAACAGAAGATTTAACCCCCGAACAGGCAGCCGCCGAACTGGAACGCATTGCGGCGGAAATGGCCAAATCCGACATTGCCTACTATCAAAACGACGCGCCTTACCTGACCGATGCCGAATACGACGCCCTCAAACGGCGCAACCGGCAGATTGAAGCCCGCTTCCCGGAACTGATTCGCGCCGACAGCCCGTCCAAAAGAGTCGGCGCCGCGGTCAAAAACGGATTCGGCAAAATTCAGCACCGTTTTCCCATGCTTTCGCTGGGCGACGTCTTCAGCCTTGAGGAAGTCGACGAATTTGCCATCGGCGTCAAACGCTTTCTCAATGTTTCCGAAGACATCGAATTCATGGCCGAGCCGAAAATCGACGGACTTTCTTTCTCCGCCCGCTATGAGCGCGGTCGATTCGTTCAGGGCGCCACCCGCGGCGACGGCACCACCGGCGAAGACATTACCGCCAATCTGAAGACGATTCGCCAGCTGCCGCAGAAGCTGCCGGACGGTGCCCCCGATGTGCTGGAAGTCCGCGGCGAAGTCTATATGGCCAAAGCCGATTTTCTGGCGTTGAATCAAAAATATGAAACAGAACACAAAAAAACTTTTGCCAATCCGCGCAATGCGGCAGCCGGCTCGCTCCGCCAGCTCGACGCTTCGATTACGGCCGAACGCAACCTGAGCCTCTTTGCCTACACCTGGGGCGAAGTTTCCCAACGCTGCTGGGATTCGCAGGCCGAATTTTTCGAATGTCTGAAGAAATGGGGTTTTCCGACCAATCCGCACAACCGGCTCTGCCGCAGCCTAAAGGAAGGAAATCGACGGATATTTTTCGCACCTGATGGAAATCCGTGCCGACCTGCCTTACGACATTGACGGCATCGTTTATAAGGTCAACGCCATTTCCCTGCAGGAACGTTTGGGCTTTCTGACCCGCACGCCGCGTTGGGCAATTGCGCACAAATTTCCGGCCGAAAAGGCGATTACGCGTATCAACAACATCCGTATTCAGGTCGGCCGCACCGGCGCGCTGACTCCGGTTGCCGATCTGGAACCGGTCAATGTCGGCGGCGTCATTGTTTCACACGCCACCCTTCATAACGAAGACGAAATCAAACGCAAAGACATCCGCATCAACGATTACGTCGTCGTTCAGCGGGCGGGCGACGTCATTCCGCAGGTTGTCGAAGTCCTGCAAGAGAAGCGTCGGCCGGATTCGTCCGAATTCAAATTTCCGACCGTCTGCCCCGAATGCGGCGCCCATGCCATTCGGGAAGAAGACGAAGCCGTACGCCGCTGTACCGGCGGCCTGACCTGCCCGGCACAGGCCATTGAGCGGCTGAAGCACTTTGTTTCGCGCGAAGCCTTTGACATTGAAGGGCTGGGCGGCAAAATCGTCGAACAGTTTTACAACGAAGGAATTCTCCGCGACCCGACCGACATCTTCACTCTGGAAGAACGCAACGGCGGCAGCGGCCCGACAGAAGACCTGTTTGCCGTCATCGACGACAAGGCGCTGCATCTGGAACGCCGCGACGGCTGGGGCAAAAAATCGGTTGAAAACCTGTTTCGCGCCATCCGCGCCAAGCGCCGCATTGAACTGCCGCGCTTTATCTATGCTTTGGGCATCAGACAGGTCGGCGCCGCAACGGCCCGGCTGATAGCCAGAAACTACGGAAGTTTCCGCAATTTCATGACCGACATGCGCAATCAGGACACCGAGCGTCTGCTCTCGATTGACGGCATCGGCGAAGCCATGGCCAAAGACGTGGTCGAGTTTTTCAATGAAGAACACAACGTCAGCACCGTCAACCGCCTGCTTGAAGAAATAACGGTTGAAGACTTCGTCGACAACATAAACTACAATTCGCCGCTTTCCGGCAAAACCGTCGTCTTTACCGGCACGCTGGAACGAATGACAAGAGCCGAAGCCAAAGCCAAGGCACAAAGCCTGGGCGCCAAAGTCGCCGGTTCGGTTTCTGCGCATACGGATTATGTCATTGAAGGAGCCGACGCCGGCAGCAAGGCAAAAAAAGCGCGCGAACTCGGCGTCCGGATTCTTTCCGAAGACGAATTTCTGGAACTGATAAAATAAAAACCAAACCCCTCGCCCGAGGGGTTTTTCGCATCAGTCTTCCAGACTGTCGAGAAAGAAAAATTCATAGGTCTTGGCAATGGCCGCGTTAAAATAAACCAGCAGCGGCGCATATATTACCATCGGCGCGGCGGCAGGCAGGTCAAACATTTCGTCCAGTCCCTCAAACACCACAAACGCAGCGTTGAAAATCGCGGCCATGGCCACAAAACGCCAGTAGTTCCCCTCGGTTTTAGCAAAAGCGGTCTTCAAAAGTCCGCTGCGCCCGATAACCGACGAAATCCAGGCCATAAACGGCCGGTACAAAATCAGCGGCGACACCAGCAGCAACAGCAGCATCAGCCCCAAATCCAGCTCAGGCATATATTCGCGGAGAAAATTCGTATAACCGTCAATCATCTCCGGCGGCAGCAGAAAAGGCAGCACCAGCGGCAGCAGCGACAACCCAAAGCCGAACACCGCGGTCAGAAACAAAATTTTGGTCGACGGCACCAACGAGTCAAAAATCTTGCGAAACATCAGATACGGTCGGCGGTTAAAATAGAAACGGAAAAAGAAACACCAGAAAACATAATAAAAAACCAGCCAGATTAAAAACAGCGGATTGCCATACCCGCCGGGCAACAGCAGCGTTACCAGCAAAAACAGCAGGTTAACTGCCGAAAATCCGGCTACAGCCTTAAAGTTTTCCAGACAGTAGTCCAAACTGACGTTCAAAATTTTCAACAGCGGCAGTTTTTTTTCGCCGTCAGCAGTCGCCATAAAATAACCTTTCCCTTGTTTCACACGTTTAGATTATAGTCCTTATATATTAACACAATTTAAATATGAAATCGAAAAAGAGGCAAAATTTTAACGATATTTCAATTCCTGGTAATTATGGTATTTAAAAATAAACTTAATAAGTCTAAAATGTAAAAAGTGGATTCTATTGCCGCAATCTCGTTTAGGAGTCACCATCATGAACCGCAGCAGACTGACCAAATCGCACATTGTGAAAAACGCCCAGCATTCTCTCGGACGTTCGCTGCAGCGAACCAGACGCCGCCTGGGTTTCGACCTGGAAACCGTTACCGAGCAGACGCACATTTCCGCGCACGACATAGACCTGTTGGAAATCGGCAAAAGCCGGCGGTTCAACCATGCCATCAAACTGGCTTTGTTCTACGATTGCGAAATCGAAATCGGCCTTACCCGTCCGGGCTGCTACGGCAAAAAAACGCGTTAGGCAGCGGCGGCAAGCATCGCCGCCGCTTTATCGAGCCGGCGCCGGCGATTTCTGATTTTGTTGCGCTTGGCCACGGCCGGCTTGTATTTTTCTTTCAGGGTCAGCTTGCGCATGCTCTCGTCAAAGGTCACAAACCTGCGCCAAAGGGGACTAAGCTCCTTTTCGAGCAAACGGCGGCGGATTTTGTACGTTTTGTAATGAATCATAAAACCCAGATACGAATTGACGCTGGCCAGCAGGTCGGGCAGCAGTTTTTTGGCCTTGCGCGGATTTTTTTCCGCCTCTTTGTTGTAATAATGAATTTTGGCATACAGGTTTCCTTTGGTGCGGTTGCCGATATATTCGCGGCCGGGCTTGACCACCGCACCGATAAACTTGACGCCCTTTGAAAAATGCTGCAGATAAATCTTGCGCGGATGCAGGCGGAGCATCAGCTTGGCCTGCAAAAAAGAACGCAGTTTGTCCTGCACGTCAATCAGAAAATCCTGTCTTCGTGCACAATCACAAAATCGTCGACATAGCGGCCGTAATATTCGATTCCCAAATCATACTTCACATAATGGTCAAAAAAGTTCAGATAAAAATTGGCAAATATCTGCGACGTCAGATTCCCAATCGGCAGCCCTTTGCCCTTGCCGGACGTAAACAGGCTCTTGCTCGGCGGCAGGCCGTCCCAGTCGGAACGCCGCCCTTTAATGTGGCAGTTCTGCTCCGGATCGTTGAACACCACCTTTTCCACCAGTTCCAAAATCAGCAGCTGATCCGGCTCATGATAGCGCGCCAGAATAAACTCGCGCAGATATTTATAAAGCAGGCCCTTGTCAATGCTCATGAAAAAAGACTGAATATCCATCTTCAGAATATAACAGTCCTTGGTGTAGTTGCGCGAACATTCGCGGATAAAACCGGCCACCCGCCCGATTCCGTATTGGGTTCCTTTTCCGTCGCGGCAGCTGTAGCTGTCCTGAATAAAAGAGGCTTCAAACAGATGGTTAAGCTTGCCGATAATCAGATGATGAATTATGCGGTCGCGAAAATCGGCAGCAAAAACCTCACGCTGCACCGGTTCGGTTACAATAAAGGCAATCGAGCGCCCGGGCATGTAAGTTCCGTTATTGACGTCTTTCCAAAGCTCTATCAGCTTTTGCTCAAAATCGACTTCAAAAGCCAGGGCGTTTGTGGTGCGGCGCTTGTTGCGCCGGCATTCCAGATAAGCGGCAAACAGCTCGTCCAAACCGACTGAACCGCGCTGCACGCCGCCAAACAAATCCAACTGCATATCCATATCTCTTCATAATCATGATTTTTACCAAAAAAGCTAGCACCGGGCGAACGTAGTTATTGTTGTTCTTATTATTCCAGTCCAAACCGTAACTGTTGTTAAAGTTAGAGTTCCACGCGTTGTTGTTATTGTACTCCGACGAAGACCACGCCGAAAGATTTTTACTGCCGTTTTGTTTTAACAACCCAGCGGCTGTCGGCAGTCCTTTTTTAATAAAAATCCGCTCTCTCGCCCCAACCTTGGTTGAGGCAATTCCCGCATAATTAAAATGTCCCTGATTTCTACCAAAAAAGCTAGCACCGGGCGAACGTAGTTATTGTTGTTCTTATTGTTGTTGTTCAAACCGTAACTGTTGTTAAGGTTTGAGTTCCACGCCCATTTGTTGTCGTTCTCCGACGAAGACCGCGTCGAAAGACCTCAACTGCCGGTTTTGTCTTAACAACCCAGCGGCTGTCGGCAGTCCTTTTTTAATAAAAATCCGCTCTCTTGCCCAAACCTTGGTTTAGACAATTCCCCGCACCTTCCCAATGTTTCCGTTCCTGATTTCTACCAAAAAGCTAGCACCGGGCGAACGTAGACATTATTGCTGTTGTTCTTATTGTAGTTATTCAAACCGTTACTGTTGTTAAAGTTTGACTCCCACGCGTTGTTGCTCGAGTTCTCCGACGAAGACCACGTCAAAAGACCTCAACTGCCGGTTTTGTCTTAACAACCCAGCGGCTGTCGGCAGTCCTTTTTTAATAAAAATCCGCTCTCTTGCCCAAACCTTGGTTTAGACAATTCCCGCACCTTCCAAATGTTTCCGTTTCTGATTTCTACCAAAAAAGCTAGCACCGGGCGAACGTATTGATTGTTGTTGTTGTTCTTATTGTTGTTCAAACCGTAACTGTTGCCTAGGTTAGAGTTCCACGCGTTGTTGTTGGAGTTCTCCGACGAAGACCACGCCAAAAGACTTTAACTGCCGTTTTTGCTTAACAACCCAGCGGCTGTCGGCAGTCCTTTTTTAATAAAAATCCGCTCTCTCGCCCCAACCTTGGTTTGAGCGATTCCCGCATAATTAAAACATTTCCGATTTTCACCAAAAAAGCTGGCACCGGGCGAACGTAACCATTGTTTGCGTTATTCTTATTGCCATTGTTGTTCACGCCGTAACTGTTGTTAAGGTTAGAGTACCACGCGTTGTTGCTCGATTTCTCCGACGAAGACCACGCCGAAAGATTTTTACTGCCGTTTTGTCTTAACGGCCCGGCGGCCGTCGGCAGTCCTTTTTTGATAAAAATCCGCACTCTCGTCCAAACCTTGGTTTGGCCGATTCCCGCATAATAAACACAATAATCTTCTGCAAAAAATCTTTTTAGCCGGCTTTGCTGAGTGAAGCTGCGGCACGGCTCTTGTTTTTCCAGGCCGTAATCTGCCGGCCGATGGCATCTGTCAGCAGCGCCAGCTCGGCAACTTTCTTAATCGGCAGCAGCCGCAGGTCGCCGCACATCCTGATCTCAATCTTCAGCAGTTCAAAATCGTCCAGAAACTCCTCCAGCGGCTGATGCTTTTCCACTGCCCGGTTGGCTCGGTACAAACTGCGAAACAGGTTCAAAACGTCGCGCTTCATATCCTGCCCCAGACAATATTTGTATTCGTGCGAAAACTTGTTGGTCGCCTTATATATTTCCAACAGCAGATTATAACTGTCCCGATAAACCGGCAATTCATTGTATAAAACCATAAGCCTTCCTCTTCTATTTGAAAGTGCATAAATTAATTTTTAGTACCTTGAATAGAGTATATAGCCTTATATATACGTCCGTACAAAAGATGTCAATACAAAAAAAATTTCAACTGTTTCTGGTGTGTATTTCTTATTTGGGAATGTCTTCAAACTTGTCCCTTTCTGCCCCTCGGCTCCCTTTTTATTGGACGCCGCCCTTCTTTGTCATCCTCGGACTCTTTTCTCTCCTGTCATGTTCGGCCTTGAGCCGGACATCCGCAGACACAGGGCACGACCTCACGATATGCACATAGAAGGCCGTTTTTTTTGCGCCTGCGGCGCGATTCTCTTTTCTGCCGATTCCTTTTTCGGAATCAAAAATTTCCGCTCCTGCGGAGCGGAAATTCGGCATTTGCGCCTGCGGCGCAAATCGATTCTTTTTTAAAGCGAGCCCCGCAAGCGGGGCTGCGCTAAAAAGATAAAGGGTTAAAATTAAAAAGCTAGCACCGGGCGAACGTATCGACTGTAGTCGTTGTACTTACCGTAGCTCAAACCGTAACTGTAGCCTAGGTTAGAGAGCCACGCGCCGCCGTTACCGTACTCCGACGAAGACCAGTTACAGCAGTTCGGATAGGAAACACCTCCTACTTTTGAGATCGCTGTTTGTATAGCATCCTGGTTATTATAGATGTTGGTCATAATACCGGCCGCCGGCAGGCACCATTTGCCGGCCGTATCTGTCGTCGGCGCATATTTCCGTGCCGCCCAGGCGGCCGGATAAGTGCTGGCATCACCGGCCGCTACAATCTTATCCGTATTGCCACAGCTGTCATAATCTGTTGAAGCGGAACTGTTGGACGTATAATTCGGCAGACTTGAAATATCCGTGCCATAACCACCCCAGATCATGGTCGTTGAGTTGCTGCTGGTTTTATTACCATTCGTATCAATCGGCCACGGTGCCATGACTTGTCCGCCGACACCGTTATCGTTGACATGTACCACAATACCCAGAACCGTTTTGCTGGTTGTATAAGCGGCCGGCGCCGAACAGGTGCCGTCACTGTAATAAATCCAGCCGATTGCGCATGAAGCGCGGTCAGCCACGCAGCTGCCGCTGCTGCTGTCCCAATGCGTACCCGTCGCGCAGTTACACATGCTGTACTTGTCGCCGCATTTGGCTGAGCTTGGGCTTTCGTTAGTTCCTGTACAGGTGTATATGTAAGAGGCGTCACAGGGGCAGTACCAAGCCTCGCCAAATGGGCATTTTATGCCCTTTCCCGAGTCGCAGCTGCTCTGCTTGTATCCCAAAGTGCTGCAATCCTTGGTCGCCACACATTGCGCCCAGGCTTCCGTACCGAAAAAAAGCCCGCAACATACTGTACTTAATAAAATATACTGATTTCTCATCGCCTTTCTCCCCTGAATTAGTTCCTCTTGCAACCCCTCACAAAACCTCTGTCTGCCCTGTTCCCTCTTCTGCCATGCCCGGCTCGTTATTACCGCCCCACGGGCCTGTTTCTTCTTCCTTGTTATACTCGGACTCCTATCTGCCTTGTCATCCTCAGGCTTAAACCGAACATTCCTCTTTTAGATTGCCGCGTGTAAATTCCCAACTACGTTGACCCCCTTTCGTCCCGTAGGCCTCGAACTTCGCTTACAGCTCGTTCTCGCCAACTATCGACTCCAAGTCCGGCAATGACAGAAAAACACAATAATATTCAGCCTCACATACAGAACTTATAAGTCGTGTCAAACGGACACAAAACCGCATCGCCGGTGCAGGTCTGCTGCCGGTATCCCATCTGCGTACAAGTCGAAGTGCCATACTCGCTGTACACCGTGCACATGTCCGTATAACCGCTGCTACAGCCGTTGTCACAGTATTTGCCCGAACATTCCTCATACTCGCAGTCATGGTTCTCCGGACAGCTTGCCAACGTGCAACGGTTTTCGCAGCAGGTTTTGCAAACCGCATATTTCGTTACCGAACCGCTTTTGCAGGTTGACGTGCCGATTTCGCCGCCGCATTCACAGTCATAATAACCCACGCAGGGATTGTTTTTGCGCTTATATTTGGTCGTGTTGCAACTCAGGCAGAAGCCGTCGGTCACATAACCGTCCGCCGTCGCCTGTTCATAGGTATAAGTATAACCGTCGCAGGGATTGCAATTGCATTTTTTGTAAGAACTGTCGTACGGACAGCTCTGCGCGCTGTCCAGAACATAACCGTCGCCGCAGGAGTCGACATAGCCGGCGTCTTTGCAGGCTCTGACCTTGTCTTCGCTGCACTTGGCATAATATTTGTCATTATACGGACAAGGCGCGCCCGACACATAGGTCGGCGGCTCGCAGGAAGTTATCGTATAACCTTCGTTTTTGCACTGGTTGGCCGTGTCTATGGTAAAATCTTCGCCACCGCCGCCGTATCCGGCCTCCGTGTCACAGTTGCCGAAACCCAGAAAGCACACCGCGGCCAACCGCGGCCCTTCGTTCCGCGAAAGAAGCCCGGCCTCCAGGTCAACCCGGTCAAAACGGCCTAAATTTAAGGAGTTTTCTTCAAATGCGAAAGCAGGTGCCGTCAATAAAAGTACCGTCAATAAAGAAATTCTTGCTTTGTTTCTCATCGTCCCCCGCCTTTCACATAAAAATTTACAAAAAGGGGCGCCCGAATAGGTGTGGTGTGTGTGTATATTGTGTCTCGTTTTGAGCCGGACGCCCCTTCTTTAAGTAAGTCCGATTCACAAAAAACGTACAAATTTCATAAGCCGGACTTATTAAATTCATAATATATTAGTAATTTAGTCGAGTCAAGGTAAAAAATTACAAGTTTATAGTATATATAGATTCACAATAAAATAGGAATATACCTTATTATATATTTTGAGTTACCAAAACAACGGGAATATCCTATATGAATGATAATGACTTTGCCACAAATCTGGGAAACCGTATCCGCGAACTTAGAAAGAATAAGGGCGTAAGCCAGCTCGAACTGGCTTATGACATGGATATGTCCATGAATACCATCTCGGGTATCGAACTCGGCAAAATCTCCCCGAAAATTGACACGCTCAAAAAAATCGCCCAGAAACTCGACATTGACATATCCGAACTTTTCGACTTCAGCGAACACGCCCCCAAAGACAAGGTCATCCGCAAAAAAGTCGAGGAAATTACCCGCAAACTGCTGCCGCAGGACAAGGAGTTTCTGGACCTCGTCTCCAGCAATATCGACATTCTTATAAAAATTCGCGAATTAAACTAAGCAGTCCCCCGGGCCAAGCCCGAGGGTGACAGAGGGAAGAAAATGATACTGTCATTGCCGGACTTGATCCGGCAATCCAAAAGAGGATGTCCGGGTCAAGCCCGAACATGACAGAGAGAGAGAAAAAAAAGAGTCCGAACATGACAAAAAGAAAAATAAGCACGGGAATGACAGAGGAGAAGAAAAGCACAGAAACGACAAAGAGAGAGGAAAGCCAGGGAATGACAAAGAAAATACAAGGCATGGCCTCACGATATGCACGCAGGAAGCAACGCGCTTCAATAAAGGTTCGCGCCGCAGCCGGCGAGCGCTCAAGGGCGTCCCCTTGTCAAGCTGGCTACAGCTTGCACTATACAAGGTTTTTCAAAAACCTCGGAGAGTGAGTCATATAGTAAGAAACGAGGGGAAAATTTTTTGAGCGTACATAGAAGTACGTGACTAAAAATTTTACTCCGATGTTTCTGTACTAGATGACCACTATACGAGGTTTTTACTTTATGGAAGCGTCTAAAGGATTAAACCGCAACAACATCGTGTTCCAGAGATCGTATTTTTCGGGATATTTCTCGGCAAAAATGGAATAAACCGGTTCGCAGATATAAACCGCACGCCGCGCGGAATCGGCAACAGAGCGGAAATAGCGGTCGCTGTTGTAACGTCCGGTATCCAAAATCTTAACCTCGCGCACCGAACCGTCCCGATTCAGATAAGCCCTGATTTCGATAATCATGTCCTGAATGCCCATGGCGCCCGGATCCAGGTTCCAACAGGCGCGCAGACGCCCGGCAATCGCGTCGGTTTCGGAAATCGACAGCTCGCTGAAATAAGAACCGCCGGTACCGCCCTCAATGCCCATGTTGTTAACCTCGGCGTCTTCCTTAATCGTTGCCGTCTGGTCTTTTTCGCCCTCTTTTTCCAGAGCGTCCACGGAGGCCAGCAGGCTCTTCAGCGGATTGGCGAGTTTGGGTTCTTCCTTCTTGGGCTGAGGTTTCGGCTTTTCGGGCACGGCCGGTTTCTTAACCGGTTTCGGCACCGGTTTGGGAGCCGGTTTCTTAACCGGCGCTTTCGGCTTTTTGGGCTGCGGCGCAACCAGAAAATCCTGCTTCGGCTTTTCAACGCGTTCCTGCTTGGCCGGCGGCGTTTCTTCCGCGTTTTTCTGCGGCTCGCTCTTCACTTCCGGCCGTTTGTCAGGCTCGTCTTTGGTATAGTTCTTTTCAATCTTGCGCTTGATTTTGCTCGCCTGTTTTTCTTCCGGGCCGCGCTTGGCTTTCGGCGGCAGATTGGTCATTTCCGAAATTTTCACGTTGTTCAAATCCACGATAATCGGCACCTGTTCAATCGTCATGTTCCGACGCCAAAAAAACCGGAACGTCGACCAGAAACAGTATCAGGACAACCAGATGCAGAGCTACGGATTTGTACAGGGCGTTTTTCATCAGCGGCTATTTCTTTTTCCCCAGAGGTTTGGCTTCGGTTTTCAGGCCGACCTTGTCAAAGCCGGCTTCTTTCAGCAGCGCCATCAGGCCGATAACCCGGCCGTATTCGGCACCCGCATCACCAGAAATGGTTACCGAAAGCTCGGTATTGGTATCGCGGATAGCCTTAAGCTTGCCGACGATCTCCTCCGCCGGAACTTCCGTCTGGCCGATGTAATAATAACCGTCCTTGTCAACGCTGATGTTAACCGAAGTTTCTTCGCCGTTCAGCGCCTTGCCGCCGACTTTCGGCAAATCAAGCGCAATGCCCGACGTCATCAGCGGCGCCGCGACCATAAACACCACCAGCAACACCATCATCACGTCCATCAGGTTGGTCATGTTGATATCGGCGTTGCGGCGGTAAACCCTCGGCGAACGGCGCGTCTGCTGCGGCATGATAAACATAACTATTCTCCCGCCATGTCGGCCTTGATGGCCGTGTCGTCAATCTCACGCGACAAAATGCTCGAAAATTCGGCCTGGAAGTTTTCCAGCCGTTTGGCATAGCGTCAATGTCCGACGAAATCTTATTGTAGGCAACAACGGCCGGAATAGCCGCAATCAGGCCAAATGCCGTCGTAAACAGCGCCTCGGCGATACCCGGCGCCATTGCTGACAGCGAATTGCTCTGCGTGGCGGCAATAGCGTTAAAGCTGTTGATAATGCCCCAAACCGTGCCAAACAAGCCGACCAGCGGCGCCACCGAACCGGTCGACGCCAAAAATCCCATTCTGGTATCCAGCTCGTCTAATTCCTTATCCATTGAGACCATCATCGCCTTTTCAATACGCTGTTGCAGCGAAACCCCGCGCAGGCCGCGGTCGGTTTTCGACTTCATGATGTTGGTACGTTTCCACTCTTTCATCGCCGCTACAAACATCGCCGACATCGGGTCGCGCGGACGGTTGCCGATGGAATCGTACAGGCGGTCGAGCGAACCGCCTGACCAGAAAGTTTCTTCAAATTTTTTGGAAAGCTGCTTGACCTGGCGCAGCGTGCCGAATTTTTCGATAATAATCGCCCAAGACCAGACCGACGCGGCAATCAGGCCGATCATCACCACCTTGGTAACCATATCCGAAGCCCAAACCAAATCCCACATTGACATCTGGCCGGCCGTGTTTACAACATCCGTTAAAGTTTGCGTTTCCATTTATCTTACCCATAATTAAAAAGTTGCCTGATTCTTGCAGGCAACTTAACACAAAATATTAAAAATTCAATTAACTAAATCGGCTTTTTCAGAGTTTTTCAATCGCCGCAGCCAGCTCCTGCGGAATGCGCACCGGCCGCTTTTGTTCAGGCTCAGATAAACCACTTTAACCTCAAGTTCGGTCAACAGTCTTTCGCCGCGCCAGATCTGCTGGAACATCACTGCCGAAGCGCCGCCAAACTCCTTTACCTCGCAGGTAACGGTCAAAGCATCGTCCAAAACCGCGGGCGCCTTATAGTCAACGTCGATATGCCGCACCGCAAAGCCAAACTTGTCTTCGTTTTCCAGCGCGTCCTGCTGGCTGCAGCCCAGCGCCCGGATATATTCCGTCCGCGCCCGCTCGGCAAAACGCAGATAATTTGCATAATAAACGATGCCGCCGGCATCGGTGTCTTCGTAATAAACCCGCACCGGAAAAGCGAAAACCGGCCCGTAAAATCTGCCCTGAGGCGGCAGTACTTCGTCAAACATCAGTCCTTATCTCCCATATCGTCAAACAGGTCGTTCTGCGCAAAACGCATGTTTTTTCTGAGCTTGGCAATGCCCAGATATTCGCAGCCCAAGTCCGAAATCACGCGGCCGCGCGGCGTGCGCTGCAAAAAGCCGAGTTTAAGCAGAAACGGCTCCACCACTTCCTCAATCGTGTCGCGTTCTTCGGACAGCGCCGCCGCCAGCGTATCGGCGCCGACCGGGCCGCCGCCGTAATTCGTCACGATACATTGCAGGTAGCGGCGGTCGAAAGCGTCCAGCCCGTAATTGTCAACGTCCAGCCGGCGCAGCGCCTTATCGGCCATTTTGTTGTCAACCTCCCCCGCCTCGGCAACCGCGCCGAAATCGCGCACGCGGCGCAGCAGGCGCCCGGCCACGCGCGGCGTGCCGCGCGAACGTTTGGCAATCTCCATCGCCCCTTCCTTCGACAACGGCATGCCCAACAGGTTGGCGCCGCGGGTAACGATTTTTTCCAGCTCTTCCGGCGAATAAAAGTCCAGCCGCAGCGGAATGCCGAAACGCTCGCGCAACGGCGTCGAAAGCATGCCCGAGCGCGTCGTCGCCCCCACCAGCGTAAACGGCTGCAAGTCAATCCGCACCGAACGCGCCGACGGCCCCTCGCCGATAATCAGATCCAGCTGAAAATCTTCCATTGCCGAATACAAAACTTCTTCAATCGCCGGATTCAGGCGGTGAATTTCATCAATAAACAAGACGTCGTTGCGTTCCAGATTGGTCAAAATCGCCGCCAAATCGCCGGATTTGGAAATCATCGGCGCCGAAGTCGCCCGGAAACCGACCCCAAGCTCTTTCGCCACAATCGACGCCAGCGTCGTTTTGCCCAGTCCCGGAGGACCGAACAGCAGTACATGATCCAGCGCTTCGCCGCGTTTTTTGGCCGCTTCGATAAACACCTTCAGGTTTTCGCAGACCTGCTTCTGCCCGACAAAATCCGCCAGGCTGTTCGGCCGCAGGTTAACCGGCGCGTTCAAACCCTGTTCGTCTTCGGGCTGTTTCTGGGGGCTGACCAGTCTTTCTTCCATAAGCATTAATCCTTAATTTCCGCTAAATTTCCTTATTGGCAAACTCTTTCAACGCCAGCCGGATAAGCGACGACACGTCCTCAGCCTGCCCCTCCGCCATCGCCTTGCTGACGGCACGATAGGCTTCCAGCCTTTGATAACCGAGATTGACCAGCGCCGAAATCGCGTCTTCCATCAGATTCGGGTCTTCGGCGCGCGCTTCCAGCCGGTCTTCGTAAGCGGCCGTTTCTTCATTTGCATCCATGTCCATTCCTTTCGCAAAATCGTTGGTTTCTGCGCTCATCGGAATTGTTACAATCTTGTCTTTAAGCTCGGTGACGATACGCGCCGCCAGTTTCGGCCCCACGCCGTTCGCCCGCGTAAACGAGGTTTTGTCCTGCGCCGCAACCGCCTGCGACAGCTGGCTCGGCGACAGCGCCGACAAAATGCTGAGGCAGACCTTGGCGCCAACGCCCTGAACCTTGGTAAGCGTCGCAAACCATTCTTTTTCCCAGGCGTCGTAGAAACCAAACAGCGAAATGCTGTCTTCGCGCACGACGGTCTCAATCCGAAGCGCCGCCTCCTGCCCGCGCGCCAGTCTGCCGAGCGTCTTGGCCGAGGCAAACACCAGATACCCAACCCCGTTCACGTCGACAATACAGAAGTCTTCACCGATTGTATCAATAATTCCGCGCAGTTTCGCAATCATGTTTCCATCCTGAGTTAAAAAATTTACCTCAAGATTATACAAATATATAATTCTCTTCAAGTTTTATTTAAGACATAAGAACAAAAAAAGAACAAATTTTTCTACGCGAACCGCCGCAGATAATCGAGCCAGCCGTCCAGCTCCCGTTCGCGGAAAAAAGCCTCCAGAAACGCAGTCATCGTCCTATGCCTGATTTCGGCTTCCCTTTTGCCGCTCTCCGTATACATCAGCCCTCTAAGCCGCAGAAGTTTTTCAAACATATGGTTAACCGCCGTTTCTTCGTTTTTGCTCTTGCTCTGATAAGCCTCCCGGCTCAGGTTTTCGCGCGGAAACATCTCGGGATCGAAAAATCTGCCGCTGCCCGCAACCGCATTAAACACGATTGTCCGCACAATGCCGACGGCACCCATCGCGTCCAGCATGTCGGCATCCTGAACAATATGCCCGTTCTTGTCAAGTTTCTGCATGCCGCTTAAATATTTGCTGTATCCCAGATTTGACACGATTTCCAGAACTGCGGCCGCAGTCTTACCGTCAGCGCCGCTCTCGCCCAGAATCCGGCGAGCATTTGTCAGTTTCGCGACGTTCTCCGGCCCGAAAACCTTATAGTCGTCGCAGTCATGAAGCAGCGCCGCCAGTGCCACAATGTCTTCGTCGCCGTTTTCCGCCCGGCACAAACGCAGTGCCATCTTGCAAACCCGGACACTGTGTTCCCAGTCGTGCATCGATTTCTCGTTTCCGAGCAGTTCCCGAACTGCCGCGGCCGCCTTTTCCCTGACACTCATTTAAAACCCCTGATGCTGTGCGCTCCGTGAAAACTGTTATGGCAAATGGCCGCCGCCAGCGCGTCGGAAGAGTCGTTGTTTTTCGGCTTACAGCCCGGCAACAGAATTTTTACCATCGTTTCTACCTGCCCCTTTTCGGCATGGCCCACCCCGACCACCGCCTTTTTAATCTGGTTCGGTTCATATTCGGTCAGCGGAATCCGATAAGTCGCCGGCGCCAGAATAACGACGCCCCGTGCCTGCCCGAGCTTAATCGTCGATACGGCATTCGAATTTAGAAAAACCTGTTCTATGGCTGCCTCGTCCGGTTTGTAAAACTCAATAACGTCGCAGAGCGTCTTATAAATCGTATAAAGCCGCTCGGTCAAATCCGTTTTCGGTTCGGTCTTGATAAACCCGTCGGCCACATAACGGACACGGTTGTTTTCGACTTCAATAATTCCCCAGCCGGTAGACGACAAACTCGGGTCAAGCCCCAATATCCGCATTTTCTTTTCCTTATTTAAAATAAACTAAGGGCACATTCCGCAAAGAACGTGCCCCGAAAAATCAGTCTTCGGAAGCTTCCAAAGCCCTCATAACCTCATCCGAGAACTCGGCGTTGTGGTAAACTTTCTGAACATCGTCGTCATCTTCCAGAGCGTCGACAAATTCCAGAAACTTCTGCGCGGTTTCCAAATCGCTGATATCGGTTTTAACCGTCGCTTTCCAGTCCAGACGCGAGGCCGAAGGCGTGCCGAAAGCTTTTTCCAACGCTTCGGTAACCGCATTC
>VOFK01003496.1_pt1 | contig 22815 bp, 29 predicted proteins | sample 5384121 | NCBI WGS metagenome assembly VOFK01 (sample SAMN12384730, study PRJNA508395) | human gut metagenome | isolation source: healthy gut J | host: Homo sapiens | reverse complement strand
CAGCTCCACGGGCTTACCATCCTGCAGATCGGCCATCCAGAACCGATAGCCCGCTTCTGTCTCGGTGATGATAAATGCCTTGCTGTCCATGACCCAGTAGTGGATGATATCCTCCATGGTCAGCAGGGTGCGGCTCTCGCCGCTCTCCAGGTTCAGAAGGCGCAGTTGGTTCCCCACACTGGTAGATATGCTCCATGCCGTAGACCTGCGCGGGGTCGGCGGTCATGATATAGCCGTCCTTGTTATGATCGGCCACAACGGTATAGTCTCCGCTCTCCATATCCCACAGCAGAAGCCGCCGCTGGGTGTTTTGGTGGACATACCGCCCGTAGCTGGCGTTCTCCCCGTACTGCGCCGCGAACTCCTCCGCACTCAGCAGGGACTGCTCCTCCGGCGTTTCCACCACGGCGCCCCAGCGGGCGGAAAAGCCCATCAGCGTCCCGGGGACAGACAGCTCCCGATAGCTGCCGGCGGCAAGGTCATATAGCAGGGAGCTGCCCTCGGTTCGGCTATCGACCCGCCCGTCCGCCTGCTGCTCCGTGATGCGGCATTCCACATACAGGGTGGCCTTGCCGCAGGAGAAATGCCCCAGGGTGGCGGTGTAGAAATGATCGACGGTGTTGTCCCACTGCTCCAGGACGGTGACTTTCCCGCCGGACAGCTCCTTGCGCACCAGCTGCGCGCCGCTGCCCGCGTTATCGAGGGTGGCGTAGAGCACCCCGTCCAAAACGGCGAAGCTGTTGGCGTTTCCCAGCCACGCCTGGCAGCTGGCGTCCCCGTGGGAGCAGCCCGGCTGGGCGCACAGGGTCATGGCCTGGCCGGAGGCATAGTCGTAGTAGCTCACCGCCCCGGCGGCGCAAATATACCAGCCGTTGTCGTCGGTGAACACCGCGCCCGTTCCGGCGGCGTCCCGGTTGTCCTTGGGCAGGGCGTGCCCTTGGGCGACGGGGGTCGGCTCCGGGTCCCCGGAGGGATTCTCGGCGGGGCCTTCAGGCCCGGAGCAGGCGGTCAGCAGCAGGAGCAGCGCAAGAAAGCATGGTACGAAGCGTTTCATTGGATTGTCCCTCCCCGATGGAATCGTAAATTTTGCCCGCCTATCACACTATATATGCAGTAGGCGGGCGGCTTTTGTTGCAAATCAACAGGATAGCTGCAAGCCGGATTGTAGCATATTGTGCAAAATATGTCAATATTCTTGAAAATATCTTCTAAAAAAAAGTATTGCGGGCAGACGCTGCGGCCGCGATAGACAAAGCCCCCGGAAAGCAGGGCTTTCCGGGGGGATTTCCGCCTATTGGCCGTATGGCGAGGGTTCCTCGATGATGCTGGTTTCGCTCCAGCCGTTGTAGGCCTGGTGATAGTCATACAGGCTGACGCAGAGGGCCGCCACCCACTGCAGCAGCGCCGTCAGCACCGCCGCGATCAGGATCGTCAGCACCTGACGCCGCCGCCGCAGGGCGGCCAGCAGCTCCTGGGTGCTCATGGCGTCCACATACGCCGCAGCCACCTGCTGGGGCGTCCCGAACCGGGCTTCCAGGTCTGCGTCCCGGGTTTCGGCGCAGTAGGCCTCCGCCTCGCTGCGCAGAGCCGTCAGCAGCTGCTTTTTGTGTTTTCCGGCACAGGGCAGATAGCTGCCGACGGCCCGGACATATCGGTTGACCTGCCGCTGTCTTTTTCCGCATGGCGGTACCTCCTCTCGAATGATGGCCGTCACGCCGGTCATCATGGATTCATATTCCCGGATCATTTCCTCCAGCCGGGCTTCTCCGGCAGGCTCCAGGTGGTAGTATACGCGGGTCATCCGCTTGCCCACCAGCACCCGGCGGTCGGAGATCAGTCCCTGCTCCTGCAGCCGGTACAGCACCGGGTACAGGGAGCCCTCCTGGGTTTTCAGCCGTCCGCCGCTGCGCCGTTCCGTCTCCTGCACCAGCTGGTAGCCGTACATATCTTCCCTTCGCAGCAGCGACAGCAGGATCAGCGCCATGACGCCGCGCTGGAATACATTGGGTCCCGAGTCGCGTGACATACCGCCGCCTCCTTTGCCAAAGTTCTCCTTCTTTTATACCATCCGTTCCGGAAAAATGCAACATTTTCCTGTTTGAAATGTGCGGCTTGAATGCTGAAAGCCCGTACCGGCGGGTATTGGCCGGTACGGGCCGTTGATCGTTATGAAGGCTTATCCGGTGATTTTCCGGCTGCTCAGCATGTACCCCAGCGCACCCAGGAGCAGCAGCCCGCCGCACAGGGCAAAGCACCAGCCGATCCCCAGGGCGGCCAGCAGGGAGGAGGCAAACAGGGACGCGATCTCCGCCAGATTCACGCCGATGTTCATGGCGGACAGGGCGGCGGCCCGGTCGCGGCCTGCGTCCAGCCGGTCGATCAGGTGGTTCTGCCGCTCCTCCAGATAGAAGGACGCCAGGTCCAGCAGCAGCGGCAGCAGTACCATCAGCGGCACGCTGCCCAGGGGGTCCGCAGCCATCCGAAGGCCGCCAGTCCGCCGCCGCACAGACTCATGCCGTCATAGGCGTCCATTTTCCGGAGGCCATTCGGTGCCTTTCCGGCGCCCCTTCATTTTCCGGTGGCACCCCGTTTTTTCACAAAAAGCACCACGGCGGCGATCAATGCCAGCCCCGCGGCGAGCAGCAAAAGATTCTTATTCATTGTATATCTCCTTATATTTTCGTATTCTTTCGCTGGGAGGCCTGATACCTTCGCACTCCCAAAACCGGATTCTACATGATCACTTCTCCTGTTATATTGATTTTGTGCATCGTTCCGGATGCATAACTAATATTCATTAGCTTTACTATGATCCGCTGGCTGCGTCTTGTCAAGAGGGCCGCGCACTTTTTTGCCGATTCTCTCCCAAAAACCGGGGAGTTGAAATACTCTGCCGGATTTGCTATAATAGGCCCCGTGAAATAAGAAGCATCCGGCAAAACGGATGTCTGTCTGTTTAAGGAGAAGCTATGTTCAAAGTAATCAAAAAAGAGGGCCGGGCCCGGCGGGGCGAGTTCCGCTGCGCCCACGGCGGCACGGTGCAGACGCCGGTATTCATGAACGTGGGCACCCAGGCTGCCATCAAGGGCGGCGTGGACGCCTTCGACCTTCACGATCTGGGCTGCCAGATCGAGCTGTCCAACACCTATCACCTGCATCTGCGTCCCGGCGACGACGTGGTGCGGCAGATGGGCGGCCTGCACCGGTTCATGAACTGGGACGGTCCCATCCTCACGGACTCCGGCGGCTTCCAGGTGTTCTCCCTGGCCAGCCTGCGGAAGATCACCGAGGAGGGCGTCACCTTTGCCAGCCATCTGGACGGCCACCGCATCTTCATGGGGCCGGAGGAGAGTATGCGCATCCAGTCCAACCTTGGCTCCGATATCGCCATGGCCTTTGACGAGTGCGTGGAAAACCCGGCGCAGTACGACTATGCCAAGGCCAGCTGTGAGCGCACCCTCCGGTGGCTGCAGCGGTGCAAGGCGGAACATGACCGGCTCAACGCTCTGCCGGACGCCGTGAACCCCCATCAGATGCTGTTCGGCATCAACCAGGGGGCCACCTATGAGGACCTGCGGATCTGGCACATGCAGCAGATTGCTCAGATCGACTGCGACGGCTTCGCCATCGGCGGCCTGGCGGTGGGGGAGCCCACCGAGGTCATGTACCGCATCATCGAGGCGGTGGAGCCCTATATGCCCGCCCACAAGCCCCGGTATCTCATGGGCGTGGGCACTCCCAGCAACATCATCGAGGGGGTGGCCCGGGGCGTGGACTTCTTCGACTGCGTTATGCCCGCCCGCAACGCCCGCCACGGCAAGCTCTTTACCTGGCAGGGGGCCATGAACATCAAAAACGCCAAGTACAAGCTGGACGACCGGCCCATCGACCCGGAGTGCGATTGCCCGGTGTGCCGCCGGTTCAGCCGGGCCTATGTCCGCCACCTGTTTGCGGCGGAGGAGATCCTGGCCCTGCGCCTGGCGGTGATGCACAATCTGTTTTTTTACAACAAGCTGGCCCAGCGCATCCGCGACAGCCTGGATGCCGGCTGTTTTGAGGACTTCCGCCGGGAGTACAGCGAGAAGCTCAGCCGCCGTATCTGACGGCTTCAGCTTGTCAAAAAAGTCTTTTTTTGACAAGCTGTGTGCGGTTTTTCAGAACTTTCAGAAAGTTCTGAAAAACCTGTGCAAAAAACGAAAGACACCCCTGATGGGTTTCTTTCGTAACTATCTTCCTTTCCGATGGCGGAAGTTTTTCGGTTTTTTAGACAGTCTTGGCTTTTCCACGGTTTTCTGAAAAAACTTGCCTGTCCCCCTTGCCAAACAGGGAGAAGTTATTGTATAATAACGCTATATTCGTGAAAAAGGAGTTTTTGTCCCATGATTGAATTTGCCTATGCCGCCACCACGTCCGGCAATGCTCCCGCTGCTGGCGGCGGTATGTCTTCTATCGTGCTGATCGTCCTGATGGTGGCCATTTTCTACTTCATGCTGATCCGTCCGGAGAGCAAGCGGAAAAAGCAGGCCGAGGAAATGCGCAGCTCCCTGCAGAAGGGCGACTGGCTGACCACCATTGGCGGCGTGTATGGCCGCGTCGTGGCCATCACCGACCGCACCGTGGTCATTGAGACCAGCGAGGACCGGGTCCGCATCGAGTTCCTGAAGTCCGCCATCGGCTCCGTGGGTACCCTGGATGAGCAGGCCGCCGCCGCGCAGCGGGGCAGCCGCAAGGCCAAGAAGGGCGCCGAGGCCGAGAAGCCTGTCGAGGCTCCCGTGGAGGCTCCCGCCGAGGAGACCCCCGCCGAGACCGAGAAGGCCGAGGATCAGGAGTAATTTTCCTTCATAAAAAAACCTCCCCTGCATACGCTTAGAAAAAAGCGCCAAGGGGAGGTCTTTTTATGTCTGCACTGGGGGCTGTTCTGGGAAAGCGGACCTGGCTGGGGGCGGGCGCTATCCTGCTGGCGGCGGCCGGGGGCTGCGCCCTGGGGGCGCTGCTGGTGGTGAAGGGCGTCCTGCCGGAGGGCGGCGCTCTGGCCTGGGGCTGCGGCTGCTGGGCGTTAGCTGCCTTTGCCGGAGGGCGGGTGGCCGTCTGGGGCAGGGGGAGGGGCCACTGACGGCGGCTCTGACCGCCGGTGCGGCGGCGTACCTGCTGGCCTGGCTGGCGGGTGCGGCGGCCATAGGCGACCCGACCTTCCGTACCGGCGGGCTGTACCTGACAGCCGCCATCTTCGGCGGCGCCGGTGCGGCGGGGCTGCTGGGGAGCAGACCCCGAAAAAAGCGCCGGGACGCCAGACCGCCGATCCGAAAGCCTGTCCGGCGGAAATAGGCCCGCCGGAGCAGCGTGGTGAAAATCACGAAAATGCCGCTGCGGCAAAAATTTCCTTGACAGGGGACTATACGAATCGTAATCACGCGTACAGGCAAGATATGGGGCCAAAGCCGGACCGTCCGGCCCCCATATCTTGCTCTTTTCGACCCGAAAAGAGACGACCTGATCCGGCGGTCTACAAGGTTAACATAACGCGGTTTACATAACAATTTAACATAACTCACAAATTTGCCGCCACCGCCGAAATAATCCTTGCGCCGGCGGCCGTTTTGGCCTATATTAGAGGACGTCCCTTTTGGTTTTTGGCTTATGGCTTCTATTTGCCCCGCTTGTCTCATAGGATCAGATGAGGTGAGTGTGCAAATGAAGCTGTTTCCCGTAAGGACCCAAGCCCTGCGGCTTCCGGCGCTGGTACTGGTATGCCTGCTGTTGGTGCTGGGGGCAGTGCTGGGCTTTGCCGTCTGCCGGGCCGTGCCCCAGCAGGACCGGCAGGAGCTCAGCGACTATCTGTATCAATATGCCCAGGCCACGGCAGACGGCCGGGGGCCTTCGGCCTCGGCCCTCAGCGTGGCCGCCGCCTATTTCCGCTATCCGCTGGCAGCGGCGCTGCTGGGGCTGACGGCGGCGGGACTGGTGCTGCTGCCGGTTCTGTCGGTGGCCCAGGGCTTTTTTCTGTCGTTTTCCGTCGGCTGCTTTGCCCGGGCTCTGGGCCGGGGCGGCGTATACCTGGCCCTGGCGGCCTTCGGGCCCCGATGTCTGTTTGTTCTGCCCTGCACCCTGCTTCTGACGGTGCAGGGTTTATCCGCCGCCGCCGCCGGGAAGGACAGAAGGTCCGCTTGACGGAGGGGGCCTACTGGCGCCGGGTGGGGCTGTGCGGCCTGATTCTGCTGATAGGGGCCGCTCTGGAGCTGACCTTCGGCCCCCGGCTGCTGCAATGGGTCATCGCCCGCACACTGTAGAAAGAGAGGAGGAGACGTGTATGCCCGACTATATCGCCCTGTACCGCGCCTATCTGGAGCAGGAGAAGCACGCCTCCCCCAACACCGTCAGCTCCTACGTCCGGGACCTGACCCAGTTCCGGGTCTGGCTGCCTCAGGGCAGCGACCTGCGCCGGGTCAAGCCCGCCGCCGTGGAGGAGTATCTGGCCCACCTGACGGACCAGGGCCGCTCGGCGGCCACCGTCACCCGCAGCGCCGCCTCCATCAAGTCCTTTTACCATTACCTGGTGCTCTCCGGAGCCATGAAGGCCAGCCCCGCCAAGGGCGTGGCCGCCGCCAAGGTGGAGCGCAAATGCCCGGAGATTCTGACCGGCCGGGAGGTGGAGCTGTTTCTGGAGCAGCCCAAGTGCGTGGACGAGAAGGGCTATCGGGACCACGCCATGCTGGAGCTGATGTACGCCACCGGCGTCCGGGTGTCGGAGCTGATTGCCCTGAACGTGGAGGACGTGAATCTTCCGGCGGCGTTCCTGCGCTGCGGCGACGAAAAGCGGGAGCGCATCATTCCTCTGTACCCCCGGGCGGTGAAGGCCCTGCGGGACTATATCCAGGTCATCCGTCCCCGCCTGGCGGACCAGGAGGAGGCGGCGCTGTTTGTCAACATGAACGGCCAGCGCATGACCCGCCAGGGCTTCTGGAAGCTGGTGAAGCACTACCAGGCCAAGGCCGAGATCACCAAGGACATCACCCCCACACCCTGCGACACTCCTTTGCGGTGCATCTGCTGGAGAACGGGGCGGACCTGCGCTCCATCCAGGAGATGCTGGGCCACGCGGACATCTCCTCCACACAGATCTACGCCCACATCATCAAGCAGCACCTGCAGGACGTGTACCGCAAGGCGCACCCCCTGGCCTGATAGGATTGAACCACAGCGCAGCAAAAAAACTGCTGCGCTGTGTTGCATTTCACCCGAACATTTGTTATAATAAGATGATATCTCGGTGGAGGATCAGCCATGCGCATTTTAGGGATCGACCCCGGCGTGGCCACCGTGGGCTTCGGCGTGATCGAGGCCCAGGCAGGCCGCCAGCAAATGATACAATACGGGGCCATCACCACCCCGGCCGGTCAGCCGCTGGCCGCCCGCCTGGTGCAGATCGCCCAGGACATGGAGACCCTCATCACCCAGTTTCAGCCCGATGAAATGTCCATCGAGGAGCTGTTTTTCAGCAAGAACATCACCACCGGCATTGCCGTGGCCCATGCCCGGGGCGTCATTCTGTACACCGCTGAGCGCCTGCACCTGCCGGTGTATGAATACACTCCCATGCAGATCAAGCAGGCCGTGGTGGGCTATGGCCTGGCCGACAAGCACCAGGTCATGGACATGACCCGTCGGCTTCTGAAGCTCAGGTCCATCCCCCGGCCCGACGACGCCGCCGACGCCCTGGCCATCGCCATCTGCCACGCCCGCAGCGCCACCAGTCTGCTGCGGCGGAAGGACCCGGATGTAAAGGAGACCGTCTGATATGTTTTACTATGTAAACGGTACTGTGGCCGAAACCGGCCCCAACCTGGCCGTCATCGACTGCGGCGGCGTGGGATACGCCTGCGCCACCACCAACTATACCCTGTCCCAGCTGAAAAAAGGGGAGCGGGCCAAGCTGTATACCCATCTCCACGTCCGGGAGGACATTTTCGAGCTGTACGGCTTCTCCTCCCAGGCGGAGCTGAACAGTTTCCGGATGCTCATCGGCGTCTCCGGCGTGGGGCCCAAGGCGGCCCTGTCCGTCCTGTCCGCCGCCACGCCCCAGAATCTGGCCCTGTCCATCGTCACCGGCGACGAGAAGGCCCTGACCGCCGCCCCGGGCATCGGGAAAAAGATCGCCCAGCGCATCATCCTGGAGCTGAAGGACAAGCTGGCCAAGGAGCAGAGCAGCTTCTCCGCCCAGGGCGGGGGAGCGGTACCCGTATCCCTGCCCGGCGACAAGGGCAACGAGGCGGCGGCGGCTCTGGCGGTGCTGGGCTACGGGTCCCAGGAGATCAGCCTGGCCCTGAAGGGCGTCGACATGGACGCCCTGCCCCTGGAGGAGATCATCCGTCAGGCGCTGAAGAAAATGGTACGGTAAGGAGGCAGGCCCATGAGCATCGACTTCGGAACGGATATTTACGAGGAGCCCCTTGTTTCCAAGAGCTTCCTGCCGGAGGACAGCGGCGAGCTGTCCCTGCGCCCCCACACCCTGCGGGAATACATCGGCCAGCAGAAGGCCAAGGAGAATCTGTCCGTTTTCATCGAGGCGGCCCGCCGCCGGACGGAGCCTCTGGACCATGTGCTGCTCCACGGCCCTCCCGGGTCTCGGCAAGACGACGCTCGCGGGCATCATCGCCGCCGAGATGGGCGGTCAACATCCGCATCACCTCCGGCCCCGCCATCGAAAAGCCGGGCGACCTCGCGGCGCTGCTGACCAACCTCAGTGAAAACGACATTCTGTTTGTGGACGAAATCCACCGTCTGAACCGCTCCGTGGAGGAGATCCTGTACCCCGCCATGGAGGACTACGCCATCGACATCATCATCGGCAAGGGCCCCTCCGCCAACTCCATCCGGCTGGACCTGCCGAAGTTTACCCTTATCGGAGCCACCACCCGGGCCGGGCAGCTGTCCGCTCCACTGCGGGACCGCTTCGGCGTGACCCTTCGGCTGGAGCTGTATACCCCGGAGGAACTGGCCCTGATCGTCACCCGCAGCGCCGGGATCCTGAACGTCCCCATCCAGCCGGAGGGGGCCATGGAGATCGCCCGCCGCTCCCGGGGCACCCCCCGCATCGCCAACCGTATGCTGCGCCGGGTCCGGGACTTTGCCCAGGTCAAGGGCGACGGCACCATTACCCGGGAAATGGCGGACCACGCCCTGCAGGCGCTGGAGATCGACTATCTGGGCCTGGATCCAGTGGACCGCCGGATGCTGCGGGCCATCATCGAGAATTACGGCGGCGGCCCCGTGGGCCTGGATACGCTGGCCGCTACCATCGGCGAGGAGTCCGTGACCCTGGAGGACGTGTACGAGCCGTATCTGATGCAGCTGGGCTTCCTGACCCGGACCCCCCGGGGCCGCTGCGTTACCCGTAAGGCATACGAGCACCTGCACATGGACTTTATGGGCCAGGAACAGCTGGAATTATAACGAATAGGAGAATCGGAATATGGGAAAACTCTTTGGCACCGACGGCATCCGCGGCATAGCGGGGCAGACCCTGACGGCGGAGCTGGCATTTCATGTGGGACAGGCGGTGGCCGCCGTCCTGACGGAGGAGAAGGGCAGCCGTCCCCTCATCACCATCGGCAAGGACACCCGCATTTCCTCCGATATGCTGGAATCGGCCCTGATGGCCGGTATCTGCTCCGTAGGCGGCGACGTGATGCCCCTGGGCACCATCCCCACCCCGGCGGTGGCCTTTCTGACGGTGCAGCAGCAGGCGGACGCCGGTATCGTCATCTCCGCCTCCCACAACCCCTATGCCTACAACGGCATCAAGGTCTTCAACGCCCAGGGCTACAAGCTCTCCGATGAGATGGAGGGGCGTGTGGAGGACCTGATCCTGAACCATGCGAAGCTTCCGGCCGCCGTGGACGGCGCCGTGGGCCGCCGCCACCACGGTATGCACGCCCTGCACAGCGCCTATGTGCAGCATCTGCTGGGCAGCATCGACTCCGACCTCTCCGGTCTGCGCGTGCTGGTGGACTGCGCCAACGGCGCGGCCAGCGCCACCGCGCCGGACCTGTTCCGGGCGCTCCCGCTTCAGGCGGACTTCATCCACACGGAGCCTGACGGCGTCAACATCAACAACGGCTGCGGCTCCACCCATCTGGAGTCCCTGGCCCGGGGAGTCGTCTCCGGCGGGTATGATCTGGGCATCGCCTTCGACGGCGACGCCGACCGCTGCCTGATGGTCGACGAGCAGGGGAATGAGATCGACGGCGACAAGGTCATGGCCGTCTGCGCCTCCGAGCTCAAGCGCCAGGGGAAGCTCTCCGGCAACACCGTCGTGGCCACCGTTATGTCCAACCTTGGCCTGCATGAGTTCTGCCAGGAGAACGGCATGGACCTCGTCTGCACCAACGTGGGCGACCGCCATGTGCTGGAGCGGATGCTGGCCGACGGCTTCGCCATCGGCGGCGAGCAGTCGGGCCACACCATCTTCCGGGCGTATGCCACCACCGGCGACGGCGAACTGACGGCTCTGCAATTTTTGCAGACCCTCCGCCGCAGCGGCGTCCCCGCCTCCCAGCTGGCCGCCCGATGCCCCCAGTATCCCCAGGAGCTCATCAACGTGGAGGTCCCCCACCCCCCGGGGTCAAGGAGCGCATCATGGCCGATGAATCCCTGCGGCAGGAGACCCGCCGCTGGGAGGAAAAGCTGGGCGGCCAGGGCCGCATTCTCATCCGTCCCTCCGGCACCGAGGCCCTGATCCGGGTGATGGTGGAGGCGAAAACCACGGAAATTGCCCATCAGGTGGCCTCCGTTTTGGCTGATTTCATAAAAAAACTGTGATTTTCATCACAGGATACACAAATTTCCCAAGAAGGCTTGACAAATTATTTAGTGAAAAGGTATAATGTCTATGGTTTTGGATACTGGACTTCGCTATGACCAATTGAAAACCTGTCCGACGAGGAACTTTGTTCCTTGAGTCGTGCAGGGCAGCGTCAGGCGGAGGACGACGTTTTAGCCACCCGGTATCATTGGTCTGGTCCGTTCCTGCGCCCGCCCGTATTTTCTCATCGGCGGCGACAGCGAGGACCTGATGCAGGAGGGATGTTCGGCCTGATCAAGGCCATGCGGGAGTTTGATCCCCAGCGCTTCCCCCCACTGTTCCGGCCCTTCGCCGGGCTCTGCATCCATCAGCAGGTGTGTTCCGCGCTCCGGCGAGATGCCAGCCAGAAGAACGCACCGCTTAACCAATCCGTCCCCTTGAATCCCTCGCTTCTGAACGCAAATTCCGTCTTCGCGCAGGTCGATCCCGAGCGTTTGCTGATCGACAGAGAAAAGGCTGCCAGTCTGCTGGAGAATACCCGCAAACAGTTGTCCGCTTTCGAGGAAAAGATTTTAGGGTTATTTTTGGACGGTCTTGCATATGGCAAGATCGCGGAGACCGTTGGCAAGCCCATCAAATCGGTGGACAACGCCGTGCAGCGGATTCGCCGCAAAGTGGCGCGGCAACTTTCATCCGGCGATATCAGCAACAGCTGAACGCAATATATTTCACTCAAAGAGAGGGTAAAATCATGTACGAAGACAAGACTTTGGTTTGCAAGGAGTGCGGTAAGGAGTTCGTGTTCACCGCCGGTGAGCAGGAGTTCTATGCTGAGCGCGGCTTCCAGAACGAGCCCCAGCGCTGCAAGGCCTGCCGCGACGTTCGCAAGAACGCCGCCCGTGGCCCCCGGGAGTTCTTCACCGCCACCTGCGCTGCCTGCGGCGGCGAGGCCCGCGTGCCCTTCGAGCCCAAGAGCGACCGTCCTGTTTATTGCAGCGACTGCTTCGCCAAGATGCGCGAGAACGGCTAATCGCTGATTCAGTAGATTGCAAAAGCGGCTGTCCACCTCGGTGGACAGCCGCTTTTTACTTCAAGTCGGGTATCAGCCCTCCCGCACATAGTCATAGGCCGTGCGCAGGGTGCCGCTGGAGGCGTAGATATTCCCGCATTTCCGGAAGCCGTAGCCCTCAATGGCGGCCTGCATGGCGCGGTTATCCGCGTGGGTGTCCACCCGCACATAGTCGGAAAGGCCGGTGCAAAAGTCAAAACAGGCCCGGGACACCCCGCGGATCGTGCCGCTTGAGGCCAGGCGGTGGATGGTGCCGTAGGGCCGGTCCGCGTGCCACCGTCCGTTCAGCAGCACCTGATAGGTGGGCTCGTCGCCGATGATGAAGGAAAAGGTCCCCACAACGGTTCCATTCTCCGTGAGCACATAGCTGTCGCCCCGGGCAATGTCCGGCAGCAGCTCGGGAAGCCCCGGATAGCCGCCGCCCCACTGGGTGGGGTTGCCGTGGGCGGCCATGTACGCCTTGGCGGACCAGAAGATCTCCAGAATGGCGGGGACGTCATCGGTCGTGCTCTTTCGGATCTCCATGGCGTTATTGCTCCGTGCTCTTGTTGGCGAAAATGACGCCCAGGGTGATCAGCACCGCCCCCAGGATGCTCATCCAGCTGATTTTCTCGTCCAGCAGCAGCCAGCCCACCACCACGGTGACAAAGGGGGAGGCGTACAGGTAGTTGTTGGTGACTACCACGCCCAGGCGCTTGAAGGCGATGTTCCAGATGGCGAAGCACACGGCGTTGCCGAATACGCCCAGAAACAGCCAGGAGATCAGGATATTGGGCTGGGTGAACAGGGGCGTCAGGCTGGGCAGACCGTCCGTCAGCAGCACCAGAGGCAGGGAGGTCAGGAAGGCCCACAGAAACACCCGGCGGGTCACCAGGAAGTTGTCATACCGCTCGGTATATTTCTTCACCAGGATGGAGTATACCGCCCACATCAGGGCGGCGGCCAGGGCCAGCAGGTCGCCCAAGGGGCTTAGATGGAAGGACAGAGTGCCGTTGAGTACCACCATCACCACGCCGGCGATGGCTACCACGGCGCCGATGTACACCAGCTTCCCCAGCTTTTCGCCCTTCCGGGAGAACAGCTGGGCCAGGATCACCGTCAGGATGGGGGACATGGACACCAGAATGCTGACGTTGGCGGCAGAGGTGTGGGCCGAGGCAGTATTTTGCAGGAAAAAGTAGAAGCTGCCGCCGGTGATGCCGATGAGGATGAACATCAGCTCATCCTTCCAGGGGAGCTTCATGGTTTTGGGCCGCAGGGCCCACAGGGTCAGGTATGCAAGCCCCATCCGCAGGGGGATGATCTGGGTGGGGGTGTAGGCCGTCAGCATGACCTTGGTGAGCACGAAGCAGCTGCCCCACACCAGGATGGTGAACAGGGCATAAATATGCCCCAGGGTTTTTCTTTTTCATGGTTCTTCTCTCCTCTTTCTATCCTCGCGTTTGGTTTGGTTTGTGGACACGGCGTCCAGCACCTTCTGATAGCCCTTGAGGATGGCGGGGGAGGAGGCCTTATCCACGATGGCACGGATCACGGCCATCTGGTTCTTGCCCCGCTGGTTGTCGCCGTCGTCAAAGGCGTGGCGCTCCCGGGCGAAGCACAGGGCCTGCTCGCCGTTGAGGTGGTTGATGCCCTTGGTAAAGGTGTAGCCCGCCATGTGGATGCCGTCGCCGTTTTTCGTTGGGCACCTCCATGCCCACGGTGGTGAACTCATAGTCGGAGTTCACGTCCACGCCGCCCAGGGCGTCCACGATCTTCTTCAGCCCAGCGAAGTTCACCCGGGCGTAGTAGTCCGCCTTCACGCCGTAGAGATTCCCCAGAACGGCGGCGGACTCGTCGATGCCGTACATACCGGCGTGGGTCAGCTTGTCCCGCTGGCCGTTGCGGGCCAGGGGCACATAATAATCCCGGGGGTATTGATCAGCAGGATCTGGTGGGTCCGGGGATGGATCACCGCCAGAATGTTCACGTCGCTGAGGCTCTGGATATTGATGTCCGAGCTGCGGGCGTCGATGCCGCTGCAATAGACGACGAAGGGCTGGGAGGTGATGGAAGCGTTGGGCTTGATGGGCTCCAGCTCCTTAGTGGTGCTGAACTCATAGATGATGCGGGTGTCCTGGGTGAAGGTGCTGTAATCGTCCAGCGAATCCAGGGCGGTGAGATAGCCGGAATTGAGGATGATGGCCCCTGCGTTTCCGTCGTACAGGGCGTCCGCCAGGGAGGTCAGCTCCGAATAGGTGGTGGTGTCCACCTTGCCGCCCAGACCGTCCTTGATGTCCTCCAGCAGGGCACTGGTGTTGTCGGCGCTGATGTCGGCGTCCTGGCTGAGAATGCCGAAGGTGTAGCCCACGGTGTCGCCGATGCTGCGGGCGGGATCATCCGCCATGACCACCACATAGGAGGTAGTTTTTTGCAGGTTCTTGCCGGCGATGGCCAGCAGGGCACTTTTGCCGGAGGCGGCGGCCACAGAGCCATACAGCATCAGACCCGAAAGGATCACCGCCAGCAGGCCGCACACCAGCTTGCTGGTCTTGACCCGGCGGATGGGCAGCTGGATGATCACATGGCCCGCGTTGATCAGAAGCAGCACGATCTCGATGAGAATCAGATAGAGGTCCGTCAGCAGCTTGGTGGACATCAGCTGCACCAGCAGCACCAGGCTGCAGATCATCAGCAGGCCCATGGCCGCTATACCGAACCAGTCGGCACTGGTGCGGTATAGCCGGTGCCGTCTGCGGCAGGGGCTGTTCTTGTTCGTTCATAAGCGTTTCGTCCTTTCTGTGTTACGGGTTCACAACAGGCGTCTCGCCCCGGAGAACCTGCTGGATCAGGTCCTGGGCAGTGGCGACCATCCGTTCATTGGGCAGGACCACGGCGTACCGGGCGTCATTTCCCAGACTGTAGCAATAGTCGGCGCTGTTTTCGCCGGCAAGGCCGTATGTAGTGATGTTCCAGCCGGACATATCCTGTAGCTGCATCTTCACCAGGGAGATGATGTCCTCCTTGGGCATATTGGTGGCGATGGAGTCGGAGGCGGCGGCCAGAACGTCCTGATAACTCTTGAGAATGGCCGGGGAGGCGGCCTTATTGACGATGCCCTGGATCACCAGCATCTGGTTGCGGCCCCGCTGCATATCGCCGTCGTCAAAGGCGTCCCGCTCCCGGGCGAAGGCCAGGGCCTGACGGCCGTCCAGGTGGTTCAGCCCCTGCTGGAAGGAGTAGGCGGCGAAGTGGAAGTTGCCGCTGCCGTCTTCGTCGGGCACCTCCATGCCCACAGTGTTGAAGGACACGTCCGAGTTCACGTCGATGCCGCCCAGGGCGTCGATAACGCCCACCAGCCCCGCAAAGTGGACCCGGGCGTAATAATCCACATCCACGTTATACAGCTGCTCCAGGCCCTTGATGGACTCCTCGATGCCGTACAGGCCGAAGTGGGTGAGCTTATCCTTCTGGCCCTTGGAGGGGAGGGTCAGGTAGTAGTCCCGGGGGGTGCTGACCAGCAGGATCTGGTGGGTGGAGGGGTTCACAACAGCCAGAATATTGGTATCGCTGCGGCTGTTCAGGGGAATATAATCCACCCGCTCATCGGTGCCGCTGCAATACACCACGAAGGGCTCCCGGGAAATGTTGGCGTTGGGGGCAATGGGCTCTGCATCCGGGTTGTCAATGGAGAACCGGTAAATGACCTTGGTGTCCTTGGAGAAATTCTGATACCCCTCCGTGCCCTTCAGAACGGAGAAATAGCTGTTGTTGAGGATGATGGCGTCCACCTGCTTATTCAGCAGAGCATCGGCCAGCTGGGGCAGGGTGCCGAAGGTTTCGGTCTGCACCTGGCCCAGGCCGTCCTCGATGTGGGACAGCAGGGCGTCGGTGTTCTCCCGGTCCATGGCCTCCAGGATTCCATAGGTATAGCCGAAGGTATCGTTGACGGTTTCGGCCTTGTCATCCGCCCGGACCACCACGGAAACGGTGGTCTTGGCGGAGCCGCCGGAGGTAATGTTGGACAGGAACTTCATAAAGGAGCCGGCGGCGGTGGAGGTGAAGATCATGGCGGCAGACAGCGCCAGGGCCACCACGGAGCAGACCAGCTTCCCGGCCACGCTGCGGCGCACCGGCAGCTGCACAAAGGCGTGCAGTCCGTTGAGAAGCACCAGCACCAGGATGAACACGACAGTCAGCGCCGTGGTCAGCACTCCGGCGTCCAGCACCCGCACCAGCAGGATCACGCTGCACACCAGCATACACACCAGGGCCAGCAGTCCCAGCCAATCTGCCGGGCCCCGGCTTCCGCCCCGGGAACCGTAATAGGATGAATAGGCATTTCTGCGACGATAACTCATGGGTTTTCTCCTTGTTTTTTCTCTATATCTTTTTGCGTGTGCCGCTCAGGGGATCTGAGGCGTTTCGCCGGACATGACCTGGCGGATGAGATCTTTTGCGGTATTGACGGTGTCCATATTGGGGCGCATGACCCAGGCGGCATCGCCCAGAGCATAGCAATACGAGGTATCGCCGGAGCCGGAGACGGCGTAGCTGGTGACGTGCCAGCCGGACATATCCTGCAGCTGCATCTGCACCAGGGAGGCGATGTCGTCATAGCTCAGACTGGTGATGAACGCATCGGACAGGGAGGACAGCAGCGTCTGATAATTTTTCAGCACGGCAGGGGAGGAGGCCTTGCTGATAATGGCCTGAATCACGGCCATCTGGTTTTTGCCCCGCTGGTTGTCGCCGTCGGCGAAGGCGTACCGCTCCCGGGAGAAGCACATTAGGGCCGCCTCACCGTTCAGATGATTGACACCCTCGGTGAAGTTATAGCCACCCATGGAGAAGGTCTTGGTGGAATATACGTCCACGCCGCCCAGAGCGTCCACGATCTTGGTGAGACCGGCGAAGTTCACCCGCATATAGAAGGACGTGTGGGTGCCGTAGAGATTGTCCAGGGTCTGCATGGACTCGCCGGTGCCGTAGATCCCGGCGTGGGTCAGCTTGTCCAGCTGGCCGTTGTGGGTCAGGGGCAGATAGTAGTCCCGGGGGGGTGTTCACCAATAGGATCTGCCGGGTGGTGGGGTTCACCACCGCCAGAATGTTCACATCGCTGCGGCTGGTGATGTTGATGTTGCTGCTGCGGGCGTCGATGCCGCTGCAATAGACCACGAAGGGGTCCTTGGTCACGTCCACCTGGGCGTTGGTATCCGCCGGGGCGGGCTCCACGGTCTTGGTGGTGGTGTATTCATACAGAATCCGGGTGCGGTCGGAGAAGTCGGCATAGCCCTCCTGCTCCTCCAGCAGGGGGATATACCCCTTGTTCAGCAGGATGGCCCCCACCTGGTCGTCGTACAGAGCGTCGGTCAGCAGGGCAGGGGAGGCGTAGGCTGTGTGGTTCGCCGAGCCCAGCTTCTCCTGCAGCTGCTGCAGCAGGGACTGAGTGTTCTCGGTATCCCGGTCCTCCAGAATGCCGAACCGGTAGCCCTTGACGTCGTCCAGACTCTGGGCCGGGTCATCGGCGTTGACGATGACGCAGGTGATGTCCGTCTCCACGGACTTGTCCGCCACATCGGTGATGGCGTGCTGCACGGAACCAAGAGCCACCGCGCCATAGAGCATGGCGGCGGCCAGCACCAGGGCCACGATGCCGCAGGCGATTTTTCCGCCGGTTTTCTCCCGGCGGGGCAGCTGGACCCAGCCGTGCAGACCGCTGAGCACCAGAAGCGCCCCGGCTGCCAGCAGCAGCTGGCCGGTGGGCAGGAACTTGGTGGATATCAGCCGCACCACCAGCACCGCGCTGCAGATCACCAGCGCGGCGAAGGCGATCAGGCCGAACCAATCCGCCCCGCTGCGGCGGGGGGAGGAGGTCTTTTCGGTTGTCATAGCGTGTCTCCTTTGTAATGGGATAAGTCGCCGGTGCGCCGCTTCGCAAAGCACACCTATTATAACAGTCTCCTATTATATATCCTGCGGCCGCAAATTTCCATCCCAAATTGTAACAATTTTATGAATTTCCCCATATTTACCATCCCAGTCCCCGGTTTCATACGGTAAAACGGTTGAAGCGGCGGAAAAAAATGTGGTATGATGAACTACACTGTCGGACCCGGCGCGGAACACCGGGTCCGGAATATGAGGAGGAAAACAGATATGAAGGCAGCTCTTGTTATCATGGCGGCCGGGCTTGGCTCCCGCTATGGCGGAAATAAACAGGTGGACGGCGTAGGCCCCGGCGGCGAAATTCTGATGGAATACTCCATTCATGACGCCATCCGGGCGGGCTTCACCAAGATCGTGTTCATTATCAAAAACGATATGCAGGACCTGATGCGCAGCCTCTGCGGCGACCGGATCGCCGGGCTGACGGCCCGGGACGGGGAGCCGGTGGAGGTATGCTACGCCGTGCAGGATTATTCCAGTCTGCCGGCCTTCTATACCGTGCCCGCCGGGCGTATCAAGCCCTTCGGCACCACCCACGCCGTGCTGTGCGCCCGGCCCTATGTGCAGGAGCCTTTCTGCGTCATCAACGCCGACGACTATTACGGCGTGGACGCCTACCGGGCCATCTATGAGGAGCTGGGCCGTCAGCCGCAGCAGGGGAAGGCCACCATGGTGGGCTATCTGCTGCGCAACACCGTCAGCGCCCACGGTACCGTGTCCCGGGGCGTTTGCCAGGTGGAAAACGGCCACCTGGCCGGGATTCACGAGGCCCTGAAGATCCAGCTGTTCCCCGACGGCAGCATTGCCGACGTGGCCGACGGCCAGCGCCGTGAGCTGGCAGCGGATACGCCGGTGTCCATGAACTTCTGGGGCTTCATGCCGTCGATCTTTGACCAGATGGAGACCTATCTGGAGGACTTCCTCCGCGCCCTGCCGCCGGAGGAGCTGAAGGCCGAGTGCCTGCTGCCCAACATGGTAGGGGACCTGCTGAAGAAGGGGCAGCTGTCCGTGTCCGTGCTGCACTCGGCGGACCGCTGGTTCGGCATGACCTATCACGAGGACCGCCAGGCCGTGGCCCAGGAGCTGGCCCGGCTCCACGAAAACGGTACATATCCCGCTACGCTGCGGAACTGAAAAGGAGAATCACTTCATATGCAAAGCAGCAAAAACAGCCGTCCCGGCGACTGGAAAAGCGAGAAAATAGCCGCCGTTGGCTGCTGATCCCGGCCCTGTGCGCCGCCGTCATTCTGGCGGTGGTGCTGATCGTGGAGCTGAACAAACAGCCCCAGGTGCTGCCGGACAACTCCAACACCACTCCCGTTTCCCATGACCAGCCTACGACTCCGGACCCCGAGCCTATACCGGAGCTTCTGACTCTGGTGAACCCCTGGAATCAGGTGCCGGAGGACTGGACGGTGGACCTGGTGACCCTGCCCAACGGACTGGAGATCGACAAGCGCTGCTATGACGCGCTGATGGACATGATCGACGGATGCTACGATGCCGGCCTGACGCCGGTGATCTGCTCTGCCTACCGGACTCAGGACTTCCAGCAGACCCTGTATGACAACAAGGTGTCCAAGTGGATGGAGCAGGGCTATAGCCGGGAGGAGGCCCAGGAGAAGGCCGGGCATCAGGTGGCGGTCCCCGGCGCCAGCGAGCACCAGCTGGGGCTGGCGGTGGACATTGTGGACGTCAATTATCAGCTGCTGGACACCAACCAGGAGAACACCGCCGTGCAGAAGTGGCTGCTGGAAAACAGCTGGCGCTATGGCTTCATCCTGCGCTATCCTACGGACCAGACGGATGTCACTGGAATCGTGTATGAGCCGTGGCATTATCGGTATGTCGGTAAGGAGTACGCCCAGGACATCTACAAGAAGGGTCTCTGCCTGGAGCAGTATCTGGAGCAATGGGGAAAGTAAGACACTGGCTCATGCGGCAAGAGTGGAAAAAACAATGGACAAACACCTATGATCGCTTCAGGTACCGGATGCAATAATAACGGCGGCCCGGGTGGCTTGTGCGCTGACTGCAAACGCAGCCGGTACACGCTACCCGGGCCGGAATTGTTTTCAAATAGGTGCAGTACTGACTCATACTGAGCGCGCACGCACAGCGTGCGTAAACACACTGTGACTAAAACCCGCAAACTCTGCACCGGGGCCGCACAGGGGACCCCGGAAGCGCAATCTTTGATCCGGATGCCCATTCAGCCCAAATGCGCTCTACGCCTACTCTCAATTGAACAAAATTTACATTTTGTTCAATCATGATTGCGCCCAAAAAATGCCCCCCCCTTCCTGCCTGGTCCCGTGAATGACAAAAGCACCGGGAGTATCTTCTCTCCGGTGCTCCTGCCCTTGCTATTTTTTCGCGCCTGTGGTATCGTATCAGACGCCGGGCCGTTGTCCGGCTATGCCATTCAATAAGGAGACTCCCATGAAAATCGCTTCCTGGTGCCGGGCCAACGCCATGCCCCTGATTGCTGTGCTGACAGCGGCGGTCACGGCCTGTTTTGTGCCGCCGGACGCGGCCTATGCCGGATATTTCGACTGGAAAACCCTATCCTGCCTGTTCTGCGTGCTGGCGGTGGTGTGCGCCCTGCGCAGTGTGGGCCTGTTCCCGGTGATCGCCCGGCAGCTGCTGCAGCTGTTCGGAACCGCCCGCAGCGTGGGCACGGCCCTGGTGCTCATCACGCTGGTGGGCTCCATGCTGCTGACCAACGACACGGCCCTGCTGACCTTTCTGCCTCTGAGCTGGATGGTCCTGCAGGAGGCAGGACAGGAAAAGCTGACCGCCTATGTCTTTATCCTGCAAAACTGCGCCGCCAACTTAGGCGGTATGTTGACCCCCTTCGGGAATCCCCAGAACCTATATCTGTTCGACCACTATCACATTCCCGTGGGCCAGTTCCTGTCCATTATGCTGCTGCCGTTTGCCCTCCATCCACGGGGCTGATCCTGCTGTGCTGCCTGCTGATCCCCCGGCAGGTGCTGGCGGTGCCCCAGCGGGAAGCTAACGCTGGACAAGCCCCGGGCCATCGCATACGGACTGCTGTTCTGTCTGGCCGTGGGGATGGTCCTGCGGGCGGTCCCCTACCCTGTGGGCCTGGCGGTCATCGCGGCGGCGCTGGCCGTTATGGATCCTCGGGCGCTGAAAAGCGTAGACTGGGGGCTGCTGGTGACCTTTGCCGCGTTTTTCGTGTTCTCCGGCAATATGGCCCGGATTCAGCCGGTGCGGGAGCTGTTCGGCCGACTGCTGGCCCATGGCGTCCTGCCGGTATCGGCGCTGACGTGCCAGGTGATCAGCAACGTCCCCGCCGCCATTCTGCTGAGCCAGTTCACGGACCGCTTCCGGGAGCTGTTGATCGGCGCCAACATCGGCGGCACCGGAACGCTGATTGCGTCCCTGGCCAGCCTCATCACCTTCCGGGAATACACCCGCCGCTGCCCGGAGCAGACCGGCCGGTTCCTGGGCCTGTTTACCCTGGTCAGCTTCGGCTTCCTGGCAATTCTGCTGGCGGTGCTGAGCCTGTAGGGGTTTACAGCCGGGTCGGATTGCGGTATGATTAAGCCATAGAAAGCGAGGTGCGAAGCCATGGACTACCGGGAGGATTCCCCGGAAATTCTGCTGGATTTCCTGTCGTATCATGAGACCATCAAGGCCCACTCCCAGCGGACGGTGGACGAATATTATCTGGACCTGCGGAATTTTTTTTCCGCTATCTGAAGTGGACCCGGGATCCGGCGCTGCAGGAGCAGCCCATGGAGTCCGTGGACATCCGGGACGTGGACCTGACCTTCGTGGGCTCCGTGACCCTGACGGAAATCTACGCCTACATGTCCTACCTCAGCCGGGACCGGGTGCTTCACCCCAACAGCGACCGGTCCGCCAAGGGACTGAACCCCACCTCCCGGGCCAGGAAGCTGGCCACCATCCGCTCCTTTTATGGGTATCTGTGCAACAAGGTCCACAAACTGGACCGCAACCCGGTGAAGGACATCGACGCGCCCAAGCTGAAAAAGACCCTGCCCCGCTATCTGACGCTGGATGAGAGCATTTCCCTGCTGGAATCCGTGGACGGGCCCAACCGGGAGCGGGATCTGTGCATCCTGACGCTGTTTCTCAACTGCGGACTGCGTATTTCGGAGCTCATCGGGCTGAACCTGTCGGACGTTCACGAGGACGCCCTGCGGGTCCTGGGCAAGGGCAACAAGGTGCGCATGGTGTACCTGAACCAGGCGTGTCTGGACACGCTGCGGGACTATCTGGCGGTGCGGCGGCCCATAACCGGGCCGGACCGGGATGCCCTGTTCCTGTCGGCCCGCAACCAACGGATCAGCCGCTCCATGGTCAACGCCCTGGTGAAAAAGCACCTGTCCCAGGCGGGGCTGGACAGCACCCAGTATTCCTCCCACAAGCTGCGCCACACCGCCGCCACCCTGATGCTGCAAAACGGCGTGGACGTGCGGGCGTGGGGCGTGCAGGAGGTGCTGGGCCATGAGCACCTGAACACCACGGAAATCTACACCCATATCGACAACGAGGCCCTGCGGGTGGCTGCAAAGGCAAATCCCTTGTCACAGGTGAAGACCAAAGGGAAAATCAAGGATGACGACAACTGAGAGGGTCCGTGTGGACCCTCTCCCCTTTTTGCGGCAATTTCCGGGGAGAACCGGGAATTTTTCCGGCCAGGCCATTGACATTCTGCCCGGAATGCTATACCCTAACGAGAGGTAATTATTTTATATGGAGGTTTCTCATGAATACGGCAGAGCTTTCCAGCATGAGCAAGCAGGTCCGGCGGGATATCATCAACATGACCGCCAACGCCGGCAGCGGCCACCCCGGTGGTTCCCCTGTCTGCGGCAGACCTGATGACTTGCCTGTTTTTCAACCACATGCATGTGGATCCCAAGCACCCGGACGACCCCGATCGGGACCGTTTCGTGCTGAGTAAGGGCCACGCGGCCCCCCTGCCGCTGCGTCCTGGCTGCACCGAACGAAGTACCGA
>VOFK01002991.1_pt1 | contig 22833 bp, 27 predicted proteins | sample 5384121 | NCBI WGS metagenome assembly VOFK01 (sample SAMN12384730, study PRJNA508395) | human gut metagenome | isolation source: healthy gut J | host: Homo sapiens | reverse complement strand
TCAGTATGCTTCAGTTACGTATTGCTGGCCAAAAACAATGTTAACGAGTATTGTTACAGACATCACCTTGAATATTGTAAAGATTCAAAACTTCGATAATACCACTGTTACAATCCCCCCCTACTCATTAGTTTCGGGCTCTTTCATTAACTGGCGTGGTATGACTGAATCTGGTGGACGACGTATCATGCGCGAATATACTTTGAAATTAGATTATATAAAACCATGCACATCAGAGTTTTTAGAAAAGATGAAAGGATTTGATATCGAACTATCACAATTCATCACTATCAAACAGAAACAAGCAACTGAAGACAAAATAGCAAACACAGAAAATCCAGACGGTTTAGTAAATGGTACCATAGATACAAATGTAGGGTTACTTCGAGCCTATATGACTATGTATCTTAGACGACATCCTTTCATCAGCAAAGATCTATTGTTCATGGTACGCACACTGGCTCCAACTGAAAACGGACTACCAATGCAGATCTATTGTTTCTCCATCAATAAGAACTGGCCTAGCTACGAATCCATTCAGGCTGAAATTATGGAACATTTTGTATCTGTATTACCTGAATTTGAATTGTATCCGTTCCAAAATCCTAGTGCTAGAGATTATATCATCAGTAGCCTGATAGAAGCAGAAAAGGATTTGTCGACTATAAACGCTATTCCCTGGCATTCAGTTCAATCTAAAGAAAAATAGCAAAATAAAAATATGAAAAGACTGTCTTTGTAAATGAAGACAGTCTTTTCATATTTTTATAGTAGACGCTTCTACTTCAGATGCAACTACTTATCTCAAGCCGATGCAATCTTCAACCTTTAATCTAATACTATGAAAAACACATTATGATAACATATAAAAAGAAGAAGAAATGTTCACTGCAAATGAAATAAAAGTATATTAAATAGAGAAATTGATAGCGAAAAAGTATTTTTAAGATGGAATAATTATCACAAATATTTAATAAATGATAATACAATTGAAGCTGTTTAAATTCAAATATTTACAAATCACTCAAAAGAGAATACACTCACAATATACTTAATATCTATAGTATATTATTTCGTGGAAATATATCCAATTTCACTTCCTGCATATAATAACAACATAAAAGTAGATGATTATAGTGGCTTTCTTTATTCAACAATACAAACTTTCAATACCTTCATATTTTTTCTCTAAAAATAAATTTTTATTCTTAACATAAGTAATTATATTAAGAATAAAAATGATATAATATTTGTACGAAAAATACCAAATAAATGAAGATAATAAACTATTTCGAATGAAGTAAGAAAGATAATATAAAGGGATATGTTCATAAAAACCAAGAAATGAAGTGTGGTTTTAAAAAAATATAGCGTAAAATAAAAATTTAATCGATCATTTTATGAAAAGTCAGAATCTTTTCCTATATTTGCAAATACTTCCCGCAAGCGTGCGGCTCATCATATCAAAAAAAGGACTCTGGCTTAGGTCAGGGTTCTTTTTGATTTTATACCTCAACACTAAAATATTGAAATACTGGCTCAGTAGAAATTTAGTGGGGATACGCATATAGCTTAGCAATGCGGAATAGGAAGAACTTCTTATCTGCTACACCTCTGAGGTTCGCTCTGAACAATTTGATTTTGGCATTGAACGATTCTGCCATCGCATTTGAAGAACGATGGTTGTAGAAATTCAGTATTTCATCATAGTGCCCATAGAAAGTAGCAGCAATGATATTAAATGAGTGCATTCCCGCTTCTTCTACTTTGTTATACCATCGTGCCATAGCCAGACGTGCAGCATCCTTTATGGTATTCTTTGAGAATATCATCCTCAAGGAATGGCACAATCCATATGCCTTTTTAATGTCAGGATATTCTTCGAAAAGTATTGCTGCCCTTTGTTTCTGTCTTTCTGTCCATTTATCGGCTGACTTGAAAAGCAAATACCGAGAGCGTATCAGCAATTCCCTACGAGTGTCACCATTGGAATATCGGTATGGGACATAATCTTCGTTCTTCTGTTTGGCTTCCTCCATTTCCTCATTGGCCTGCTGTATGGCATCCCAACGGTGTTTGATGCGTAATTCCTGCACGGCATCGCAAGCTAATTTCTGAATGTGAAAACGGTCTATCACACGGTTGGCTTTAGGAAATGCAGTCCGTACAATCTTGCGCATGGAGTCTGAAAGGTCAAGAGTCACTTCTTTAACGGCATAACGACTTTTTTCGTCAATTCGTTGCAGTACAGCTATTACGTCCTCTGATTTAGTTCCTGCCACGACAGCTACCAGGGAACACTCTCTCGTACAGGCATCACGGTTGGTTACAAAGGTATAAAGTTCACCGTTGGAGAGTGAGGTCTCGTCAATTGCCGGATGCGGTCCCATATTCTCCGGAAACAGCATCCATTCATCGGCATGAGATAACTGATCCCATCTGCGATATCCGCTGAGTACCTCCTTATACTGTTTTTCGAATGTATGAACATCTATATGGTAGAATTCCTCAAGCGTACGGCAGGTCACCGGGGATGTCTCCATACGTTTCTTTTAAAAAAGCTCCAAATTCTTTGGAGTATCTGGTTCCCTTGGCCACGATGTCGAGGTCGATGGGAATGCTGAAGCTTTTGCCTGTGCGCAAGTCTGTCCAACGACGACGTCTGATCCTGAGAATTACCTTATGAGCCAGAATTAGTGAAATAGTAGAAAAACTTGGATTTACAGATGAAAGCCATTTGAACAAGCTATTCAAGAAATACAAAGATTGCAATCCAACTGATTTTAGGAAGAAGTATCGGAGGTAAAAAACAGAAAATGCCAATTTGCTTATACAAAAATAGCCAATCTAATACAAAATAATTATAGCCTAACAAACTCGCTTTAACATGAAAAGAAAACTCAGTAATAAGCAAGATTGATTAATCAATCTTGCTTTACTTTAAAGCCTTCCTTTAAGATATTTAAAAAGATTTCATTATGCGCTTTAGCGTCTTTAATAAAAGCATCAATCGAAAGGATATATGTACCAACTTTATATGGAATATCTGATTCTAAACTTAGATACCATTCATTTTCTTTATAATATAATGTATCTTTAGAAAACAAAGGTGTATAATGCTCATTCTTAAGTGACAACTTGAATTCATCATTAAACTCAACAATACCATAAAACCATATTCTTTGTATTCTATTAGGATAGTAGTTCATCAATTTTGTCGCCCTTTGTTTCAGTTGGCTAATAACCTCTTCCGTTTTAGATAATTTTATACCTCTCTTCTTTAACTCTATTATGACCACATCCACTTTACAAGAAAGGTCTTCTGGATTATCAGAAAAATATAATGGCTAAATCTGGTCTATTCGAATCTGACCCATGTTCTACTCCTTGCGTTATTTCTTCAACCACTTCCTGCATTGTTCTTTCACTCATTGCAGTGGTATATGTCATATACTTATTATCTAACAACCACAAATTATTATTATAAATAGCTGTTACATTTTGATTATTTTTCAAGATGCTTCTTTTGGGTAATATTAGATTATGAATTGTCGCCTCTGAATCTTTATTTGTTATTGTTTCAAGCTTACTAATAATCTTTTCTCTATATAGTATGTATTCTGCCAAACTACGAGAAGAAAGATCCATTGCTTTTTCATATTTTTCCCCATCCAAATATTCTGCTTCCAATACTGTTTTTTTGATCACGCAAAAATTTCTGCTGGGCGATTTCTAAAGATTTAGACCTAGAAACAATTCCAATTTCTTCATCTTCAAAATAACCTAATAAATGTGGGTATGATTTTGATAATGACAATCTCGTTTTTTCATTAGATTCTTTGAAAGAAGGTATATCCTGTTGAATAATATTCGCTATCTTAGTTCGAAAATATCTTTTACACTTTTCAAAAAGTTCATCACGAAGTGTTAAGGTTTGCCGTGACGGATCTACCTGACCATTGAATATTGAAGATTTCAATAAAAAATTAATTCATATCCCCATGGTATATTATCAGATGATATTATGTCAGACAATTTATATGCACGATTATCTATACATAATGCCGTAATTATAAATGGAGCCACATAGCTTTCCTTTTTTCAATCGAATATTGAAGTACCATATCTTCGAACATTCTTATTTGAGAAGCATTTACTTCCTCAACTTTAAGAACTGGTAAATCATTCAATGATATAGTCACTTTTCGATTGCCGATAAACTGATTCTTTTTTACCTTACCTATTTTAAGTTCTATATCTATCTCTATTTCTTTACCTTCTTCTTTATATACATAAAATCTAGGCAGAAATTCTTCTAATATCATCCTTTTTAAAGAATCTGGTAAAATAGAGTTATAGCTGCTTAAACGCTTCAAAGTACAATTACTAAAATTTAAAATTGTTCTTTGTTCTTGGCTATCTATAGGCTCTAACACCATGTTAGAATTAGCTTCATCAAACGATGTATTATAAAGAAAAGTCCTATGCTGTTTATTAAAGATACTGGAAACCTCTATAGTATCAAAAAATAGTACAAATAGACAAGCCGTCCTACCCCTTTATGAGTAGAATCTTCGACTTGTAGTAACTTACAAAATTTCCCATAACGTTCTTGGGGTAAATCCTACCCATTGTCTTGAACTGTTATTTTCAATGTTTCCTGTTTTCCTAACTCGTCAATACTGATACAAATGCTAATTTTAGATGCATCCGCATCAAAGAAAGTTAGCTATGGCTTCAATAAAGACCATATCCAAAGAAGGATTGGGAAAAAGAACAATCTTATCGCTTGTTTTATATTAACTTGCATCTTTAAACAGTATTATTAATCTCTAACATAGAGATATAGCGACAAATATACTAAAAAATAGCAATATATGAATATAATTACTTCTTTAGTGCAAGGTGCAAGTATATATCTATATATAGCTTGCACCTTGCACTAACCTTAGAATGTTTATCTTCAAAGGTTTGCATAATCCAAAAATAATGCGTACATTTGAACCCAAGATGTTGGCAGACAGACACCGGACAACAGCAGACAGTTTTTAAGGGCTAAAGCGTGACGGATGCAAAGCTAAAAATCTGAAAGCATTGATATTGAGGAACAAATAATGCTTGGTTCATAACCCAAGCGGATTACCAAAGAATCAGAGAGTTACACAAAAAGTAACTCTCTTTTTTATGCCTGAATTGCGCTGGTTTACATGGTTCAGTTAAAACCGAGAGTTAAACCAAGAATTAGTATCACCTTTGATAGCATCGAAGTTATTAATTACAGGTGTTGAATAGGTGTTATCGGTGGATAAATCGTGGGACTAAAATTTAGTTCAAAAAAATCCCATGAATTCGCATCTTTCTCGCTGATTCATAATCTTTTGCATAGACTTACTTTGGAAGAGAATACATAGTTTTGTAACTTTAAAAACGATGTAAAAATGGCTCGAAAATCATTTTCTGTATTGTTCTTCATCAAGAAAGGCAAATTATTAAAGAACGGAGAAGCACCTGTATGCATGAGAATCACCGTAAACGGCTGTATGGCAGATGTTTCTATCAAAAGAAGCTGTCTCGTAAATCTATGGAATCCGGCAAAAGAGAATTCAAAAGGCAAAGATCGTATGTCGGGGGAACTGAACCACTACTTAGAAATCACACGTTCACACATACACCAAATTTATAGAGAACTGGAAACGTCCGGCAAGGTTATTACTGTTGATCTTGTTAGAAAACTGTTTTATGGTGTGGGCGAAGATAACAAAACACTATTGCAGGTATTCCGGCTCTGTTCCTCCGGGCTTTGTTACGGCAGATTTGAGGTTGTCGGGAACTATGGCATTGGGTATACCTCCAAAATAATGGAAGGCATTTTCACATGCCTGGATAAGATATTCTTTCTTTTGCGATGGTACAGCTTCGTAATACGTAATCTGGCTGCAAGGAAGTATAGCGGCAAAGACTTCCACGGGAACCTTATCATCCGTATTCCTGTCTGCAATATAAAGTTTGTCACCGGCAAAATCCACATACATCTGATCACCGGCTATATGATCTATACGCCCAACCGGTACTTTTACCTCCCTTTCACGTCTGAGATACAGGCAGAATGAACAATAGCTGTAACCTTGGGGACGGTTTCTCAGATACTCCTCATACAAGGACCTTCTTGTTGTTCCACGGGATTTAAGTCGTTTAATGTACTCAGGTATATGTTCTTGAAGATACTTATACTCTGCAGATCCTGATGATTCGTTGTCAGTCTCCGTACCGAAAAGCTCGTGCAGATGATGCTCGTCCATTTTTAACAGGCGTTCAAGTTCTATACCCATATCTTCATATATACGGATATATCGTTTGACTGTATTACGTGAAATCAGAAGAGAAGAGCTGATACTACGGATACTCATTCCTGACTGGTAACACCGCAGTATGTGCTTGATTCTTATTTTCATTCTTTTAAAAATTTTATTCGGTTAATAATACCGGGCTAAAATGCTTTGTAAAGTACAAAAACAAGACTGAAATATGGTAATTCTATAAGGTCAATTTTTATTATAATCCAAGTGGGTCAGGTGACTTTTTATAATAGTGGGTCAACCGACTTTAAATTTTCCATATTTACTCTATAAACATTATTTGCTTCATCCTTAAATCGTCCACTTTGTTATACCGTCTTTCTATGAATTGTTGTTAATTGTTTTCCTTTAACATGAACTTTAACTTTATATGAACTGTTATTTTGTAGTAATTTTAAGCCACCATTAACTATATGAATCTGAATATAGCCATAGTTCCCGTATTATCACTGATAGTGCTAATGGCATTTTTTAAAATGTCAGGTGATAAAAAAGCAGCATTATATCTTTAGTAGTTACCATGCTAATTGCCTTTTTCGGGTTTCATTTCCCTTTGGATGATTTATTATTCTCCTTTCTTTATGGAGCCATGAAAGCAGTTTCACCTATTTTGATTATTATCTTGATGGCTATATTCAGTTACAACGTTTTGCTTAAAACTGAAAAAATGGAAATTATTAAACAACAGTTTTCTTCTATCTCAACTGATAAAAGCATTCAGGTGTTATTGCTTACATGGGGATTCGGAGGATTGCTAGAGGCTATGGCCGGATTTGGAACAGCCGTAGCCATTCCTGCTGCCATTCTGATTAGCTTAGGATTTAAACCAATCTTTTCGGCAACAGTCAGCCTGATTGCCAACAGTGTAGCCACAGCTTTCGGCGCTATTGGCACACCAGTACTTGTACTTGCCAAAGAAACAAGCCTGAATGTACAAACATTAAGCACAAATGTTGTCCTCCAACTTTCAGTCTTGATGTTTTTAATTCCATTAATATTACTCTTTCTTACAAATCCTAAATTAAAATCACTACCTAAAAACGTATTATTAACACTATTGGTAGGCAGTGTTTCTTTGGGGAGTCAATATATAGCAACACGTTATATGGGTGCTGAATCTCCTGCTATCATTGGAAGTATATTGTCCATTATTGTTATTATTTTATATGGTAAACTGACTGCAACAAAAGAAGAAAAGAATCAGAGAAACATTTTAAAAAGTAAGGATATATTCAAGGCGTGGAGCATCTATCTCTTTATTCTTTTATTGATAATTGTGACAAGCCCATTATTTCCGGGACTGAGAAACACATTGGAGAATAATTGGGTAACACACATCAGTCTTCCTATAAATATGTCGACAGTGAATTATACGATTTCGTGGCTGACCCATGCAGGCGTTTTGCTTTTTGTGGGTACATTTGCAGGTGGCCTTATCCAGGGAGCAACTGTCAAGGAACTGTTCGTTGTACTTTTGGAAAACGGTGAAACAATTGGAAAAGACATTTATAACAGTGATTTCAATGTCTGGTAGGCCTGTCCACTGTCATGGATACTTCCGGTATGATATCCGTAATAGCTACTGCACTTGCAACTATTACCGAAATCTTTATCCCTTTTTTGCACCGATAATCGGTTGCTTGGGCACATTTATTACAGGTAGTGATACCTCTTCCAATATCCTATTCGGTAAATTACAAGCTAGTGTTGCCGGACATATTCAGGTAAGTCCCGATTGGTTATCGGCTGCAAATACCGTAGGAGCAACAGGAGGGAAAATAATTTCGCCTCAGAGCATTGCAATCGCTACTTCCGCCGGAAACCAACAAGGGAAAGAAGGAGAAATATTAAAAGCTGCCATTCCTTATGCATTGGTGTATGTGTGTATAACAGGTATCATCGTCTATCTTTTCAGCTAAAAATGTTGAAAAACTGTAAAAAACAAGCATGTTAAAGCGTATTCTAACAAAAAAGGATTTAATTTGAATCCGATTTAATAATTAATAAATAAATAGTAAGATGAACGAATTAGTTGCAAAAATCAAGGAATTAAGCAATGCATTCTTTATGGATGCTGAATTGCAAACAGAAAAAGGTAATAAAGCTGCAGGTACACGTGCACGCAAAGCTTCTTTAGAGCTGGAAAAATTACTGAAAGAGTTTAGAAAGGCTTCTTTGGAAGAAGCTAAAAAGTAATTTCATGATTATTTGAGCACAAAGAAAAAGCTGTCCATAACCGGATAGCTTTTTAGTTTTATGATTTGCCATGAAATTCACAGTCCCCTATTTTTTTTTTATCATCTCTATTTCTTGAAAGATTAATCTCTTTTTCATTGATACTTATTCGTTTTTAATTTATGGAATAATCGGAATTTTTGTATTTTTGTTTGCTGCTTATAACCTAGAGAAAAAATATCCAATGAAGAAAATGCGTTTATTGCTTATTTGTGCAAGTATATTGACAGTCACAGGAAGTTTCTTCTCGTGTGAAAACGAAAAAGATGCTTTTTATACCTTCGGGCCGACTCACTTAATCAAGTTGCTTATAAAGTGCGTTACAAAGATTTGAAGGCTTCTTGCAAAGCTGCCCATGAAGCATATCGTTTTTCTTTGAACAATTCTTCCTTGCGTGCCGAAGCACTGAATAATATAGGATTTTGTGCCTTTATTCACATGGATTTTGAAACGGCTGAAAAGTTCTTTCAACAAGTATACGAAACAACGACAAATGAACTTGAGTGTCTGATAGCTGACATTGGCATGATGAAGATTTGCCAGCGTACCGCCATGAATAAAAAGAATTTTATGATTACCGTAACAGTGCCTTACGCCGTATGAAGCGTATTAACGATGATCGTTCTGCCATCACCGATCCTACGATATTAGAACGTTTGAACTATGCACATCCGAGTTCTCGATTGCATCAGCCATCTACTATTATTATTTACAGCAAGAACAGCAGTCTTTGGAGGCCATAAATGAAATTAAAGTAGACGAAGGACTGGAGCGCGACACGGCACAACTGCTCTATTATTATTACATGAAAGGTTCGGGAGGTATGTATGAAGCACCTACACAAGAGGAAGTTGTATTGGGCGAGTTTAATTACTTAGTGGATTGTTTTTGCGCATCAGTCATGATTTAGGATATGTATACTTTGAAGCTAATGCTTCGCAAGCAATGGCGGAATTACTGAAAGAGAGAAAGAAATTATGATTTGTTGATGGCACGCCGTCCCAGTGTGATGAGAGGCATTAATACAGAAGATTTACCATGGGAAGAATTGGTGATGTCTTTTGCCGAAAATGCTCTACAATTATTTAAAACCTATGGAGATTTATATCAGATATCAGGAACTTATCGCACTTTGGCCTCCTGTTGTAATGAGCAAGGAAGGTATGAGGAAGCATTAAGTTATCTATCTGAGGCTTTAGGATATGTGAACCGCCATCATGAGAAATTTTATCATTGTACAGATACGACAGATCGTCTTCGCCCTTATGTTCCCATGGCATCCACTTCCATCGAACTTCAATGGATTAATGATGATGGTATCAAAACGGTTCCCGAATGGATTGCCCGCTTTCGTGAACAACTTAGTGTAACTTATGCTGCCCTGGGAATGAAACCGGAATCTGATTATAACAGAAACATTTATCTTGATATACTTGATTATACACGACAAGACAAAGAACTGGAAAGCCGCTATATTGCATTAGAAAAGGAATCCGAGCAATTAACTGGCTTATTGGCTGTTGTCATTATCGGAATTATAGTACTGATTGTGCTGTTCTGGATACTAAACAGACAATGGAAAGTTCGCAATACGTTATATATTGCCAAGTTGAAACGTACTCTCGATATTTGCAGAAAGATTACAGCTTCCGTACCTTCGGATGCAAATGAAGTGGATGATGTCATAAGTGCCATGCACACTGCAGTAGGTGAAGATATTCTGCAGTTGATAGGAGCATCGCTATTGCAAATTGTCGTTTACGAAAATGAAACGAAACAACCGATACAGTATGATGGCAGTTGTACTCGGTTTATTCTAAGTGTCCCCAACAAAGAACAACCGTTAGGAGAAATAAACTTGTATTCTTCACAGAAAATGAAAAAGGATGATAAAGCTTTGATGAAGGTTATAATTCCTTATATATCATGGACATTGGAAAACGGACTGGCTTTTATTTCATTGGGAGATGAACGCAAACGGCTGGAAAAAAGAACAATATATACACGAACAACATTTGGCAGAAAACAAACGGCAAAATCTGGTAAAGAAAGCATGTCTCTTCATTGTTATGGGTATCATGCCTTATATCGACCGTATTATTAATGAGACGCATAAGCTTACAGTGAATAATTATATTGACAATGAAGATATTAAGAAAAGCAAATATCATTATATAGATGAATTGATAACCCGTATCAACGAGTATAACGACATCCTGGCTTTATGGATAAAGATGAAACAAGGAACACTTAGTTTAAGTATTGAAAATTTTTGAATTAAATGACCTGTTTAAGGTCTTAGTCAAAGGAAGAAAGACCTTCGAAATGAAGCAACAGACATTGACGATAATACCTACCGAAGCCATAGTAAAGGCAGATAAGGCACTAACACTCTTTATGATTAACACTCTAATGGAAAATGCCCGTAAGTATACCCAACAAGGAGGGAAAATTTCTGTGTATGCAGAAGAAAACGAAAATTATGTAGAAATATCTATTCAAGATAATGGTTTGGGGCTTTCTGTAGAAGACAAAGAACGAATATTGAGTGAAAAGTATATGATTCGGAAAAATTGGTTTACAAAATACCGAGAATGCAGCAGAACTTCAAAAGAATAAAGGACATGGGTTCGGACTGATGAATTGTAAAGGCATTATCGATAAATATAGAAAAACGAACGACATCTTTCGAATATGCACATTTAATATTGAAAGTGAACCGGGCAGAGGCAGTCGCTTTTATTTTCGCCTCCCCAAAGGAATACGGAAAATACTGATGTTGATTCTTATATCTACTCTATCGCTATTGAGCAGTTGTGGAGAGAATCATTTGGAGCGCCAGGAAACAATGACACCGGAAGACTCCGTCCAATGCTATGACAAATGGTTAACGGCAGCAAATAATTATGCTTATGATGTATACAATTGCAATATCGAAGGACTTTATCAACAAGCCTTATCATATGCTGACAGCGCATTATTTTGCCTGAATGCCCACTATAAACAGTATTCTCATCAAACAGCACCTTTATTGAGATTGGAAGGAGAAGGGACAGCAGCCGAACTGGAGTGGTTCAACAATCATTTTGACACGGATTATTATACCCTGTTGGACGTACGTAATGAATCAGCAGTGGCATTTTTGGCGTTGGGCCATTTAGATGCTTATCGATACAATAACAATGCATATACTGCGCTTTATAAACAGATAAGTGAAGACACCTCTCTTGAGGAATATTGCCGGCAGATGCAACTGTCGGCAAATAATAAGATTGTCGCTATTATTCTTTGTATTGTCATATTGCTGCTGTTACTGACAGGTTATTATTTGCTTTATTTTCGCCATCGTTTGCTGTACCGGTATAATTTGGAGCAGGTGCTTGAGATTAATCAACAGGTTTTTACAGGATCGTTGCTGAACGAACAGGCCGATAAAGATATTGCGGAAAGTTTGGTTAATGCCATGTTTGAGGGAATAAATGAATTAATTGCCATTGATGTACTTGGCATAGCCGTTTATAGTGAAGACAGTCATAACTTGAAATGCAGTTTTTCTTTATCGGATGAGGGAAATGAGGATATGCGTGAACTTATAACACGTTGTTTTGAGACACAGACTGTATATTGGACGGAAAAAAATCGTATTAAATGCCTTCCTTTGTGGGTAGAAACCGGAGGAAAAAATCGTTGCACCGGTGTACTGGCTTTAAGATGTTCTTTTTTGATAGCGAGCGCGAAGATGACCGCTTAATGGTAGAGTTAGTAGCCGGATATGTTGCTATAATCGCTTATAATGCGGTGGTGCTGATGGCACAAAAATATCGTGATATAGAGACGGCTCAAGACGATGCTCGCCGGGCTATCCGTGAAGAAAACCAGCTTCATGTACAGAATTTAGTTTTGGACAACTGTTTGTCCACCATTAAGCATGAAACAATTTATTATCCTAATAAAATAAAGCAGATTATCGACAAACTAAACAATGAACCGGTTCGTGAGAACGAAAGAAGACAAATAGAGACTGTAAGTGAGCTGATTAGTTATTACAAAGATATTTTTTACAATATTAAGTTCCTGTGCTGCTCGACAATTAGAAGAAATAACTTTTAAACGCAGTATTGTAAAGGCCCAGGATTTAGCTGATTATGCAGAACGCTACATGAAACGTGTGGGGAAAACGTTTTTTTTGTAAAAAGTAGAACTAAAAATAGAGGTGGAAAATGTTTCAATGCTTGGAGATATGATTCAATTAAAATATATGCTTGAAAATTTTAATAGATGAAGCCTTGTCTTATGAGGTTGACGGAAGACTGTATTTACATATATAAAGGACACAGACTTTGCCAGGTTCGACTTTATAGATAAACGTCGCGATAAAACTCAAGAAGAACTGAATCAATTATTCTATCCGCATTTATCACGAATGAAACGTGGTAGCGAAGGAGTTCTGACAGGTACGGAATATCTAATATGCAAGCAGGTAATTCGTGAACATGACGAGTTTGCAGGCAGGCGTGGCTGTCGTATTAATGCCCAGCCGGTAAGCAATGGAGGTTTTATGATATGGTTTACTATTCCTGCAAGATAACAAAATAATGAAATATAATAAATCAAGATAATATGGAAAGCAAGAAATTTAAAGTTATAATTGTTGAAGACGTTAAGTTAGAATTAAAAGGTACTGAAGAGATTTTCAGACATGAAATTCTAATGCCGAGGTGATTGGTACAGCTATGACTGAAAATGAATTTTGTGGAACTTCTTAAAGTACATACTCCTGACATGGTATTACTCGATTTAGGATTGGGTGGTTACTACCATAGGTGTAGATATATGTTCTTCTTTACGGAAGAATCACCCTGAAATAAAAGTACTTATATTCACAGGTGAGGTGTTGAATGAAAAGCTTTGGGTGGATGTTCTGAATGCCGGTGCAGATGGTATTATTCTCAAAACAGGCGAGCTTCTGACGGCGACCGATGTGCAAGCCGTAATGGATGGTAAGAAACTTGTGTTTAATTATCCCATACTCGAAAAAATAATAGAACGTTTCAAACAATCTGTCGCGCAAGAACAACGTCGGCAGGAAGCTATCATCAATTATGATATTGATGAATATGACGAACGTCTTCTTCGACATTTGGCACTAGGGTATACCAAAGAAATGATTACAAATCTAAAAGGTATGCCTTTCGGTGTAAAATCAATAGAAAAGCGGCAAAACGATCTTATTAATCGCTTGTTTACTATTAATGAGCGAAGCGGTGTCAATGCATGTCGTCTTGTAACGCGCGCTTTAGAGTTGCGTATTATTGATATTGATAATTTAGAGCCGGATGAAGAATAATTACTATTTTCCCCATGTAGCTACATTCTTCTTTTTATTGACAGTAATAGTGGCATTAGTCTCATGGATAGGCAGTATTTACGGGCTTGGCACAGTGCAAAGTCTACTTAGTCCGGAAGGTATCCGCTGGGAGCTTAGACATATTACAAGTAATTATGTTAAGACTCCCGCTTTGGGAATTATAATGATTTTACTCTTTGGCCTTGGAATAGCTTCTTATAGCGGCATGGTTAATGCCATTGGCAGGGATTTTGAAAAAGAGGAAAGCAGTTAACGCGAAAAGAAAAGCGTGCCCACTGTTTTCTGCTTGTATTTTATTTTATCTATTCGTTGACAATCATCATGACTACTTTTGCTCCTTGGACGATATTGCGAAGTATTACCGGCTCCTTAGGAAATTCACCTTTTCAGCAAGGCATATATTATCTTATTTCATTCGGAATAGGTTTGTCAGGAGTAGTTTTTGGCTATACTTCCGGGCGTTTGCGTAATGACAGAGATATAATTCGAGGAATGACTTTCTTGTTTATTCGCTTTGCCGATTACTTTGTTATTTTGTTTTTTATTGTTCAGTTCTTCTCTTCGCTACTATATACTAATTTGACAGAATGGATTGGAATAGACTCAAGCATAATGGTTTACGTCTTTCATGTTTGTTGTTTTATTCCTTTTATTGGAATGCTAAATAGAAAAAAATAAGTTATGAGCGAAAATAGTTGCTAAGATTTTTGGAACTTTTGATAAAAGCTATTATCTTTGCACCCGCAAACAAGGATGGTTCCGTAGCTCAGCTGGATAGAGCAACGCCCTTCTAAGGCGTGGGTCCTGCGTTCGAATCGCAGCGGAATCACTTTTACAAAACGCTGATTACCAATAAGATAATCAGCGTTTTCTCTTCTAAAGCAGCTGGAAAATATAAAAGTCACTTGACCCACTATTATACTCCTGATTAACCCATCAAAAAAATATGAGATTTAAGTAGAGAAAATGCATTTTAACCCGGAACAGTTTCAGTTATAATTCTTGGCTCAGTTTGAAAACTTGGGGGAATTAGTTAAAAACACTATCTTTGTGGCATGAAACAGAACCTTCACCCCCCTGCCACTCCACTGGAGATGTTGAGCTTGTTCCTTCCTGCAGGCCTGCTTGACTATTTTGACCTGGTTAACCATGTCTCTCAAGAGACTTGCTTCATTTTTTTTCTTGAGGAAAAGCCTTCCATTCCTCAAGAGCATTCCCATTTACATCTACATTCAAAGGTTTCTTCCCGGAAATAGAAGTGCAAGACTTTCCTGTTCGCGGCAAGGCTGTATATCTACGCATCAAGCGGCGTCGTTGGGAAGACCCGGAAACAGGACAAACTTATAGTCGTGATTGGAACTTAGTAGCCTCCGGTACTCGCATAACAGCTGAGTTCGGAGCTTTTTTAAAAGCGTTACTTAGACAATCATGCGGTTAGTTGCCAAAGTGTAGCAGAACATTACTGTATGGATGGCAAGCAACTCCAGACTCAATACAAAGAACATTTAAGTGATTTCAATAATTGGAATCAGAAGGAACATGCTGAAGACTTTATTCTTTATCCTAAAAATATAGGTTATCATTTATGTATTGATGAAACGGCTTTAAGCAAAGGCGAACTATATACAATCCTTACCAATCGGGATAAGCATGGTCGAAAGGGTACCATTGTAGCTATTGTAAAGGGAACTAAAGCAGAGGATGTTATCAATGTGCTTCTCAAAATAGATGCCGATAAGCGCAACCAAGTAAAGGAAATTACACTTGATATGGCCGGCAGTATGCAGAAAATAGCAAAACGTTGTTTTCCGGGGCTATGCAGGTAGTGGATCGTTTCCATGTCTCAAAGTTGGTTTATGAAGCTGTACAAGACCTTCGGATCGCTTATCGCTGGCAAGTAATGAAGGATGAGAACAGGAAAATCAAGGAAGCTAAAGCCAAGGGGGAAAGTTATGAACCTAAAGTGTTTAGCAATGGAGATACACTCAGACAGTTGTTGGCCAGAAGCCGGTACCTGCTGTTTAAGGCTCCGGACAAGTGGCTGCAAAGCCAGAAGGTAAGAGCCAAACTACTCTTTGAACAATTCCCGGATATAAAATCCGTGTACTATTACGCACTACGATTAGGGAAGATATTTTCAGACTATACAGATAAAGATGTGGCTCGTGCCAAACTGGCACTTTGGTATAATGAAATTGAGGAGTTTGGTTATGATACGTTCACTACTGTTGCCAATTCCATTGAGAATCATTACGAACGGATATTAAACTACTTTGTGAACAGAAGCACAAATGCTGCTGCGGAAGCTTTTAATGCAAAAATTAAAGCATTTAGGGCTTCATTTCGTGGAGTAGTAGATAAGAGGTTCTTTTTCTGTATAGATTAGCAAAGGTGTATGCATAAAGGAAATTAACAAATATTAACCCCCAAGAATTACAACTGAGCCTAATTCTTTACAGCAGATACTACTTCTTTTTAGCATTAATCTTTCTTACAGAATCTCCCGTAAGTTCAATTTTGTGTGCAGTATGTACAATTCTGTCCAGGATTGCATCAGCTACCGTAGGATCACCAATTGCATCATACCAACTTTCAACAGGAAGTTGGTGATGTTATTATGATTGATTTTAATCCGTGTCTGTCTTCTATTATTTCCATAAGGATTGACCTTTCCCTGGCATCCATTCCTATAAGAAACAGATCGTCAAGAATAAGAAGTGAACACTTTTCAATTTTTTTCATTTCAGATTCTATAGTTCCCTTGTTTTTGGCCATTTTAAGCTGTCCCATAAGCTTTGACGCATTGAGTATAAAGTTCTGACTCCATTTTTGCATGCTTCATATCCTATTGCTGAAGCAATATAGCTTTTTACCTGTACCGAGCTTCCCGTGATAAAAACATATTCTGTCCGTCTCTTATAAAAAATCAAGAGAAGCAAGTCTCTCAAGCTGGTTTCTGTCAAGGTTCCGTTTTATTGTATAGTCTATTTTCTCCATATATGCCTTATATCTGAAGTTTGCAGACCTTATCAGTCGTTCAATGCTTAATTACGTCTGTAATCATACTCGCTTTCAAGAAGCCATTTAAGGAATTCATCATTTGTCATACCATCAGAGGATGTTGTCCTACAGTCATTTCTGTATGTTTCAAGCATACCGTAAAAACGTAATTTGGAGAGTAATTCCATTATTCTGTCCATATTTTTTTCGACTGTTCTATTTGTTTTATTATTACTTGTCATTTTTATCTATGTTTTTAGAGTTAAAATAATCCTTACCTCTGAGATTTCTGTGTTTAGGGGTAAGTTCCGGAGTCTGTCCTTCCATTTGTACATGAAACTTTTCATCTTCCCTGTTTACCAGAAGACTTTCAAGTTCGTTGAATCCGAACATGCATGATTCCATTGCTATCTGGCATGCAAGAACCATTCTGTCGTGTCCGAAACGTTCCACAAGATTTAATATACCATCAGCTGAACGTACTGCTTGAGCCGGATATTTTTTGGCTACGGCCACAAGCTTTATGTACTCCTCTACTATCGGATCGATTTCACGTGCCTTTCGGTATACATCATCCATTCTGATTCTGTATTCATGTAGTACTCCGGGAAGTTTATGGGAAGGTTTTTCTGAATATGTGAAAGGTGTATCATCCCTGCGATGTGTCGTAATGTGCCTGAATTTATGATATATCTCCACTGTATCCCCATCATACAGTAATTCTACAGTATCGCCGATATACTCTTTAGGGACACTGTAATAGTGATTGTTAAGCGACACATAATTGTTTCTCATGACAGTTGCCGTTTTCCGACTTTTTGATATAAATCTTGTAGTCGGTAATGTATGCAGCCTGTCTTTCTCTACCTCTATGAAACGCTCCTTACGGCTGTAGCTGCGGTTGTACATCTTTCGGCTGTTCAATGCATCCGTATGTTTCATTATTTCTATGTTCAAGGCTTCAAGATCATTGAATTTCAATCCTGTCATCTTTGAGTAGACCTCCCTGTAAAGCAGTCTTACGGCATTTTCAACCAAAGCCTTGTCTTTGGGCTTGCGCACCCTTGCCGGAAAGACTACGCATCCGTAATGGTCTGCAAAAGCTGCAAAATCATCATTTATTACAGGCTCTATTCCACCGGGCTTTGTTACGGCAGATTTGAGGTTGTCGGGAACTATGGCATTTGGTACACCTCCAAAATAATGGAAAGCATTTTCACACGCCTGGATAAGATATTCTTTCTTTTGTGATGGTACAGCCTCGTAATAAGTAATCTGGCTGCAAGGAAGTATTGCAGCAAAGACTTCTACGGGAACCTTATCACCTGTATTCCTGTCTGAAATATAGAGTTTGTCACCGGCAAAATCCACATACATCTGATCTCCGGCTATATGATCTATGCGTCCAACCGGTACTTTTACCTCCCTTTCACGTCTGAGATACAGGCAGAATGAACAATAGCTGTAACCTTGGGGACGGTTTCTCAGATACTCCTCATACAAGGACCTTCTTGTTGTTCCACGGGATTTAAGTCGTTTAATGTACTCAGGTATATGTTCTTGAAGATACTTATACTCTGCAGATCCTGCTGATTCGTTGTCTGTCTCCGTACCGAAAAGCTCGTGCAGATGATGCTCGTCCATTTTCAATAGGCGTTCCAGCTCTATACCCATATCTTCGTATATACGGACATACCGTTTTACTGTATTACGTGAAATCAGAAGGGAAGAACTGATACTACGGATACTCATTCCTGACTGGAAACACCGCAGTATGTGCTTGATTCTTATTTTCATTCTTTAAAATTTTTATTCGGTTAATAATACCGGGTTAAAATGCTTTTTAAAGTACAAAAAACAAGACTGAAATGTGGTAATTCTGTAGGGTCAATTTTGATTATAATCCTAGTGGATCAGTTTCGGTTATAAAGGTGGGTCAGGTCACTTTTACAATAGTGGGTCAAGTGACTTTATATTTTCCAGTTGGGGCATATCGTACCACCAATTGGACCCGACGAACACCACATCGTACTCGTCCGGATTCTTGATGTGGGTAGCTAATGCCGGACGGGTATCTTCGTCCGATTCTTTTTTGGCAGCATCGATAAGTTCCTTATGCGTGCCGGGATAAGTATGCACCGTCTTTATCTCGAAAAGGTCGCCGCCGGTAGCCTCACTGATGACTGTGGCCACATATTCGGTATTGCCTTGCAGTTTGCCGTCCGATACCAACCGGCTGGCACCGGAAGAGGCATCCACGCCATCGGTTTCCGGAATGGAGAAGTAAGCCACAAGAACTTTTCCGCCGGAGCGAGAAACCGTTGTCGCTGTTTGCTGTCCGGTTGCGGCTGCTTCGGGTACATCCGCACTCTCATTGGCGGCAAAGGCGCAAAGGACAATAACGCACAGAGCTACTGCCAGTGTTCCGCCGATAAAATATCTTTTTTTCATGATTGTCATTTTTTTGTTGATAAACGATTGATATTCCTATTCGATAATCCCGATTCGTTTCAGCCATGCTTCCGTCCCGCTGGCATTGCCCGGCATGTCGATACCGGCATCGTCCGGACGGCCCGGTGTCGTGATGTCCTCCGGATCAAGGTCTTCAGGCAATGTTTCCGGAATATGTTTCGAATCGGGCGTTAATTTGTAAATCTTCTGCATCGACTCGTTCAGATAGGTCGTTGCACCGTAAGTGATGAACGGAACTATCACCTTGTCCTTCAAATCGTATGCTTCGAGAAACGTGCACACTACCATAGCGGGCTGGTGACCAGCAGGGCGAACCGATGAAAATCGTATCGTACTGCGCTATCGTTTCCGCATCGGGCAGGTTGGCCACACCCGGACGCAGGTCGTTGTAAGCCTCGTTCTGGATGCGGTCGCTGTCATCGTAAGGATTCACGGCATACGGTTCGGCAGCCTCGATGCGGCACACGTCCGCCCCGGTAAGTTCGACGATACGTTCGGCCACGGCCTGCGTATGTCCCTGCGCCCGAGAAGTAAACCACGAGTGTTTTTCCGTTGTCGGGGCTGTCGGAGTCGTCGGCTGCTCCGTTTCCGGTTTCGGCTCATCCTGTTCCGAGCAGGCAGCCATTGTTGTAAGTGAAAAAAATAAAAACGGGATAACAAACAATTTTCTCATATTCTTCTGATTTTATACATGATTACATTTGTTCCTTCAGTATCTCGTAAATCTCATCCCTTGACAGTTGTTTGCAGCAACCCGGCATGATGAAGCAGGTGTCGGCAGCGGCACGGAGAATACTTTCATCAGTAATACCCATCTCGCTCCAACGGGTCGGCAAACCGATTTCCTTGATGAACGATTCGAGGGCATCGATACCCAGTCGGGCTGTTTCGAGAGAACTGTCAGCCTTTACGCTCCATACATTTTCTGCCATACGTGCCAGTTGCGCTTCGCCGGCATCCAACAAATGTCGGTAAAGTGCGGGGTGAATTACCGCCAGACCTTGTCCGTGGTTGCAGTCCGTATAGGCACCCACGGCATGTTCTATCATGTGACATTGGAAATCGGTCTGCTTGCCGAGTTTTAACATTCCGTTTTCAGCCATTGCCGAAGCCCACATCAATTCTCCGCGTGCGAAATCATCATCAGGATTCTGAATGAGACTGCGCAAATTCTTTATCACATTCCGCATGATCGCTTCGTTGATTTCATCAGACAGATTCAGGTTATGGGGCAACCCCATGTAAGTTTCCATACAATGACTCAGCGTATCGAATGCGCCGCTAATGACCTGATTCATAGGTACGGTCTTCGTCAAATCGCTGTCTAATACGGCAAAAGAGTGATATGCGCCCCAAAGAGGTTGTTTCAGTTTCTTCTCCTCGTGGGTAATCACTGCTCCGCAATTCTGTTCTGCGCCTGTACCCGATGCGGTCACGACAGCCCCCATCGGCACGAACTCCGTCGCAAACAACTGTTGGGAATACTGCATATCCCAAATATCTTCATCGGTTTTCGCCTGTACCGATACGATTTTGCAACAGTCGATAACCGAGCCGCCACCTACGGCAAGAATAAAATCAATATGATTTTCCTTGACAAGCCGTGCTCCCCTGTACCTTGGCATAAGTGGGATTAGGCATGATTCCGCCGAAATCCGTCACATTCTTGCCCGATTCGTCCAGCCTCCGTAACTTGTCATAAAGACCGTTACGTTTCAGCGAACCGCCGCCATACGCCAGCAATACATTTTTACCGGCCGTTTTCAATTCCGTTTTAATCGCTTCTTCAGCGCATCCTTTACCAAAATACTGTTTGACAGGATATTCAAAAATAAAATTATCCATTGACTATCAAATTAAATATTAAACATTACTCAATTCACACGAATGCTTTTGCCCGTCGATATGCTCCAAGCGAGTAGCCGGTAAGTTTCTGAAAATGTATATTCCAAGGCTTGCAGACTTGAAAAAGCCCATTTCGGAAGCAATCTTTACAAACGGCTTATTCGAATGACAGACCTCTCTTTTTATCAGTTCCACGCGAAGTGTCCGGATATATTCAGGCAAAGTCATACCCGTTTCGGAACAGAACAAATCGTTCAGATAGAGTGGCGAGAAGGAAATTTTTCACGAATATATTCTGCTGCTTGCCGCTCGGATTTACCGGCATGTTCCAACATAAAATATTCTTCTGCCAATACCCTGGACTTTTTGCCACAACCCGCTCTTGCAAGTCCCCCGTAAGATGAATTGCCGTCTGTAACTGCGGAGACAATGATCGAGCAATACGCTGAGATGCTTGCAGAGAAGCTCCGAAGTATAGCTGTCCGACGTCCTGAATAACTCAGCCATAATAGTCGCCACATTTCCGGCAATAGTCTGCAATTCGCGCCATGACAAATGCAAAGACTCATTCTCGTGATAACCGAAGAATGTATATTCGTCCGTTTGTCGCAGAACGAAGAATGAGCCAATAGTCCGGGCGTAAAAAGGATACCGGCCGCTGGTACTTCAGGCAGTTGCCCGACCGGTGCTGGTTCGATAATTTCGCCGGGCGACTTAAACACTACGGTAGCAGACGTGAAGTCATAACATCCGCATCCGTAACGTTTATCCCCGCACCATGTCCGCCGGAAACAAATCGCATAGAAGTTCCCTTTGAAAGCCTGACCGTCCGGTAAGCTGCCGGAGGTAATAATACCGATATCGGGATGAAGGCAGCGTTGTCCGCAGTAACTGCAATATTGCTCCAACGTGGGTATCTCTACAAAACCGGTCATCTGTCAATATCCCATTTTCTTCAGCCACCCGTTCACTTCCTCTTCTTTTCCCGTCACCTGATTTCCATTGCAGGAAAATCCTTCCTCCACGACATCAGCCTCCGTTTCCAGTCGCTTAACCGTCGGTATCGTTCCGGACAACCCGCTTCCGAGATGAGTGGTGAATACGGCTATCCGCTTTCGGGACAAGTCGTATTCCTCAAAAATGAATATACGGGCATGGGCATGTCGTACCACCAGATAGGATATCCGATAATAATAGTGGAATAATCATCCATATTATCTATATGCGACATCAGCTTGGGCAATACATGATTGTCATGTTCTGTTTCGCAGCCTCGGCCAGTGGTTCGTAAGTTGCTGGATAATGTCCTTCTTCCGCAACGGTAATGCGGAATAAATCCGCACCCGTCTGCTTTTGGATATACGTTGCGAAATATTCCGTAGAACTTGCATAGCCGGTATCGACAGGGGCATGGCGACCTGTCACGCCATCCACTTCATACGGCACTTGATGCGAAAAATAGACGACCAATGTCTTTCGGTAGCTGTCCCGGAGTCGGTGTCCTGAACTTCGGCATTCGCATGCAGCAAGCAATACGTAACCGAACGAAGCACAACA
>VOFK01002998.1_pt1 | contig 22843 bp, 30 predicted proteins | sample 5384121 | NCBI WGS metagenome assembly VOFK01 (sample SAMN12384730, study PRJNA508395) | human gut metagenome | isolation source: healthy gut J | host: Homo sapiens | reverse complement strand
GTAGACCCGATACGACATCGGGAAGTGGCATCTAATGCTTAAAAAATGCTTGGAAATACAAGGTTTTCAGCATTTCAAATCCCATCTGATACTACGCTGTGATAGCTAATTCAGAGGGATTTTACACCGTCCGATTGGCTCGAAATTAGCAAGTCTTTCGATTTTTGGTGGACGTTGCAAGTGCAAGTAAATGTCACTATGTAACTTCTCGTGATGCGAAATGATAGGAAATCCTATTCATTCTCGTGTGAGGGTGCGGATGTCCTTAGACACAGATTTCAGTCTGTTTTATATATCATTTCAAAATGAATTTTTCAACCAGAATTATTAAGAATTTCAAAGGTTTTTCAGACTCAATGATTCTATGTAATTTAGACCCGCCGAAGCAGGTCTTTTTTTATTTCAGCATAATCTCTCTATCCTCAGCGCCGAGCATATAAGCACCCTTGGCAAAAGCATCCCTTGCAAGAAGCTCTGCTACATCAACCCTATCGAACAGCATCCATATTTCTTTCTCTTTCGGAGTCAGTTCATGGCTATGGTCAAACAAATGCTCAAGTCCCAATCCTTCAAGCAATGCCGACTTTGCTGCTTTGTATTCCTCAGCTCTGCCAACATATTCGTCGTTCCTTTCCTTGGAAAATGCCTCGATATTGTCAGCTCTCAGATGCTCGTAATACTCGTCCATAAAAGATTCTATCCATACTCGTTGACCTCCATAACAAAAAATAAGGGCAGACCCTTTTACAGCTATTGTAGCTATGTAAAAAGGATCTGCCCTTGCAGTTACTATAATGTTTTTGCCAGCGACTTCAGGAGTGCTGCCATTTCCGGATTTTTGCAGAAGCTTCAGAAGAAGTTCTTTATCATCAGCGGAGCTTTCCGTTGCGGCTGGTTGAACCGGCTCAGGCGTTGCCTGTCTGCCTGAGTAGAACGCAGCTTCCATTCTTTCAGCGTTCAGTCTGCGGTCATCGTCGATGATATGGGGAGTAAACATCCGCTACCATCTTGACCTGTGCATGACCGGAATCGCCTTGAACGGATTTCATATCGCCGCCGTTCAGCTTCAGCTTGTAAGTGATACTGGAATGTCGGAGACTATGGAAAACCACTTTCGGCAGTCCCTTCTCCTCAATCAGCTTATTGAAAGCACGGTTGATAACCTGCCCCTCAATCGGCTTGCCATTGGAAGAACAGAAAACCAGATTGAAGTCTACGAACTCGTCACCGAAAAGGTCTTTCAGTTCTTCGATGTCAGCCTTTCGCTGTACCAACATTTCCGCTACGGTTTTCGGTAAGAACACCTTGCGGACACTTGTTTTGGTCTTAGGAGTTTTGAGAACCAATGCGGTATGCGTACTGGCGAAGGTCGGTGGGAACTTGAACATGATGTTCCTTACCGTCCAGATCTGCCATCGCTTCACGATTTACTCTCTGCAACTCCTTTTCAACGAAGATGCTTGCCTGACCAAGTTCAATACTGGTGGGGGAAATGTCAATACAGTCCCAGGTAAGCCCCAGAAGCTCGCCCATTCGCAGGGAACAGGAGAAAGCAAGGTTGATAGCCAGACGAAGAATATCATCGTCACAGGCTTCCAGAGCCTTCTGGAGCACTTCTGCTGTCCAGATATCCCTGGTCTTGTGTTCTTCTTTCGGCAGCGTAGCGTGCTCCACAGGGTTTCTGGTCATCAATTCCCCCACTTGACCGCTTGATTGAAAGCATTTCGCAATGTCTTGTGAACCTCTCGGACAGTATGCGGAGTCAGATATTCTGTACGGGCTTTTACATACTTAGAAGAAACCGCTTTGACAGAAAGCAAATCTCGGTAATACTTGTCCATGATTCTCGGCGTGACATCCTCCAGCTTCATATCACCGATGAGGGGACGAAATATAGTTTGCAATCAGGCTCTTTCTGCTTTCATAGGTAGACATCGCCCAGGTGTTCACACCATAGATTGACATATACTCATCCAAAAGATCATTGACGGTTTTAGCAGAAGGGGGAATAAAGGTTCCGGACTCCTGCTCATATTCAACCTGCAACTTCCTTTTCTTTGCTTCGGCATTCGTTTCAAAGGTTTCCCACTTCTGACGCTTGTTGCCGTTCTCATCGGTGTATGTATAAACCACAGAATACTTCTTTTTTCTCTTAACGATAGATGCCATGTAATCAGCTCCTTTCCTGTCTATCTTCCGCTAACTGGTAGCGGGTCTGATTGTGATACCATTTTTCAAAGCTCTCTTTGGTAGCTCGCTTATACCTGCCAACCTTGATAAGCTCAAAATCTTCATTGGCAACGATATAGTAAATGGTCTGACGATGTACCCCAAGCCTTCTTGCCATTTCCGGCAGACCGTAGGTGGATGCCATAATATCTGCATCCAGTTCCCTGATCCTCTACCGTGCGGTAATCGGTTTGAGAAGCATACCATCTTTCAAAGCTCTCCTTTGTCACTCTGCGCTTGCCCAGGACATCGACCACATCAAATGCCCTTTGGCAACCAGTTCGTAAGCAGTCGCTTCTTTCAGCCCAAGGCGCTGTCCAAGCTCCTCCATTGAATATGTAGTTTTCTTCAATTCCTCGCCGGGAGGGGTTCCATCGACCTTCTGGTATTTGAACTGATTGGCATACCATTCTTCAAAGCTGTCGATCATCACCCTCATGGTGTTGCCGACAAGAATGGTTTTGAAGTAATTCTTCTTAATGAGCCAGTATGACTCCGTTTTACCAAGACCGAGCATCCTGCCCATTTCCAGAACAGACATACTCGTGCGTTTTCTCATTTCCGCCATCGTACAACCTCCCTATAAAAAAAATGTAGCCATGTGTTTTTTGTCATGGCTACATTTTTATCGAACTCCTCAATATGTTTTGAAGTTTGTCGCCGGGTTGTGTACGACGCCCTTGACAAATCTTACATTTGATGATCCAACCACTCATCAAAACTCTTTTTGGAGATTCTGATACTGCCACCGATGCGGACGCTATGGAAAACTTTCTTTTCACAAGGTTGTATGCGCTGGTTCTGCTGATGCCCAGAATATCCTGAATCTCATCAACCGTATAGGTTCTCTTATCAAACTGAACTGCGTTAGCAGCCATCGCTTCTTCGGTGCGCTGATTCATGGCAGCGATTCTTTCTTCAAACATTTATGTTCACTCCTTCGCTCTCTTTGCTTTATGTTTTTGGGGAACGCTTTTTCAGCTGTTCCATTGCCAGGCTGACAGATAAGCTTTCTCAATCGCTACCATTTCACGGGGCGTTACCTTACCTAAGTAATTATCAATCCTGCTTTTATCAATGGTACGAATCTGTTCCAGCTGAACAACGGACGCTTCTTTTGAATGCAGGATTGTCGTAAATAACAAAGTGCGTCGGCATATTCGCTTTTCTTATGGATTCTGGTGGTGACCGTTGCCACAATCAATGTGGGAGCGTGTTTATTACCGGTATCGTTCTGAATGACGATAACCGGACGGATGCCGCCTTGTTCCGACCCAACTACCGGGTCCAGCTTGGCGCAATAAATATCACCACGGCAATATACCCAATTTTCTTTCATCATGTGCCATGACCTCCTTTCGTTGGCTATGTAATAACTGACTGCCAGAAAGGAATCAGGCAGTCAGTCCAAAAGTCTATGTGTCCCATATTTGCCACGCACCCCTGGGAAAGAGGGCTTACGCCCTCAGGGAATCACCGAACGACTGATTGCGAATCAGTTCCATAGAATCTAACCTCTGCCGGGTTCTCCGCCAGCTCCGTAGAGAAGTATCTTTAATCCTGTTGCTTTCATGGCCGTATTGGGAGCAACCCAATATTTAAGCCAGTATTGATCGCTGGCATCGGGAGAGAGACAAGCGCTTAATTTATAGAAGAAAGTCGTTCTGTTTCTCTATCCGATACGTCTCGGCGTACCGCTGATGTGGCTGATGCTCTCGCACCGGCAACAGGAACGTATTCGATGACTGTGTATTCAGTTTTCAAGGATCAAGCAGCCGATTTTCTTTTGGCTGTATCTAAATTGTACCTGTTCCTCATGCAAGTTTTTATTGCCTCGTAGGTATAGTTTTGAGGTTATTCACGACCTAAAAAATATGTAATCAAGGGTTGTCTCAAAAGCGCACAACCAGTTCGATTGCCAAATCAATAGAGATACCTCTGTTGCCGGTTTCAATTCGTGCAATGGTGTTTGCGGCAACACCTAACTTTGCTCCGCAAGCTGTTCCTGTGTAAGCCCATGTTCCTTTCTCAAGGCTTTAATTTTTTTCCGCTTTCAACCAAGTCGTAATACATTTTCGTTCCTCCGTGTTTTTGAATTTGTGAAGTTGCAAAATCAAAAACAGCGGGAGGGAGATCGTGCCCGATTCTCAATACCCTTTGCCATCTTGCCTGTCCCTCCTTGCAGGCATAAAAAAGAGCCGGAGTAAATTACTCCAAGCTCTCGTTCATGCCTTTGTGTTAATTATGGGGGGAAAAAAGGCGAGGTATAAAAAAAAGCCCCTGTACCCATTACAGGCACGAGGCGTAACTCTCTCTATTCAATTTTATGCCGCTATCTCCCCAGCATAGCCATTTTAACACTGGACAAGTCGGACTTTCAGTAGGGGAAACTGTCGTATTTTCATCGGATTTTAGTCGGACTAAAATCCTGTCTTAGCATTCACAATAACACAAGGCTTCTTCCTCCCTGGCACTTTCCAGAAAATCTTTCAATTTAGGAATGGCTGTTCCCCAAAGTGACAGGCCAAATAACAGTATCGCTTCTTTCTTTCGGTCATAGTAAGTGCTGCGTTCCATATTCAAAACCTCCAGCATTTCTGATTCCCCTGTACTTGAAGCGGTTGAGATATGCCTTTGAGATAATCTCACAGTACAGAGCGCCTTTATCTGGATATTCTCTGATTTTCAACATAGCCATATCTACCAGTTCAATGATCCACTTTGTCTCGAATAAGCTGCGAATACGTTCTTCAAATCGTTCTCTCGCTTCATCCGGAGCAAAGTTCTCCAGATAAATCAATGCACCATCTAAGCTGTCACCGTAAGTACAAATAAGGGTATCACATACATCATTCGCACGATCAATGGTAGACCAGCACACCTCTCGATATATGGATAAAATCAGCTTTGCTCTTTCATACAGAACCTTCTCGTCAATGTTCTGCATCCGGCAAAGCATTCGAATACTGCTTAATACCTGTGTATTATATCTGCTCATTCAGAATCTCCTTTCAGCCTAATCCATAAAATAAGAATTCCTTTCTAACTCCTGTCACTTGGCTAAAGGGAAACAAATACCATGGGACAAGAATGACTATAACTTCCGATATTTGATTAAAATAACAGAAGTGAAATCGGAAGTTCTTGACTTTATAAAAGTTCCGATATATAATTAAGTGGAATTAAAACTTCTGTTATGATTCTTATTATAGCATTTTCCAGAAGTTTGTCAACAAATAATCGGAAGTTACGAATAAATATTTTTTGAAAGGAAGGATACTACCATGACATTTGGAGAAAAAATTAAAGAAGCTCGTTTGGCTATGAACCTATCTCAAACGGAGCTTGCCCAGATGACCGGCATTTCCGAAAGATCCCTTTACACCTATGAGCAGCTCGGAACACTCCCCAGAAAAAGCAACATCAGAAAACTTGCTGAAGCACTGCATATCTCTGTGTCCTATCTTTTGGACGAATCTGAAACGGATAGCCAGAGCCATATAGATCAGGATATGTTTATTTTAGAGGCAAAGGAAAACTTCGGTTCAAAAGGAGCAAAAGAAGCTCAGGAAGTGTTGGGTCGTGTAAATTCTCTGTTTGCCGGTGGAGAATTGGACGAGGACGCAAAAGATGTATTCTTCCAGGCGATTATGTCAGTTTATATGGACTTCTAAGAAAACAGCACGGGAAAAAGTACACTCCGAAGAAATACAGAAAGCATAAAGATAAAGAGTAAAATCCTCAAGCACAGAATATGTTTTCTGTGTGCGATTCGGAGGTGAAGCAAATGAAAACGGCAGAGCATATCATTGAAACTGTCGATAAGCTTGTGCGAAAATATCACACCAGAGACCCTTACGAGCTATGTCAGCTGTTAGGTATCAAAATCCACTATTACGATTTACAGAAGAAATTGAAGGGCTTCTTCTATTACCAGTCCAGACAAAAGAATATCGTGATAGATCACAATGTGAACGGTATCCTGGAGCGTATATTAGTCGCACATGAATTAGGACACGCTGTCCTGCATACAAAAAATCGCTATGATGCACGGCTTTCAAGAAATGGAAGTTTTTGATGATAGATCAATCGAAGAAAATGAAGCAAACTTCTTTGCGGCGGAGCTTCTGTTAGAAGATGGGAAAGTCCTGGAATGCCTTTCGGAACACACATTTTTTGAAACGGCTAAAATGCTCTATGTACCGGCAGCATTATTAGACTACAAATTCAGCCTGCTCCACGAAAAAGGAGAGCTGGTAAATTCGATGTATATTCGTAAAGCAGATTTCCTGAAAGAAGATCTTCATGCCTACGATAACGACATTGGTTATGGCGATATATGAATATCTATTTTTATATCTTTACAGAAAAAGTCCACCAGTACGATGCGTAGTGCATCATGACTGGTGGACTTTTTGCTTCTTAAAGAATCAGTATATTGTGCTGCAAAAAAGAACCCCATAGCAGTTCACTCTGTACCGTCAATGGGCTTCTTTTTCATTATATCAATCAAGCTCCGCTTTTTTTATCATCTCTTGCTGGTCAATCAAGACACCAATCAACTTTCCTACGGTTATCAATGTTGTTACATTACACTTTTTCAGTTTTGCAGCAATCTCATTATCAATGATGCTGTCGCATTTTGCATATGGGGTATCCAGTAGTAAAAAAATAGTCAAAGTTCTTTTCCAAGACGAATGCCAGTTTTAGAAGCATTGCCAAAGAAACTTTCGTCTGTCCAACTTCAACATGGCTCATATGATTGTTCGAGCAACCAACCAACGCACCCAAATCAGCCTGACTATAACCCTTTTTCCAGTCGGGCAGCTCTAATGCGCTGACCAATCTTAACGTAATCAATTTCCGGTTGCGTTTCAATCACCTCCATGCTGTGTATGATTCTGCTATACATTATAAAATGTACCAAAAATCTCAACAACCAACATCGGGTGCAAGTTGCATTTATAAATGCAATATGATAAAATTTTATAGGCAGATTGCATTAAATGATAGAATGAAAAGAACCCCAAGACGACAATATGAGCTATCTTGAGGTTCTTTAAAATAAAAAATTCGTAGAGTACATTACTCCACGAATCGCATTCTTCTCTGTTTTTTTTAGTTTATATCTTTATTTTACAAATTGTCGCACTGTTTGTCCAATATGTTAGGGACATAAAACACGAGGTTTTGCACAAAAAAATCCATCTTAGAAAGTTCCAAAGTCACAATTTGCCGTCAGAATTATAGTCATATTGAAGGAGGTGTACCTTATGGCACGAAAAGGAGAAAATATTTACAAAAGGAAAGACGGCAGATGGGAAGGAAGATACATTAAGTCCCGATCTTCTACAGGCAAAGCCAATTACGGTTATGTTTATGCAAAGTCATATCGAGAAGTCAAGGCAAAACTTATCAGTCAAAGTTCGTGCACGAGTAATTCTGTCACTGTCGATCCAGAAATTAGCTCAGATCAATTTGAACAGGTTGCTATGGAATGGTTTCAAGCTATATGTCCTAAAGTGAAGGAATCTACAAGCAACAAATATAGGAATCTTCTCAGCTCGTATATACTTCCTGTGTTCGGAAGCAAACAATTGCGTGATATAACACACGAGTTTATTGAAACGCAGTGTAATTTTTTCCTTGTTTCTGGTGGATTAAAGGAGAATGGACTTTCCTCTAAAACTGTTTCAGATATTTTATCTCTAATTCGAAATGTCTTACAATTTGCCACCCGAAACGGAAAGCCATTTCTTGTGACGCACGATCTATACAGATAAAACGTCAAACGAAGGAAATGAGAGTTTTGAGTCGTGCTGAACAGGAAAAATTATGCCAATACTTGTATTCTAATCTTGATTCCTGCAATATTGGTATATTAGTAGATGCTAAAAATTTGTAATTAAGAAGGAGTGATTACATGAACAAAAATATAAAATATTCTCAAAACTTTTTAACGAGTGAAAAAGTACTCAACCAAATAATAAAACAATTGAATTTAAAAGAAACCGATACCGTTTACGAAATTGGAACAGGTAAAGGGCATTTAACGACGAAACTGGCTAAAATAAGTAAACAGGTAACGTCTATTGAATTAGACAGTCATCTATTCAACTTATCGTCAGAAAAATTAAAACTGAATACTCGTGTCACTTTAATTCACCAAGATATTCTACAGTTTCAATTCCCTAACAAACAGAGGTATAAAATTGTTGGGAATATTCCTTACCATTTAAGCACACAAATTATTAAAAAAGTGGTTTTTGAAAGCCGTGCGTCTGACATCTATCTGATTGTTGAAGAAGGATTCTACAAGCGTACCTTGGATATTCACCGAACACTAGGGTTGCTCTTGCACACTCAAGTCTCGATTCAGCAATTGCTTAAGCTGCCAGCGGAATGCTTTCATCCTAAACCAAAAGTAAACAGTGTCTTAATAAAACTTACCCGCCATACCACAGATGTTCCAGATAAATATTGGAAGCTATATACGTACTTTGTTTCAAAATGGGTCAATCGAGAATATCGTCAACTGTTTACTAAAAATCAGTTTCATCAAGCAATGGAACACGCCAAAGTAAACAATTTAAGTACCATTACTTATGAGCAAGTATTGTCTATTTTTAATAGTTATCTATTATTTAACGGGAGGAAATAATTCTATGAGTCGCTTTTGTTAAATTTGGAAAGTTACACGTTACTAAAGGGAATGTAGATAAATTATTAGGTATACTACTGACAGCTTCCAAGGAGCTAAAGAGGTCCCTAGCGCCTACGGGGAATTTGTATCGATAAGGGGTACAAATTCCCACTAAGCGCTCGGGACCCCTTGTAGGAAAATGTCCTAAGTGTGGCAACAATATTGTATTAAAAAAATCGTTTTATGGTTGTTCAAATTATCCTGAATGTAAGTTTACTTTAGCTGAACATTTTAGAAAGAAAAAACTCACCAAAACAAATGTAAAAGAATTACTGGAGGGAAAAGAAACCCTGGTAAAAGGAATCAAAACAAAGAGAAAAAGCCCTACAATGCCGTTGTAAAAATTGGAGAAAAGGGATATATTGATTTTATCTATGTTTTTCAGAACGTAAACATTGAAATGCTTGAAAGAGGGCATTCAATTAGAAAACGAAAAATCAATAGAATCACAAATTTTATATATTAATCACAAATCACTTGTGATTTGTGATTGTTGATGATAAAATAAGAGTAAGAAGAAATAGAAAGAAGTGAGTGGTTGTGGGAAATTTAGGGCGCACAAAAAGCAAAACGAAATGATACACCAATCAGTGCAAAAAAAGATATTATGGGGATAAGACGGTTCGTGTTCGTGCTGACTTGCACCATATTATAAAAAATCGAAACAGCAAAGAATGGCGGAAACGTAAAAGAAGTTATGGATAAAGCCTTAGAAGAATATATTCGGAAATATTTACCTGACAAACTTTAAAAGGAGTGAAAATGAAATGGCAGTTACTTATGAAAAAACATTTGAAATAGAGATCATTAACGAATTATCGGCAAGCGTTTATAATCGAGTATTAAACTATGTTTTGAATCATGAATTAAATAAAAATGACTCTCAATTATTGGAAGTCAATTTATTAAACCAATTAAAGCTTGCAAAACGTGTAAATCTTTTTGATTATTCTTTAGAAGAATTACAAGCCGTTCATGAGTATTGGCGGTCAATGAATCGCTATTCAAAACAAGTTTTGAATAAAGAGAAAAGTGGCTTAATATGGCAAATATAGTCAATTTTACTGACAAACAATTTGAAAATCGCTTAAATGATAATTTAGAAGAATTGGTTCAAGGAAAAAAAGCGGTTGAATCGCCAACCGCTTTTTATGTGGGCAACCAGGGTCAGGAAAACGAGTTTGCGATCAGCAATTCTTGAAGAAACACAAGGGAATGTTATTGTCATTGATAAAGAGGGGTTAAAAGCTGCTGGTGAATGGCATCAATTAAAACCTTTGTTTCCTTCGTTAGAAGGAAAATCTGTTCTTGACTTGGGGTGCGGATATGGCTGGCACTGCAAGTTCGCAGAAGAACAAGGAGCTACAAAAATATTAGGGATCGATTTAAGTAAGAAAATGATTGAGGAAGCCCAAAAGCGCAATTCAGGAAATCAAATTGAATATCGTATTAGCGGATTAGAGGAATATGACTATCCAGAAAATGAATGGGATTGTGTTATATCTAATTTAGCTCTGCACTATATAGAGGACATAGTGGAAATATTTCAAAAAGTGTATAGGACATTAAAACCAGGTGGAATTTTTCTTTTTAATATCGAACACCCTGTTTTTACCGCAGGAGTTGGGCAGGATTGGATTTATACAGATGATGGGAAACCGCAATATTGGGCGATTGATAATTACTTTATAACAGGAGAACGAAATACACATTTTTTAGGATGTGATGTAGTAAAACAACATCACACACTTACACAGATTATAATGGGATTGCTGAACAATGGGTTTGAGCTTAAAGTTGTAGAGGAAGCAGAACCGCCTAAAGAGATGATGGATATTCCGGGTATGGAAGATGAACTTCGCCGCCCGATGATGTTACTTGTAAAGGCGATAGCGAAAAAATAATATCTCTATTAGGAAAACTGATATACCCCAATTTAGAGAATGGCATAGTAATTCCTAGTGATAAAGAGAAAATGATTGCACTGGCAAATAAATACATTGAAAAAGAAAATGTAGATGCACTCATTCTCGCCTGTACGGAGCTGCCACTTGCCATAAAGCCCGAAGATGTTAATGTGCCAATCGTGAATACAACCCAAGTACATATCAATGCAATTTACCAATATGCAATTCGATAAAAATAGCAAAGCCAGCCGAGCCAGTCAACGGTCAAGATGAACGGCGCATTTCATGCGCCGCCGTTGACAGTCCCGCCCGTCTTTGCTAAAGGGTAATCAAGGCGGGAAAGCCCTAAAATGGTTTCCCCGCCCATTTCAATTTTGGGAAAAGAAATGCTCCAAAATCAAAAAGAGAGCGGTCAAGCACTTTGAGGATTGGCCGCCTTGTTCACCATTCAGCGGAACGGCGGGCGGCGGTCAAGGCCGGGTGCAAACCCGTTCATTTCAGCCTTGACGGTTGCCTGCTGTCCTCCTGGCTACTTTTCGGAGTGTGGCCACACTTCGGGACACTTTGTCCACAAGTCGGAGCGAAGGACGAGGGACGGGGGCTTTCATATACCTGCCGCCGTTCTCTGAAAAACAGGCCGATTTTTTGCTCATTCCCATTCGCAAAAATTCAGCCGGTTTTCCTGCCGGAGCAAACGGGGCGCATGCAAAGCACCGCCCCCCGGTTTTCCTCCGTCAGCCACGACAGCAGGTATAACACCCACACCCTGTCAAATTGATTGCCAAAAGGGGCACCCCTCTTTGAAACCCTAACAGGCGGTATGCTGCCCTCTCCCCGGGAGCATACCGCCGTTTGTTGTCAGCAGCCCGTTTCACGGTCTGCGTGTAGTTCCTTGTAAACTGACCTAAGGTGGAAGCTAAAACAAAGTTTTATCATGAAGGATTATATTTGGACTAATGAAAGTGTGAATAAATGATTGGGAAAAATAAACCTTTCACCTCTTTTCTGGTGAAAGACTGAAAGGCACTTTGTGCGAGTGTCGTTTCAATGTGAGCCATCTTAAGAGTAAAATCAGGATGGCTCACATTGGGTTAAAAGATGAAGAGAAACTTGCGTTTCGTAGAAAATGTGGTAAAAGGTATCAGATGAAAGATGACCGGGATATGAACTATGACATCAATTAACAATAAAACAATTACGAGCGTATATGAAAAAATGAAAGCTTACGAGAGAATAAGCAAGAAACTGTTCATTTTGCTATTCATGCTGGTCTTTTATGGGTATTCATCCATAATTGCACAGCCGTCCATACCCGCTGGTCAGGTAGATATATTTTGTAGGGGCGGATTTCAACTACCGGGATTTGTTTCACAATGGGAAAATATATGAGATTTTGCTGAATCTGACTCCCGGTGTGAAATGGAACATGGGCAAGGGGTGGCAGGCGGCAGCACAGGCATTAGTGCCGGTGTATAACGACTATGGCGACCGATACAAGAAAGTACGGTTGAACATGGCGGTGTTATCTAAAGAGGCGCATTGGCGATCCCGGTGGTTCCTGAAAGCAAGCGGCGGCTTGTTCGGCAGGGAGCGGTATGGATTGGACTTGAAAGGGATGTATGTCGTAAACCGCTGGTTGGCATTGGAAGTGCAGGCTGGATTAACCGGCTATTGTTCAATGGCAGTGGACTGGGAAGCAAGTACCCCCAAACGGATTACCGCCTTGCTGGGCACCGATGTCTATCTGAACAAATGGAATACGCAGTTCCGCGCAAGGGGCGGACGTTTCCTCTATGAAGATTATGGAGCCATAGTTGAAGCCATGCGGCATTTCAACCACTGTACGGTCGGATTGTACGGCGAGTATAGCAACGAGGGCGGCAAGAATGCCGGTTTTAAGGTGGTGATGATGATACCGCCTTACAAGCGGAAACGGCGCACTGTCAATTTCCGTCCGGCTTCTAATTTCCGCCTGACATACAGTATGGAAGGTGACGCCTATGCCAACAAATGTACACGACCGACCCGAGGAGAACGAACGCGAGGGCTGGTTTGACCGCAATGCCCTGCAATGGGGCAGCAACACCATGAAGCCGGACTTCTCGGAAAAGGAAGGAGGGCGGAAATGAGAAGATTATTGATTGGCCTCCTTGTCGTGATGGGCTGCATTCCGATATTGAGGGCGCAAGAGTATTCGGGCGTTACCGGCATGATCCACGTGCCCACGGCGGAAATGGCGACAGAGGGAGAAGCCCGTATCGGTTTCTTCTTCCTGAATCAGGAATTTCTTCCTGACACCTACCAGTATGAAGGAGAGAAATTCAACACGACCAACCATTTTTCTGGCCATCACCCCCTTCCCTTGGATAGAAATAGCGTATGTCTGTACCATACTGAAGGGGGATTGACAACGATGGCCATGTCGGACATAATAAGAAAGACCGGTACTTTCACCTGAAAGTGCGTCCGCTGAAAAGAAGGCAAATGGTGGCCTGCAATTGCCATAGGCACCCAGGATCCCGGCAGCAAGGTGAACGAGTCCTATGCCGAAGGCAAATATCCGGTCAACGACTACTTCCAGAATTATTATATAGCCGCCAGCAAACACGTCATGTACAGGCGGAATGAATTTGGTTTTCATTTGACCTACCGCTATTTTACATCGGTTTCAATGCCAAATGGCGGGGCATAGCCGCCGGTATCACCTATCGCCCGTCCTTGCCAGAAACCTTCGGGCAACGATAGAATATACCGGTGACGATATCAACATCGGCGCAGACTGTTTGTTGTGGAAACACCTCTTTTTGCAGGCAACCTTGCAGAATGGGGAAACATTTCACAGGTGGCCTGTGTTTCAAGTTAAACCTGTTGGGCAAGACCCACCCTGATTGAAGACACAAACAATACGGATATAACTACTAGAATACAGAATTTCAAAAATAACCTAATTTAATCGTTTAATTATTTTTAGAAATGGAAAATCTTAGAAATCTATCAAGATGGGGGAATGTTCGCATTTCCTTAGTGTGGCTTTGTGCACCAGTTTCGTAGGGTGCAGTGACGATGATCCGGATTACAGCAACGTGACGCCGCCCACGGTGTCCGTATCGCACAGTATCAGCGGGCGTGTCACCGGCATGGACGGCAACGGCCTTTCGGCTACCGTGAGCATGAACGGCGAATCGACACAGACCGGCGCAGATGGCACGTTCACTTTTGACGATGTGGATGCCGGAAGTTATACCCTGACGGCTTCCCGCTCGGGAAACAGTCCAAGGAAACAACCGTCACCGTTGCAGAAAGCGGAAGCGGAGCCAATGTCGTATGGAACGTGTCATTGCCCAATGAAGGCACGACCATTGAAGTAGCCGCCAACGGCGATACGGAGGCCAACGTGACTTCAGAGACCATCGAAGGCAATGACGAGGGCGCGGTCACAGTGGCTGTCACCGTACCCGAGACGGCGGAATTGCCTGCGGGAAGTTCCATCGTGGTTACCCCGCTTTACACGCTGGATGAAGCCGAAGCCAATACCCGTGCCACTTCCCGTGCTGCCGAAAGCGTCATGCTGATTGGTACAAGCGTGGCTTGCACCGATGCGAACGCCACGCTTTCAAGTCCCATCGAATTGGCTTTACGATGTGGATGCGGAAGTGGCGCAATCCATCACGGCACAGAAATACGTGAACGGGCAATGGGTGGATGCAGAATATACTGTAGAAGGCGGACAAGTAATCGTGTTTGCCGACCAGTTCACTTCCTATACGTTGCTCTTTGGAGCGGATGTGACTTCTTCCTCCACAAGCACGCCGTTGGCCTTTGAACAAGACCTGTGGGACAACCTGTATGGATCGGGTGACATGACCGTTGGTTCGGCCTCGTTCACTTATCACATCGGAACGGAAATCACTTCGTCCGGGACCAGTCGGATAACCGCTTACCTGATTGAGATTCTGGCCCGCATTGCCGGCGCAGGTGTCACTACGGCTACGGGAACTTACCCCATCAATGTGACCTTGCCCGTCGGTACGGCCTTGCACGTGGCAGGTACTCAACAAGTGACCACTTTGACCGTCTCCGCATTGAACCGTTCCGTCAGTGGAAGACAATACGGTGATGTGGCAGTCGTGACAACCTCTTACAACAGAAACCATAATGGAGGGACGAGTGACAATTGATTGTTGTTTCTCACCTTGTAGACAGATATATTAAAAAGCACTGTCTGCAATTACCTGCAAGTAGTTATAATAGCCGCCCGGAATCAGGACGGCTATTTTTGTAGCTGTATCCGAAGCAGGAAAGAAATCGTAAGTTTTCGGGAACCACAGGTACAACCTTTGCATGTGAAATGGCGACTGCAACTATGAACCCAAATGTTGTAGTCGCCATTGTTTTGTTGTACCTGTATGCAAGTAGTTGCATTGTCTATCAGACTCTCTGTGCATTTTGCATTGTCTGCACTCTTGCCGGATGTTGTAATATCCGTTCGTTCGGATGCCTGCGTTACGCTTGCATAATCCCAATGACTATTTTACAATCAAACACCCGTCATGGTGCGGCTCAATTTGTTTTTGAATCGTTCTAAAAAAATAATTATTCATAAACTCTGAACCGGTCGCATGGATTGTGGTTGATAATTTCTATTTTTGCCCATAAACGAGGTAGCACATTCTGATGAGAGAATGCACTACGGATAATATGACTAGCAATGAAAGTATCCTTGACACAAAAGATATATGCCGGGAACTTCCTGTTGCTGGCCGCCATAGTCGGAATGGTGGTTATCCTCTTTCGTGAGCGTAGCCGGATGCGGGAGATAGATTTCGAAGTGCATGACCTGCAATCGGTACGGAATGACATCCATGCCGCACACCTTCACATCACCGAGCTTTCCCTGCTGGGCGAGAGCCTGATCAGCCAAGAAAATGCAGATACGGCAAACTATCGCCAGAAACGGCTGTCCACAGACAGCCTGCTGCTGGCCTTGAAGCCCCGGTGCAGGCAGCATGTACGTCCCGAACAGATAGACACGCTCCGGCACCTGCTTGCCGACAAGGAAATGCACTTGTTCCGTGTCGTGGAAGCCATCGGGATACAGGATGCTGCTGACAGTCTGCTTGTCCACCATCTGCCCAAAGTGGCGGAACGTGCCACCCGCATACGCACCGTGAGGAAAAGAAGGGACAATATACTGGGAGCGTTGGGCGCCAAGAAAACCGTCCGGGTTTTGCCTTCCGCCGGAGAACTGCACGCATTCAGTGACAGCCTGATTGCCATGCAGCAGGAAGGGACGGAGGATATGGAAACCAGTGCCGACAGCCTGTACGCCCGCAATCTGGCATTGAACGCCCGGCTGAACCACCTCATCAAGAATCTGGACAGGCAAGTGCAGGAAGCCTTCTTTCAGCGTGAGCATAAGATAATGGAAGCGCAAAGCCGTTCCACGCTCCTGCTCACCTCTACCTTGTCCACCGTCCATCCTCCTTTTTTAATCCTGTTCCACATCGCCATCCACCGGGAAATCCGCCGCAATCATGGCGAAAAAAAAGAAACGCGAAGAACTTATCGGCGAATTGCAGGCGAGCAATGAGAAGAACCGGCAATTGCTGCAATTCCGTCACAACCTGATGCAGACTGTCAGCCATGAAATGCGCACGGCCCTGACGGCGATAAGCGGCAATGCAGAACTCCTGCTCCGGGATGAAGCCCTGGAAGACCGGGTACGCCACATATTAACCGTGCGTGAATCTGCCAGCCGCATGGCTTCCATGACCACCGAGCTGCTGGAATTTTTCAGGCTGGAGATCCATAAAGAAAAGCTGCATATCCGTCCATTCCGCTCCGAGTCAATAGCAACTGTGTTGGAAACGGAGTTCGCCCCTTTGGCTGAAGCCAAAGGAATCGAATTCGTGACTGACAACCAGACGACAGAAGTGCTGGGAGGCGATAAGGAGCGCATATTGCGCATCGGAAGCAACCTGCTCTCCAATGCGGTCAAGTTTACCCGCAGCGGTCGCATTACACTCTGCACGGACTATAAGGACGGCAACTTCATCCTGTACGTGCAGGATACCGGGACGGCATCCCGGAAGAAAAGCAGGAACAGATTTTCGCCCCCTTCGAACGTCTGGGCAATGCTGTGACTCAGGACGGCTTCGGGCTGGGCCTTGCCATTGTGACCAATCTCGTACAGCTGATGCAGGGTTCTGCTTCCGTACAGAGCAAACCTGGCATAGGAAGCCGCTTCACCGTTGTCCTGCCGCTGCCGAAAGCCGAAGAAGTACCGGAAGAAGAGAAGTCAATGGATGTCCGTCCTTCACTGGCCGGATGTTCCGTGCTGGCCATAGACAACGACCCGGTGACGCTCCGCCTGATGCGCGAGATGTACCTTCAATGTGGCGTTTCATGCGACAACTGCCTTACGTTGGCCGAGCTGACCGACAGGATACGGAGCAAGGATTATGACCTGTTGATAACAGACTTGAGAATGCCGGAAGCGAACGGCTACGAGATTCTTGGAACTGCTGCGCATGTCCGACATCGGCAATTCCGTGAACTTCCCATCGTGGCAGCTACTGCGGCCGGCTATGTATCGGAGGAGGAACTGAAAGAAGCCGGATTTTCCGGATTGCTTCCCAAGCCGTTTTCCATAGACGAACTGATGGAGGCGACACGGCACTGCATCCGTGAAAGAGGGAACCGGCAGCCGGACTTCTCCGCCCTGTTGGCTTTCGGCGACAAGCGGAAAACATTGGAGCAGCTGATTGCCGAAACGGAGAAAGAGATAGAGGAAGTCCGGAAGGCATCCGAAAGGAAAAGACTTGACAGCCTTGAACAGCTGGGTACACCATTTGAGGAGCTCATGGATGGTGATACGGACGGAACGCCCCTTGCAGAAGTTGCACGAAGCCATCCACAAGGAACCGTACTCGGACGAAGAAGTCGCCTATGCAGCCCGTGCCGTGTTGGAACAAGGAGAAACCATCATAGAAGCCGCCAGAAAGGAGATGAAGAAATGGGAAAGATAATCGTAGTGGAAGACAACCTTGTGTACAGCAGGTATGTCTGCAATTTTTTGGAAGAAAACGGATACCGGACAGTCAGTACCTCCGATTGCACCGGTGCCCGGAAACTGTTTTCAATGCTGGAAGATGACGACATCGTGCTTGCCGACCTCCGGTTGCCTGACGGTGACGGCATCCTGTTGCTTGAAGAACTGCGCCGCGAGGGGAAGCACAATCCCTACGTCATCATGACGGATTATGCGGAAGTGCCTACCGCCGTGCGTTCCATGAAATCCGGAGCGGAAGACTATATCCCCAAGAAACTGCTGACCAGCCAGCTTCCCGCCATGCTCCAAGACTTGCAGAAAAGGCAGTCATTCCATGAGGAACCCCTGTTCATAAGGGAGAGCGAAGCCTACCAGAAAGTATTCGGACGTCTCCACGTCCTAGCCAAAGCCGACATCTGCGTGATGGTTCGGGGTGAGAACGGTACAGGAAAGAAACATATCGCTGAAAAGATACATGCCCAAAGCGACCGTGCGGACAAACCGTTCGTGACAGTGGACTGCGGGCTGTTATCCGAAAGTCTGGCCGCTTCCGCCTTGTTTGGGCATGAAAAAGGGGCTTTTACCGGGGCGGTCGGGCGCAAGGAAGGCTATTGGTCGGAAGCCGAGGGAGGAACGTTGTTCCTGGATGAGATAGGCAACCTTCCCCTCGGCGTACAGCAGATGCTGCTCTGCGCCATACAGGACAGGCGTTACCGTCCTGTCGGCGGCACAAAAGACAGGAAAGCCAACGTGCGCATCATCACCGCAACGAACGAGAATCTGGAAGAAGCCATATCGGAAAGGCGTTTCCGCCGGGACCTGTATTTCCGATTGAGTGAGTACACCGTGAAAGTACCCCCGCTCAGGGAATGCCCGGAAGACATCCTGCCGCTTGCTGAATTCTTCCGGGAACTTTACAACCAAGAGCATGGCAGACAGGTAAAAGGTTTCGATGCGGAGGCGAAGAAACGGTTGCTGGCCCATGACTGGCCGGGAAACGTACGGGAACTGAAACAGGCGGTCCAATCCGCCGTGCTTTTTGCCCAAGGGGAATTGGTGACGGCGGAAGAATTGAACTTGGATGAGTCCGGAAAGCCTTCCGATCCTGACATTGCCTTGAAAGGGGAATGCATGGAAAAGAAGCGGATATGCCAGGCTTTGGAAAAGGCCGGGCATAATCGGAAAGAGGCCGCCAGACTGCTGGGCATAAGCCGGAGCACGCTGTACGAGAAAATGGACCTGTATGGGATTCAGACGAAGAGGTGACATGGCAGGGGAAAGGACGAAACGGAATGGAAAAAAGCGGAAAGAAAGGGCGGTACTGTGTACGAAAAACGGACACCTGTCCGGAAGTCGGACACGGGAAGGAGGCTGCCTATTCTTCCTTAAAACAAATTTTCGTCTGCCAAGAGCTTGATTTGCAAGAAATTGCATACAAGTTCATCACCATAACATTGTAATTGGACTATCATTTGCTCCTATGGATGTATGTGCGCACATTTCATCCGAGTAAAAACAAAAAATTAGGAACAAATGGAACATCTCACCTTGACGGAAACCGAGTTTTTCCGTCTGATAAGCAATCCCGACAGCCGCACCGGGTTACGCACGGCCTACGATGAGTTTACACAAAGGGTCATCCAACTCTGTCTCATCCCGCCCGAAAGCGGACATCCGGTACACGCCCTGAGCTATGCGGAAACGGAGCTGCAATACCATGAGGCCCTGCAAGGCAGGAGCCATGAGAGCGAACTGAATCTGCATGTACACAAGGCCCTTTTGCCTTTGTGCGCAAGATGCTACGGTTCCTTGCCCGGGAATACCATCCGTTGCCGCCCTCCCACATGTTTACCGGCGAGAAAACCGGCGCCCCTCCTTCTGATGCCCCTCCGATATGTTGGACAGGCAGCATATCCGACCTAGTGGAATTATTGTACGGGCTCGACACCCTGAAATGTATCAACGGCGGAGAAACCGGTATCCAGGAACTGATGGTCCATTTCTCCCGATTCTTCGGCATGGAGTTGAAGCCCAGTCAGTGCTACAACGCCTATGTGGATATCCGTCGTCGGAAAAATGACAGCCGTACCTATTTCTTCGACCGGGCTTCCGAAAAGCTGAACGAGCGAATCGTGAAAGACGATGAGCGGGAACGGGCACGCAAGAGATGAAAGTTTTTCTGTCTGATTCATGACCGGGAACAAGGTGTATGGGTAGAAGCCCCTTGCTCCCGGTTTCTTTTTCCTGTTCTAGCAATGACAATTTGCAAGAAAATGCTCCAAAATTTCGTATCTGTCGGTCAAATGATTATTTTTGCCCTCCAAACGATTACGCATGAATATAACCAATATAGACGACATACGCAAACTGGCCTCCGGCGATGAAGGGGGACGGACAGAATACAAGCTGATCACCGGGCAGTTGGAGCGCGGCATGGAGACACTGTGCGCCTTCCTCAACGGCGAGGGCGGTACGGTACTGTTCGGCGTGGCTGACAACGGGAAAATCACCGGTCAGGAAGTGAGCGACAAGACGAAACGGGAAATTGCGGAAGCCATCCGCCTATTCGAGCCGTTTGCCACGATAACGGTCTCATACGCAAACATTCCCGACACGGACAAACAGGTCATTGCCTTATATGCTGAGGAACAACGCTATATGCGTCCGTTCACATATAAAGGCAGGGCTTACCAGCGGATAGAAAGCGTGACGTCTGTCATGCCGCAGGACAAGTACAACCACCTGCTGATGCAAAGGGGCGGCAAATACAGTTGGGAGGCAATCCCCAACCCCGACCTGCAAATCAGCGACCTCGACGAGAATGTCATCATCGGTGCGGTACGCGCCGGAATCAACTGCGGACGCCTGCCGGAAACCACCATTCGCGAAGAAATACCCGCCATCCTTGAAAAATTCGACCTGTTGCATGACGGGAAGCTGAACAATGCCGCCGCCGTACTGTTCGGGCGCAATCTGTACGACTATCCCCAATGCCTGTTGCGAATGGCAAGGTTCAGAGGCACAAGCAAAAGAGGAATTCATAGACAACCAAAGACAGCAAGGGAACATCTACGCGCTATTGGACGCTGCCATGTCGTTTTTTTTCAAGCACCTGTCCTTGTCGGGTAAAATAGAGGGGCTGTACCGTGAAGAAAAGCTGAGCATACCTTACAAGGCATTGAGGGAATGTTGCATCAACGCCTTTTGTCACAGAGCCTACCACCGTCCGGGCGGTTCGGTGGGCATCGCCATTTATGACGACCGCGTGGAAATAGAGAGCAGCGGCGCGTTCCCTCCCGACATGACCCTTGAAAAACTGCTTGGCGGACACAGTTCAGAGCCGCCCAACCTCATCATAGCCAACGTGCTTTACAAAAGCGAGTTGCTGGAAAGCTGGGGTCGCGGCATCAGCCTGATGATAGACGAGTGCCGCCGTGCCGGCATACCCGACCCGGAATTCCACACGGACGGGAGTTCCGTATGGGTGGTATTCCGCTATGAGATGGAAACGGCTGGACAAGCATCCGACAAGCATCCGACAAGTACCCGACAAGCACCCGACAAGTACCCGACAAGCATCGTCCGGCTCATTGAACTGATAGGGGAACACACTTGCTCGCTGAAAGAAATGATGGGAATGATGGAACTGAAGGACAGGGAGAATTTCTTGGGCAATTACCTTAACCCGTCTATGGAAGCCGGATTGGTGGAACCGCTCTATCTGACCAGCCGAAACATCCCAAGCAGAAATACAGGCTCACCGAACAAGGAAAGGCTTTGCTGGAAAGGGGTGAGTAACATGGTGAAGAAGAAAAGGAAACACGGCGGACACTACTGCAAGGTATGCGGCTGCCACAAGTCCAACGAGAGCTTCTCGGGCAGAGGACACGCACGGCACATCTGTAAGGAATGCCAGTCGCTGCCGAAGGACGAACAGGCGGACATGATGCGCTGCAACGAAGTGGAACGTGCCGCGTTCCGCTTCCCCATGAGGCGGCAGGACTGGGAACTGCTGGAAAAATATGCCAAGAAGTACAAGGACAGGGAGTCGGGAAAATTCGCGCAGGAGATGCTGGACATGAAACGGGGCGTTTTTGTGCCGGAAGAGGACGATGAAGAAGCGGATGAATGGAACAACGACATTTTTCAGGTAGCGGAAACCCCGTTTTCGGAATTGGAGGAAGACACCCGTACCGCCATGGAGGAACTACTGGAGGACAACATCAACGAGTACATGATACACAAGGACTATATCCCCGAAGGGAAGGACTTGCAGGACATAGCCGATTGGGTGTTGAAGGAAACCAATGACACGTTTTACTTGAAAGCCGTTCCCGATGACGCCTACCGCAGGCTGGTGGATGATACCGTCCGGAAGATGGTCAAGGAGTGGAAAGACGACGGCTTGGAGATAAAGACCTACGCCGAGTCGCTCACGATCATGGAAACGGAACGGCTTATAATCAGAAAAATCACCCGCAAGGACATGGGTGCATTACTCGCCCTTATGAGCAAGCCGGAAGTCATGTACGCATGGGAACACGGATTTGAAAAGAAGGAAGTGCACCAATGGCTGAACCGCCAGCTCTACCCGTTACCGTAAGGACGGATACGGGTATTTCGCCCTTGTGTTGAAAGACGGGGGCAAACTTATCGGACAGGCCGGGCTGATGAAAAGCGTGATAAACGGGAATGAAGCGGTGGAACTCGGCTACATCCTGGACAATGCGTATTGGCACAACGGCTATGCCACGGAAGCCGCCCGAAGATGCCTGCGGTACGCTTTCGAGAAACTGGGCTTGCAAGAGGTCTATTGCAGCATCCGTCCCGAAAACTCGTCCTCCATCCGTGTGGCGGAAGCCATTGCCATGAAACCTTGCGGCAGCCATACCATTATATACAATGGAAAAGAAATGCCCCATCTGCTGTATAAAACGGAGAAACCAATGCAGT
>VOFK01003123.1_pt1 | contig 22855 bp, 48 predicted proteins | sample 5384121 | NCBI WGS metagenome assembly VOFK01 (sample SAMN12384730, study PRJNA508395) | human gut metagenome | isolation source: healthy gut J | host: Homo sapiens | reverse complement strand
AAAGGATATATCGCGTATGGATCATCTTCATCAAATCATCCGGCAGGAAAAGGAGGACTATGGTTCCATCTATGCCCGTGTGCGCAGCGAGCTTGTTTTATGAAGGTCGTGACGGGCTTCACCATCAAGCAGCTTGAATGGGAAAAGTACCTGCCCAACCTGCAATACACCTCGTCAACCCTGATGTCAAGCATCGGGATAAAAGTACGGGCGATTCATGAAGTCTCGCGAGAATAAAGGGAAGGCGGCATTCGGCGGACGGCTTCAATCCCAGGAGGCAAGAGCATCATCGAGCGTGAAGCACGACGTGCTCAACGGTATGATGCAGGGTGTGGAGGTCAAGCCCAAAGGCAGGATGCTGTTCGAAGATTTCCTTACCTCTTATATGAACTTATGGAAACGGACGGCGCACCAAGAAAAGCCGTACCGTAAAAAGTATCACCTGCCTATATAAAGGTCTGCGCATTATCCAAAAACAGATTCGCAACTACCAAAGGAAACACACCGCAAACTCGGACTGGATGACATGACGATGGAGACACTGCAGCCTTGTCGGTTACTGGAAGGAACGGGGCTTGATGCCCAACGCCATCAACTCGTACATGACCGATGTCCGCACGGTGGCAAAGGCGGCCTACGAGGACAAGCGACCAAATGCGATGACTTCCGTCATTCCGACTTCGTGCCGAAAAAAAAAGGAGGAGGTGGACAACATCTACCTCACGCCGGAACAGATACAGGAAATGCTCGACCTCGACCTTTCCACCAAGGAGGCTGTGAGAAAGAGACTGGAATCACTTGACATCAGCGAGGACGAGAAATTGGCACAACTTTCCAAATGCCGCATCACCCATATCAGGACACTGAGCACGTAAGGGACATTTTCATCGTGGGCTGTCTGACCGGCCAGCGTGTTTCCGACTATTCAAGGATATGCGAGGACATGATAACGGAAATAGGCGGCACGGAGTTCATACTCATCACCCAGCAGAAGACGGAAAAGAAAGTCTATATCCCCGTTGACAGGCGAGTAAGAGCCATACTTGCCAAGTATGACGGCAAGCTGCCCTCCGGTTCATCCCAATGAAATGAACAAGCTGGTGAAGACCATCGGCCTGTTGCTCGGCTGGACACATGACTGCGGCTTTGACGAGAAGCGTCTCAACCCCAAACGGGGAAGGAGGTTCTGCGACATGCTCCTTTCCCATACAGCCCGAAGGAGTTTCGCCACCAACGCATACAAGGCTGGCGTCCCTCTGCCTTCCATCCAAGCCATCACGGGACACAGCAGCGAGGCGCAATTGCGCCGCTACCTGAAACTGGACGCGGAGGAAAAGGCCGTCATAGCGTTAAAGGATTTCAAAGGGTATCATCAAAATATAAGGAAGTGCTTATGGAAAAATCAAGGTTTGACATTATTAGCGACCTGTTCAAGCTGTCCAACGTAATCAGCGAGAGCCTGAAACTTGCGGAATCGCTTGCCAGTAAGTCTTCCTGCAGTGGCGAAACGGATTGCAAGGGATATTTGCCGGCACATCAGATACAGCCTGAAACCCCTGCCTTTTTCTTTTTGGGCGGCATCAGGGAATATGTCACCGAACACGAGGATAAGGAGCTGACACGGAAATTCGTCGGGCTGCACGATGACACGAAAAAGGCTTCACGGCATCTGTTCCAAATATGCGGACTTGCACAAGGCGGCTTTCCGTACAGGGGGTGGCTTACCTGAGCATGGAAGTCATAAGGCAATACTTCTTTCCGAAAAAAAGAACAGTTGGAAGCTACTGATGTCATTTCAAAGCCCATGACACGTACCGAAGCCACTGACTGCATCGACACCATCCGTGCCGCCATACGGAAGTGTGCAAAGGATTCAGACGGGAACAGAGGGAAAGAAATATATGCCATGCTTGCCAAAGTGGACAAGGCGAAAATCAAGCCGTCAAGGAGTATATTGTCAATGCCAACGACAAGGATTTGGCACAACTCTTCACGGAACACTTTGCAGAAGCCATCCATCTTTCCATGCTGCCCCAAAATGATGATGTGAAAGCACAGTCTGCCGGAATAAAATGTTCCATATCGCCATGACGATGGGATATATCAAAAGCGAAAACGTGCTGCATGAGAACGAGGTCCAAGTCGGCAACATCAAAAACAATACCCTCTTGTACGGAAGAAGCGTCATCGGGTTTTATCGCCACAGATACAATGCAAGGCGGCGCGTTCAGTACGACCGCGCAAGTTCCAGTTTTGGGCTGTACCGTTTCGCTTACCACTTTCACCGTGCAGAGCGGCCCCGACAAGGGCAAGCCGCTATTGGACGGCAATGCCGTTTCCGACGGGGACTTCCTCCGTGCCGTCATGCGTGCCGACTATTCCACGATATACGGCAGTTGCGTGAAGGGCAAGATGCGCTGTGTCGCCATCCTGCTGTCCAAAGCATACTTCAAGGACTGGAAAGGTTACAGAGCATCCGCAGCCGTTCCATGGGGCTGACACCCAAAAAGCCTCGCCAAGTATAACGTGGAGAAAACGCTTTATAGCGAAGCTCAAAGAACTACTTCCATGATAAAATGATGACATATCTCCGCCAAGAACAGCTCTTGGATAAGAAATCCGTACGGTTGAGTAAATATCATAATCCATACGCTGGAAATCTTTGTGGCGTTCTACATATACTTCTACAAGCAAATCACCGCGGGCACCGCCATTTTTTGCCAGTTCTCCTTTGCCACGCAGACGAACGCTCTTGTCCGTGGTCGATTCCCAGCCGGAATACTGACCTGCAATTTCTCTTTTTTGCTTGTATAACCCTGTCCGTGACAATCCGGACATTTTTCCTTAATAATTGTACCTTTACCGCCACAAGCCGGACATGTAGTAACATTCTGCACCATTCCGAAAAGTGACTGCTGTGTCTGAACAATCTGTCCTCGTCCGCCGCATCGCTCACATTTGACCGGGCTGGTTCCTGCTTTGGCTCCGCTTCCCCACAAGTTTTACATTCAACTTTGGATGGAATTTCAATTTCTTTTTCCGTACCAAAACAAGCTTCTTCAAATGTAATTTTTTTTACCTGTGTCCGCAGATTTGCTCCGCGCTGTGGGGCATTCGGATCTGCACGCCGGCTTCTGCCGCCGCCAAATCCTCCACCGAATAAATCTCCGAAAATATCTCCGAAACTGCCAAAGATATCATCCATATTCATATTGGTGAATCCACCGCCGCCACCGGCACCACCATCAAAAGCGGCATGACCAAACTGGTCGTATTGGCTTCTCTTATCCGGATCACTGAGTACGGCATAAGCCTCGGAAGCCTCCTTTGAATTTTTGCTTCTGCTTCTTTATCACCCGGATTCGTATCGGGGTGGTACTTTTTGGCAATACACGATGTCTTTTTTCAGCGCTGCCTCATCGGCATTCTTGTCTACGCCAAGGACTTCGTAATAATCTCTCTTGTCTGCCATGTCTCCTCCACTCTCTTTCTATCCTTTTTTACGTGCAAATAACCCGCGTGATTCTCATCATCATCGCGGGCATTCGCCCTTCTCAGGCTCCCAGTTCTCTAATGAGCCGTGATTCTTGACAATCGCTGCTCATTTTCGCGGTAGTCTCCGTCCACTACGTCGTCGCCGCTGTTATCCTGTGCTGCTCCGTTAGCTCCAGGGTTTGGTCCGGCACCTGCGCCATATCAGGGCCTGCTCCTGTGCACCACCGGCAGCCTGCTGTGCCTGACTCGTATACTTTTTGCGAATACCTGCTGTGCATTTTCATCAAAGAGTTTTCTTTTGCTGCTTTCAACTCATCAACATCGGCATCGCTCATGTTCTCCGGTGTTGTACGCTCCAAAGATTGCTTTTACTTTATCAATCTCAGCCTGTACTTTTTCTTTCTCTGCTGCATCTACGCCATCGCCAACGTCCTGCAATGCTTTCTCAGTCTGGAATACCATACTGTCAGCTTCGTTGCGGGCATCAATGCCTTCTTTTCTCTTCTTATCCTGTGCTTCGAATTCAGCAGCTTCTTTAACTGCTTTTTTTCGATTTCTTCATCATTCATGTTAGAACCAGCAGTAATTGTGATGTGCTGTTCTTTTCCTGTTCCAAGGTCCTTAGCGGATACATTTACGATACCATTGGCATCGATATCAAAGGTAACCTCGATCTGAGGTACTCCACGCATTGCCGGTGGAATGCCATCCAGACGGAACTGTCCAAGAGATTTAGTTATCTCTAGCGAACTGTCTCTCACCCTGTACTACATTAATGTCACAGCGGTCTGGTTATCTGCTGCGGTAGAGAAAATCTGACTCTTCTTAGTAGGGATTGTTGTATTTCTCTCGATAAGTTTGGTAGCCACACCACCCATTGTCTCGATAGCCAGTGACAGTGGAGTTACATCCAGAAGAAGGATATCGCCGGCACCGGAATCTCCAGCCAGTTTACCACCCTGAATGGAAGCACCCAATGCTACACACTCATCTGGGTTCAAAGATTTATTTGGCTCATGTCCTGTCAACTGTTTTACTTTATCCTGTACAGCCGGGATACGGGTAGAACCACCAACTAACAATACTTTTCCTAATTCAGAAGCGGTAATACCGGCATCTTTCAATGCGTTCTGAACCGGTGTTGCTGTTCTCTCTACAAGGTCAGCGGTCAATTCATCAAATTTTGCACGTGTTAAGTTCATATCAAAGTGCTTTGGTCCCTCAGCTGTAGCTGTGATAAATGGCAGGTTGATGTTTGTTGTAGTTGCGGAAGACAACTCTTTCTTTGCTTTCTCTGCTGCTTCTTTCAAACGCTGCATTGCCATCTTATCAGTAGAAAGGTCTACGCCTTCTGCCTTCTTAAATTCAGAAACCATGTAGTCACATACTTTATTATCAAAGTCGTCACCACCAAGTTTGTTATCACCGGAAGTAGAAAGTACTTCGATGACACCATCACCAATCTCAATGATGGAAACATCAAATGTACCACCACCAAGGTCATATACCATAATCTTCTGCTTCCGCCTTCATTATCCAAACCATAAGCAAGCGCTGCTGCTGTTGGCTCGTTGATAATACGTTTTACATCAAACCTGCAATTTTACCGGCATCTTTGGTTGCCTGACGCTGTGCGTCATTAAAGTAAGCCGGAACTGTGATAACTGCTTCTGTTACTTTCTCACCACCAAGGTAGTTCTCTGCATCACCTTTTCAGTTTCTGAAGAATCATAGCGGAGATCTCCTGTGGTGTGTATTTCTTGTCATCAATTGTTACGCGATAATCTGTACCCATATGTCTCTTAATAGAAGAAATGGTATGGTCTGCATTTGTAACAGCCTGACGCTTTGCCGGCTCACCTACCAGACGCTCACCAGTCTTTGTAAATGCTACAACAGATGGGGTTGTTCTTGCGCCCTCAGCGTTTGCTACAACAACCGGTTTACCACCTTCCATTACTGCTACACAGCTGTTTGTTGTACCTAAGTCAATACCAATAATCTTGCTCATAATAATACTTCCTTTCTGTCTATACCATGACTGTTATTTTCTTTATTAGTTTAACACTTTAACCATACTGTGTCTGACTACTGAATCTTTATACGTATAACCCTTTTGGAATTCCTCAATGACCTGATTGGATGCATCTGAATCATCTTCATCATGCATAACGGCATTATGGAAATTCGGGTCAAAATTCTTTACCAACTGCCTCAATCGGTGTCACACCGATTTCTTCTAATCCGGTGAGAAGCTGCTTGTAAACGGCTTCAATTCCTTTGGCAAATGGTGTCTCTTTTTCTTCATCGGAAAGTCCGTCAAAACCTCGCTCCAAGTTATCCACAACCGGAAGCATCTTTTCAACAACTGACTTCGCACCAATTTCAAACATGGCACTTTTTTCTTTTTCCGAGCGGTTTCTAAAGTTTTCAAACTCTGCCAGATTTCTCATCAGGCGGTCATTCAACTCTTCAATCTTTTCATCTTTTTTGTCTTTTTTTTGCTTTCTTCTTAACTGCTTTTTTCTGACTTCTCCGTTTTTTCTTTTCTTTTTTGTTTCTTCTTTATCGGCTTGTTCCACCGTTTCTTCTACGGTTTCTTCTTCCTTTACTTCTTCTTTAACGTCTTCGTTTTTCATCTCTTCAGCCAATTCACTTCACCTCGCTATTTCTTTTTAAATATGTCATCTAGCTGCTGCATGCAGTTTTCAATGTGCCAACTACTTTTTCGTAGTCCATACGCTTTGGTCCGACAATACCTATCTTTCCATAAACGCCTTCTTTAATTCGGTACGTGGCAGTTACAACGGAACAATCCTTCATGGACTCTACCGGTGATTCCTCGCCGATGTATACCTGAATGGCATGTTCTTTGTCATCCTCCGGTGGTTCATCGTTGGTATGCTGACAACATCTGTTTTCTTTCAAATGTGGAAAGCAGTCCGGTCATTTTCTCCTTATCCGATAACTCCGGATATTTCAAAATATTCGTGGCGCCCGATGTGTAAATCTCTGAGTCATCCTCTTCTGTCATAACTTCCGAAATACAATCAAAATGCTGGATGCCAATTCTCCGTATTCCCCTGCTTTTTCCTTGATTTGCTGCATAATCGCCATGTTAATCTCAGTAAAATCAAGTCCGGTGAGTGCCGTGTTCATCAAAAAATTCATCTGAGCAATCACATTCTCATCGGCATCCGTCATAAGGTTAATGAACTTGTTGCTTACGTGGTTGTTATCAAAAAACAACAATCACAAGCAGCTGTCGTTCACTCATCTGATTTAGCTGGATAAACTTAATCCGCTTATGCTGATACTTTGGCTTGGTCACCATGGAAGTGTAATTCGTATTCTGTGCAAGTAACTTTGCAACCTGCTGTAACAGAAGGTCAATCTTATCTGCCTTCTCGACCATCAACTCCTTCATCTCAGACACTTCTTCATCTTTTCTCTGTAAAATCGTGTCTACATATAGTCGGTATGCTTTATCCGAAGGAATTCTTCCGGCAGAAGTGTGTGGCTGTAAAATATAACCCATCTCTTCCAGATCCGCCATCTCATTACGAATGGTTGCGGAACTAAGATTCAAATCCGTGTACTTAGAAACAGTTCGGGAACCAACCGGCTCGCCTGTCTCCATGTAATTACGAATAATCGCTTCGAGTATCTTTTGTTTTCTCTCATTCAGTTCCAAAAATACCACCTCGCTTCCTTTTTTAGTTAGCACTCGCTATCAAAGAGTGCTAATCATTGACTAAACTAAAGATACCACCTTGTGTTACCTTTGTCAATAGGGTTTGTAAAAATTTTTTCAAAATCATGACCACCAGCTCAGCTGGTGGTTTGCTCTGCGGCTATAAGCCTGTGGTACTAGCCGGCTCTAAAGAGCCATTGAAGATTCGCCATGCGCATAGCTACCACAGGCAAGCCCTAAAGGGCTTTAGCCTATGCCTTGTTTACCGGCTCACCCGTAAACGGGTCGATGTATTCCTTCAGTGACATCTGATCATATTCCAGATCTTCCTGCATCTGATTTTTTACATACTCTTCAATTTTCTTTGCATTCTTACCCACTGTGTCGACATAATATCCTCTGCACCAGAAATGTCTATTGCCATACTTATACTTCAAATTTGCATGTCTATCAAATATCATCAAAGAACTTTTCCTTTCAAATATCCCATTATTTCTGACACACTGTATTTTGGTGGTATACTCACAAACATATGAACATGATCTGGCATACACTCTGCTGCTATTATTTCTACACCTTTTCTTTTATGCATAATTCACTCAATATGTGACCTATATCTTCTCTTATTTGCTTGTATATAATCTTTCTTCTAAACTTAGGTGCACAAACTATATGATATTTGCATGTCCATTTTGTGTGTGATAAACTGTTGTTATCCATTTGGATACCTCCTTGTTGTATTGATTTGGTTGGCGAACCTTAAACTCATTATAACATGGAGGTTTTTTACTTGAAGCTAAAGCTGTTTGGGAACACACCTGCATAGCAGGTGGTTTATTTTTATTGCCAATACAATAAAAACACCGGTGCAAAAAAAAGTCTCCTTCTAAGCACCGGTGCATTGTTTCATTCTTATTATTTCTGCAGAGACGCAGCATAATCATTAATTACATAATCCATAATGGATGCCGTTCCTACAATTTCACATCCATAAATATAGTCATCTCCGCTTTTCTGCTGACGGATAATTCGAACAACACAATTGAGCGAATCGTTTTCTGCCAAAGTAAGTCTCGCATTAAAGTAATACCCCATTGGCAGTACACTGGCTGAACGAAAACCAATGCCCGCTTTGGAAACATCAATTACCTCAATCCGGTGCATTAATATTTTCCACCTTTACGTGATCCTGCTTAAATAAATTGGAAATTTCCAAATTCAATTTTGCCGGCCAAGCGTTTTTCTCTTCTCATCTCAATCATAATAAGCCTCCATTATTCATCGTCATCTTCATCATCTGTATCTGCATCATCTATAACAGTAACGGTACATTTTGCTTTTACACCGCTTCCGTCAGTTGCCATTGCCGTAATCACTGCCTTACCGGCATCTACGATATAAACATAACCATCCCTCATCTACTTTAACCACTTTTTATTGGAACTGGTCCATTTCAATGTCTGGTTTGTTGCATTGGATGGAGAAATGCGAGGTTCAAATTCATAATCTTCTTCGTCCTCATCATCTTCATCCTCATCGTCTTCATCATCCGAATCCTCATCAGAATCCTCTGTCATCATCATCGAATCATCATCGGAATCGTCCTCTTCTTCAACCAATGGCATATGGAGTGTTAACTTTTTCTTCATGCTAATTTTTTTAATCAAAACATTCTTTTTTTGCAACGGTAACAGTAAATTTTACCTGTTTCGCCGGATTCGCTTTGGATTTCACTGTAATCTTAGCTTTTCCTATTTTTTGGCTTTCAAAACGCCCTTTTTAGAAACCGTAACAACCGATTTTTGGAAGACTCAAACTTGACCGCTTTGTTTGCCTTACTTCCTTTTTTTAGAATAACATTCACGGAAAGTTTCAGTTTCTTGCCTTTACCAAGTGTGATATTTTTGTCTTGGACATTCGTAACCTCAACTTTTTTACATCTTTGCTCTTTGTCATCTTTGCCTGGCTCGGATTCCAGATAACCGTGTAGGTCATCATAACCGCAAGCGCTAACACCCCGGCGAACAGCCTAAAACATCTTTTCTTCATAAGATACCCCCCTTAAAAATAAATAATGGCATCTGTGAAGCACTTCACAGATGCCATTATTTTATCATACGTGTCATTTATTGTCAAATATTCCATATTATTGTTTTGTGTCAAAGTGTTCGTTGGCACTTTTTGAATTTTTCCGTAATTTCGTAGAAAACCTTTTTGCGTCTCGTGGGCATTCTCACTAGTTTGAGTGCGTAGCGGTATGGGCACTGAAAACACCAGTGCCACATACCGACGTACTCAAAACCCACGAGTCACAAAGAGTTTCTACGAAATTACGGGAATCCAAAGGAACCGGCAGCAAACATTTGTCACACACCTGCTATCTCCTCCCTAGACAACTCTTTTTCCTTAATTTGTCCTATATGGTTGCATCTTAGCGTCATAATCTCAATCAAGCAGAGAAAATTAGGCTGTTAAAACAACGTTTTTGCCAATTTTTTCTTCTTCATAGTTGTTTTTTTCAGAAAATCACAAAAAATTATGCAACCCTTTTTTGTTTGACACAGCAATTTAGGTTGCATACGATTTTTGTATCAAATGCTCATTGCCGCTTTTAAACTTTCCGTAATTTCGTAGAAAACCTTTGTCACCCCATCATTCCAGACTCAGTTTCTCTTTGCCTTATAACCGCATCTATTAGCAACACATAACCATCTCATCCGGCGATACTTCATCCTCATAGTAGGTAATTACGGTACGGTTTTGGGCTTCCAGTGATTTAGGAGAAAAACATTTGCGTCTCGTGGGTTTGAGTACGTCGGTATGTGGCACTGGTACTTTCAGTGCCCATACCGCTACGCACTCAACTAGTGAGAACGCCCACGAGATGCAAAGTTTTTCTCCTAAATCACCGGCATACCAAAAAGCACCAGCTCTATTATTTCCGATCAAGAATCTCCGTCAATATCTGATTTTACCATACCCGGATTTGCTTTTACCCTGCATCGCTTTCATTGTCTGGCCAACCAAGAAACCAATTGCTTTTTTTCTTCCCTGCCTGATAATCGGCAACAGACTGTGGATTTTCCTCTACAATCTTCTCAATCGTTTCGCGCAGAGCTCCTTCGTCACTGACCGTACCAAGTCCATGCTCTTTGACATACTGCTCCGGGTCTGTATTCTCTGTGAAAACAACTTCGAAGACTTCTTTTGCTACGGTGGAGTTAATCGTTCCTTTATCCGCAAGGGCAATTAACTTTGCGAGATTCTCCGGGGCAAAAAGTAATATCTTCCGGCTCCATTTCTTTCTCTTTTTTAAAAGGCGCATCGTCTCGCCCATCAGCCAGTTTGATGCTTTCTTTGGATTTGCTCCAAGTGAAACCGTCTGCTCAAACAAATCTGCCATCTTCTTGCTCGCCGTAGAATCAAAATATCATAGGCAGGAATATCAAAATTCTTTTTCGTAGCGTGCTGCCTTTTGCTCCTGACACTCCGGTTCGCTGTCCCTTAATCTTCTGAATCCATTCATCGGAAATGACAATCGGTGTCAAATCCGGGTCCGGAAGTAACGGTAATCCTGCGCATCCTCTTGGAACGCATGGCATAGGAATATTCTTTGTTGTCATCCCATCGTCTTGTTTCCTGCACAACCTTTTTGCCGTCTTCCAACAACTCGATCTGTCTTGCCCGCTCTCCTTCAATGGCTCTGGCAATTGCCTTTAAAGGAGTTCAAAGGTTTTCATCTCGGTACGGGTACCAAATTCACTCGCACCGACCTCACGAACAGACAAGTTGACATCAGCACGCATAGAACCTTCGTTTAATTTACAATCGGATGCGCCCAGGTACTGGATCGTCATACGCAGTTTCTCCAGATACGCAATGACTTCCTCTGCGGAGCGCATATCCGGCTCGGACACAATCTCGATCAGCGGTACCCCGGAACGGTTGTAATCCACCAGAGAACAGTCTGCCCAGTCGTCATGCACCAGTTTTCCGGCATCTTCTTCCATATGGATCTCATGGATTCCCACACTCTTTTTTGCCGCCGGCTGTCTCAATTTCAACATGTCCATTGATACAGATTGGCAGATAAACTGGGAAATCTGGTAGTTCTGAGGGTTATCCGGGTAAAAATAGTTTTTCCGGTCAAATTTACAGTACTGGTTTATACCGCAGTTGGTGGCAAGGCCCACTGCCAAAGCATACTCTACTACTTGCTTATTTAATACAGGAAGTGATCCAGGCATACCGGTACAAACCGGGCAGGTATGGTATTTGGCGCACCGCCAAATGCCGTTGAGCAGCCGCAGAAAATTTTCGTTTTTCGTTGCTAATTCCATGGACCTCAAGTCCAATGACTGTCTCGTACTGTTTTGCCATGATTACTCCGCCTCCTTTGCCTGTTCATATGTGTATGCCGTCTGAATCATTTTTCTTCTCATTAAAACAATCCGCGATAGCTGCAAACCAATCGGCGACCATTTTTATCCGTTCCACAAGGGACTGTCATTCCCGGCAGTCCGGCAAGGTTTACAGAAATCGTATAAATGTCACCCAAGTACATTTTTCAATGGGTCACTTAAGCTGTCTCCAATTTTAGGTGCCGTCGTTGGTGCTGCCGGTGATAAAATCACATCATATTTTTCAAATGCACGGTCAAACGCCTTTTTTAATCAATGCTTTTAGTACGCAGTGCCTTTCAAGTAATAAGCATCATAATAACCACTGCTTAAGACAAAGGAACCAAGCATAATACGGCGTTTTACTTCCGGACCAAAGCCTTCGGAACGGCTCTTTTTGTACATATTATGAAGTCCTTCGTATTCCTCGGTGCGATAGCCGTATTTTACACCGTCAAAGCGGGACAAGTTGGAACTTGCCTCCGCGGAAGCAATGACATAATACGCCGGAATTGCATACTCAACAAGACTTAAGTCAAATTCCTCGACAATTGCTCCTTTTTTTTCAAAACTTTCTGCTGCCTTGAAAATCGCATCCTTTACCTCGGAATCAAGTCCTTCTCCAAAGTAGTCTTTTGGAATACCAATTTTCATTCCCTTTACGTCATCTACAAGTGCCGATGTGAAATCGGTATCCTCACGTGCCACACTGGTGCTGTCCTTCTTATCATAGGAAGAAATTGCTTCCAAAATTGTTGCGCAGTCGGTTACATCTTTAGCAATTGGACCAATCTGGTCAAGTGAAGAACCGTAAGCAATCAGTCCGTAACGGGAAACGGTTCCATAAGTTGGTTTGATTCCGGTCACACCACAAAATGAACTTGGCTGACGGATAGAACCTCCGGTATCTGAACCAAGGGCAAAGAACATTCCTCCGCCGCAACTGCCGCACAGGAACCACCGGAAGAACCGCCCGGTACATGCTCCGTATTGTGTGGGTTTCTCGTAATTCCGTAAGCAGAGGTCTCTGTGGTACTTCCCATCGCAAACTCATCCATATTTGTTTTTCCAATGATAACTGCTCCTGCTGCCTCCAGATTTTTTACTGCTTCCGCTGTATAAGTTGGAATAAAATTATATAAAATCTTAGAACTGCATGTTGTAAGCACGCCCTCGGTACACATATTATCTTTAATTGCCACCGGGACTCCCGCAAGCGGGCCTGTCAGCTCACCGGCATCAATTTTTTTCTGTATTTCTTTTGCTTTTTTCTAAAATAGCTTCTTTCTCTAACACCGTAACATAACTGTGAATCGCATCTTCTTTTTTCTCAATCTGCTCTAAGGCATCCAATACCGCCTCTTCTACGGTCACTTCCCCCGGCCTTGAATCTTTTTTGCCGAGTGCAACCGCCGTCAAACTCATTAAACTCATATGCTTCCTCCATTCCGCTTATTAAGTCAAAGGTTTTTGGCACCATGTATGTTCCTTCTTTTTTTCTGCGGTGCATTTTTTCAACATGTTCTCTCTGTCATCTCCATTTGTCACTTCGTCCTCACGGAACACATTGTGAACCGGGAATACATGCGACATCGGTTCCACGCCCTCCGTGTCCAGTTCATTGAGTTTGTCAATGTAATCGAGCATACTTTCCATATCTTTTTTTTTGCCTGTTCTTTTTCTTCTTCATTCAATTCTAGTTTTGCTAAAATTCCTACATATTCAATTGTTTCATCTGAAATATGATTTGCCATACAAACACTTCCTTTTTCTTTTATGGTTCGAGACGGTTCAAATCCCTTGGGAACAAGGTCGTCTCACGAACATTCTCTTCCCCCAGTTTTCATTGTTAAGCGCTCCATTCCAATTCCCAGTCCACCATGTGGCGGCATGCCATGTTTGAAAATCATCATGTACTGCTCCATGCCTTCTTGCGTCATTCCCCTGTCCGCGATTTTGTCCACAAGCGTCTGGTAATCGTGAATGCGCTGTCCACCGGTTGTGATTTCAAGTCCGTGGAACAATAAATCAAAACTCAGTGTATACGTCGTATCTTCCGGGTCATCCATCGCATAGAACGGACGTTTTTTGAAGGATAATGGGTAACAAACACAAAATCGGCATCCATTTCTTCCTTAAAGTATTGTCCAATCAGTGCTTCCTCTTCCGGCTCTAAGTCAAATGGGTTGCGGATTGTCCGGTTGTATTTTTCTGCCACGAGTTCTTTTGCCTTGTCAAACCGAACCTGTGGAATTTTTATCAACCTTTGGCAGTGTGACTTTCAAAAGATCCAATTCTTTTTGTACTTTTTGCAAAAGTTCCATCGTGTACTGCAAAAATCCGGTTTCCATCTCCATAATATCTTCAAAGCTGTCAATATAGCCCATCTCAAAGTCAAGAGAAGTATACTCATTCAAATGACGCTTTGTGTTTGTGCTTTTCTGCACGAAATACCGGCGCCGCCTCAAAAGACACGGTCAAACACGCCGACCATCATCTGTTTGTAAAACTGCGGGCTTTGTGCAAGCACAGCATGTTTATGAAAATATTCGAGACGGAATAAAAGCCTTGCACCGCCCTCAGCACCTCTGGCGCCGATTTTTGGCGAATGGATTTTTGGTAAAGCCCTGCTCATGCAGAAAATCCTGAATCCACGGATGATTCCTTCCTGATTCTAAATTTCGCACGCTCCTTTACATTTCGCAGAGAAAGCGGACGCAAATCCAATTTTGTTTCCAGCGAGGTATTCATTTTCCATTTGTTAATAGCTATCGGCATTGGTTCCGTTGACTTTGACAAAATGGTTACGGTACGCAGGCGGATTTCAAATCCATGCGGTGCACGCTCCTCTTTTGCCACAACACCGGTCACACAAACGGTATCTTCTTCCTGCAATTCTTTCAGCGAAATATCCGTAACGCCATCTTCATAAACGGTCTGCAAAAGCCCCTCGCTCTTTCTCAAAACCACAAACGCCACATCGCCCATGTCTCTGATTTTGTGAACTGCACCATTTACCGTTACTTTTTTCCCTCATACTCACCGGCTAAAATGTCTTGAATGCCAAGTGTCTTTTTTTCTGTCTTTCCTGTTAAATATTCCATAGTAACCTCCATTCCCATGTGTCTTCACATGATTCCACCAAATGATTTTTGAAGGTTGCAAAAAAGCAACCTGCCTTCGACAGATTGCTTTTGAAATAAATACGTCCCAGCAAAGCATCTCTGCCTTCTGGGACGGGAAAAAATGTTCATCATAAAAATAAGAGCCTAAAAACCCGCGGTACCACCCGCATTGAGACACCCCTGTCGTATCTCCACTCATTCAACCAATAACGGTGTCGCCCGGATGAGCCTACCTCCTATAATCGTTTCAACTCATCAGCTCCGGAATGTTCTCCTGTTTACCGCTTCCGCAAGACGCTCGCAGTCCATGACGCCTCTCCCTGTCGTAAAGTCACTGCATAAACAATCGTTTCCTTCATTGCTTTGCCATGTATTGTAGCACAGAGGGAAAAAATGTGTCAAGCACCCCCTTGAAAAATTTCCCCCTGCAAAATTTACATTCAACATCCTCATTCGCCGGGGCTGCTTGATATTACTTTTTCCGGTATTCCAAAGCATAACCGCTCTTGTTGCCGCATCGAGACGCTCTTGTTCCGAACGGAAATCAATATTTACCGTGTGACAGCCACATTCCAAACACATCACATAATAACTACAGCCATTCCTTCTTCCAATAATGCGCCGCCCTCACACAATGGGCAGTCACTAATTTCTAACATTTCATCGATATTCATGTTGTTCCTCTTTTCGTTTTATATTTCCTGCTCCATCATAATGCAAATAACGGGCAGGTGTCAACATCTATTTTTATCCCAAAATAGGGGAATATTTGTAATGTATATTATGCAAAAAATAACAATTTTTATACAAAAGTGTCCGTTCACTCCCAATTTTGTGCCGTTCACGACTTTTACGATTCACGGTGCTCATAATGTGCTATGATAATAAACGGAGTTGAAATTTTCAGAAGGGAGGATGATATTCACTACATAATTTCAGGAAAAAGCGAATAAGCAGGGACCTTGACTTCTCAGAAGCAATTTGGGTAGATGCGTTCTGTGATATATCCGTTATATATTACAGTATCGGTGGCGAGAGAAAGTGTTTAAAGGAACTTGTGTATATAGAGAGCTACACCAGAAAAAAGCGAACAGGGGTACATAAAGTTCTGAATATAATGGAAAAGAAGTTTATTCGTATCGAGACGGGATAACGCTTTTGCGTTATAGTCTCTCACGAATAAGCTTTTTCTATGTTTTTATAAGTATCCTACATCAAATCCCTGCTGTCAAGCACGACTGTAAAGGGGACCATCATTCACAAGGGCAACTTTCATATCGGCACCAAACTCCCCTGCTCTACCACCGGGATTTCTTTGCGGCAGGCTTCCAATATATACTCATACATCGGCTCTGCCATCTCCGGTCTGCCGGCGTCTGTAAAGATGGACGGTTTCCCTTTTTTTTGCAGTTGGCATACAAGGTGAACTGGGGAAATCATAAGCAATTCGCCGGACACATCTTTTAGGGCAAGATTTGTTTTTCCCATTTTCGTCTTCAAATATACGCATATTCAAAAAGTTTGTGTAAAGTTTATCTGCAATTTCTTTTTGTATCATCCTCTCCAATGCCGATTAACACAACAAAACCTTTTTCCTATTTCTCCACTTACTTTTCCGTCGATTGTGACAGAAGCACTGCTGACTCTTTGTATTACAAAACGCATGGTTTCCTCCTTTTTTATACCTTTCTATTTTTTCTGGCATGTGAAATAAATAACCTGATATTCTTTTCTCGACTTCCTTCAAAAAAGGTAAGCGCATGACGCATTTTTTCGTCGTCCAGATTCACAAAGGAATCGTCAAAAAAAGAAGAAATGGTTTGTCCTTTTCATACATGGCATCTACCATTGCCATACGCGCACAGATTCCGGCAAGGTCTTTGCGTCCCTCACTCAAAAAACGAATTTCCCGCGGCATGCCCATTTCCTCCACAGTCAAATTTACGCTGGCATCAAATCGGTAGTCTTTAGCATCGCCACCATCTACCATTTGGTAATATTTCGTGAATCCTTTCTGCACCGGTTCAATATAACGCGCGGTCAGCGTGTCTTTTTTTTGCCTGCTGTAACTTGTCCATTGTTTTTAGCAAAGTTCGTACTTCTTATTGCCGCTTAAAAGTGCTCTTTCCGCTCCTCTAACTCAAGACGGATTTCTGCAAGTTCATCAAGTTTTTCCTCCAGTTGCTCTAATTGTTTCTCGTATGCAGCCATATTTTTTGGTTGGTTTCCTGCTCGGTCATCCACCGTTTTTCACGCTCGTGACTTTCGCTCAGGCCGGCTATTCCTTTTCCTCCAGGCTTATCTGTCTGGCGGATGCGCTCCATATCGTGGTCATTTTTCAAACTGTAACAACTTTTTTCCTGCCGCCTGCCATGACTGCTCTGCCACCTGAACACGGTTGATGGCTCCGGCAATTTTTGCAGTTCCTCGTCAAATGGCTCTTCAAAAATCAAACCATACTCTTTTCCGCCAAGTACAAATTCTTCTTTTGCCTGCTCGTATTTCTTTTTTGCCCCCAGAAAACTTTCCAGTTTTTTCACAGAGACGACGGTACTGTTTCAGTTCGCTGCGAAGCTTTGACAAGCCAAATGCAAACCGCTCTTCTGAAATTCCCATTTCTACATAACCATCCATGAACTCACGAAGCGATTTTTGAAGAGCCTGATAACGAACCTCATCTTCTTCACTTACCGCTTCGCTCTTTGCCTGGTGCGTCTCATAGGCTATCGTATCCATCTGCATCTGCTGAATCACATCGCGGAAATCGCCGGAAATTCCTTCCGGGAAATAGGCAGAAAGCACGAAAGAAATCTTTTCATTTCCTGCTCTATCTCTTTTGCCCGTTCCATCTCCTGTTCAAGTTCCAAAAGCGGTTGCTCACTTAAATCTTCTTCCTGTTTTTTCCCTTTTTGCTGTACAAAAAGAACCACGGCGGCAAGTGCCAGAACAACAAAAGCTGCCACGCCGGCAAGCACCTGTACGAAGCTAAGCCCCACACCAAGAACCAACGCAAGACAGCCAAGAACAAGTGGTGAAGCGGTGACGCTTTCCGGCTTTTTTCTGTGCCGCCACCTGCTTTAATGCACGGGCTGTTGTCTGCGCATTTGCAAGTTGATCCTCCTTATGTCGAACATCTTCACCAGATTCGATTTAATTTCAGCAATTCATCCTTCGCCGGCATTCCATTCGGATAGCTTTTTTTTTCAGTGTTTCCCACTCATTTTGTTCCGCCGGTGTAAACTCTCCTTTGCGAATGGTCTGTTTCAGCAATTCATATTCGGTAAGAGCCTCCTCCATCGACTGCAGTGCTTCATCCTCCGGAATCTCCTGTCCAAACCGCTCTTTGACAGAAGACACAAGTGCATTTTCCTCGCCAGTCAATTGATTTCTCACCATCTGCTCACGGAACTGTTCGCACTCCCGTCTTTGCTTCTGCCATTTTTTTCCATCTGCTCCATCGAAGGAATTTTATCCTCGTAAGGAAATGCATTTTTACTGTCTTCCCCACTGTTTTTCCCGCCTGCTTTTTGGCAGACACAAGTGTCTCATACTCTTTTCTATTTTACCGCATAGTCCATCGCCTTACTAAGTTTTTCCCTGCTTCTTTTGCTCCGCAGCAATCACCTCGGAAAGTTCTTTTTTTCTTTTTCTTCACACTGCTTGTAATAAGTTTCCGCCTCTAAAATCCCCTGCCGGATGCTTTCTTCTTCTTCACGAAGTTTCTGCTCTCTTTCTTCGATTTCACGTTTTTTCTCTGTTCAGCGAACCGGTTTTTCTTTTGGCGTCATTTTATTCGTGGTATCTTTCAATTTGTCATACACACTTTGAAAATTGTGGATATCATCCGTCTGCTCAATCAAATTGCCAAGTTTCGCATGAATCCCGTCGGTCGGTGCAGACTCGCAGTCCTTCTGTGAAAAAAAAAAATACTGTGCGGTAAAGGATGCCGCATCAATACCAAATAATTCAACACCGATATTCTCGGAAAAAATCCTCGCACGGAAGGTTTGTCGAAAGGTCATAGAGTTCAAAAATATCATCTTTGTCTTTTTTTTTTCCCAAACACGCGGTTTAACTGATAACTTTTTCCCTCTGTTTCGAATTTAACACTTCCGCCATACACGCCTTTCGCACTCTGCCACGGGAAATAACGCTTTCTTTCATTCACCAGTTTGTCCTGTTTATTACCATTTAAAAAACAAAAACATAATTCGGATAAAATTCGCAAGCGTACTTTTTCCCCATCCGTTTTCCTCGCAGAATGTATTGACACCCTCTGAAAGTCAAAGGAGACATCGCTTAATTTACCGAAATTTTCTATTTTTTTACACTGTAATAATTTCACTCGATTTCCTCCCCTTCCAAAGCTCGTATGCCATACTGAATCATCTGCGCCTTTTCCTCGTCAGAAAGTTTCTCATCCGCCTGTACCAGACGAACAAACTCGCCGCGAAGTGACGCATCGTTTTTGATAATCTCCATAGTCAATTCGTTTTTGTTTTGTCCGTCACTTTCACGGTATAATAATCATCCTGAATCCATTGATTCAAATAATCCAAATCTTTTTCACTGGCAAGTGCCATCTCGCCAACTAATACAAATTTCACAAAATCCTCATGTGGCAGATGCTCTTTTTTTTGCCGTCTCGTTGATGGCATCCATAATCTCAGCTGTACTCATGCAGTCACTCACATCGACTTCTACATAATGACCGTTTCTAAGGGGCAAATGGGATAAATTCACTCGCCACGGTTTTCTCTTCCAAATCCACATCTAAAAGAACAAAGCCATGCTCCCCATATTCATCAAAAGCCGCGGCATTCTAAACACCCCGGATAGCAATACTCACCTCGGCTATCCAGTGTTTCCTTTTTATAACCATGCACATGCCCAAGTGCCAGATAATCAATGCCCTTGCCACGCAAATCACGCAGCGGCACGACTTCCGCCTTGTCCTGTACAGCGTATTCCGCTTCCTGTCCGTGAAGCATCACAATATTTACATCCTCACGGTTTAAAGTCAGCGAATTGGCTATCAGCGCATGATTTTTCCTCACACAACTCAACGCCGCTAATCACAAGACGGCATCCCTCATCTGCCTGCACATAAGCGGTCCACTCTTCACCAAACAATTTTAAATTTTTTCAGGACATTCTTTGCCATTTGGCAAAAAAGACGCACATCATGATTTCCTTTCAGATAATAAAATGTCATCTCAGGGCGTGTCGAAATCGCATGATAAACTGCATTGCGTGCCGTTGCCGAAATATTTTTTCCGGTCAAACAAATCACCCGCAATCAAAACCGCCGACACATTTTTCCCTGTCGGCATACTCCATCATCCGGTTAAAAGAAGCGAGTAATTCTGCTTTTCGCTCCTTTGCTTTTTCCTTTGTCAAATGCGTCGTCATGCTTGAATCAAATGCAAATCCGCACAATGAATCAGTTTCATCGCTTCACCCCTTCCTCTTACTCTCTCTCTTTACGGCTCCATCTTCCGCTTGCGCCACACGGCAAAACAAGTCCCTGCTTACCGCGCACCGGCAATCCGATTTCATCTGCTTCAACCGTTCCGCCAAAACGGCTTTTTAATTCAAATTTAACATATAAGAAAGCACTGCCGGCTGTAATCCTGTTGTATAAGAATTAATCACGAAAAATAATGGCCTGTCTGCAAGTACCTTCGTGCAAAGCTGTACCAGTGGGAAAATTTTTTCTTCTATTTTTCCAGATCTCACCCTTGGGTCCTCTTCCGTAGGAAGGCGGGTCCATAATGATCGCATCATAATGATTGCCCCGGCGAATTTCACGCTCCACAAATTTTACGCAGTCATCCACCAGATAGCGAATCGGCGCATTGGCAAGCCCGGACGCTGCCGCATTTTCTTTCGCCCATGTAACCATCCCTTTGATGCGTCCACATGTGTCACAGCTGCCCTGCATCGGCGCATGCCACTGTCGCGCCACCCGTGTATGCAAATAAATTCAGCACCTTAATTTCTTTTCCCGGATTTTTTTCTTCTTTGCCTCGCGAATCAAATTTCCGCTCCACTCCCAGTTTACCGCCTGCTCAGGGAAAAGTCCGGTATGTTTAAAATGAAATGGTTTCAAATGAAATTTGAGATTTCCATAGGAAATCTCCCCACTGCTCCGGCAAATCAAAAAATTCCCACTGTCCGCCGCCTTTATTGTTCTGTGGTAATGTCCGTTTTTCTGTTTCCACTCTCTTACTTTATGCGGTGTGTCCCAAATCACCTGCGGGTCCGGGCGTACAAGAATATAATCAGCCCACCGTTCTAATTTTTCTCCGGATGAAGTATCTAACACCTCATAATCCTTCCATCCATCTGCAATCCACATAATTTACAATCCTCTTCTTCTATTTTTTCTCGCTTGAAAATACACTCTTGATTTCTTTACCAACTTTTTTGCCTCTTTGGTGACAACCTCTGCGGCATGGTCAATTTTTCTTGTCCAGTTCTTTTTCTTTGGCGTACTTGCCGGCTTTGTCTGCCGCATTGTTCACGGCGTCAACTGCCTTGCCAAAACCATCCATCATTTTTTCTTTTATTTAATAATGGCATAACGCCACCTCCTTGTCATTTGGTATGATTATATCATAAGATGGGGAAGAAACTAGTGGGTGTTTGTGTCAGTTTGTGTCAAGTGTTCGGTGGGACTTTTTTTTTTTCTACGGAATTACTGGAATCCAAAGGAATTGACAGCGAACATTTAGCGCAAACTTATTCCTTTAATCTGAGTTTTGTTAAAATTCCAATCGAATTTTCCCAGACAAAACAACTCTTTTCCCAGATTTTCTACTTTATGGTTGCTTTGCTTGCAAGTGGTTTTCTATTTTGTACAACGCTTTTTTTTAGAAATTTAGCAAATAGAGTTGCTTTTTTGACGGAAAAATTGAGATAAATTGGCGAAAATGGAGTTTAAATTGCAACTCGTTTTTAATTTTGAACGGATTAGCGTTGCCTAAGACTTTTTGATGCTTATATATAACGGATTTCTCCATTGCTCCACAACTGCTGCAAACCCACAAACAAAGAAAAATGGTGCTGGGACAACAGAACAGTCCTAGCACCAACTTTTGTCTACATAATATTTACTTTCCTTAATTAGCAGTTAATCTCTGCTTTAATTCCAAGCAAGTCTTTGTTTTCGTCGAGAATTGGGTGTGACCACGTCTTCAACAAACTCTTTTACCTGACTTGGTGCACGACCAACGTATTTTGCTTGGGGTCCATGGTCTTCTGCAATTCTTCCAAAGTCATCGGGAATGCATCGTCTGCGGCAATCAACTCTAAGAGGTTATTGTCTAAGCCGCGCTCTTTTACATTTCTGCCTGCTTCCATGGAAAGCTCACGAATCCTCTCATGCAGTTCCTGACGGTCAGCCGCCTGCTTTTACTGCGTCCATCATGATGTTTTCAGTCGCCATGAACGGAAGTTCTGACATCAACGTTTTCTCGTAACCTTTCGTAAACAACAAGTCCATCGGCAACATTTAAGAACAAATCAAAAATACCGTCGATTGTGAAGGAAGCCTTCTGCTACGCTCAGACGCTTGTTCGCAGAATCATCGAGCGTTCTCTCAAACCACTGAGTTGCCGATGTAATCGCCGGGTTCAAGGCATCAATCATCACATAGCGGGACAGGGATGCAATTCTTTCGCTTCGCATTGGGTTTCTCTTGTATGCCATTGCAGAGGAACCGATCTGGCTCTTTTCAAATGGCTCCTCTACTTCTTTTAGATGCTGAAGCAGACGGATATCATTGGAGAATTTATGGGCACTCTGTGCAATACCGGCAAGAACATTTAATACACGTGTATCCTGCTTACGGGAATAGGTCTGTCCGGAAACAGGAAGCATGCGTCAAATCCATTTTCTTTTGCAATCAGTTTGTCCGCTTCTTTACATTTGCTCTCATCACCGTCAAACAGCTCAAGGGAAACTTTGCCTGTGTACCGGTAGTTCCTTTCGAACCAAGAAGTTTCATATGAGACAGCACGTGATTCAAATCTTCCAAATCCATCACAAGTTCCTGAATCCAAAGCGTTGCACGCTTACCAACTGTTGTCGGCTGTGCCGGCTGGAAATGAAATGCAAGCTGCCGAGTTAAGTCTTGT
>VOFK01002928.1_pt1 | contig 22858 bp, 47 predicted proteins | sample 5384121 | NCBI WGS metagenome assembly VOFK01 (sample SAMN12384730, study PRJNA508395) | human gut metagenome | isolation source: healthy gut J | host: Homo sapiens | reverse complement strand
GTGTAAGCGGCAGCCGACATACAGCCAAAGAGAAGATATCCCCACCGTGGAAACCTGTGGGATGTCATTTTCAGTGGTGTTTAAGCGCATTTGGAAGCGACATCCCACCGTGGTTTCCACGGTGGGATGTCATTTTCCAAATAAAAAGCGGCAGCCTATGTCGGCTGCCGCTTTCCTCACGTCGCCCTGGTCAGAAGCCCCCTGGGCACAGTCCAGCAGAAAGGTCCCCTGGTCGGTCTCAATCTCCCACATGGGGGTGAGAACCGCCCGGTCCTCCTCGCCGCTGTACCAATAGCCCTCCTGAATCCCGTGGATCGTCTCACAGGTCTGCCCCAGCTCGGACAGGGCACGGACAAAGTCCATGAGCAGCGTGGCGGGCTCCCCGCGTGGGCGGGCTGTACCTCCAGTTGTCCGGCAGGCCCTGGGCCGGCCATTCACTGTCCGGAAGAATCTGGTCTGCCAGGTCCTCCCGCCGGGCTGAGAGGCCGCTCTCCCACGGGATGGTCTCCTCCGCTGGACCTCAATCCCATTGCGCCCAGGTACACCAAAATCTGCGTCTGGGTGGTGCGGGCGTAGTCTCGGGACTGGTGGCACTGCATGAGCACACTTCCCAGCAGAAAAAGATCCAGCACCGTCAGGAGAAAAAATCACCGTCAGCTTCAGTTTGGACCGTTCCATACACCGCCCCCTCCTTATGTCCGCTCCTGACCGTCCAATCGGCTGCAATTCCCGGTGGTGCCATTGTCCAGATAGCACAGCACAAGCTCTTTTCCCCGTCGCCCCATGGCCACGGCGGCGGCGGCCTGCCGCTCGGGAAGAGCCTGCTGGGACCGCCCGTGAGCGTATACTCCCGCAGGCAGACGGAGAAGGCGGTGCAGTCACTGCCCTCGAAGAGGAAACCGGCGCTCCACCCCCTCCTCCCACAGCTGTACCTGGGTGCCGTTGAGCAGATAGCAGAACACCAGCGCCACACTGCCATCCTCCTGGGTTTCAATGGATTGGCAGAACATCGTGCCTTCCCCCAGGTGTCCCCCGCTGTGACCCCGTCCAAAATCTCCTCCGCCTTGATCTGCAGGTCCTTTTCCCGGGCGGGAGGGGCCTGAAACCGAGCCTGCCCACTCTCCGCGGCGTGGAAGGTGATTTTCCCGTTCTTCTGAATCCGCAGGGTGTCCGATCCTCCTGGATCACCGTGCCGTCCACTGCCTCATAGACCGCGGAGGCCCGGGGATTGAAATCCAGCGCCTCCAGCAGGGGCCTCCTGGTCCGCCGTGTCCCAGTCGTCCAGGGGATTGGCCCCTGTGTAGACAGGGCAGAGGGGGCGGCTGGGGAAGCAGCATCATATAGGGGGCCAGGGTATCCGCCAACGAGGAATTCTCAAAGGCAAACTGGCCTCCGTTGGGGACCAGGTCCTCCAGCAAAGCCGGCAAAACCAGACTGGCCTCTCGCAGCTGGGCCATATAGTAATCCCCTGTCTCCTCGTTGTAGTAGTACAGGGCATCCGCCCGCCCATTGCGGGCGGTGATCAGAAACGACCGGGCCTCCCCCTCCCCCCCGGCTGCTCTGGCTGGTAAAGGAGACATTATAGAGAAAGTCATAGTACACCCAGCTGCTCCCCTGGCTCACCGCGCGCTCCCATGCCTCCCGGGAGCTGGCCTGGGGGAAGCCATGGTGTCCAGAGACTGGGTCAGCAGGTCGTTCAGCCCATCGTGGTACAGCCGGTTCACCGTTGTCTGATCGTACTGCACCCCATAGCGTCCTGTTCCGTTCTGCACCATCAAGCGCACCGTTCCCCGGGACAGGGCGGTATCCTGAACCCCCGCAAAGAGACTCTCGTCCCCTGTTCCGCTCCCTGCTCGGTGACGCTCTGAAACATCCCGGTCCTGTGGATGAGAAAGAGCGCCAGACAGACCAGCAGGAGGATGAGGAGGTTTTCCAGCCGGTCAATCTCCCGGCGGCTCAGCTTCCGTCTCATCCCTTGGGCCCCCTCCCTCTTCAGCTCCATCCGCAGGGTGGTGCCGGGGGACCGCCCACCAGGCTGAGGCTGCCCTCATGCTGCCGGATGATCTCCTGGGCAATGGAGAGTCCCAGGCCCGTACCGCCGGACTCCCGGGAGCGCGCCTTATCCACCCGGTAAAACCGCTCGAAAATTCGCTCTCGATCCCCGTCGGGGGATGCCGATGCCGTTGTCGGCCACCTCCAGCCAGACCCGCTCCCGGTCGGCGCCGGCGGACATGACAATCCGCCCACCGTCTGGGGTATACTTGATGGCGTTGGAGAGGATATTCATAATCACCTGCAAAATCCGCTCCCGGTCCCCCCGAACATTGGGCAGTCCTTCCGTTCCTCTCCAGTAGGAGCTGGTGGCCATGGCGTTGGGCCCTCGATCCGCACCGCCTGATAGCTGTCTTCCAATACCGCCGCAAAGGGGAACCTGGTCAGGTTGAGCTGGCTGTACCCCCGAGTCGAACCGAGACAGGGTGAGCAGGTCCTGGACGATGTGGGTCATCCGGTCGCTCTCGTTGAGGATCACCTTCAAAAGTCACCGGTCATCTCCGGGGGCAGGTCGGGGTTCTCCTCCAGGGTTTCGGCATAGCTCCGGATGTTGGTCAGGGGAGTGCGCAGCTCATGGGAGACGTTGGCCACAAAGTCCTTGCGCATGGTCTCGTTCTTCACCTGCTGGGTGACATCGTGGACCACCACCAGCACCCCCCACCTGCTTCTCCCGGTCAAAGGGCGCCAGGAGGAACAGCAGCGTGCGCTCTCCCCGGACGGTCTCGCTCTCCAGGCAGTCCTGCCCAGGGTGAGGATGGTCTCCAGCGGGGCGATCTCCCCAAAAAGATCCTGGTAGGTAACCGTTCCCCCCAGGGGAATCTCCATGTCCAGCATCTCCTCGGCAGCGGGGTTGGCGTGGATGACCTCTCCGCTCTGGTTGAAGGCCACCACCCCGTCGGTCATGTGAAGGAACAGGGTGCTGAGCTTGGTCTGCTCGCTGTCCACCGCCTGGAGGGTGGACTGAAGCTGGCCGGCCATGGCGTTGAAGGCGTTGGTGAGCACCCCGATCTCGTCGTGGGACTCCACCTGGATCTTGTGGTCAAAATCCCCCTCCGCCACCCGTTGGGCCCCCTGGGTCAGCGCCCGGATGGGCGTGACCATGGCCCGGGAGAGGAGGAAAGAGAGGAGCACTGAGATAATGAGGCCAAAGGCCAGGGCCTCAATGATCAGCTGGAACAGCTGACTGTTGAGCTCCCGCACCGTGGCCCGCTGATCCAGAATATAGATGATATAGTCCTGCCCGCCCCGTTGGATGGGCAGAGCCAGGTCCATATAATTGGCGGTGAGATCGCTCTCATTTCCTCCCGCTTCTCATTGAGGGCAATCAGGAGGTTGGGGTGAGCTTTTCCAGGGTCTGGGCACCGTCGCCATCGGAGCTGGCCAGGATCTCCGCTGTCTCCCCCTGTCCAGGATATAGTAATTCCGGTTTTTCCCGTCCACCCCAGCGGACCCATTTTGGCCAGCAGGATCTGGTCGATGGCTTCTCCCCATCCTGCCCTCCCCTGGCGGTGACCAGGTCTCGGACAAACTCCGTGTCCTCGCTGAACACCTCCACCATCTGGGTGTAAAACTCATTGAGATAAAACCGGTTGACGGAGTTGATCAGAAAGGCTCCCGCAATGGCCATCAGGCAGACCACCAGCAGGATCATAATCAGCACCAGCTTGATGCAGGCTTCTGCAGCACGGTCCTCCCCTCTGTCTTCCCCGGTCACAGGTCTTTTTTGGAAATAGTAGCCCGCCCCCGGCGGGTGATGATGTACTTGGGCTGGGCCGGGTCGTCCTCCAGTTTTTCCCGGAGCCGCCGAACGGCCATCCACGCCCCGGACTCATCCCCCACATAGCCCCCCTCATAGTTCCACACCCGCTCCATCAGCTCCTGCCGGGAGAATACCCGGCCGGCGTGGAGGCCAGATAGGTGAGCAGCTCGAACTCCCGCTGGGTGAGCTCCAGTCTCCCCGTCCTTGGTGGCCTGGGCACTCTCCTTGTGGATCACCAGACGGCCAAAAATCCAGGCGGTCCTCCTGGTTTCCCGCGGACTGCCGGATCAGCGCCACCCGGCGGATGTTGGCCTTCACCCGGGCCAGCAGCTCCCGCACGGAGAAGGGCTTGGTGATGTAGTCGTCCGCCCCCAGGTCCAGGCCCAGAATTTTGTCCTTCTCCTCCTCCCGGGCGGTGATAATCAGCACCGGGGTGTTTTTCCCCCTTGTCCCGGAGGAGCTTGCACACCTCAAAGCCGTTCATCTCCGGCAGCATGAGGTCCAGCAGGATCAGGTCGGGACTCTCCTCCAGGGCCAGGCGGAGGCCGGTGACGCCGTCAAAGGCCTCCAGGGTATCATAGCCTTCTTTGCGCAGGTTAAAGCGGAGGATGTCCACAATATTTTTTCTCGTCCTCGACGATGAGGACCTTTTGCTTTTTCTCCATAACGCCACTGTCCCCTTTGTCTCAGGTTTGGGGCGCCTCCAGCAGGAAGGACGCCTTGAGAATCCCCCGCCAAGGTCTTTCCATCCTGAATCTCTCCCCGGCGGGCCATGTCCAGCAGATCCTGGTAGGGAACCCAGAGGGTCTCCACAAACTCCCCGTCATCGGGGCGGGCCTCCCCTGGACCAAATCCCGGGCCAAAAAAAAGAGGTGAATCCGCTCGGCCAGAATGCCCGGGGGGAGGCGATGCTGCCCAGAGGCAGGAAGGTCCCCGGGGTCAGTCCCTGTCTCCGCCAGCTCCCGCAGGCCGCTGGCCCGGGGGTCCTCTCCGGGCTCCAGCTTCCCGGCGGGCAGCCCAGGGTCACCTCGCCCAGGGGTAACGGAACTGGCGGACCAGCGCCACCCGGCCCCCCTGCCCGTCCATGGCAACACCGCCACGCCGCCGGGGTGCTCCACCACCTCCCGGTTGGCGATCCGGCCATCCAACAGCCGGGCCTTGTCCCGGCGGACATTGACGATGATCCCCTCGTACACGGTCTGCTGGGAGACCATTTCTTCCTTCAATTCCATTGGCTGGTACCTCGATTTCTCTGGAATGTGCGGCGGCCTGTTCCCCCGGGGGCGGCGCCCCCGCCGGGGAGAGCAAGTCCCATGATGCTAAGAATTATAGCATATTTCCGTCCCGCTGCCAACTTCTTTTCCCACTGGCAACCTTTACATTTGCCCCAGGCCCCAGGGTGCTTTTATAATGGGAGCATCCATTCCACCCTCAGGAGGTACCCATGACCATTTCCGCCATTGACACCGGTTCGGTGCTCTATTTCTCCCACGACGAGCTTCCCACGGTCCGTCCGCTGACCCAGGAAGCGGTCCTTCCCTCATCCGCCGGGCCCTGGCCAAGGCCCGCCACCCCCATCCCGCCGGCCATGGAGGTGAAGTCCTTTCCTCCCGCCAAGGGGTGCTGTTTTTGTCCTGCCCCGGCTGCCGGAGGAGACCGCCGCCGCCCCCGCTCTGCTGAGGGATTTTCGCCGGAATCCCTCCTTTTTCCCCTTTTCCAGGCTGTCATTTTTGGAGTTTCCCCAAATTTTCAAAAAGAATCGGAAATTTTTCCCTTCTTTTTGTTTCCCTTGGCCGCATGCCCGGAGAGAAAAACGTAGATATGCCAAGGCTTTCCACCGTTTTCCTGGGACGATGGCGCCGCGCGGCCCATCTTCTTTCAAAATAAACTGAGAAATTGTTAAAATTTATCTTTTTTTTTTCAGCCCCTTGATGCTATAATGAGGTCAAATTATAGGCGGTGGTATGTCCACCGTTAAGCGAGTGCGCCAAAATTTCCTTTTTTTGGCCCCGGGTTTCGAACAAAGTGTAAACAGTTTGTTTCCTTCCGTCCCTGTTTCGGGACAGAAGGTGACATGAATGCAGCTTTCAGGACCAGCCGCTCCCCGCGCCGAATCTGGCACATTTTTGTCCGAAAAATTCGGATATGATAGAGAGAGAAATTCGGAGACGGTCCCGGCTTCGCGTTTCTGATTGCTTTGCTACCTATCTCATTTCTCAGAACCATATAAAAGAAGGTGCCGTTTTGACAAAAATACGTGATCAGCGGTGGAAAACCCCTCCACGGCGAGGTTGAGATCAGCGGAGCGAAAAACGCCGCGGTGGCCATTCTTCCCCGCAGCCCTTCTGGTGGACGGAGTCTGCCGGATCGAAAATGTTCCCAACATCAGCGACGTGACCATGATCCTGGGGATTATGCGGGATCTGGGCGCCAACGTACGCATGATCAACCAGACCACAGTGGAGCTGGACTGCTCCCATGTCTATAAACAGAATGTCCCCTATGAGCTGGCCCGCCAGATCCGCGCCACCTATTACCTCATCGGCGCCCTGCTGGGCCGCTTCGGCCGGGCCGCAGGTGCCCCCTCCCGGCGGCGGCTGTGACCTGGGGGTGCGGCCCATTGACCAGCACCTGAAGGGTTTTTTCCGCCATGGGGGCGGAGATTCAGGTGGAAAACGGCTTTATTTACGCCGCCTCCTCCCCCCACAGGCCGCCCCACGGCGCCCAGGTCTACCTGGACATGGTGTCCGTGGGGGCCACCATGAATATTATTGCTGGCCGCCGTGCTGGCCAACGGCATGACCGTCATCGAGAACGCCGCCAAGGAGCCCCACATCGTGGACCTGGCCAACTTCCTGAACTCTATGGGCGCCGACATCATGGGCGCGGGCACCGACGTCATCAAGGTCCGAGGGGGTGGAAAAAGCCCGGGGCGGCTTCTACTCCATCATCCCCGACCAGATCGAGGCGGGCACCTATATGGCCGCGGTCGCTGCCGCCGGGGGCAGGCTGCTGGTCAAAAACATCATCCCCAAGCACCTGGACTGCATCAGCGCCAAGCTGGTGGAGATGGGGGGTGGAGATTCAGGAGGATGGGGACGCCCTCATCGTCCGCCGGTCGGGCAAGCTCACCAGCACCAATGTAAAGACCATGCCCTACCCCGGCTTCCCCACCGATATGCAGCCCCAGATGGCCGCGGTGCTGTGCCTGGCCGAGGGACCAGCATCCTCAACGAGGGTGTCTGGGACAACCGGTACCGCTACGCCGATGAATTCCGCCGCATGGGCGCCAACATCCAGGTCAACGGCAAGGTGGCGGTGATCGAAGGGTTCACGCCCTCACCGGCGCCCCGGTCTGAGCCTGTGACCTTCGGGCGGGCGCGGCCATGATCGTGGCCGGCTTGGCCGCCAACGGCATCACGGAGATCGACCAGGTCTATCACATTGAGCGCGGCTATGAAGGCATTGTGGAAACAGCTGGCCAAACTGGGCGCCGACATCCACGAGGAAGCCATTCCCGAGGAGGACTGGCGCAGCGGAAACAGTGTGGGCTGACTTCCCGCCCCCTATGCCCCGTCCCCTCCGTCCGGGAGACGGAATGTCACTTCGTCTGTGGACGGCGGGCAGGCCTGCCGTCCACTTTTCTTTCGTACCATCTTGTAAGGAGTCCTTCCATGGTCAACATCCAACTGCTCTGCGTGGGCAAGCTGAAAGAGAGAAGCATTTTTCCGCCGCCTGCGCGGAATATCAAAAGCGTCTGGGGGCCTTCTGCAAGCTCACTGTCACAGAGCTGCCGGAGGTCCGGCTGCCGGAGCACCCCACCCCCACCCAGGTGGAGGGGCGCTGGCCAGGGGGGAGGCCCTTCTGGCCAAGCTCCCCAAAAAGCGCCAAGGTCATCGCCCTGTGCGTGGAGGGAGTTCAGCTGTCCAGCCCCGCCCTGGCCGCCCAGATGGAGCAGTGGATGGTGGAAGGGGCCTCCCATCTCACCCTCATCATTGGCGGGTCCTTCGGCCTGCACCCCTCAGTGAAGGAGGCGGCCCACCTGCGTCTGTCCATGTCCCCCCATGACCTTTCCCCATCATCTGGCCCGGGTCATGGTGCTGGAGCAGGTTTACCGGGCCTTCAAATTGCCGCAGGCACCCGCTACCACAAATAGTCCGGAGGGAGGGCTCCGGGTTCCATCCTGCCGGCCCCTCTGAAGAGAAGGAGCCTTTCTATGTCCTATCAGCAGCAATTCCATCGCTGGCTGCACAGCGACGCCCTGTCCCCGGAGGGAGAAAGCCCAGCTGCAGGCCATTGCCGACGACCCCAAAAGAGGTGGAAGACCGGTTCTTCGGCCTGCTGGAGTTCGGCACCGCCGGACTGCGGGGGGTGATGGCCTGGGGTTGCGGCGGATGAATGTCCATGTCATCCGCCACGCCACCCAGGCCTTTGCCCAGGTGATCCTGGAGGAGGACCGGCCGCCGCCGCCCAGGGGGTGGCCATCTGCTATGACTGCCGGGTTCACTCCCCAGGAATTTGCCCGGGCCGCCGCCGGGTGATGGCCGCCAACGGCATCCCCGTGCGCCTTTTTGAGGCCATGCGCCCCACGCCGGAGCTCTCCTTCGCCGTGCGGGAGTACGGCTGTCGCCGGTATCAACGTCACCGCCAGCCAATCCCCGGAGTACAATGGCTACAAGGTCTATTGGTCCGACGGCGCCCAGCTGCCCCCCAGCACGCGGCGGCATCGCCGCAGATGGAGGCCCTGGATGTCTTTGACGATGTCAGGACCATGGACTACGAACAGGCCCGGGCCCAGGGGGGCTCATCACCCTGCTGGGCCGGGAGACCGATGACAAATTCCTCTCCCACGTGCTGGATCAGATTAACGACAGGCAGGCCGTGGCCCAGGTGACCGACGCCTTCCACATGGTCTACACCCCCTTCCACGGCACGGGATACCAGCAGATTCCCTATGTGCTGGAGCAGCTGGCATCCGGTACCTGCACTGTGCCGGAACAGATGGTCATTGACGGCAATCCCCACCGTGAAAATCCCCCAACCCGAGACCCCGAGCTTTGCCCTGGCCCAGAAGCTGGCCAGGAGGTGGACGCCCAGCTGATCCTGGGCCGACCCCGACGCGACCGAGTGGCCATTCAGGTAAAGGACCGGAAGGGAGACTATGTCCAGATCTCCGGCAATCAGACCGGGGTGCTCCCTGCTGGAACTACCTCATCGGCGCCAAGCGCCGGGCGGGGACCCTGCCGGAGAACCCGGTGGCCCTCAAGTCTCTGGTGACCACCCAGCTGGCCCAGGTGGTGGCCGAGGCCAATGGGGTGGGTGCTACAACACCTTCACCGGCTTTAAGTTCATGGCGGAAAAGAAAAAACCAGCTGGAGGCCGCCGGCCAGCCACGTGATCTTCTCCTATGAGGAGTCCATCGGCTTACATGATCGGCGACTACGTCCGGGACAAGGACGCGGTTACCGCCGCCCTTCTGCTCACGGAGGATGACCGCCTGGTACGCCGCCGGGGCATGACCCTGCTGGACGCTCTCCAGGCCATTTATGAGACATACGGCTATTATGGCGAAAACACCCTGAACCTGGTGATGCCCGGCCTGGAGGGCATGGGCAAAAAATGTAGCCATCATGGCTGCTCTCCGGCAGACACCCCCGACCAGAATCGCGGGCACCACGGTCTGCCTCCAGCGGGACTACCAGACCGGCACCGAACGGGACACTGCCACAGGAGACTACCGCCATGGAGTTGGCAGGGTCCAACGTGCTGGGATACCAGCTGGCCGACGGCACCACCCTGGTGGTCCGTCCCGGGCACCGAACCCAAGATCAAAGTCATGTTTTTGGCCTCCGGCACCGACAGCGCTGACTGCCAAAGAAGTCGAGCAATACACCGCCTGGGCCGAGACCCCTGCGGCATTGGGCCGATTGACCTCCCTTTTCCCTCCCCCGCCGGGCAAACCGGCGGGGGTTTCTCTTTTTCAATGACAGGGGGCTTTCCTGCATACTTCTCCCTGTCCAGACATAGAGTGGAGACAACCGAGATCACCAGGAGGTCCTTCTATGAAGAAATTCTTCGCCACCTTTCTCTGTCTGGTCTGTGCCGGGGCCTCCTCCCCGCCCAGGCGGGGCCGGAGGAGGTCAACGCCAAGGCCGTTCTTGCTCATGGAGAAGACCACAGGCCAGGTCCTGTATGAGGAGACGCCCACGATCCCCTGGAGCTGGCCAGCGTCACCAAGGTAATGACCATGCTCCTCATCATGGAGGCCCTGGAAGAGGGCACCATCACCAAGGAAACCATGGTCCCCCGGGCCACCGCGGTCGGGTATGGGAGGCTCGCAGGTCTACATGAAGGAGGGGGGGAATCGTTCTCCGTCCATGACATGCTCAAGGCCATCGCCGTGGCACTCCGGCAACGACGCCTGTGTGGCCATGGCGGAATACCTGGCCGGCAGCGAGAGCACCTTTGTGGAAAAGATGAACGCCAGAGCGGTGAGCTGGGCATTGAAAACACCGTCTTTGTCAACTGCACCGGTCTGCCTGCCGAGGACATCACTCCCCTGCCTATGACATCGCCCCCTCATGTCCCGGGCGCTGATCCAAAACCACCCCGGATATCCGCACCTACCACCATCTGGATGGACACCCTTCGGGACGGACAGTTCCAGCTGTCCAACACCAACAAGCTCATCCGCTTTTATGAGGGGGCCACGGGGCTGAAAAACCGGCTCCACCGACGCCGCCCCCTCTACTGTGTCTCCCGCCACCGCGGACGGGATGGAGCTCATCGCCGTGGTGCTGGGCTCCCCCCCTCTGCGGACCGATTTGAAACCGCCAAGGCGCTGCTCAACTACGGCTTTCGCGGGATATTCCCCTGGTCACAGTAGCCCCTCCGAGCCCATCTCCCCATTCCCGTCACCCTGGGCACCGCCGACAGCGTGCAGCCGGTGCTCACCCAGGAGAGCCAAATTCTCCTTCCCAAGGCCGAGGCAGGCAAGGTCTCCACCACCCTTTCCCTCCCGGACACCCTCCAGGCCCCGGTGGAGAAGGGGCAGGAGCTGGGAAGCCTCACCGTCCTGGTGGATGGGAAAAGAGAGAATCAAAAAGCCCCTGGTGGCCCAAGAGGAGGTCCCCAGGCTGACCCTTTGGGCTGTCTATCAATCCCTGCTGGGCACCCCTCTTCTGCGGAACCTGAAAAAACACACCCTGTACTGGGTGCCCCGGTTTCTTTTGCTTCCCTCCCCGCCCTTCTCACCCCTGGGCGTGGAGCATCTGCTTAATTTGCTGGATGGATTTTTCCCTCCTGCCGCAGCGCCTGATCCACTGAATCCGGCGGATGCTCTCCTCCCGTTTATAGCGACGGGTCAGGTTTTCCTCCGCCTGCTGAAAGGGCAGCATCCCTTGCTCGGTGTAAAATTTCAAGGTGCTGTACCGCACGGCTGGCAGACGGACCAACTCCCCGATGGTCACGTCCTCCGCCTGCTGGATGACCTCTAATTTTCGCTGCCTGGACATGGCGCCCCCCGTTCTCCCGTCAAGAATACACTGCAATAAGACCAACCGCTATGGCCATCATGTTCTCCACGTATTCTACCATCTCTTGGACCATTTTTCCAGTGGGGATTCGCCAAGGGCCCGAAGCCTCTGCTTCATCTGTTTCTGCTCAAAGGCGGGAGAAGTAGGGCTTTGAGGCAGTTGCCCTTCTCCATCAGAACAACCAGAGACACCACGTCCTCGGTGATCTCCCCCTCCTCCAGCAGCTCCGCGCGGATCATATCCACCACACCGCTGATAGCCTCCGGGGTGGGGGGCATATCCTTTCCCCAGCAGTCCCACCTTTACCGGCTGGACCAGTCCCAGGTCCGCCAGGGGCGCCCCGGCTTCTCCAGCAGCTCATCGCGCTGAGCATCGGTGACAGTATAGGTGTACTCCAGCAGCTTCTCCTTTCGGATCGGCTTTTGGACGGTTGACAAACGCATGGAGAGGGGCCGTAAATGCGCCTGCCCTCCGGCAGGGGTCCTGTCACAGTCACATACTTTTTTGTCCACAGCCACAGCCCCAGCTGGGCTCCAGCAGCGCCGCCGCCACCAGGCAGACCGTTCTCTCCACCCCCAGATGGGGCAGTCTTCCCTTCTCTGTTCACTGCACAGAGCAAATATTCCTGGCTCAGAGTTAAATCTCGCATACGTCCTCCTTCATACAGCAGACAGGTTTCCGTTTACTATCTACTTACTACTTATCACTTACGATTTACAGTATACCACAGTTTTCCCTCCTGTCAATCCCCTCTTGCGCCGCCATGCAAAACCCGGAGCCCCTCACAGGGGGGTTTTTATGGGTCTTCACTCAGGGCGCTATGTCGATATCCACCAAAATGTTGTCCGTCCCATTCTCCTCAAACTCGTTGATATACGCCTCAATCCGGTGGGTGAGCTCGTCGTAGTTGCTTTCGTCGATGGGGGCGTCGTCCATCCCGGCGGGCCAGGTCCTCGGCCAGGATGTCGAAGAAACGTTGTTCTCATATTCCATAATGGCTCATGGATGCCCCCCCCTCCACGAAGGGGGCGGGAGGATGGTCTCACCTTGGTAGGTCTCCGCCAAGATCCCCATGCCTTCCTGCCGGGCGCTTTTCAAACAGCAGGCTTTCCACTTTGTCGTAGTCCTGAAAACGATCCTCTCCCCGGGTGGAGTTGAGAATCAGTTGCCGATATAGACCATATCCAGCAGACGTCGGAATTCCTTTTTGCTCAATTCCAGCTGCATACCATGACCTCCTCGCTGTGAAATGAAACAATGGGTCCTTACTATTATAAAGCGATGACAGGGGAAAAGTTGCCCTGCCTGGTCGTCCATCTATTATAGTGTTCCCAAGGCCGATTGTCAAAGGTGGAAAGCGGGAAAACTCCACGAATTCTCCCCGAAAGGCCTCAGTTTTCTCTCCCTGAATCTGCCAAAGCGCGTCCTGGGACTACTTTTACATTTGTTGTATGATCATGTATAATAGTTTACATTTCAGTGAACACCAACAAAAAAAGAAATGGGTGTATTGTATTCATGGAAAACCAGTGATTATCTCAATCCGAGGGTACAGAGCCTGGAGCCCGGGGAGGAAGACGATGGAGCTGGTCACCCAGGGCGTCCTCCGGCAGGAGGAGGGAGAGGGTTTCTCCCTGAGCCATCTGGAAAGTGAGCTCACCGGCCTGAGGGGCACCACCACCACCTTCCGCATCGCGCGACCGGATCACCCCGGCGGGAGGGCACACTCAACTCCCGGAGATGATCTTTCAGGAGGGGCAGAAGCACGTCTCCCTGTATGAGACCCCCTATGGGGCCTGATGCTGGGGGTGAACACCCACCGGGGCCAAGGCGACCTGGGAACGGCGGGGGGGTCTCCATTCGCTATGCCCTGAAGTGGACAGCCAGCCCATTGGGGAGAACTCCTTTGAAATTCAGGTGACCGAGCCTCATTTGACCGCCCCCGCACCGGGTCAGTGACCCCATTAAACAGAGAAAAAGGTGAGAGAACGATTATGGCGAATTTAATTCAGCACGCAAAGGACCAGGTCAGCCAGCTGACCGCCCAGGCCTACGCCGCCGCCGCCGCCGCGGGGTCCTCCCCCCCGGGAAGGTAAAGGGGTCTGTGGAAATTCCCAAAGACCCCAGAACGGGACTATGCCTCCTCCTTCGCCATGGCGGGGGCCAAGGCCATGCACAATGGCCCCCGCCATCGCCCAGGCGATCGTGGACCACATGGACCTTGACAGACAGCCTCTTCGCCTCGGTGGAGATCGCCGGCCCGGGCTTTCTGAATTTCCGGCTGGGCGCCAAATGGTATGGGGATGTGCTGGCGGAGATTGAGGCCGAAGGTCCCCTACGGACAGAGTGACGAGGGCCGGGGCCAGAAGGTCATGGTGGAGTTCGTATCCGCCAACCCCACCGGTCCCATGCACATGGGCAACGCCCGGGGCGGCGGTGCTGGGAGACACCCTGGCCAACATTCTCCGCCGGGACGGCTGCGACACCTGGAAAGAAGTTCTATGTCAACGACGCCGGCAATCAGATTCACAAATTCGCCGTGTCCATTCAGGCCCGCTACCTCCAGCTCCTGCTGGGGGAGGAGAAGGTGCCCTTTTCCCGAGGACGGCTATCACGGCGATGATATCCGGGAACTGGCCCAGGCCATCTACGACCACCACGGAGACCAGTACCGGGACGTAGAAGAGGCACAGCGCCTGGAGGCCCTGGCGGCCTTCGGCCTGGAGCGGAACATCCCCAAGATGCAGGCCGATTTGCGCCGGTACGGCATCGTGTACGATGAGTGGTTCTTCGAGTCCTCCCTCCACGAGAGCGGCTATGTGGCCGAGACGGTAGAGCTGCTGGGGCAGAAGGGCTGGACTTATGAGAAGGACGGGGCCTTATGGCTGAACACCACCGAACTGCTCAAAAACAAGTACTTGGCCGAGGGTAAGACCCAGGAGCAGGTAGACAAGCTGGATCTGAAGGACGACGTACTGCGCCGGGCCAACGGGTTCTATACCTATTTCGCCGCTGACATTGCTTATCACCGGAACAAGCTGGAGGTGCGAGGCTTTGACAAGAGCATCGACGTGTGGGGGGCCGATCACCACGGTCACGTGGCCGGCCCAGGCGGCCTTGGACGGCCTGGGCCTGACGGCTCCCACCGCCTGGTGGTGGTGCTCATGCAGCTGGTCAACCTCCTCCAGGACGGCAAGCCGGTGCGGATGAGCAAGCGGTCGGGCAAGGCCATCGCCCTCCACGACCTGCTGGACGAGGTGAGCGTGGACGCCGCCCGGTACTTCTTCAACTCCCGGGCCAGCACCAGTCCTGTGGACTTTGACCTGGATCTGGCCGTGCGGGGAGGACAGCGAGAACCCGGTTTACTACGTACAGTATGCCCACGCCCGTATCTGCTCTCTGATCGCCCGTCTGGCCGGGGAGGGGTATGCCGTTCCCAAGGCAGCGGAGGTCCAGTCCGAGCTGCTCTCCAGCCAGGAGGAGCCACCTCCCTCATCCGGGCCCTGGCCCGCCTGCCGGAGGGAGGAGATCCACGCTGCTGCCCGGGACTACGACCCCTCCCGGATCAACCGCTATCTGGTGGAGCTGGCCGGAGAATTTCACCGTTTTTACAGCGCCTGCCGCATTAAGGGGGAGACCCCTGCCCTGCTGGCTGCCCGCCTGAAGCTGGCGGACAGCGTCCGTTCTGTCCTGGCCAACTGCCTGGGACTCTTAGGCGTAACAGCCCCTGAAAAATGTAAGGGTATTTTTTTCTGTTCGTCTATCAACACAGTCCTATCGCAGAAAGGGAGGTTCTCTATGAAGAAACCATTGAAGGACAGTTTCATCATTGGCTTTGCTCTGTTTTCCCTGTTTTTTTGGGGCGGGGAACGTGATCTCCCCCCCTACCTGGGGCTGGAGTCCGGCCCCCATTGGCTGCTGGGCTTCATCAGCTACTACATCGCGGACATCGGCCTGGCTCTGCTGGCGATGTTCGCTGATTCCGGCAGGGCAGCCTGAAAAGGTCACCTCCCGCATTGGGAAGGTCCCGTCCGTGCTGCTGATGTGCGCCATCGTGCTGTGCATCGGTCCCATGCTGGCCATTCCCCGGCCCGCCGCCACCACCTTTGAGACCTCGGTGACTCCCCTGGTCTCCGGTGTGAGCCCCGTCCTCTCTCGGTGCTCTTCTTCCTGCTGATCCTGCTGCTTTTGCGTGCGGGAGCAGGCGGTGGTGGACATCGTGGGCAAAAATCCCTCACCCCCGCCCTGCTGATCGGCCTGCTGATCCTCATTGTGGTGGGTGTGGTCTCCCCCATCGGCCCGGTGGGGGACCAGGCCCCTGGTGGAGAATGTGGCCGCCACCGGCGTGGAAGCCGGCTATCAGACCATGGACGTGCTGGCCACCCTTTTGTTTGGCTTCATCATTCTCAAAGTGCCCAGGCCAAGGGGATACACCAAGGCCAAGGCGCAGATCCGCGTGGTCAGCGGCGCCAGTCTGGTGGCAGGCATCGGCCTGCTGGCGGTCTATCTGGGGCTGACTTATCTGGGCGCCACCACCGCCCGCTTCTTCGACATCACCGTGGACCGCACCTACCTGGTCACCTCCATTGTGCAGCAGCTGCTGGGCCATGGGGGGCTGATCCTCTTTGCCATCGTGGTGGCCCTGGCCTGCGTCACCACCGCCGTGGGCCTGGTCAGCGCCTGCGCCAACTACTTCTCCGGCCTCTCCGGCGGGAGACTCTCCTATCCGGTCCTGGTCTGTCTCATCTGCCTGTTCAGCGCCGTTGTCTCCAACTTTGGCATCAATGAGATCATCGCCATCGCCTCCCCCATCCTCAGCGTGGTGTATCCCCCCACGCTGGCCCTGATCGTTCTGGCCCTCTTCGGCCGCCGCATCCGCAACGACTGGGTGTTCCGCCTGGCCGCTCTGGGCGCTCTGGTGATCAGTCTGCTGGAGGTAATCAGCTCCTATACCGGTCTGGAGATCGCCTTCCTGTCCCATCTGCCCCTGGCCTCCCCGGGCTTTGCCTGGGTGGTGCCCGCCCTGCTCTGTGGCGTCATCGGGCATTTATTCCCCACGGGAAGAAGAAACCTCGCCTCCTGATGCCACCTTTTACATGCGGACAGGCCCTTGGAAACGCCAAAGGGCCTGTCGTTTTGAAAAAAAACGCCCCTTTCCAGCAGTGGAAGGGGGCGGTTTTTTCCGCTGTCAGCGATGCTCAATACCGGCCCAGAGAGGCCACGTCGTCTCCGCTTTCCGACTTGCCGAAGTGGAAGTCGTTGCCCGGTAGGATGGCGTTGAGAACAATGCCGGCGATGGCCGCCACGGCCAGAGAGGTCAGGGTGATGGTCACGCCCCCACATGGAAGGTCAGGCCATCGGTAAAGCCCAGGCCGCACACCAAAAGGCCACGCGGCGATGATGAGGTTCCGGGAGTTGGTGAAGTCCACGGGGTTCTCCACCACATTGCGCACCCCGATGGCGGAGATCATGCCATAGAGGATGAAGCTGACCCCACCGATGATGGCGGCGGAATGGTATTGACCAGGTAGGCAAAGGCCGGGGAAAAGGACAGCACCATGGCATACAGGGCTGCCAGCCGGATCACCCGGGATCGTGGACCCGGGAAAGGGCCAGCACACCGGTGTTCTCCCCGTAGGTGGTGTTGGCCGGCCCCCCAAACCCGCCAGCGCCGTGGCCACCCCCTGTCTCCCACCAGGGGTGCGGTGGAGGCCGGGCTCTTCAATGAAGTTCTCCCCCACCGTGGCCGAGATGGCCGACATGTCGCCGATGTGCTCCATCATGGAGGCCACGGCGATGGGGGCCATGACCAGGATGGCCGACAGGTCAAACTTGGCCACGCTGCCGGAAAAATCGGTAAAGAAGGGCTGCAAGCCCAGGATGGGGTTCTCTCCCCCAGCAGGGGTGCTGCCGGACAGGCCGGTGAAGTCTACCATGCCGGCCAGCAGGGCTGCCACAGCCCCCCACAACCCCCAACAGAATGGGAATGATCTTCACCATGCCACGGCCCCAGATGTTGGCAGCCAAAATGATCGCCATGGAGACCAGCGCCAGCCACCAGCAGGTGGAGGCATTGAAACCGCCGAGGGGGCCAGGTTCAGCCCGATGAGAATGATGATGGGGCCTGTGACCACCGGGGCAAAAAGCGCATCACCCGATGGACTCCACCACCTTGACCACCAGGGCCAGGGATCACATAGAGCAGCCCCCGCCACCACAATGCCGCCGCAGGCGTACTGGAGCTTCTCGCCGGGGGGCCATGGCAGCGTACTTGCCGGTGTCTAAATTCGCCATGGCGGAAAACCCGCCCAGAAAGGCAAAGGGATGATCCCAGGAAGGCCGGAATCTCCAGCTTCGTGCACAGATGGAAAAAACAGGGTGCCAAAGCCGGCAAAGAACAAGGTGGTCTGGGTGCTCAGGGCAGCCGTAGCTCTGCACCAGAATGGGAACCAGCACCGTGGCCCCAAACATGGCGAACATGTGCTGCAGGCCCAGCACCAACATCCTGGGCGCCCCCACAGGGGTGCGGGCGTCCCGAATGGGCGCCTGTCCAATGGTCGTGTCTTTTTTCTTTCATCTTCTTCTCCTCTCCCCAGGGAAAACCGCAAAAAAATACCGGCACTTCCGCCGATACCATAGATGACCCTTCAAACCCTTGGCTGGTACAGCTGCCGCCGACATGACCATCCCCCTTTCCCCTGTTTTCCTTTATTGTACAGGAGCCGCCCCTGTCATTGCAAGACTTTTTCCTTCGCCCCATAAAGAACCGGCCTCCCGGTGGGAGCGGTTCCCTCGCATCATTCCTATCCCCTTGCAGGCACCAGGTCCCGGGTGGCCTCCAGAAGGGCCTGGGCCAGCTGGTCCACCTCCCTGCCGGGTGTTCTCTGGGCCGAAGGATATCCGCAGCACCCCCGTCCCGCACCCCTTTTGACAGGTGCATGGCGGCATAGACATGGCTGGCCTTCCCCGATGGCAGGCAGAGCCGGAGGAGACGCAGAAGCCCCGGTCACGAGCCAGCGCACCCACCACCTGGCTGGGATACCCCGGCAGGGAGATGGCGCAGATGGGGGCGCGTCCCCCCTGGGAGACCACCGCCAGGCCGGGCACCCCCGCTGGAAAGGTCTCCAGGGCATAGGCTTTCAGGTCTGTCAGCGCGGCGGTGTGCTCCTCCATCCGCTCCCTGCCCAGGACGCGGCGGCAGCCAGGGCGGCAATCTGGGGGGTGGCCTCCGTACCGGGCGAAAGGCCCCTCCTGTCCGCCCCGGATCAGGGGAACCGCCCGAAGGCCCTTGCGGAGATAGGGCACCGGACCCCTTCATGGCGCCAATCTTGTGGCCGCTGATGGTGAGCAGATCCACCCCCCAGCCCCTTCGGGGGGTGAAGGGAATCTTCAAAAAGCCCTGGACCGCGTCGGTGTGAGCAAGGCTGCCGACTGCTTCCGCCGGAGCAGCTGGGCCGCCTGGGCCACCGGCTGGAGGGCCCCAGTCTCATTGTTCACCAGCATCATGGACACCAGCACGGTGTCCGGCCGGCCGGGCGGCCTCCAGGTCCTCCACCCGAACCCGGCCGGAGGCGTCGGGGGTGGAGGTAGGTGACCTCCATATCCCTGGCGCTCCAACTCTTGCAGGGCTGAAGCACCCGCGGCGTGCTCGATCGCCGTGGTGATGATGTGCCGGCCCTTGTGGCGGCCCAGATGGACCGCCAGGGCAACGGCCCGAGTTGTCCCCCTCCGGTTCCTCCCCGAGGTAAAAATAGACCTCTTCCCCCTGACAGCCCAAGGCCCGGGCCACCTGTTCCCGGTGCTCCCCCATCCTCTTGGCGGCCTGGACCCCCAGCTGATACAGGGACGACGGATTGCCGTAGTCCTCTGTCATGGTCTTCATCGCCGCTTGGGCTGCCTCCGGCAGGGACGCGGTGGTGGCGGCGTGGTCAAAATAGATCATCTGGTATTTCCCTTCTTCCCGGAACCTACGTTCCCTGATCGCGGCCCTCCGAGGGGCCGCCTCTTCTCTTCAGTGTGCGGCAAATCCGCCCGGCTTATGCAGACAGATTTTTCACTTCGGCGCAGCCAGGCATGGACAGGATTCGGCGGAGCAGGGCGGAAATAGGGATACTCCTTCTCCTTGGTGCACGCCCTCCGGGACCTCCTGCTGGTCCGGGTCCCGCTCGATGCAGCAGCCCTTTCCCCGCGGCCAGGGCGCAATCAGGATACCGGGGACACTGGAACCGGTAACAGACAAAAAGACGCCATCCGATTTGCCTCCTCTCATGCATCGCAGCGTGTCCGCCAAGGCGGGGGTCCGGGTCCACATAGGCGGTCTGATAGGTGGTGTAAACCACCATCCCCGGCCGGGCGCCGGCGGGTTTCTTCACGTATTTCACCGGGGTGTAGTCCACAGGGACCTTCTTCCCTCCCGCCCCTGGGAGAAACCAAGCGGCCAGAGCGGCGGCCTCCCCGGAGGCTCTGGTCGTCGGGCTGCCGGCCCCTCGGTCCAGAGGATCACATGGGCACCGTGAATCTTTTTGGGTATGAAACCAGTAGTCCCATTTCCCCGCCTGCTTGGTGGTCAGCCGGTCGTTTTGCAGGTTGTTCCTGTCCCACGGAGCATCCGCAGGCCGGCGGTGGAGCGCCAACCCCGCGGCTTTGCGCCGGGCCGCTTCATCCGGTCCTTGCCTTGCCCGGCGGCGGAGGTAGCCGGTCTCCACCAGCTCCTGGCGGATTTCCTCCCAAGTCTCGGTCCCTCCGCCCGGGACACGCTGTCCAGAACGCGCTGTCCAGATAGGCCGCCTCCTGGGCCCCTTTTCTCCAGCTGGAGGGTGCAAGCATGGTCTCGGCGGTCTTGGCTTTGGTATAGTTCTTATAGTAGCGGCGGCGGCGCTGCTGGGCGTCTTCAAGGGGTCCAGCGGGATCTCCACCTGGCCGCCGTCAGGGGTCGTAATAGTTTTCCGTCCGCAGCACGGCCCCCCTTTCTCCATGCGGTAGAGGTTGGCGGTGATCAGGTCCCCGTACATCCGGTCCCCGGTCGCCTGTGGCGGCCAGCTCCCTTCTCCTGGAGGGCCATCTTCCGGGCCAGCCGCTCCCCGGGCCTGGGTGAGGGTTTTGAGGAAATCCTGCCCCTTTCTGGCGCACCTGGTCGGCGGTCTCCGGTCGTCCAGGAGGGCGGCAAAGGATGGGACTCCCTCTCCGTGCCGGGGCCGTACTGGAGATGGGCCGGAAGGAGAAATCCACCCTGGCTTGCCCTCCCGACCAGCAGGGTGGGCACAGCCTCCCCCCTGGGACAGGCGGGGCCAGCAGCCCCTCCAGCTTGTCCAGCAGGGCTGCTGGGTCCCGGCTCACCGGGCGTCCCACCTCGCCAAAGGCCTCAAAAGGCCAGCTCCCTGCCAGCAGGGGCGACAGGCCCATGCAGTGATCCAGGAGGAACCGGTCCGCCGGGCCCGCCCCCCTGTCCCAGCGCCAGCAGCTGCCGTCCGGTCGGCGGGGGTGAGGGCCCCTCCCCCGGCTGGGGGCGGGGTACTGATAAACATCCCCGGCAGCAGGGGGCGGGCCTGGGTCAGGTCCCCTCCACCCGGCGCAGGCAGTCCACAATCCGGTCCTCCCCGTCCAACAGCAGGAGGTTGGTCCGGCGGCCCATGGCTTCCAACACCAGACGGCGGCGGACTTTGTCCCCCATCTCATTGGCGGCCTCGACAACCAGCTCCGCCAGACGCTCCATCGGGGGGCTGGCGGAGGGCCAGGATTTTTCCCCCGCCAGATATTTCCGCAGCAGCATGCAGAACATGGGGCTCGGCGGCTCTCCTGGGCAGATCGGTGAGCTGGAGCCGGGGCCGGCTGGGTTGGCCGACAGCAGCAGGCGGCAGCTCCCCCGCCCGGCCCCGGATCTGCAGCAGAATTTCGTCCCGGCTGGGCTGGTAAATCTTGTCGATCCGTCCGCCCAGCACCGCCGGCTCCACCTCCCGGCAGACGGCGGACAGGCAAAGGGCGTCCATGGGCATGTCAGTCCTCTCCTTCCATCATCATCTCAAACAGCTCATTGAGCCGTCCGGGTCTCTCCCCGGAGATAGAGCCAGCCAAACAGGGCCTCCAGTCCTGTGGCAACCTGATACTCCCGGCGGGTGGCACCCCGGGGATGGGAGTGAGGATTGGCGTTGCGGCCCCGCTTGAATACCTGGGTTCTCCGGGCGGGAGAACCGGCAGCAAAGCTTTTCAGCAGAGCTGCCTGGCGGGGCGGCCACATAGTCCAGGGCCGACCGGTGCAGGGCCCCAGGGGTGAGCTTGCCCTTGCAGACACAGCCAGGAGCGACCATGACCTCATAGACCGCGTCCCCAGGTAGGCCAGCCCCAGGCTGCTCATGTTCAAAATGTCCTGTTTGTCCTCAGACAGGTGAAAAATAATCCATAGTGTCGCTCCGTTGTCTTTGGCATTTCCCCCATTTTTGCCCCCAGTTTGGGGCAGATGGCAACCCATCTTTCCCGGTGCAGGCTCATTCCTCCCCTCTGCGGGGATGGGCATCCTGCCGAAATCGGAAATATCACATGGGGCTGCCCGCGCACTTTGGACACGGGCCAGACAGAAAGCCGGTGTCAGGAACACGCGGGGGTCCCAGGGCAGGCCAGGCAGAAGGTCTCATCCTGGGTCTCCCCCGGGCCCGCCGCCTGAGCACCGTCCCGAAGTTCTCTCCGATGTCCAGTTCCTTCCAGCCCTCAAGGAGCAGCAGCGGGCACCGGTGAAAGCATAGGTCATCTGCACTTGCCCCCGGTGACCGGCCAGCATCCCTGGCTGCGCAGGCGCTCCACGGGAAATGTCCGGCGCAGGCGGGAGGACATTCCCTCAGGCAGAAGGGGCCGGTCCATCAGGCCCCCCTGCTCCCCAGGACATACCCCCGGTAGTCCCCGGCTCCCGCCGGGGACCTCCATGGTGAGCTGCGGCCCGCCCGCCGGTCTCCCGGCAGAGCCAGCCCTGTTCCATGGGAAATTTTTGTTCCATACCCACCACCCCCAAACATAACCTGCGCCCCCGAAGGAAAAATCGGAGCGGGCGGGAGGATTCATTCGTCTTCGAAAGCGCCGCATGAGGTTGGCATAATACCCCTCGGCGGTGTACAGGGCCATCACCGGGTTGTGGACCAGGACCCGGTCCTTCACCACCAGGGTGGTGGTCACCGCCTTGGCATGCTTTATAAAAACAGGCTGTCATGGCCCACGCACAGACCCATGACAATGTCAAGTTCTGTCCCCGCCTCGTTGAGCAGCTGGGCCTGGAGCACCATGTTGCAGGCCACGTCAGAGCCCCTGGTGGCCTGGTCGATGCCCAGCTCAGTCTTAAAAAACTCTCCCGGTTTTGCACCCCATGCCGAAGACCTCAAAAACCATTGGCCCGGAGCATCTTTGGCCCAAGATCCGGCTCTCTCTGGAGCAGGGAGCCACACGGGTGGCAATGCCAATCTTATGGTAGCCCATCCCGCTTGGCGAACAGGATGGTCTCCTGACGAGCCACTCTGTACCTGTTGACTCA
>VOFK01001934.1_pt1 | contig 22870 bp, 32 predicted proteins | sample 5384121 | NCBI WGS metagenome assembly VOFK01 (sample SAMN12384730, study PRJNA508395) | human gut metagenome | isolation source: healthy gut J | host: Homo sapiens | reverse complement strand
ATTACGTATTGCTCGCCGCTCCCGTGTGCAAGATAATCCTCCCAGCCGATGTCGAATAGTTCGTCCGAAGAGCCGAGGCGGTACATATCAAAATGAAACAGCGGAAGCCGACCGGACAGGTATTCGTTTACAATCGTATAGGTCGGACTTGTTACCTGCTCCGAGACGCCCAGCCCCTGCGATGCGCGTGAACTTACGGGTCTTCCCGGCGCCAAGATCGCCGAAATAGGCGATCACATCGCCCGGCAGGAGGCGCTTTGCCAGCTTTTTTCCTAGCGCCTGCGTTTCGTCCGCACTGTGCGTCGTGATCTGCATAACCAAAGCCCCCTACCTACCCCATTTTATATCTGTAGCATTATAGCATAGGAATTCAGTAAAATCAATTCAAAATCATACCAAACCCACGGCAATTTGAAAATCGTGGTTTTACTTATTCGTCCTTTTTTGATACAATGTAAAATTGAATTAGGATTCCTTTTTTCAAGCTTTATTTTTGCATTCAAAGGAGGCGGCTTTATGCACGGGATATGGAAAGCGATCGGCAGCTTTGTCCGGCGTGCAGATATGATCCTTCTGAGCCTTTGTATTGCCGCCAGTGTCTACGGCATTGTGGTCATTTCCAGCGCGACGAATGTCAATGGCAGTGCGCAGTATGTCCGCACGCAGATCCTTGCGCTGGTTCTCGGTATTATTTTATATATAGTATTCACGCTGGTCGACGTCGATATCATTGCCGAGCGGCGCGAGCTGCTGCTGATCTTCTCGGCGATCTTCATTCTGCTTCTGTTCCCTTTCGGCGATACCCGCAGCGGCAACCGCTCCTGGCTGGCGTTCAGCTTTCTGCCATTTTCCATTCAGCCTGCGGAGATCTGCAAAATTCCGTTTATCATGATTCTTGCAAAGACCATGAGCATTCGGCAGAACAAGATCTCGCATATCTCAACGGTCCTGCGGCTCGCAGTCATCACAATCTTCATGTTTGGCCTGATCGTTGTGGCTTCGGAAGACCTGGGCGTTGCGCTGCAGTATCTGTTTATTTTCGTCATTATGGCGTTTGTCGGCGGTGTGAGCCTTCTGTGGTTTCTGGGCGCATTTGCCGTCCTGCTTGTGGCCTCGCCGTTTTTGTGGCAGTTTCTCAGCTATGACCGGCGCAGCCGCATCTGGGTGCTGTTTGACCCTCGCATCGATGCAGCTGCACAGGACCAGCGCTATCAGATGAACCGCAGCCTGCGTGCGCTACAAAACGGCGGCGTGACCGGGCAGGGGCTGTATCATGGATCAATGGTGCAGAGCGGCTCTATTCCTGCCCAGCATACCGACCTGATCTTCTCCTCTATCGGCGAGGAGCTCGGTATGCTCGGCTGCATGGCAGTTCTCATTCTGCTGACGGCCATCATCATCCGTATCATCTATGTCGGCATCAAATCCGGCAACTATATGAACCGGCTCATCTGCGTCGGCATCGCTGGCATGCTGACCGCACAGGTGTTCATCAACATTGGCGTGTGCATCGGCCTTGTGCCGGTCATCGGCCTGACGCTGCCATTCTTTTCCTACGGCGGCAGTTCGCTCGTCACAATGTTTTTCGCCATGGGCATTGTATCCGGCATCAATATGCGCCCAGCGCCGGACAGCAGCGCACGGTATATCCGGCCTCCGCTTTCAGCATAAGCGGCACCAGACAATTCTCTCTGAAAGGAGTTATCACCATGAAGGTTATTTTAACACAGGATGTAAGAGGTCAAGGGGCGCGGCCAGATGATCGAGGTCTCTGACGGCTACGCGCGCAACTTCCTGCTGCCGCGCAAGCTTGCGCAGGAAGCGACCGCAGACAACATCAACACCATGCGCATGAACGACAAGGCCACGCAGGAACGGCAGAGGTTGCCAAGGCGAGCGCGCGGAAGCGGAGCTGCGCAACCGCATGAAGGATATGACCATTGTCGTCACCGCCAAGGGCGGCGGAGCGGGCCGTCTGTTCGGCTCGGTCACGAACACGGAGGTTTCCGAGGCGCTTGCGAAGCAGGCCGGGATCCAGCTGGACAAGCGGAAGATCGTTCTGGACGAGCCGATCAAGGCTGTTGGTGTTTATACCGTCAAGTGCAAGCTTGGCTACGAGATCAACGCAGAACTCAAAATCGAGGTCAAAGAAGGTTAAGACAATCTGCCATCATTTCCCGGAAGGATGTGAACATCTATGGACGAAGGACTGCTTCAGCGGCAGGCCCCGCAGGCATTGGAAGCGGAGCAGTCTGTGCTCGGCTCGATGCTGATCGACGAGCGCTGCGTGCCTGACGTAGTCGGTATGCTGCAGCCGGACGACTTCTATCTCCGGCAGAACCGCGAGATCTACGAGACGATCTATACGATGTTCAACTTCTCGGAAAAGATCGACCCCGTTACCGTACTTAATAAAATGAAAGAGCGCGGCGTGTACGACGAGCAGCGCAGCTATGATTACATCGCGCAGCTTTTGAAGATCACGCCGACCGCCGCCAACGTTAAACAATACTGCACGATCGTGCATGACAAGTCGCTGCTGCGCGCGCTGGCGACCGCATCGTCAGAGATTACGGAAATGGTCTACGACGGTGTCGGCACGGCGCAGGAAATGCTCGAGGTCTCGGAAAAAAGATCTACTCGCTCCGGCGCGGAAACACTGGTGACAGCTTGCAGCATATCGGCAAGGTCATGATCAACGTCTACGACCGGCTGGAAGAGCTGGCAGCCTCCGGCAGCGACATTCCAGGTCTTTCCACAGGACTTCACGATCTTGACCGCAAGATCAATGGCCTGAACAAGACCGACCTGATTCTGATTGCAGCCCGTCCCGGTATGGGCAAGACGGCTATCGCACTCAACATCTGCCTGAACGTGGCGAAGACCTATGAAAAAAAGACGTCGCGTTTTTCTCGCTCGAAATGTCGCGCGAGCAGCTAGTCATGCGTCTTCTTTCCACGGAAAGCTTTGTTGAAAACCAGAAGCTTACGACCGGTCATCTGGAGGAGGAAGACTGGGGCAAGCTTTCTATCGCTTCGTCCGCACTCAGCCAGACAGACATCCGCGTGGACGACAATCCGGCGATTACGGTTGCAGAGATCAACGCGAAATGCCGCCGGCTCGATAATTTGGGACTGGTACTGATCGACTATCTGCAGTTGATGACTGCTGCTGCGCCGGAAAATCTGGCGATAACCGTGTAACGGTCGTCAGTGATATCTCCCGCGCACTAAGATCATGGCAAAGGAACTGAATGTCCCGGTAATCTGCCTCAGCCAGCTGTCCCGTGCGAACGAATCGCGTACCGACAAGCGGCCGATGCTGTCCGACCTTCGCGAATCCGGCGCTATTGAGCAGGACGCAGACTCCGTCATGTTCCTCTACCGCGACGAATATTACAATCCCAACACGCAGGACAAGAACATTGCCGAGTGCATTGTTGCGAAAAACCGTCACGGCGAGACCGGAACGGTCAAGCTGCAATGGCGGCCGCAGTTCTTCACGTTCTCCGATCTGGAATGGAAGCATGACGGATAAGGTTCTTTCGTGGATGCGCGGGCAGTGCATGACGCAGCCGGGCGATACTGTGATCTGTGCCGTCTCCGGCGGAGCGGATTCTGTCTGTATGCTGCATGTTTTGTTGTCCTTACGGAATACGCTCGGCATTACGGTCGAGGCTGTACATTTCAATCATCAGCTGCGCGGCGAAGAATCAGACCGCGACGAGGCGTTTGTCCGTACGCTCTGTGCCGAACTGGGCGTCGCGCTGCATATCGGATAACGGTGATGTACGCGCCCGCGCGGCAAAGACGCACGAATCCGTTGAGGAAGCGGCGCGTGCGCTTCGCTACGCGTTCTTCTCTTCCCTTCCCGGCCTTATTGCAACGGCACACACGCAGGACGACAATCTGGAAACGGTGCTTCTGAATCTTACACGCGGAACCGGCCTTGCCGGGCTCTGCGGCATTCCGCCGAAGCGTGAATCTTTTCATTCGGCCCATGCTTGCCGTCTCCCGTGCGGAGATCGAGGCGTATCTCGCGCAAAACGGACTTTCTCATGTGACTGACAGTACCAATTTTCTGCCGGACGCACGGCGCAACCGCCTGCGGCAGTCTGTCATCCCGCTACTCAAAGCGGAGAATCCATCCCTCTGCGAGACGGCGTTTCGCATGTGCCAGCTTCTGGAGGCGGACGAAGCGCAGCTTTCTGCGCAGGCCGAGGTGCCAGTGTTGCAGCAAGCCAGGCTTGCGGATGGCGTTCAGTGCGGCATTCTTGCCGCGTATCCGCGGCCGTTCGCACACGCGCCGTCAAGCTGCTTCTTAGTGAAATCCGCGCACCGAAGCTTTCAGCGCGGCATATCGACGCCGTTGACCGGTTGCTGTTTTCTGCGTGTCCATCTGCCTGCATATCGCTGCCGGGCGGATTTTCGGCGCAGCGAGAATATGACCGGCTGCTTCTTACCACTGACTCCCCTGCTTCGTTTGAGCCAGTCGTTCTCTCAATCGGAGAATCTGCCGTTCTTCAACCGTCTGGACTCCGCGTTTTCTGCGAATGGCAAGAAAATTTTTCAGAAATTCAAAATACACTCTCCACTTTTGCTGTAAAGTGTGATACGATAGGCTCAACTACACAGATCCTGTTCCGTCCGCGGCAGATGCACGACGAAATGCGCGTCTCCGGGGGGCGGAAAACGCTGAAAAAGCTTATGATCGACCGTAAGATCCCGTCTGGACAGGCGCGGCCTGCTCCCTGTGGCTGAGGACGAGCAAGGAATTCTTGGCGTCTACGGGATCGGCGTCAACTTTGATCGTGCCGCTGCCCCTGGTGACCGTGCGGTCATCATCAGAATAGAAGAATTAGAGAAAGAGGATTCGCTGTATGATTAACAAATCTGATATGCTTCAGGACATTGAACGCGTTCTTGTTTCCGAGGAGGAGATCCACGCGCGGATCAAAGAGGTCGGCGCGCAGATCGCGGAAGATTACCGCGGCAAGTGCCCGATTCTTGTCGGCGTTCTCAAGGGTGTCGTCCCGTTCTTTGCGGAAATGGCCAATGCTATCAGCATCCTGTGCAGGAGGACTTCATGTGCATCACCTCCTTCGAGGGCGGTACGGAATCCACCGGCAAGCTGACGTTCCGCAAGGACATCGATCACGATATCGAAGGGCGTCATGTGCTGATCCTTGAGGATATTATTGACTCCGGCAGTACGCTCAAAATGATCTGCGAAATGTTCCGTGAGCGCAAGCCGGCATCCATCAGGATCTGCACGCTGCTCGACAAGCCCACGGGCCGCAAGGTCGATCTGAAGCCGGATTACACCTGCTTCACCGTTCCGCCCGCGTTTGTTGTCGGCTTCGGTCTGGATTACGAGGATTATTACCGGAACCTTCCGTTCGTCGGCGTTCTGAAGCCCTCCGTCTATCAGGATCAGTAAGCTGACCTCTTATTCTATTCTTTCCAAAGGAGATACTCCGTGAATCAACAGTCCAAAACCGTACAGACAATCATTCTGATCGCAATTCTGGCGCTGGTGCTTGTGGTGATCTCTTCGTCCCTGCTCACGCAGAACAGCAGCAGGCTTGCCTATTCCGACGTGCTCGACCTGTTCGAAAATGAACGGGTCGAGTCGTTCGTTTTACAGGGCGACACGCTGACCATGACGCTGTATGCCAGCGATACGGAGCAGGCAGGCACAGCAGCCGCCAGGATCGGCGACATTGAGACATTCCACAAGGACCTCGACGAGACCATTGCCGCGCAGAGCGCGTCCGGCATTCTCAAGTCCTACAACTATCTTCCCGCCGTCACTTCCGTCTGGCGGTCCGCTCTCCCATATTTGATTGTTGGCGTTGGCGCTTCTGTTCGTCTGGTTCATCCTGATGAACCGCTCCGGCGGCAGCCCGAACGCCATGTCGCAGTTTACGCGCGCAAACGCCCGCTTCGGCGTTCCGAACGGCGAAGCCGTTACCTTTAAGGACGTTGCAGGCGCGGATGAGGAGAAGGAAGAGCTTTCCGAAATCGTAGAATTCCTGCGCGACTCGGAGAAGTTCAAGCAGCTGGGCGCAAAAATCCCCAAGGGTGTTCTTCTGGTCGGTCCTCCAGGCACAGGCAAAAACGCTGTTGGCGCGAGCCGTTGCCGGTGAGGCGAACGTCGCATTTCTTTCCATTTCCGGCTCCGATTTTGTCGAGCTTTATGTCGGCGTCGGTGCAAGCCGTGTGCGCGACCTGTTCGATCAGGCCAAGCGTGTTGCGCCCGCTATTGTATTCATTGACGAGATCGACGCGGTGGGCCGTCAGCGCGGCGCAGGTCTTGGCGGCGGTCACGACGAGCGTGAGCAGACGCTCAACCAGCTGCTCGTGGAAATGGACGGCTTCTCTGCAAACGAGGGCGTGATCGTCATCGCGGCGACCAACCGCAAGGATATTCTCGATCCCGCCCTGCTTCGTCCCGGACGGTTCGACCGGCAGATCTATGTCGGCGCGCCAGACTGGCGCGGAAGAGCGGAGATATTACAGGTCCACGCACGCAAGAAGCCGTTGGCAGACAATGTCGATCTGCCCGCCATCGCAAAGGCGACCGCCGGCTTTTACCGGCGCCGATCTTGCGAATCTGCTGAACGAGGGTGCACTGCTTGCTGCGCGGAACGGCAAGGCCGCCATCACGCAGCAGGATCTGGAAGCTGCCATGATCAAGGTTATTGCAGGTCCGGAAAAGAAGAGCCGCGTCGTCAGCCACTCTGAGAAAATGCTTACCGCCGTTCATGAGGCCGGACATGCTGTTTGCATGTATTGTCTAGACTCACAGGATCCGGTTCATTTGATCACTATCATTCCCCGCGCACAGGCGGGCGGTATGACCATCAGCCTGCCGCAGGATGACAAATCCTACGCTTCGCGCAATGAAATGTTCGAGACGGTCGTCTCCTTCCTTGGCGGACGTGTTGCGGAAGCGCTGAAGCTTTGTGACATCTCTACCGGCGCTTCAAACGATCTTTTCAGCGCGCGACGAAACTTGCGCGGGATATGGTTGCGACCTATGGCATGTCGGACGCGATTGGCCCTGTCTCCTATTCGTCGAGTCAGGAGGGCTTCATTGGCCGGGATTACGAAAAAACGAAGCCCTATTCCGAAGCAACGGCAGGCGAGATCGACGTGCAGGTGCAGTCGATCATGCGTGAGGCATACAAGCGCTGCGAGGAAATCCTGGCCGCCCATTCGGAACGGTCTGGATAAGATCGCGGGGCTTCCTGATGGAAAACGAAAACATGAATCGCACACAGTTTGAGGCTATCATGCAGGATGACTCTCTGGATGCCTCTGAATCGTAAAGAAAAGTGCGCGCCGCAGGGAAATTGCGGCGCGCAGATTATTTGAGGATCTATGTATTATCGTTCTCTCTGAATGCCTATCTGCGCGAAACATTTGGCTGCAAGGTCTACTAAACTGGCGCTCGGCAGGGTGCACCTGTCCGGAACCGCGATGGGACACTCGGATCGCGCGGCTGCATTTTTGTAACGGCAGCGGAGAATTTGCAGCCTCTGCTACGCTGCCAATCGACGAACAGCTTACGCAGGCAAAGCAGCTTGTCGCAGCGAAAGCCGGGCCAGATGCCAAATACATTGCCTATTTTCAGGATTATAGCAATACCTACGCGCCCGCAGATACGTTAAGACCACTGTTTCTGGCTGCAATCGACCGGCCTGAGATCTGCGCACTGTCCATTGCAACCCGCCCGGACTGTTTGCCGCCGGAAATCCTTGCGCTGCTCTCGGAACTGCGGCAAAAGAAGCCCGTTTGGGTCGAACTCGGCTTACAGACAGTCCACGCATCTACCGCACGCTATATCCGGCGCGGCTATCCCCTATCCATATTTGACAACGCCGTCCAGCAACTCAAAGGCCTTGATCTTCATGTAATTGCTCATATGATCTTGGGCCTTCCCGGCGAGACGCTGGAGATGATGGTACAAACCGCACCATATCGGCCAGAGCGGGCGCAGATGGGGATCAAGCTTCATCTTCTGCATGTGCTATCCGGGACCGATCTCGCAGAGGAATATGCCGCCGGAGCATTTGAGACCATGCCATTGGAGGCATATATTTCTGCATTGGAATGCTGTCTGCGCGTGCTGCCGCGCGAGCTGGTCATTCACCGTATGACCGGCGATGGCGCAAAACGCAGTCTGATCGCACCACTGTGGAGTGCAGATAAAAAGCGGGTCCTGAATGCGCTCAACCGCCGGTTCCTGTCCGACGATCTGGAACAGGGCTTCTGCACTTGTTGACGGTGGATGTTTCTTCGATTTATAGATTTTTCGTGATTACCGAATGGAAAATAGATTGACAATCGTGAAAAAATCGTGTTATTCTGACTTTAAATAACAAATGCGGGCAAAAAATGCCCGCATTTGTGTCGTTTTCGATATTCTTGTTCCAGAATATCGAACTTCGGCGAATTAAGTTCGACTATATCGGAGGAAAGAGAACATGAAAAAAGAAAACCTGTTCGTCATTCTGACCGGCGTTGTCATCGGCATCGCAGCACTCGTGCTGACGGCGCTCGGCAACCCGGCCAACATGGGCTTCTGCATCGCGTGCTTTGAGCGCGACATTGCAGGCGCTGTCGGTCTGCATTCTGCGGCCAAAGTTCAGTATGTCCGCCCAGAGATTATCGGCCTTGTGCTCGGCAGCTTCCTGATGGCGCTGGCCTCTAAGGAATGGAAAGCAAGAGCCGGCTCGTCTTCCGCGCTCCGCTTTGTGCTCGGCGCATTCGTCATGATCGGCGCGCTGGCCTTCCTCGGCTGCCCGCTGCGCATGGTGCTCCGTCTGGCTGGCGGCGATCTGAACGCCGTTGTCGGTTTGGCGGGCTTTGCTTCCGGTATCTTCCTCGGCACGCTCTTCATCCGCAAGGGCTTCACGCTTCAGCGGAACTACGCCACCAAGACGCTCGACGGCACGGCACTGCCCGCTGTCATGGTTGGCCTGCTGATCCTCTTCCTGGCTGCTCCCACGCTGTTCAAGCTCTCTGAGGAGGGCCCCGGTTCCAAGCATGCGCCGTTCCTGATTGCACTGCTGATCGCGCTGGTTGTTGGCGCGCTGGCACAGAAATCCGTATGTGCATGGTCGGCGGTCTGCGCGACACGATGATGTTCAAGGATATGCACCTGCTGTGGGGCTTCATCGCCATCTTTCGTCACAGTCCTGATCGGCAATCTCTGCCTGCATAAATTCAATCTCGGCTTCGCCGGACAGCCGGTTGCACATTCCAGCCATGTGTGGAATTTCCTCGGTATGCTGCTCGCGGGTTGGGGCTCTGTGCTGCTGGGTGGCTGCCCGCTGCGTCAGCTGATTCTCGCCGGCAGCGGCAACGCAGACTCTGCCGTCACTGGTGTTTGGCATGATCGTCGGTGCAGCGTTTGCACACAACTTTGGTCTTGCCGGTAATGCGACTCCGTGAATGAGGCTGGCGAATACGTCGTCGGCGGTATCTCTACAAAGGGCAAGGTCGCTGTAATCCTCGGCATCGTGATCGTTCTGGTCGTGTCTTATGTAAACAGCATAAAGAAACAGGAGGCGCAGAAAAATGGTTGATGCAAGAGGCTACCTTTTGCCCCATGCCGGTCGTGATGGTGCAAAACGCAATCAAAAAGACCAGCCTGCCACACTGGAGGTACTGGTCGATAACGAAACTGCTGTCGAAAACATCAAACGTTTCGCCGCACACAGCGGCTACCAGGCTGCGTCCCGCGAAAACGGCGATGATTACTGCCTGACGCTCACAAAGAAGTAAGCGTTTATATACTTACAAAGCCCTCTGCTTTCGAGAAACGAAAGCAGAGGGCTTGTCATCCCGGTTTATCCCTTGACGAAACCATTGGTTAATTACAAGGAAGAGTGCTGTTTCAGATAAATTACCGCATCACAGCCTGACAACGGCGAATGTAGTTCGCTACAACGGTACGCTGTACTGCATTTCCAGAACATAGCGTCATGAAAACATGACAAAATATTGCAGAATCCGCCCTGCTGTGCTATACTTCTAATGGTTAATTGAAGCCACGCACAGGAGGGCTATTTTCATGACTTACAACTATAACAGGCTATGGAAACTGTTGATAGATAAAGGCATGGCAAAAACACAAATGCGCTTACAGGCGGAAATCAGTACAAATATACTTGCTAAAATGTGAAAGTGCGAACCTGTTGCAATGGAAAGCCTTGCAAAGATTGCAATCACCTTGAATTGTGGGCTTGACGATATTGTAGAGATATAGGGCGAAGGAAAGGGTTGCTGAAATGGGTATCAATCTTGATAAACCACATTTGTGGAAACAGGAATTCAATCCGTAGATTTAACAATACATGGTTTATGGATTTTGCACCTAAAGCATTCAGAGAAACACGCGTTTCTACAGCAAAGAACGTTGAAGAAGCACTGAAAGAAACAAACTATTTGAATAGTATTTCTCCTGCTATCCTACAAAGACATCCCGAAGTGTTACCTATCCTACGGATGTCCACTTGTCCTCCCATTGCAAGGGATAGATTGATAGGGCTTGCTGGAGTGTCTAAAAATCTTGTGCAAAATATGGAGGATTCTGAGAATCCGCGTGTTTCACCAAGAATGAACAGCGCACAGCTAATCACGGAATTGCAGCACATTTCCAATATTATTATAAAGATGGCTGATCCAGATATATTTACATGGCTACCAAAAAAAACGTAATCCGGATGAAACAGAAATAATCCGTTCGTCTACCATTATCGCAGATAGATTATGTGGAGCCGTTGCTGACCCTATCATTCGTAACGCACAAGAAAAGCGGCAACTTGCAGCAATTTCTGAACTATTACAAAGCAAGGGATATTCATTAATCGAAAACGGAAGGCGTTTTAATGAAATGACCCCTGGTTCATTTTCGTTTCATACAAACATTCCGGTTTATGTCGCAGGAGAACAAAGGCGAAGCAGTTAATATTCCTGTTGATGTTGCTATTATGCCGCTTTCAGCACAACCGGGCGATATGCCTGTGTTGTTAGAAGCAAAAGTCAGCAGGAGATTTTTACAAACGTAAATAGGCGCCGTAAAGAAGAGGCTGTAAAAATGCAACAATTAAGAAATACCTATGGTAATAGCGTTTCTTATTCCCTGTTCTTGTGCGGGTACTTTGATTCTGGGTATTTGGGATATGAAGCGGCAGAAGGGATAGACTGGATATGGGAGCACAGAATAAAAAAGATTTAGAGCAATTAGAATATGAATTCGTTAGAAGAATATCGCAGTTTAATGCAGGAAGAAATAGATTCTGAAAAAGATATTGAAGAACGCCGAAAATATGGGCAGTTTTCAACACCTTTTACATTGGCGCAAGAAATTATTACATATAGTTTAAATCTTTTATCGGAAAATAAAAATATCATTTCTAGAACCATGTATAGCAGCGGTGCGTTTTATTCTGCACTCTTAAGCACGATTAATAGTGACCATTGTATACAAACGGCTACGGTGTAGAAATCGACCCCACATATTATGATTGTGCAGTTAAACTGTGGAACGATTCTGGGATAGAGCTGATAAAAGGCGACTTTACGCGGATTGCCCCAAAGCAGAAATACAATCTTATTATTGCTAATCCACCTTATGTACGGCATCATTATCTGACGCAAGCCGAAAAATCATATCTACTCGAACGCGAAAAAGGAAGAAACAGGAATAGGCTTATCAGGGCTAGCTGGATTATATTGTCACTTTATTTTATTTGCTCACAAGTGGCTTGCTCCCCGGAGCTATCTGCGGCTGGCTAATACCGAGTGAATTCATGGATGTTAATTACGGAAACGCAATCAAGGAGTATTTATTGCAGAAATGTTCATCTGCTGAGAATACACAGGTATGACCCCGAAAATCCATTGTTTAACGACGCATTAGTTTCATCTTGCGTAGTGTGGGTTCAAAAATGAAACAGTCAACGATGACTATGAAATAGAAATTTTCTTTTCGGTGGTACGCACGATAAACCAGTGCAGAGCAAGTATATAAAAAACTGATTTAATTACAGAAAGAAAAAATGGACACGTTTTCCTGAAAAGGAGATCCGTTACAAAGGAAAGTACAGAAATAACATTAGGTGATTTCTTTGAGATAAAAAGAGGGCTTGCTACCGGAGATAATAGTTTCTTTATAATGAGCCGAAAAAAATAATAGAATTAGGGCTTGATATGTCTTTTCTTTAAACCTATTCTCCCAAGTCCAAGATATTTGAAAACCGATCTTGTGAGAACGGATAACAACGGAATTCCACAAATTGAACCGCAATATTTTTTGCTTGACTGCAAATTGACAGAACAGGAGATAATGGAACGGTCCCCCCACTATATGGGATTACCTGCGCAGAATGGGCTCGAAAGCACAAGCACAAAAAATATCTTTGCAAAAAACAGAAAAAATATGGTATTGGCAAGAGCATCGGGATGCAACCTTTTTTTGTGTTCCTATATGGGCAGAGGAAAAAAGATAGTTCCCCTATACGCTTTATTCTTAACCTATCTGAAGCGCTTGCCACTAATTCGTATTTAATGCTTTATCCTAAAAGAACACTTGCAGAAAGCCATATCAGATAACCCGAACTCTGTATATAGAATATGGGAATCGTTAAAAAGGAATCAGCGGAAATGACATTGAGGAAGAAGGACGTATTTACGGCGGCGGGCTAAAAAAATTGAGCCGAGTGAACTCGCAAAAGTCTCCTGTGGTGACTTAATGAAATTATGTTTCGCTTAAATGGCAGATATCTTTTTGAAATAAATTCCGCAAAAGGAAGACCTTCGTGAAAAAAGTGAGATGCATCTGCTGGCACAGGCTCTTTTTGTGCTATTTTTCAGATTTTCTGACTAAAGCCTCCAACACAGCGAGAATCCTTTTATAGAAACTTGCCGCAGAATTTTACATTCTGCGGCAAGTCCTATTTTATATAGCTGTATTTATTTGTCCGATGCTTATTTTGCTGTACCGGTCAGGTAGGCGTAGATTGCCATGGCGACTTCAGCGCGGTTTGCGTTCTTCGCCGCAGCCGCTGTCTGCACAGCATTCAGGATGCCCTCAGCATAGGCCCATGCTACATCCTTCGCTGCCCAGCTGGACACGGAGGCGTTCGCGGGGAGTTTTGCTTCATAGGTCGTAATGCCGCTGAAGCGTGCATAACGGCACAGAATCGAAGCCAACTGCTCACGGGTTACGACCCGTTCGGGCTTGAAGCTACCGTCAGTAAAGCCGTTGACAATGCTGTTCTCGGCAGCCCATTCCACAGCCTCACTGTAGTAGCGCCCGGTCTTGACATCGGAGAAGGTACCGCTGTTCTTCGTGGCAGGCTCGCCTTCCATTCTGTAGAGAATGGTAACGACCATGCCGCGTGTCAGTTCCGCGTTCGGGCTGAACAGCGTATTGCTCGTGCCGTTCATGATGTTTTTCTCGTACAGGTACTTGACTGCGTCATAGTACGGATCCGATGGCTTTACATCCGTGAACGGGAACTTCGAGCCGCTGCTTCCCGGGAGAACCGGAATGATGATGGGAAGATCAGGTTCAGGCTCTTCTTCCTTTTTTCGCGGCGGATAATCGTAAACGTAATCTTAACCTTCAGGCCGGCAGCATCCACCATTTCGACCGTAACGACGTTCTCGCCAAGTTCCAGCGCAATCTTCTTCTCGAAGCTTGCTACATGACGCTTGCCTGCGGGCGTTGACATCGCGCCGTCCTCAAAGATCACATTATCACCATTGATGGCCTACTCTCTGCCGGCAAAGTAGCTGGTAACATCGCCGCTTAGGAGGAAGGTGCTGTCTGTCGTGTAGATGGTCGCGCCACACCGGCCTGATCAAAGCTGAGCGTTGTCGGCTCCGGCAGATAGAACAGGCGGTAGGTGGTGCTGCTGGTAGTACCAAAAATCCTCTACCGTGAAGATGGACATGTAGTTGACGCCAACATTCAGTTTGAAGTCAAACGCAAACTCCATCGGGTCGTCAAGGCTTACATATTCACCGTTTGCATAAACCTCCAGAACCGCGTCGTCCGCAGCCTTGCCGGTCACATGGATTCTGCCTTCGGAATCCAGGTCCTCCGGTGTGAACACGAACGGGAACTGCATATCATCCATCGGCTTGATCCACTCAAAGCCCATCAGGCTGACAATGCTGTCCGGATCGTCGAGAATATTCATATCCTCAATTCTGTCTCGATCTTCATTCAAGCGGCAAATATCGTCATTTTCCACACGAACGAAGTAGTAGGACTTGACGCCCAGAACATTCGTTACCGTGATATAGCACTCGTTGACACGGATGTCCGGATAGTCTGCCGGATCGATGTTGATATAATCCGACATATCCAGGTCCCACGGCACCATCGGCATATCGAACGCGGCCTTGCCGTCCACGAAGAATCTTCCTGCGTGAGCGTCATGGTCTTGTACTTCACGTCCTCCATATAGATTGTTTCATCGTAGGATTTCATCAGCGCGTCACCGGCAAGCGTCTGATCCGGATCGTAATAGATGATAGAGACTTCCTTAATCGGATCACTGCACTCAAACACCAGCGGAGCGACCAATGTCTTATAATGGGTCAGATAGCCGAAGCTATTCTTCCAGCTGGACCAGAAACCAGCCTGGTCAAGCCATGCGTTCGCGGGGCGGTTCGTCTCCGGGCAAAGTTCTGCCATATGGTCGGGATAGCATTCTGGATAAATACGGGCTGTAACACCGGCCTTGGTTGAGAGATAAAGAAGCTTTGTTTCCTGCACAAGAATCTTACGGAAGCATCCTTTGCAATGACTTTTTAAATTCATTTTCGCCCGGCTGGATGGGACTTCTTGACAGCGAAGCTGTGCTTTGCAGTAATGGCAACGTTCTCGCCGTCGATGGTAAGAGATGCGACACGCGCGCTGACGCTGCCGCGGATATCCCAATCAAACGCCAACTCCGCGATCTCATCCTCAGAATACATCTCGCCCAAATCACTGCGGTCATAAAGCTGGAAGCTGTCGAACCAGCTGTCCTCCGCATTGGTCAGCGTAGCATAGACAATATCTGCAGATGCGTCCACGCCGGTGTAGAGATAGGCTGTGGTGTTATTCATCGCATAGTCCTGTGCGAACACGCCGATCTCGTTCATCTCGCCCACACGGTAAGCACTCGGTTCCTCAAGCGAGCAGGTGTACAGGCCGTCAGCCTCGTCATAGGCGCAGTCAGAAAGCATGACATACTCGCCCTCGCCGTTGACATAGACCTCGATCTCGCCGTAAACACCGACGTTGTCCTCCGCACGGAAGGTCACGGTAAGTGCATTGTTTTCATAGTCGGCAGACACGACATCAATCTCAGGGGCAGTGATATCAAGCTTGACCGGAAGCTTGATCGTCTCTTTCTGGGTGCTGCCGGGCATGGTTGCTGTCACGAGGAAGTAATACTGGCCCTCCGGGCAAAGTTCATATTTGCCGGTACGGGCGTTGTAAACCGTGCCGTCCCAGTCACCGTAGGTCAGTGCGTAATAATCGCTGATCGTCAGCATCGTATACGCAGCCTGTGCACTCGTGATGTCTGCGCCGAGCAGCTTTGGAATCTGCGTTGCAGAGATGATTGTGCGCAGCGGCGTGCTGGTTTCATCCGTCACCTCGACACGCAGAGTCTGTGCAGAACGGAGCATACCGAGAAGCGGGAACGTCTCTTCCATAGCGCGATCGCCGTTCGGAGAGAAGGAAATGTACGCGGGATTGATTTCCCCTTCCGCCGTGACGCCGGAAATGAGCTGTCCGGCACCAACACCAGTCGAGGGATAGCCAGTAGTTTCATAGTAAATGCTTTCGCCGGTATAGCTGGGTGCGTCAATGATGTTTTCGCAGCCGTACCAGTCGCCGTAGAATGCCAGAACCGGCAGACTCAGATCTTCGCATCCGTCGCCGTGCAGTACAGTAAAGCCTTCTACATAGTGATTATACTCCGCGGAGCCGACATTCACCGTCGCATTCACGCTGGCCTTGCCGCCTGCAGGAACGGCTACAGAAGACGCATTGTATGTGATCTGCGCACCAGAGATCTGCTTGATCGTATCAACATTGTCCGCTTCAATGCAGTTGGTATAGAGCGCATCGGGAGTCAGCGTGTAGGTCTGCGGCTGTGTGCCGTAGTTAGTCAGGGTCACAGTGAAGCTGGCTGTTGTGCCAATCTGCTTGAGCGCAGCACCACCAAGTCCGTTGCAAGAGGCCAGAACACGAGTCTTTGCCGCGCCGAGCGGATCGACCATACCAGAGCCCTGCTGACGAACAGAATATGGCGTCGTGCTGTCGGGCTGGCAGATGATATCAGCCGTGTTCATCAGCGCAAGCTTCAGATACTCATTGACACTCATGCCCTTCAGCGACAGTTCACCATTCTCCTGCGCATCCCTGCCTGAAGCGTCAGCGCCGCACCGCCAGAGACATAGGGGCGTCGCCATGCTGGTGCCACTCATAGATTCATAGCCGTCGCCGGAAGAGATTGAATAGATGTTTCCGCCAGGCGCGGAGATTTCGGGTTTGATGTCCAGGAGACGGGTGGGACCCCAGCTGGAGAAGGTGCTCATTTCACCGCCGTCGGAGGCAGCAAGGAACTTGGTCTCCAATTCGTGGAAGGTCACACGGTCGCCCTTGGCTGCGATTGCCGTCAACTCTTTGCCGAAATCATTGCTGACCATGATCTGGCAGATCTTACCCAGGAAGTAGCTGCATCACCGCTGCCAACATTAAACGGGACTTCGCTGCCCGGCTCATTGTTATAGATCACAACGCCGGATGCACCGGCCATATAGCAGAAATTGATTTTTTCTTCAAAGGAAATCTCGCCGCGCTGAACCACAGCGACCCACTTGGAGCCGTCGGTCGGAAGCTCAACGCTGCCGAACAACTCACTGATCGTGCCGTATCCACAATCGACCAGCAAAAACATCCTTCAGCGTCTCCCAGCCGTAGAGGCCCGGATTCTCCTCGCGCACTGTATTATAAAGCTGCGAAGTTGAAAAACTGTTGCTTCATGCGTCGTGCCTGCCGCATCAGTCAGAAAAGGGTGTTGCCCTTGGTAAGTATTGTTGACAGAAGCGACCGACAGAACGCCGGGCGTCGTACTCGGAGCAGAGACTGCACCGGAATCCACAACACCGAAATCATTGGTATTGATGCCAAGCAGCGAAGCGCTGGAGCCGTCGTTGCCTGCCGCCACGCAGCAGAGCACCGTCATCGGTCGCACTCTGGGTGCAGACTGGAGATACGCCACGTCGTCATAGAAGCCCGCCGTGCTGCCGAGAGACAGATTCATGATGTCCGCCCCCAGCGACGGCGTCCTCGACCGCGCGGATAATATCATCCGTGAATGCGCTGTTGCCCATGCCGAACACCTGAAGGCCAAGAATCTGCGCATTGGGCGCGACACCCGTGATGCCGGTATCGCCACCGTTGCCGGCTGCAATGCCGGAACATGCAGGCCATGAGTGTTGGGTGGTTATCCATTTCATAGTAGCCGGAATAGCTGTAGGCAAACGGAACCTTGTCCGAATAATAAGTACCGTAGCCAGCTTCTGAATCAGGGCACTTGGCGTCGTTCTCCGTAATGCGGATCTTAGCGCCGTCGGAAAGCTTCATATCGGGGTGATGATAGTTGACGCCGCTGTCGAGCACAGCAATCACCGTACCCTCGCCGGTATGGCCCATTTCCTCCCACATCTTATCAGACCGTGGTCATGTGGGACGCATAGTTCATCTTCATCTCAAAGGTCGTGACCGGAGAAACCGACTTAACGCCGGGAAGTTTCCGCGACCTCCGCCATCTCAGCAGGCGTCATATTCATTGAAAATGTATTGACAAGATACGCTGTTTGCTGAATGGCATCGTTGCCTGTGATCGCCTTTGCGCTGTGAATCACAGTTTGCTGTGCACGCAGTGCCTTGTCTCCACAGACTGAAGCTGCGCATTCAATTTTGCGCCCGTGCTCTGGACGACAACACTCTGCACAGCCGGCTGCGCCTCCATTTCTACGATCACACGGATTTCCTGATCCGGGTCAAGCTGATCTGCCGAAGCACGAATCAAGCCAGCCTGCTCACGTCTTTTTCTGTCAGTGCCTTCTGTGCCGCAGCTGTGTCAATGGAGCCTGTCTGCTCGCTTCTGCACGGATACGGCGGTATTCTGCTGCGACATACCGACAGCCTGTACCGCATTTCCGGCCAGCAGGCATACAATCAGCAGCAAAACCATCAGGCGTCTGAAAACCTTCATCTTCTGCATCGTCCGTTTCCTCCTTCTACCTTCGTTGTCTGTTTTGCTTCCATTCATTGGGTGGATCAAACCTTTCCGGCTTAAAATTCCAAAATATAGGACTGCTTCACCCATGAATTTTAGAATAGAATACAGAAATACTGTACTTGTTTCAATCGATAAAGTGTTGAATTGCACTCACGTTTTTTGCCAGCGTATCAATTTCATGCTTGGATTTACATAACTCCATTCAACAATTCATTGAATTTTGAGCAGATTCAGTCAGTTTTTAAAAAGGCCGCAGGCCCGTTATGGCTCATGCCCCCACGGAAAACCGCCAAATTTCCTGTTTTTTTCTTTCTAACGGTGATCGTCCGTCCGTAATTATATTATGTAGAATCAATGAATCGTTGTTTCTGTTGTTTTCAGTGTTGCACTGCTTGAGATTATACGGTATAATGACAATAGAATTCCCAAAATAGGAGGCCAGACAGGCATGGCAAGCAATCAACTCAGTAAAAACATCGCCCGCTGCCGCAAGCAGATTGGCATGACGCAGGAGGATCTCGGTCAGGCGCTCTTCATCTCCGGTCAGGCAGTCTCTCGCTGGGAACGCGGCGGCACCCCGGACGCGGAACTGCTGCCAAAATCGCAGACGCACTCGGCGTCTCGCTCGACGTGCTTTTTGGGCGGGAGGCTGATCGGGAATCCGACGCAGAACCCGCGCTGAGCCGCGAACTTGCACACGCCTGCCGCCAAACGCGTTGAGCGTGCAGAGCAGCTGGCATGGCATATGATGAAAATCGTTGCCTCCTCCGGCGGCCCCGGCAAATCCTATTTTCGCGCCATGACAGCCAATGAAAAACATGGATCGGCGCAGTGCAGAGGAGCCCAGCAGATACCGGTCAATAATTACTTTGACTTTGACGCTGGTATCATGCAGGCCTGCGTTGCGCGCGACTTCCATTATGCGCTTCTTATGCCGGAGCCCGAGCAGGGCTACGCCTCTATCATGAAAAACAGCGCTGCCTATCAGAAGTTTTTTGCCTTTCTTGCGCAGGAACATTATCTGGATATGCTGGTGCTGGCCTACCGCGTTCCCGGTGAGCGTAATTTCACAGCGGATTTTGCCTCCCGTCAGCTTGGCATTGACGAAAGCGAAAGCTGGGCGCATTCTTGACCATATGTACCAGACACGAATGCTTCAACGTTCGGAGATTCGCTTGGCCGACCGCATTCTTTACGCCTACGCCCGCCACGACGAAACACTGATTGTCCCTTCTTGTATTTTGCAGGTGAACTGATGCACAACTCTGCTGTGTATTACAGTCTTCCCATGCGCGCGGAACCGATCTTCAAAAAGCCCCGCTCGGGAACCGATTCGTTCTCGCCGGTTGGTGCGACGACACCACACAAAGGAACTGGACCTTCCTTTCGGCGCCGGTTACGCAGGCGTTTGAGAGGGATAAACTGCTTTTCCATGGTCTGCTTTTATCAATACGCGCAAACGCGCCGGAGGATATTGTCCCCGGCGCGTTTGGAAACCCCAATCGGCCATCAGCTGTTCAGCTGGACGGGTTTTTTTCCGGCTGCAGCCGGGGCGTTTCGCATCAGCACGAAGCTGCAGCTTTGCGCATGCTGCATTGGCATCGCTGATCGTAAAGGAGAGTGTTTTTGCCGGACTGGAGCGGCTGGATCACCGTGTGCAGCAGACGTCCGTCCGCGTCATAAAACGCTTTACAGATCACGCGCGCGCCGCTATCCTGCATGCAGGCAATCTCCCGCAGTGACGACTGCTGCATCACGCTGCGCGGAGGATCTCGGTCACGGTAAGCAAAACCGGCACGGAATCAGTGTGTTATTCAGCGTGTTCGGCTCGTCCTGCTGAAGCCGGACTGGCCGTCACATCCTCGCCGTAAAGAGCAGCAAGGAATCCGGCTCATACTCGACAATGACCGTGCCGCCATACGCAAGGTTCTGGAAGGTTCGCTCTGCGGCGTCTGGCCGTCGGGGCCGATAAACAGGACACTGCCGCTGGCCGGTTCCATGTACCTTGATTGGCAACCGCTGCCTGCAGGAATTTCCGACTGCCGATCTGGAGCAGCGAAAGATCAAGTTCCGCATCTGCACTGCCGACAGTGCAGTCCGCAGTGTTGTCCTCCCGGCGTATAATCGTCCTGTCCAGGCTCCTGCACCTCAAATGTTACCGTCTGCTTCTCCGACGGGCAGGTGATGTTGACGGTGAATTCCGTGCTTTTCGCCCGGAAGGGTTGGCAGACCTGCGTCGTGCTCACACCGTTCGCGGTGAGCGCAAGACTGCTAACTGTGTGGTCGCCGGAATTGGTAACAGTGAGCGTAATAGGAACCGTTCCGCCCGGGACGAGTGCATCGCTGTCAAAGCTGACATCGGAAAGTTTCAGGTCACTCACGGGCAGGATCTGCGTCCAGACAAGGTCCTTCGCGTCGTCTACCTCATCCTCAGAGCTTGTCACAGTCGTGTGCATGCCGAGAGCATAGGTCCTGCCGTTCCAGCGAAGCGGCGTTTAGATTTTCCAGATACTGCTCGTCGCCGATCCAAGAGGATCGGTGCACTCAATGGTCGTTTACAGCGTCATAATGCAGCGCGGCCAGATTGGCGCTTGCGCCGTTAGACTGGTTAAAATAGATGCTGTCGCCGACAATTACGAATTCACGGCCCATGCCCTCAGCAGTGACTATGGTTCCTGCCTCGTCATACAGCGCACCGCCGGCGTTCCAGATAAAGGTCTGCATCCGCGCTGGGCAGTCTGCCGTATACGGCTCTGCCGATCACGTTCTCGGCCAGAACGCGTCCGCCGCAATAGAGCGTTCCATCTGAGATATGGCGATGGCCGCCGTTCCGTTCTGCGCACCAATGCAGAAGGAATCAACGCCTGCTGTGTCCGCTGCTTTGCGCGCATCAGGCCATGCGCCGCTGCGGGAATTCCGCTGTATAGACCGTGTTGGCTGCGGGGTTTACGACGCTTTCTTGATCCGTGACCGCGGATTCCGCCCACGCAAGGACGGGCGTTCCGTTCACGCAGGCGAGCGTCGGCAGGCGCATATAGCTGTCAGACTGATAGGTTTTCTGCTCGGTGAACGCAAGTGTGTCTTTGTTGACCGTGCCGACCACGATATTCTGGTACTGGGCGTAGGAGACGAGGGAATTGCCGGGCTCCTGCGTCGTGCGGGCGTAGGCAAGCCAGAGCATCTGGCCGTCTGTGCAAAGCTGCGGCGCATCGTCAAAATCGCTCCCGCATCGACACGCACGGGTTCGCTCCAGCTTGTCCCGTCAAACTTCGTCAGCGCGACATAGCGCGCGCCGGAGATCATCCGCGCGCACAAAAGCCGCGTAGGGAAGCGCGCTCCCGTCCGGATCATAACGGGCTGGGCATTGCGGTATGTATTTTGCAAGAAGCGTCTGATACGATGCTTTTTAGCTGTGCAGCACGCCCTGCGGCATAGGTCTGCGCAGAGGCCGGGGCCCAGTCAGATTCTGCCGCGAGATAGCTGAGGTCGGACGGGGGGTGAAGTCCGCAGCTTCCAGCACCGCATCCGCCTCTTCGCCGGACTGTAGGGATTGGGGAGGTTACAGAATTTGCGGTGTACAGATGCCAAGTCTGGTGAGGCAAAGGCTTTTTTTTGCCTCAAAGGACCCTATGTACCCCTTTATGCCCAACTCGCCGGTCAGGTCAACGGTTCGCAGACCGCTGTTCGTTCCGAAGACGTTCCACTTTATGTCCAAATCTCCATTTCCATAAAACGCCACCGCCAATTAAGCCGCTGCATCCGATACCGATAAAAACGGGCTTGTCGAACGAAGGGTTTAAAAGACATTTCCATTCCATGTCTGCGTATCGAACCGATAGCTAAGCATTCCACCTGCTTCCAGCGAGATATCCACACTAATCTGCACAGTAACCGGAATGAACGACACAAATGTATTGTAATTAAATGGGTAATCTTTTGATCCACAATAATCATGAGATAGCCAGAAAGCTGTCTTACTTCAAAGTCAGCTTCTGCATACCCACAAAGCGTAAAATCAACATCATCAAAAACTTCGTTTTTGTTATGCTCTTTTGGCCAAATTTTTTGAGTTTTTTCAGATCCGTTTTTCTTAACGCTTTTCATAGCGGCGCACTTCTTTTTTAATGTTTTTTATGTACTCCTTTACCTGTTCACTTTCTGTCTTATCCGGGCTTAAATTCAAGTTAATTCCAAACTGAATCTTATCTGTTGTGGCAGACACGACAACCGGGGGCATCCATAGGCAGTCCGAATTCAATCGAATGGCCGCCAACAAACGGAATTGTATCGATCACGTCAAAACTGATTTTTGTGCCCTTCCAACTGTAACTTAAAGTCCTCATTAACGGAATTTTTTTTGCAAACTGTAGATTGATGTGCGTATCGACCGTTTTTCCGGCCTTATCTGTCACACGCACAAAGCAGCCGCCGCCCTCTACGAAGTCTCTGACGTCAAGCTTCTGAAATTTCCGTCATCCGAATCCGCGATCTTCTTTTGTATTCTGGTAAACTGCATATCCCGTCACATCGTGACGTATC
>VOFK01004394.1_pt1 | contig 22895 bp, 47 predicted proteins | sample 5384121 | NCBI WGS metagenome assembly VOFK01 (sample SAMN12384730, study PRJNA508395) | human gut metagenome | isolation source: healthy gut J | host: Homo sapiens | reverse complement strand
AGTCACCGACCGGAAACAGTCAGCGTATCAGGGTTGTATACTCCTTATGCTTTCCAAATAATACAGAGTCTGTTATAATAAGCAAAGATAAAAATACTGAGGAGGCAATTGTATTATGGCTGATAGCAGAAAAACAGTTCAGATAAAAATCAGATCCTGTCGGGGATGTCCGTATCGCAGATGAAGTCGTTGCGATCATTGCAGGACTTGCAGCAACAGAAGTAGATGGTGTCAGTTCCATGGCGGGAAACATCACAAACGAAATTGTCAGCAAGCTTGGCATGAAGAACCTTTCTAAGGGAATCATGATTGAAATTATGGACAACGAAGTAAAGGTTGATGTTGCCATCAACATTGCATATGGTTACAGCATTCCGGAAGTTCTCTGCCAAGGTACAGGATAAAGTAAAGGCCGCCATTGAGAATATGACAGGCCTGACAGTCGCTGTTGTCAATGTCCGTATTGCAAGTGTTGATATGGGAACTGACAATTAAATCTTTGTATTCGAAACAGAATATGGTATAATAAAGGATGTCTGAACGAAAGACATCCTTTATTTTTGAGCGAGGAGAGAAGATGACAAGAAGAGAGTTAAGAGAAAATGTATTCAAGATGCTTTTCCGCGTAGAATTTTTTGATGCGGGAGAACTGCCAGAACAGCTGGAATTGTTTGGTGAAGAAGTGATCATGTAACATCGATCAGACTTTAAGTATATCGCTGAGCGTTATCGCGACATTTTTTACAATCATCTGCCGGAAATCGACGGGGCAATCAACGAAGTCGCAAAAGGCTGGAAGACAACCCGTCTGGGCAAAGTAGATCTGGCACTGATCCGTCTGGCGGTATATGAGATCCGCTACGATGATGAGATTCCGTTTAGGTTGCGGTCAATGAGGCTGTGGAACTGGCAAAAACAATACGGAACCAATGATTCACCGGCATTTGTCAATGGAATTCTTGCAAAGTTTGCAGAATGATGAAACATGTATATTCGGTAGGGCAGGTAAATAAATACATTAAAAATTAAAAATGTTCGCTTTCAGGACTTTATGCTGCACCATATCAGCATCAAGGGAGAGGTATCTAACTGTAAGTATCACTCCAGCGGGCATATTTATTTTACAATGAAAGATGCAGACGGAACGATAAACGCGATCATGTTTGCAGGAAGCCGCAGGAAGGATTAAAATTCCCGATGAAAGAGGGCGACCGCGTGGTTGTGACCGGATCCGTGGAAGTGTATGAAAGAGATGGCAGATACCAGATCTATGCACGGACGATTGAACGGGACGGAGAGGGAAATCTGTATCTGAAATTTGAAGCGTTAAAGCGGGAGCTTGAAGAGATGGGAATGTTTGCGGAGGAATACAAACAGCCCATTCCCACTCTATGCAAAAACCGTGGGGTTGTTACGGCAGAGACCGGGGGCAGCGATTCAGGATATCCGACAATATTGCAGGGCGCAGGAAACCCGTATGTGCAGCTGATTCTCTGCCCGGCCCTGGTGCAGGGAGAGGGTGCGGCAGCATCAATTGTCCATGGAATTCATGCACTTGAACAGATCGGCGTGGATGTAATCATTGTCGGACGGGGCGGTGGATCCATAGAGGATCTGTGGGCATTTAACGAAGAAAATGGTGGCACGGGCCATTTTTGACTGCCGGATTCCGGTGATCTCCGCTGTCGGTCATCAGACGGACTTTACGATTGCAGATTATGTCGCAGACCTGCGGGCACCGACTCCGTCTGCAGCAGCGGAGCTGGCGGTGTTTGATTACCGGCAGGCAATGCAGGAACTGCTTGGCATGCGGCAGCAGATGGACAAAGAACTCCAAAGGAAAAAGTAACCGTGGCAAGAAACCACCTGGAGCACCAGAAGATGCGCCTGCACTATCTCACCCCTCAGCAGCGGATGAATGAAAACCGGCGAAGAGTGGCAGAGTATGAAGAGAAACTGACCGGACGCATGGAGGAACTGCTGCGTGAGCGCAGACACCGTCTGGCACTTCTGGCAGGCACGCTGGAGAGCTATTCCCCGGTAAAGAAACTCAGTGGAGGGTATGCATTCGTGGAGGATGGGAACCATCAGGCACTGCGAAGCATCCACCAGATCAGGAAAAAGATACCGTGCAGATCCATTTGCTGGATGGCACACTGACGGCAGCAGTGACAGAAATTCAGGCAGCCGAAGGAGTAAAAATGAGTGATGAATTAGAAAAAAAAAGAACCGGGACTGGAGGAACGGTTTGCAAAGATCGATTCCATACTTGATGCGATGGAAGACGAAAACGTAACGTTAGACCGTTCGTTTGCCCTATACAAAGAGGGACTGGAACAGATCAAAGCAGCCGGCCAGTCTTTGGATACGATAGAAAAGGCAATGCTTGTACTGAACCAGGATGGAAAATTGGAGGAATTCTGATGGAGATCAGACAGGAAATAAACGCAGGGCGGCAGACATTGAAGCACGGATCGCACCGTTTCTGCCACAGGAAAAGGGGTTTCAGCAGACCGTGCTCGATGCGATGGAATACAGTGTTTTTGCAGGAGGAAAGCGGTTGCGGCCGATGCTGATGGAAGCATCTTACCAGATGTTTGACGGAACGAATCCGGCAATTGATGATTTTATGGCGGCGATTGAGATGATCCACACCTATTCACTGATCCATGATGATCTTCCGGCTATGGATAACGACGAATACCGGCGTGGGAAAAAGACAACCCACGCGGTATACGGGGAAGCAATGGCAATCCTTGCGGGGGATGCCCTTTTTAAATTATGCGTTTGAGACCGTGGCAGCAGCGCTGACCAGAAACGAAGGAGACTGGAGAATTGTCAGGGCTTTTTCCGTGCTGGCACAAAAAAAGCGGGTATATACGGAATGATCGGCGGCCAGGTGGTGGATGTGGAGAGTGAGAAAACCGGACAGACCATCGACCGTAACCGGCTGGACTTTATCTACCGGTTAAAAAACCGGAGCGCTGATTGAAGCATCGCTTATGATCGGAGCCATTTTGGCAGGCGCGGATGAAGTGTCGGTTGCGCGTATGCAGGAAGCCGGAGCAAAGCTGGGACTTGCCTTTCAAATTCAGGATGATATTCTCGATGTCACGGGATCTTTTTTGAAAAACTCGGTAAGCCGATCGGCAGTGATGCGGAAAATGAGAAGGCAACCTATGTGACATTTGAGGGGCTGGAGCAGGCAAAAAAAGGATGTAGAGCGGCTTTCCGGGGAAGCAATAAAGATACTGGATGAATTTTGAAGGAGAGCATACGTTTCTGCATGACCTGTTTTTCTATTTGATCAACAGGGATCATTAATTTTTCGAGGGCAACATGGTTTTAGATCGGATAAAAAAAGTAAATGATATCAAACAACTAAACGAGGAAGAACTGGCAGAGCTACAGGAAGAAATCCGTGATTTTCTGGTGGAAAATATTGCAAAAACCGGAGGACATCTCGCCTCGAATCTGGGTGTGATTGAACTGACGATGGCGCTTCATCTGTCATTTGACCTGACGAGAGACCGGATTATCTGGGATGTCGGACATCAGTCCTACACGCACAAGATTTTAACCGGGCGTAAGTTGGGGTTTGCCACTTTACGGCAGTATGGCGGGATGAGCGGATTCCCCAAAGACGCAGGAAGACCCGGCGGATGCATTCAATACCGGGCACAGCTCCACGTCCATTTCCGCAGGACTTGGCATGGCGCAGGCAAGGGAACTGACCGGTGACAATTATTATGTGGTCTCTGTGATCGGAGACGGGGCACTGACCGGCGGTATGGCATACGAAGCAATGAACAATGCCTCCCGGATGGAGACGAATTTTATCATTGTGCTCAACGACAACAACATGTCCATTTCGGAAAATGTGGGAGGGAATGAACCAGTATCTGAATTCCTTCCGCACCTCGGATGCCTATCTGGATTTAAAAGACGGTGTGACAAATTCCCTAAACCGGATTCCGGTTGTGGGAGAACGGATGGTCAAACGGATCCGGAACGCCAAAAAGCGGTATCAAACAGCTGTTTGTCCCGGGAATGTTTTTTGAAAATATGGGAATCACCTATTTAGGCTAGGTGGATGGCACCAACATAAAAGAAATCCGAAAAGTGCTTGCGGAGGCAAAAGCGCGTGCGCGGTCCGGTGCTGGTTCATGTACGCACGGTAAAGGGAGAGGATATCTTCCTGCCGAGCGTCATCCGGCGCGCTTTCCATGGAACGGGACCGTTTGACATTGACACCGGTGTTCCGCTGTATCATCAGGAAAAAGCGCATTACACGGATGTGTTTTCCACCGTCATGCGCAAAATGGGGAGCGGGAGCCGAAGGTGGTTGCGATTACCGCAGCGATGGCAGACGGAACCGGTTTAAAAGAGATTTTTAAAAATCTTTTCCCCGGAACGTTTTTTTGATGTGGGAATTGCAGAGGAGCATGCGGTGACGTTTGCGGCCGGTATGGCAAAGGCGGGACTCAAACCGGTATTTGCGGTGTATTCTTCCTTTTTACAGCGTGCCTATGACCAGGTATTACATGATGTGTGCACAGAATCTCCCGGTTGTGTTTGCCGTAGACCGTGCAGGATTAGTCGGAAAGGATGGCGCCACGCATCAGGGAATTTTTGACCTGTCGTATCTGTCAAGTATTCCGAACCTGACGGTTATGGCTCCGAAAAAACAAATGGGAGCTTTCCGATATGCTCAAGTATGCGATTGCTGCAGAGGAACCGGTGGCGATCCGTTATCCGCGCGGAGAAGCCTGCGATCTCTGGAAAGATCCAGCGGGCACCGATTCAAAAAGGCTGTGCGGAAGTACTCGCCGAGGGTACATACGCTGCACTTTTTGCGATCGGTTCGATGGTGGAAACCGCCTGGCAGGTAAGAAAAAAACTGGCAGAAAAAAGGAATCCCGACAGCGGTGGTAAATGCAAGATTTGCCATGCCACTGGATAAAAAACTGCCTGCGGAAACTGGCAGAATCCCATCCGCTTTTGTGACGATGGAAGAGAACGTGGCAAGCGGGGGATTTGGAGAGCATGTGGCTGCATTTCTGGAGGAGGAAGCACTGCATACAAAGGCCCTCAGGATTGCAATTCCTGACTGCTTTGTGGAACATGGAAGTGTTGGCGAATTAAAAAAGCACTGGGACTGGATGCAGATTCCGTGACGGAAAAAAATATTAGCAGAATTACCGGAGGAATTATGAAAGAACGATTGGATGTACTTCTTGTAAAACGTGGTCTGGCACCATCGCGGGAAAAGGCAAAGACCATGATTATGGAAGGCAATGTATTTGTCAACAATAACCGGGAGGATAAGGCGGGAAGCACTTTTGCAGAGGATGCTCCGATTGAGATCCACGGAAATACATTGAAATATGTCAAAGCCGCGGCGGTCTGAAACTGGAAAAAAGCGATGACACATTTTTCCATTTCCTTAGATGGCATGGTGTGCATGGACATCGGTGCTTCGACGGGGGGCTTTACGGACTGCATGCTGCAGAACGGGGCAAAGAAAAAGTGTACTCCGTCGATGTGGGATATGGCCAGTTTGCATGGAAACTGCGCCAGGACCCGTTGTCTGTATGGAAAAAACAAAACATCCGCTATGTCACACCGGAAGATATCGATGATGTGCTCGATTTTGCTTCGGTGGATGTCTCATTTATTTCCCTGACCAAAAGTGCTCCCGGCGGCATATGCACTGTTAAAGGACGGCGGACAGATGGTTTGTCTGATCAAACCACAGTTCGAGGCCGGACGGGAAAAAAAGTGGGAAAGAAAGGCGTGGTACGTGATAAGGCCGTTCACGAGGAAGTGATCGAGAGGATCATTACCTTTGCACTGGAAAACGGATTTTCGGTACACCATCTGGAATACTCACCTCGATCAAGGGGACCGGAGGGAAACATCGAGTATCTCGTGCATATTGAAAAAAATCGGACGAAGCAATAAAGGAGGAATCCGTGGATATTCACGCAGTTGTGGAAGCAGCACACGGAGAATTGGATAAGTAGATGCGTAAATTTATGCTGATCACGAACCGGTACAAAGATCGTGATCTGACACTCTCAAACGAAATTGTCTCGTACATACAACAAAAGGGCGGCAGTGCTGCAATCTGTGTCAGCAATGTGGAGGATGATAACCAGAAAGATTTTGCACTTTCCGAGATTCCGGCAGACACGGAATGTATCCTTGTTCTCGGCGGAGACGGCACGTTAATCCGCGCAGCAACCAAGGTGGAGGCGCTGCAGATTCCGCTGATCGGTGTCAACCTTGGGACACTGGGGTATCTGTGTGAGCTTGAGGAAGCTACCGTATTTCATGCCATCGACTGTCTGATGCAGGATGATTGCATCATGGAAGAGCGGGATTGTTCTGACCGGCGAAAAAAATTGGCGGAAACGGCGCACATATGGCATTGAATGATGTCGTGATCCACTGGTCCGGGGATCTGTCCATGCTGCTTTTAAATGTGTATGTCAATGGGGAATATCTGACAACTTACCACGCAGATGGCGTGATTGTTGCGACACCGACCGGTTCCACGGGGTATAATCTTTCCACTGGAGGTCCGATCGTGGACCCGAAAGCAAGGTACTTCTTCTGACACCGATCAATGCACATGACTTAAACTCCAAAAGCATTGTGTTTGGAGCGGAGGATGTTGTGGAGATTAAGATGGGAAGCAGACGGTTTCAAAAGGACGAGACGGCATGTGTCAGCTTTGACGGGGACACACCGGAGCATCTGCACGTGGGAGACCGTGTGCGGATTGCACAGGCACAAAGTACCATCTGGATCTGCAAAATCAGTAACCAGAGTTTCCTGGAAATACTGAGGAAAAAAAAGATGAGACCGTAGGACGCAAAGGAGGACATATGAAAAACAACACGACAGGCAAAGATACTCGAATTGATTCAGAAAAAAATGATGTGGAAACACAGGAAGAATTGTCCGCATATCTCGAAAAGAAGGGTTTCAGGTTACCCAGGCAACCGTATCCCGTGATATCCGTGAACTGAAGCTGACAAAGATTTCGACCGACAACGGCAGACAAAAATATGCGGTGATTACGGACGCGGATTCCAATATGATGGAAAAAATATGCAAGGGTTCTCAGGGAAGGATTTTTGTCCGTGGATGCAGCGGAAAATATTGTTGTGATCAAAACCGTGTCCGGTATGGCGGGGAGCCGTTGCGGCTGCAGTAGATGCCATGCGTATGCAGGAGATTGTCGGCTCACTTGCGGGAGACGACACGATTCTGTGTGTGATCCGTACGTCCGATGACGCGGTGCACATCATGAAAAAGCTTCGGAAAAAATTGTAGAACAGTAATAAAAAAATGCTTCGGAAAAAGTAGAAGGAGAATGTATGTTACAAAATCTACATGTGAAGAACCTCGCTCTTATTACAGAAACAGAGGTAGAATTTAAAGAAGGACTTAATATTTTGACAGGAGAGACCGGTGCCGGTAAATCCATCATCATTGATTCGGTCGCACTGGCACTCCGGAGAGAAGGTTCCAAAGGAACTGCTCCGGATAACGAAGAGACCGCACTTGTGGAGCTGGTCTTTTCGGTTGAAAACCCAAAGGTTCTGGATGCGATCCGGCAACTGGGCATAGAAACAGAGGATGAAACAGTAATATTAAGTCGTAAGATAACTTCCGGAAGGGCAATTGCGCGGATCAATGGAGAAGCAGTGTCTGCTTCCCGGTTAAAAGAGGTGGCGTCCCTGCTCATCGATATTCACGGACAGCATGAGCACCAGTCCCTTCTTTCCAAAAAAAGAAACATCTGGAAATCCTCGATGCCTATGCAAAAAGACGCGCTGGGAGAAAAAAAAGCGCCTTGCCGCCTGTTATCAGGAATACCGGAAACTGAAAAAAGAGTGGGAGTCCTCGTCTTTGGATACCGAGGAGCGCCAGAGAGTTGTCGTTTCTTGCGTATGAAGTAAAGGAAATTGAAGAGGCACAGCTTTCGTCGGGGAGGATACCCGGCTGGAAGAACAGTATCGCAGATTCGCAAACGCAAAAAGATCATGGATGCCATATCGGCCGCCGGTGCAGCCACCGGGGAGACGGCGGTACCGGAGAGAATGCATCGGAACTTATCAGCCGTGCCCTGCGGGAAGTCAGTTCGGTTTCGGCATATGAGGAGCGCATTGCGCAGATGGAACAGATGCTTACCGATATTGATAATCTGCTGAGCGATTTTAATCATGAGATTTCTTCCTACCTGTCGGGGAGGAATTTGATGACGAAGTCTTTTATCAGACCGAAAAAGAGGCTTGATGAGATCAATCACCTGAAATCCAAGTATGGAAATACGATGGAAGAAATTTTTACAGGCTGCGGAAGAAAAAAAAAGCGCATTGCAGTATTACAGGATTATGATAAATACTTAAATGATCTTTTGACTTCCATAAACCGGAAGAAAGAAGAATTGGACGGGCTGTGTGCAGAGGTTTCCGGAATCGGAAGAAAGCAGCAAAGGGATTGACGAAAGCGATTGCACAGGCACTTGAAGATCTGAATTTTTAGATGTGCAGTTTACGATGGAATTCCGGAAGACGGAGTACAGTGCCGGGGGCTGGGATGAGGCAGAGTTTATGATCTCCACCAATCCGGGAGAACCGTTAAAAAGCCTCTGGGAAAAGGTCGCTTCCGGCGGAGAACTTTCCCGTATTGCGCTCGCGGTTAAGACCGTCATGGCGGATACGGATGAGATTCCGACGTTAATCTTTGATGAGATTGATAGTGGAATCAGCGGGCGTACGGCACAGATGGTATCGCAGAAGATGAAACTGCTGGCAAAGACGCACCAGATCATCTGCATCACTCATCTGCCGCAGATTGCTGCCATGGCAGATGCCCATTTCCTGATTGAAAAATCGGTGGAGCATGCGTCCACGGTTTCCCCGGATTCATCCGCTGCGGGAAGAGGAAAGTATCGGGGAACTGGCGCGGATGCTTGGCGGCGTGGAGATCACGGATGGTTTTTACAAAACGCACGCGAGATGAAACGTCTGGCAGAAAAATACGAATAGATAAGACCAAAGTCCGCATACTAAAAAGTATCCGAGAAGATAGGGAGAACCTTTGGCATGCGGTCTTTTTATATGCGTATATTCAAAAATATTATCTGTATTTATGTTCTGGTGTTGTGCTGCTTTTGCCTATGCCACCATGATACATGCCATTCCCGATCATGTATACGTGCAGGAGGGGCAGAAACTGGAACTGGACAAAAAATTCCGGTCACACTGGCAATGTCCACAAAACCGCAATCCGTTATGGCACAGATCGGGGGAGCGGACGTTTCAGGCAATGAAGCAGGAACGGGCAGTGGAAACGTGCAGCCAGCTGAAGCAGGGGGGAATATACACTGACCTGCTATCTGTTTGGCATCCTTCCCATGAAAGAGGTGCAGGTTTCCGTGGTGAACGGAAAATCTTTATACGTGAGCGGACAGGTGGTGGGCATTTACGGGGCTGCCCAGGGAGTACTGGTGCTGGGATCCGGCCGGTGGAAACTGTGGACGGAAGCAGCCGGCAGCCGGCAGAACACATTGTATTTCCGGGGATTATATTACCGCTGTAAATGGAAAAGCGGTCACGAAAAAGAAGAACTGATGGAGCGGATCAATCAGTACGGGGAACAACCGGTGGTGCTGACCCTGTGGCGCGGAGCCGAGCAGATAAAGGTGTCGGTGGAGCCGGTCGAGGCAGCAGAACACAAAGGCTACCGTCTGGGACTCTGGGTGAAAGATGACATGGCAGGGATCGGCACGCTGACCTATTTTGATCAGGATGGAAACTTCGGGGGCACTGGGACACGGAATCGGAAACGGACAGACCAAAGACCTGCTTCGTCTGTCAGACGGACGGCTGTACAAAGCGCAGGTGCTCGGCATCAAAAAAGGTGTCCGGGTAACACCGGGAGAGCTGGAGGGAGTTGTCTACTACGGAAGGATAACCAGATCGGAGAAGTGTCCAGCAATACACAAATCGGTATCTATGGCACGCTGACAAAAACTTCCGGGAAGAAAAGAAAAAACGAAAGTCTGTTGTGTCCGATCGGCTATAAACAGGAGATTCAGACAAAGGATGCAGTAATTCTGTCGGATGCGTCCGGGGAACTGCAGTCATACCGCATCGTAATTGATGATCTCGATTATACACCGGGAGATAAAAATAAGGGAATCCGTTTTCATGTGGAGGATGAGAACCTGCTGAACCTGACCGGCGGAATCGTGCAGGGACTGTCCGGAAGCCCGATCCTGCAGGACGGAAAAATTGATCGGTGCCGTGACGCATGTGCTTGTTAACGATCCAACGAAAGGATATGGCATTTTTGTGGAGGAAATGACGGCAAATAAAATAGGACAAAAGACCTAGATGTGAAATCTGCACAAAAAAGAAACGCTAAAATGCAAAAAAGTTATATTTTATACATGAAAACGGATTGCAATAGAGAACAAAAAAGGTTATAATAATCATTAATTGCTCGAAATTATTCGAAAATAATAAATGTTTAACGTAGTGGGAGTATTACATGGATAAGTTGGTAGGGTTTGCCCGGAAGAAGCGACTGGGCGATCTGCTTGTGGATGCAGGAGTCATTTCGCAGGTGCAGCTGGTAAAAGCGTTACAGGTCCAGAAAACAGAAAAACAGGGAGAGCGTCTCGGAGTGGTACTGATAGATCTGGGGTTTACAGACGAAAAACAGATCGTAGAGGCACTGAAGGCACAGCTGAAAATACAGAGTGTCGATCTGTCGACCCTGCGCATCCCGGAGGAAATCATCCGGCTTTTTGGACGAGGCAGTGCTGCGGAAGTATAATCTGATTCCGTTTAAGTTCAATGAGAAAAATCCCAATCTTTTGTGCGTGGCAATGAGCGATCCGCTGGATATCCGGGCGATGGACGATGTTTCCATCATTACCGGGTGTCAGGTGGAGCGTTTTGCTGCAACCCCGAGTGATATTGCGGCAGCCATCGACCGCTACTATGGAAATGCAGAAGCCCTGCGTGTGGCAGAACAGTATACAAAGGGGAAAAGCAGGAACAGGCAAAAAAGCCAGGGCAGCCCTAGATCCCGGGAGTGGAAACGATGAGAACAATGTCCAGCAGGCACCGATTGTCAAACTGTTAGGGACAGATCATCGAGCAGGCAGTCCACAAGAGAGCCAGCGATATCCATAGCGAGCCGATGGAAAACCAGGTGCGGATCCGGTTCCGTGTGGATGGCGTGCTGCACGAAGCCATGCGGCACGATATCAGCCTGCATGCCGCACTGATCGCAAGAATTAAAATTGTCAGCGGACTTGACATTTCCAGCGCCGCCCACAGGACGGTCGTGCGACCAGCATTGTGACCGGCAGGAATACGACATCCGTGTGTCCGTGCTTCCGACCGTCTATGGGGAAAAAGGTCGTTATGCGTCTCGCACAGAAAAAAAGCACTGACATTGGACAAGCGGGATCTGGGATTCCCGGAGGAAGAATTAAAAAAATTTGATCATATCCTAAGCCATCCGAACGGGCTTATTCTCGTCACGGGACCGACCGGAAGCGGTAAGTCCACGACATTATATACCGCATTAAATGAATTAAACGTAGAAGGCGTCAATATCATCACGGTAGAAGATCCGGTTGAGGCGAACTTAAACAGGGGTTAATCAGGTACAGGTAAACGAAAAGGCGGGACTAACCTTTTCCTCGGCACTGCGTTCCATCCTGCGTCAGGACCGGACATCATTATGATCGGGGGAGATCCGTGACCAGGGAGACCGCAGAGATTGCGGTAAAGGCATCCATCACCGGACATCTGGTGGTCAGCACCTTACATACAAACAGTTCGGCAAATACCATCACCCGTCTGGCAGATATGGGGAGTGGAAAACTACCTGATTGCGGATTCCGTGGTCGGGGTAATCGCCCAGCGTCTGGTGCGCCAGGGTCTGTCCGGCATGCGGAATTGTCCGGGAGGCAACCGCAGGGGAGAAAAAGATACTCGGCATAAAGGATCCAGCCAGACGGATCAATGTCCGCACACCGGGGCACAAAAGAGTGTGTCCGCTGCGGTGGAACCGGATATTATGGAAGAATCGGTATTTATGAGATTATGCCGGTCACGGCAGACCTGCGGCAGGCGATCAACCGTGGGGAGAATGCGGACGTGCTCGAGGAGATCGCATTAACACATGGCATGAAAACACTCCGCATGAGTGCCATTGATTACGCACTGCGTGGAATCACTACCGTCGAGGAAGTGCAGCGTGTGGCATATGATGACGAAGATGATTAAATAAAACAGGGAAGGGAAGGCAGCAAAACAGATGGAATTGTCAATGTATACGCTTCTTTCGATAGCAAAAGCACATCATGCGTCCGACTTACATATTACCGTGGGGGTACGGCCGAAGTGCAGGATCAGCGGAACACTTTTTATGAAATGGACGGATTTGAGAAACTGACACCGGCGATGACCAAAAGAACTGGTGGAATCCATGTTTAACGAAAAACAGAAAAAAAACCATGGAAGCCACAGGGGAAGTGGACTTTGCCTACACGGATACGCGTGTGGGACGGTTCCGTGTCAACGCTTTCCACCAGAGAGGTTCCTATGCGGCTGTACTGCGTATCGTGGCAAGCGATATCCCCGACACCGGAGGACCTCGGGGTGCCGGAAGCTGTCCTTGGGCTGACAAAGAAAAAAAGCGTGGGCTTGTTCTTGTCACGGGACCGACCGGAAGCGGTAAATCGACCACACTGGCATCTTTGATCGATGTCATCAATAAAGAACGGAACGAACATATCATTACACTCGAAGATCCGATCGAGTATTTACATAAGCATAACCGGTCCATCGTAAACCAAAGGGAGATCGGGCTGGATACCGATTCCTATGGAAATGCGCTCCGTGCGGCACTCCGTGAGGATCCGGACATCATCCTTGTGGGGGAGATGCGTGACTTTGATACGATTTCCACTGCCATCACGGCAGCAGAAACCGGACATCTGGTATTCTCCACCCCTGCATACCATTGGTGCTGCACCTACCATTGAGCGTATTGTCGATGTGTTCCCCGCACCAGCAGAACCAGATCCGCTCGCAGCTGGCCTCGGTTCTTGAGGCGGTAATTTCCCAGCAGCTTCTGCCGACGATCGACGGAAATCCCGTGTGGCGGCATTTGAAGTCATGCTCGGTACCCCGGCGATCAAAAAAATCTGATCCGGGAGGATAAGGCACACAGATTCCATCCATCATGCAGACAAGCAAGAAGATTGGCATGCAGACGATGGATGATTCCTTTATTCAGCCTGTACCTGAAACACAAAATTGATGCGGCAAATGCCGTAGAGTATGCACAGGATACAGGGAAACATGCAGCAGAAGCTGTTTTAAAAAGGAGTTAAGACATGGCAAGTTATAAATACGAAGTGGTCGGAGCCGATGGAAAAACAAAAACCGGCACCATCGAGGCCGTGAACATGGAAGTCGCTTCGGCAGAACTCAAATCCGGCGGCAACACCATCGTTTCCATCGCAAGAGCCAACGCATTTAACAAAGATCTCGAAATCCATATCGGAAAAAGCCGTCAGCGTCCGCGAAATGAGTGTATTCTGCCGCCAGTTTGAGAGCGTATTAAATGCCGGTGTGACCGTCGTCGAGGCACTCGACATGCTATCCGAGCAGACCGAGAACAAACCGTTTGCCAACGCAATCGCAGAAGTGCGGGATTCCGTACAGCGCGGGGAGACCCTCGCCGTTGCGATGGCGGAGCACCCGAAGATTTTCCAAACCTCATGGTGCAGATGGTTGCCGCCGGGGAATCTCCGGTGGGACTGGATAAAGCATTCAGCCGTGTGGGAAGTCAGTTTGAAAAAGAAGCCCACCTGAAGGGGCTGATCATCAAGTCGGCGATTTATCCGGTCATCCTGATTCTTGTTATTATCGTTGTCGTAGCCATCATGATGATTAAAATTGTACCGACTTTTACCGAACAGTTTGACGAAGTCGGCGGAAAACTGCCGGGCATCACGCTTGCAGTCATGGCAGTCAGTGATTTCTTTGTGCACAGCTGGTATTTTATTATCGCCATCATCGCCGGCATTGCAATATTTATCCATGCGTGGAAAAAGACAGAGGGCGGGGCACATATGTTAGGGAAAATTTATTCTAAAGGTACCGCTGGTCGGTCCGCTCAGCATCAAGACGGCATCCTCGCGCATGACGCGAACACTGTCCACACTGATAGGTTCCGGTGTCCAGCTGGTGGATGCACTCGGGCTTGTGACCGAGATGATGGGGAATGCCGTGGTTAAGCAGGCATTAAAAGATGCGACCGAAGAGGTCAGCCGTGGAATCCCACTCTCGAAGCCACTGGCAGATTCCGGGGTCTTCCCACCGATGGTCTACCACATGATAGAGATCGGCGAGGAAACCGGTAATATGGAAGACATGCTCGACAAAGTCGCAGCATATTATGATGATGAGGTGGAGTCGGCGACCGAGGCACTGCTTGCCGCAATGGAACCGCTCATCATCATCGTGATGGCAGTTATTGTGGTGCCGATCGTCCTTTGCGATCATGATGCCGATGTACAGTCTGTACGACAGCATAGGAGCCTGACCGCAGGCAGAAGAAGGGTTGTTACATGTCTGCCATGAGACATGTGATGATAGATACATAAAAATATATTCAAAAAGGAGAACAAAGGGTATGAAGAAGATTATGGAACTGCTTCAGAACATGAAAAGCAAAGAATGAAAAGAAGGATAACAAAGGTTTCTCTCTCGTAGAGTTGATTATCGTTATCGCAATTATGGCTATTTTGGTAGGTGTTGTTGGTACACAGGTAATTCCTTATATCAATAAATCAAAACTTGAAAAGGATCGTCAGATAATTAGTTCTTATTCAACAGCAGCTGTGTCAGCTTATTCTATGGTTGCAGATCAGTTAACAAGCACAGGAGATCTTACATTTAATGTATATAGTGCAACAGCAGGATCAGATGGTGAAAAAGTTGCAAAATCAAATTAAAACTTTAACTTATGATGCATTTCCAGCAGATAAGTTTAAGTCAAACGAATGTAGTGGAGCATCAGATGTAGAGATTAAAATTGATACAACACATCATACTGTTACTGCCACAGTTGAAGGTAGTGGAGCAAAAAAAGCAAAAATCACAGTTACATCTGATATGTAAAATTTTTTTTAGTCAGGAGAAACAAATGCTAACCAACTTACGATTTTTCTTTTTATATTGTTATATTTTTTTATACGGAATTGTCATCGGCAGTTTTTCTTAAATGTGCTGATCTTCCGTATCCCGAAAAAAAGAATATCGTGCAGTCCTCGCACTGTATATGAACTGCGGGCGTAAGCTGGGCTGGCGGGACATGGTTCCTGTATTTTCCTACATAATTCTTCGGGGCAGATGCCGGCAATGTGGTGCTAGGATTTCCATACAGTACCCATTAATCGAGGCTTTAAATGGTGTGCTGTATGTGGTCGTTTTCATGGCGGGCGGTTTCACGTTCAGCAGTGTGCTGTATTGCCTCATGACATCTGCCCTGATTGTCATTGCGGTCATCGATGAGAGAACCTATCAGATACCAGTTTCCCAGAACCTGTTTCTGGGGACTGCTCGGTATCATCATGACCGTGTATGATTTCCGGCATATCCTGTCCCATATCATCGGGGCAGTCATTGTCAGCCTGTTTTTTGTATGGCCTGTATTATTTCTCCTCCGGCAAAGCAATCGGTGGGGGAGACATCAAACTCATGGCATATGCAGGCCTGCTCTTAGGCGCAAAAAACATTATTTTTGCATTTATTCTTGCATGCATTCTTGGCTCCGTCATCCAATACCATCCGTATGAAAGTAAGCAAGCGAAACAACCTGCTTGCACTCGGCTTTCGGCTGTACCTTTCGGCAGGCATATTCATCGCCGCACTCTGGGGCAGCCGTTTCTGACCTGGTATCTCGGCATGATGGGCATTTATTAAAACATGGCAGGAACTAAAAAAGTAAAGTTTTTCTTATTCCTGTGGCGAATTTTAAGCATCTGTCATTTTCACCGCATAATTTTTTATGCCACAACGTTACGATGGAAAATGTAGAAAAATAATTAGGATTTGTGATTTTTCAGAGAACATGAACAAAGCATAATTATTTTTTTGTACATTTTCCAATGAAAACCTTTCGGAAAATATATAAGGAGAAAATGAAAATGGTCAAAAAGAGTAGTAAGTATTGAGGCCGGTGTATGGTGGACAAAAGTCGCACTGGCCGATTACCGCAAGAAAAATCCGCCGGTACATAAAGCGTTTGCGTTCCGCACCCCGGAACATGCGGTGGAAGATGGCTATATCCGCGACAAAGAAGCGTTTGCATCGGCATTAAAGGCCGAACTAAGCAGACACGATATCCATGAGAAGGAAGTGGTATTTACCCCTTTCCTCCTCTAAGGTTGTTACCCGCGAGGTCATGATCCCGTTTGTCAAGGACAATAAGATCATGGGAATCATCGAGCACAGATCCGTGATTACTTCCCGATGGATGTGAGCAATTACACCATCAGCTACAGCAAGATGGACGTGGAGGAAGAAGACGGAAAGAAGATGCTTAAGCTGCTTCTCGTTGCAATTCCGGATAACCTTTTAAACAACTATGTGACCTTTGCCGAGCTGGCAGGGCTTAAGGTGGAGACGTTTGACTATATCGGAAACGGAACGGTACAGCTTTTTGTGTGACAGTTTTCTGGAAAATGCCGTGGTCGTGCAGCTGGAAGAACAGGCAACGGTTATCAGTATTCTGGAAAATAAAAACTGGTCTTTCAGCGTGTGACACCGTATGGCTATGGAGCTACGATCACAGCGGTGATCGACCATCCGGTGCTTGGCATTGACGATGAGGAGAAAGCACTTGATTTCCTTTTAGACCACAATGTGATATACAACCGTCCGACGATTCCGGAGATGGGAAACCAGGAGGAGATGAAGCGTCAGCAGGCTCTGGCAGAAGAGGCATATGAGGATCTGGCGGAGTCCCTGCGGTATCATCTGCGCATTGCAAACACGGCGGTTGAGTATTATCAGAACCAGGTCAAACAGGAATTTGTCGGGAATGTCTATCTGGTTGGCGATGGTTCCCGTTTTGCAGGCATGCACAAAACTGTTTGCACAGGAACTTCCGCTTCCGCTGCAGGAAATTGATTTCACGAAGGTCATCGATTTACGGAGCGGAAAAAAACAAGGCGGCTGAGGGGACGCTAACACCGGATGCGGCATCTTCCGGGACCGAGACCGAAGGCGGCAACGGCTGTCGGTTTCCTTTCGGTCATCGTTGCGGCGGTTCATCCGATTGGATGCCAGGCCAAAGGACATGCTTGTGGCAGATTCCAAAAAAGAACGACCTGCACACGGCATATGTGATTCTGGCGGGGGCAGTGCTGGTAAGTGTCCTGCTGATTCTCGGTTCCGGTGTGCGTCAGCTGCTGGCTTATCGTGAGCACCGCAACCTGACCAAACGGATCAATGATCTTTCCTATGTGCAGGAGACGTATGACGATTACGCGCGGGTACAGGCGGAGGAACAGGTGTATGAGAAACTGGATCTTGCCACCATCACGAAAAAAATGAGCAGCTGTATCCGCTGATTGCGCAGCTGGAAAATGAACTTCCGACAACCATCCATGTAAAAAACATTCAGACGGACGGTTCGCTGGTAACGCTGAATATGGAGGCAGACTGGAAAGTTACGGTCGGACAGATGCTGTTGAATTTTGCGGATGTGACGCTGCTTGAAAATCTTTCGATTCCGTCCATGTCGGAGGAGTCCGATGAAGACAGCGGCACGGTGAAGTGGGACGTATACGTTAAATGCTTATTATACCGGCGCATTTCTCGGGGAGGACGGGCATCTCATAAAAGAAGCGGTTCCGTCTGCGGATGCAGATGCCGATACAGACAGCATGGAAGGAGAGGAGCAGACCAATGAATAGAATTAAAATTTCAGATTCCGACAAGCGGCTGCTGCTCATTTTCTGTGCGATTGTCATAGTGGCATGTTCGTATTTCTTTTTATTTTCAGTAAGGGAATGAGCAAGGCAGCGAAGATTGAAGAACAGAATACGGCCGACCAGGCAAAAGTGCAGCAGATGGAACAGATGGAGGCAGGACTTCCGAAGGTAAAAGAAAATATTCAGCTGATGGTAAAAAAGCAGAAGACGATTATCAGTACGTATCCTTCTGCAATGACAACCGAGAAGGCCATTGAGTCGTTACAGGCGTATGAGGATAACAGCAGCGATTTCCATATTACGGACATTACGTTTACCATGAACCAGCCGCTTGCTGTGGATGTGCAGACCGATGGCACGGACACGGCTGCAGGAACGGATGCTTCTTCCACTACCGCACCGGATGCAGAGGCATCTTCTGCATCCGAAAGCCAGAGTGAGGAGAGCACACAGGGGGCAGATGCAGCAGAACAGGAAACGACAGGATAGAGCAAAAAAGAGGCTCCGGGGATATTATGCCTCTATCGGTATCCGTTATGAGGCAGGCTATGCCGGATTAAAGGAAATGATCGCTTATGTCAACAATTTTAAGGATCGTACAACGATTTCACAGTTTACGGCAAATTATGATGATTCCACCGGAAAATTAAACGGGGGAGATGACCCTGAATATGTACTATCTGGAGAACACCGGAAAAGAGTATGTTCCACCGGTATTTCCGAAATATGTCAAAAGGTGTGATGAGTATTTTTTGGCAGAAGCACATCGCTTGAAACCGCACCGTAAAAACGGATGGGAAGGAGGCCCGCAGATGAAGAGACAACCGAATAACAATGGTGGATTTTTTTCCCTGCTGGAAGTCATCCTTGCCATGGCAATTCTTGCCATTATTTCCATTCCGCTGCTGTCTTATTTTACGCAGTCCATGAAGTACAATGCGATGATGGCGGACAAACAGCATGCAACCAATCTGGCGCAGGAAGTGCTGGAGGATTTAAAAACCAAAAAAGAGCTGGCTGTGGTGACGACAGGGGCAGGCTTTCGTGTTCCCTATCTGGAAGGAAAGGGCTACACCCTGCTCCGTGAGACTCCGGCGGCTGCCCCGGCACCGGCATTTCAAGCGGAGAATGTGTACTACGCGGCGGCAGGCACTTCTGGCAGCACGTATGATGTCGAGGTTTTCTGTCAGTACGGCTGCAGCTGAAAATGACACCAATATCCCACAGATCGAAGGGATTGATGACACAAAAGGATGTCGTGGCACTGGAACATAACCAGCTGCAGGAAGCAATGACGTATTTTTCGGAAAAAAATATGACATATGCCGCTGCACATCCGGGAACGCTTCCGCTTGGGGATAGCGAACTGCAGGCGAAGATGAAGCGGAAATTTTCGGTTACGGCAGACAGTACGCATGTCCGGGTGACATGCAGCTATACATGTGGGGGAAACAGGCGATGAGGTATTGGGCATAGATCCTTCGGAAGTATACGAATGTAATGAGTTTGCAGAGGAAGACATCCGTGACGTGGAACATATTTACCTTATGTACCATGTGGCGCAGGACAGCGATACGATGGAGGTTACATACGCTGCCGGTGTGGACCCTAAGCTGGTGTTTGTATGCCGGAATTTTGCGGATGTCAACAGCATCAGACCGGATTGTAAGATGACGGTATTGCCGCAGGGATGCCCGATGCCGTCTGTGGCATCAAACCTTGGCAACAAGTCGTATCCGGATGACCCGGCTGCGGTGACCAACAAGGGAGCAGTTTATCAGGACAGCTTTAAGCTGCCGGCTGGATCGGTTGCCCCTCTGGTGGCAAAGCAGCGGGGGAGCGCGAAAGGTCGATCTGACGGTCAGTGTATGTAAGAAAGGCAGGGGCGGAAACCACCCGGATAAGGAAAAGTACCGTTATATTACGGTCAGCACGTCGAAAGGAGAGTAGCGATGAAAAGAAACCGGTTCAAACAGGATAACCGTGGCGCCTCCCTGCTTGCCGTACTGGTTCTGATGGTTGTGGTAAGCCTGATTGCCGTGGTGATCACGAAGATTACGATTGTCAATATTGAGATGAAGGAAGGGAACGCGGCACGAAGAAAAAATTTCTACAGTGCGGATGAACTGATGGATAATCTGCGTGCCGGTGCAAGGGAACTTGCAGAGCAGTCACTGGAGAAAGCGTATGCGGATGTCCTTGAAAATTACCTGACGTATTCTGCTTCCGGCGGGGATGTGCAGAAAGTATTTGCCACCAGATATATGGACGGGCTGCAGAAGCAGTTTGCAGAAAACCACACACAGATCCGGCAGTTGGTGCATCGGATACTATGGACGCTTCCGGCAACGTGGCGTACCGGGTTTCCGGCTATGATACGGATACGGTAAAAAAGCTGCATCAAAGAAGCCGCAGACCAGGGATGTTATATCCCTGCCGCAGATCCAAAATATGAGGTGGATTACGGCGCAGGGACGTTTACGTTAAAGGGTGTTGCAGATCCGGTATAAAGATGCACAGGATTATGAGACAACGATCAAAACCGACCTTGTGTTTTCCACCCGAAGATGAATTTCTCCGGCAGGGGGGCAGGTGCAGGAGTTTATGCGTTATGCGCTGATAGCCGACAGACAGATCAACATCGGGGCACAGAATGTGACAGTGGATGGCAATGTGTATGCCGGGGCAGACGAATTTATGCGTCCACAGGCGGAAACGGTATGATCAAAGGGGAAGACGGTTCTTACACGTGGGGATATCGTGACGGAGAGCGGATCAGACCTGACAATCGGGGACGGTGGTTCCTCGATCTGGGCAGAAAATATAAAGACATCGTCTGCCGGGACAAACGGTGCTTCCTCTATCCATATGAACGGAAATATGTATGTGGCGGATGATCTGGAACTGGCTGGCAGGGGGAGTTCCGTGACTTTGCAGGCCAATTATTACGGCTATAATTTCCAGAAAAAATTATGGCGCACAGGATCCGGATTCCGCGAAAAAGGCGGAGTTTAGCAGTGCCATGATGGTCAATGGAAAAAGCAGCCATCTGGATATCAAAGGGCTGAATTACCTGCTTTTTGGCAGGGCGGACGTTTATTTCGCGAAAGCTCGATGCCAGTAACGAGGATATTCTGATGGGCGAGTCCATCTCCGCGCGGACGAACCAGCTGGCATATTATGTTCCACTGGAATATGTGTCGGGGAGATGGCAGAAGTCTGGATCAAAAGAAGTATGCGGCATATACCGGAATCAGTGAAAGTACGCTGAAAGGATATTTAAACAGCAGCCGGCAGGTGGTTCCTATTATTTTCCGGGTGGGGTCTATTATTACCTGAATTTTTAATTCGGAGAAGTCTGCGAATGACTTTTTTTTCCGATTATTATGTGAACAATCAGGGGAAAACTGCACAGTATGCCAATATCTATCTGGATGAGGATGCATTGATTGTGGATTCAATACGATTATGACGTTTTCGGGGACATTTTAAAACGGGCGGCTTCTGCAGATATGCTGGAAGTTGGAACGTATACGATTGCACCGGACAACTGGAAAGACAGCAGTGGTTTATACTGGAAGTACTGTTCAAAGCTTGCCGTGCGCTATAAGTCGCTGGAACTGGGACTGACGGATCAGGGGCAGGGAGTGACCGAAGACAATGTCCGTCTGACGTCTACGGATGCCAGTGGGCATGAAGTGATTGACAAAACGGTAAATCCGCTGTTTGACTATCTGATTGACCGGAGTGCATTTACCACAGAGGTGGAGAAACACAAGGCATCCCCGACGGCTTCGGAAACGGTGTATTCCCCGGCCGCAGATGTATACCTGATTGAAAATGCCGGGAACTTATGCACTTCCAGCTACGGTTACAAAGGGGAATTGTCATTGCAACCGGGGATGTCAGGGTGTCCGGCCAGTTTGAGGGAATGATTATTTCCGGTGGAGTGATCTCTTTTGATTCCAATGCTTCGGTACGGGAAACAAGCTGTTGGTTTCCCAGCTGTTTACCGAGGATCAGAAACAGGATACTCCGCTGTTTTCCCAGTTTTTCAAAGGCTGTTCTTCCCTTGCGGCATCAAATATTTCCGGAAACCTTGATCTGGATTCTTATTTGAACTATGATAATTGGAAGAAAGAACGGGTAAGGGGTGTGCCAATGAAGAAACAAAAACTTTTGGGGCAGAATGGAATTACGCTCGTTGAAATCATTATCGTTATTGCGATTATTGGCATTCTTGCAAGCACGTCTGTCATGATGATCGGGCATCTGCACTATGCCAATACGCAGAAGGTGGTAAGGACGCTGGATGCTTCGCTGGATGCGCTTCAGGTCAGGACGATGAGCAAAGCCGGCAGTTCTTATCTGTATATTTACAAACTGGACAATGGATATTATACGCGTGTCCTGCCCGATAATCTGGGCAGTTTTTGACGATACAAAGCTGACATCTGACGGGACGAAGCTGTGTAACAATACAATTAAAATCCGTAAGGACAGCAGCACCGGGGAGGAGCTGACAGAACCGGGTGCCGGTGGGACATTTATTAAGATTGCCTATAAGAAAACGGCATTTTATGATGATTGTACAAATGTGAATGCCATTTATATTGATGGTGTCCCGGCATACACAATCCGGCTGGTGAAAGATACCGGCAGGCATTTTTACGGAGCAGTAACTTTTTAAAGGGGGTGGCAGTGTGCCGAACGATCATAGGGAATTACGCTTGCGGAACTGATTATCGCGATTGCAATTTCAACGGTTATTTTAGGCGCTGCAACGCTTTTTTCCTTGGAATGGCGCACAAAATTATAACCTGCGGTCAGTCTGCAGTCGAGG
>VOFK01002066.1_pt1 | contig 22911 bp, 39 predicted proteins | sample 5384121 | NCBI WGS metagenome assembly VOFK01 (sample SAMN12384730, study PRJNA508395) | human gut metagenome | isolation source: healthy gut J | host: Homo sapiens | reverse complement strand
CGAGCTGCTGATGGCCAATCCGCACCATGTGATCCCGACAGAGCGGTTTCTGGAAAAGATCTGGGGCTGCGACAGCGACGCGGAGATCACCGTCGTCTGGGTATACGTCTCCTACCTGCGCAAAAAGCTGGCCGCCCTGCACGCCGACATTCAGATCAAGGCCCATCGGAACGCCGGGTATTCGCTGGAGGAAGCGCCATGATCCGGCGGCTGCGTCTGAAATTCTCGCTCCTGCTCACCGGCTCGCTGCTGGCGCTGTTCGCGGTCATCGTGACGAGCATGAACGTCATCAACTACCACGCCGTCGTCCGCGAGGCCGACCAGACGCTCGCGCTGCTCGTCGGCAACGAGGGAAGGTTCCCCGACCTCGCCGCGGACAAGGGCGGCCATCCGCCGCACGATATGCCGCCCGAGCTGCCGTACGAAAGCCGGTATTTTTCGGTTCTGCTGGATGGCGACGGCGGCGTCCTCCGCACCGACACGAGCCGCATTTCCGCCGTCGACGACGCCTCGGCGGTCGAATACGCCCGCACCGTCCTGCGCGACGGCGGCGAACGGGGCTTTGAGGGGGCAATACCGCTATACGCGCGCCGAGCAGGACGGCGGCTTGCTGCTCGTGTTCCTCGACTGCGGGCGGTCGCTGGACGCCTTCCGGCAATTTCTGTACACGAGTCTGGCCGTGGCGCTGACGGGCTTTGCGGTCGTCTCGCTGCTGTTCTGCTTCTTCTCGGGCCGCATCCTGCGTCCGATTGCAGAAAGCTACGAAAAGCAGAAGCGTTTTATCACCGACGCCGGACATGAAATCAAAACGCCGCTGACCATCATTCAGGCCAACGCGGACATACTCGAAATGGAGCTTGGCGAAAACGAGAGCCTGCACGACATCCGGCAGCAGACCCGACGGCTGTCGGAACTAACCGGCGACCTGATTCTACTCTCCCGCATGGAGGAGGCGGAAAACGCGCTACCGTTGATTGAATTCCCCGTTTCAGAGGCAATCGAGGATGCGGCGGCGCCCTTCCAAACGCTGGCGAAGCAGCAAGGGAAGCGGTTCCTGTGCAGCATCCAGCCGATGCTGACCCTGCGCGGCGACGACAAATCAATCCGGCGGCTGGTGCTGCTGCTGCTGGACAACGCGCTCAAATATACGCCCACGGACGGGACGATCGCGCTCCGCTTCGCCGCGCAGGGAGTCGCTGTGCCTGACCGTAACCAATCCCACGGAGACGGCGCTGACGCCGTCGGAGCTGACGCGGGTGTTTGACCGCTTCTACCGCATCGACCCGTCGCGCAGCTCCGACACGGGCGGTCACGGCATCGGGCTTTCGGTGGCCAAAAGGCCATTGTGACCGCGCACGGCGGCAGAATCCAAGCCGACACGCAGACCGGCTGCGATTTTCGCGTCACGGCGATTTTTCCGCTCTGACGGCGGCGCCTCCGTCCGCCGGCGATAGCGGCGCGGCGTTGAAAGAGCTATGCCGAGGGGAAGAAAAATTGTCTGCCGGCAGAAAAAGGCACACAGGGCGGCGCTGCCGCCGAAGAGCAGACCTGAAAAATAGCTTTCCCTCCAACGCAAGCCGAAAAAGCAGCGCAAACCGAAGCCGATACGGCGCGCAGGCAAAACGCCCTCCTGATGGCACCCGCAGGCAAACGCTTCCCTGTCCCACGGTGTGGCGGCGGACGGCGCGGGCGAATACGCCCGCGCCTGTCCGCCGCCCGCCGTCCCCGAGGTATTCCGCACACAGGAGCGCATTCCGCCGTTTAACGCTGCGCGACCGTTTCAACCCGCGCGTTCCCCGCAAACGAAATCTCGCAGCCACCGGCTGTGCCTGTATGCAGCGCGGGCAATGCAGCAGTCGGATTCAAATGCGCCGGCAGAAAGCGTTTTTCAGACAGCATCCCAAAGCACATCCGCATCACACCGCGCCGATGCGCTTACCGTGCTTTTTGCCGACAGGCATTCGGCCTGCACGTTGTCCGAAACGGCAGGCCGGCCCACAGAAAAAAGAGGGCAGGAGCGAACCCCCTGCCCTCTTTTCGCGCGCCGCAGCCTCCGCGCAGCCCCCTGCATTCGGACAACGGCCTGCGGCCGGCTTCACGGCTGGTCAATCTGCACCTCGATTTTCCCGTTGGTCTTTTCGAATTCCGCAACGCAGCGCTTGATATACTGCTCGATTTCCTTGTTGGCCGATCGCCCCTCCGATTCCGCAATATAGCGGAATTTGCGAAACAAAAGACGATCCACACGCAGCGTATACCGTAAGAGCTTATCCTCCATAATGACACCTCGCTTGAATTATTATGGTATAATTATAGTGGAATTATTGCGTCACGACAAAAATGGTGGTATAATGGCATAAGAATAACGCATTCTTTTTCAGGAGATGGCTGTATATGAGGCTTGCCGTTATCGGGTCAAGACGGCTGTATGTCCGCGATCTCAGCCCCTCATCGCCGGACAACGTCACCGAGATCGTATCGGGCGGAGCGAAAGGGATCGACGGCTGCGCCGGCGAATATGCGCGGAGGAACGGTATCCCGCTGACCGAATTTCTCCCCCGATTACCGCCGTTACGGAAAAGGCGCGCCGTTTAAGCGACCTGCAAATCATCGATTACGCCGACGAACTGCTCGCCTTCTGGGACGGGCATTCCAGAGGCACGGATTTCGTCATCCGTCAGGCAAGGCTGAAAAAAAAAAATAACGGTGATTCGTATGGACGCGACCCCCAAGCCGCAGCGCACTCGGGCTGCGGCACGGCGCTCCCGCCGCTCTTTTCCGTCCGTCGGCATCGGATTCGCGCAACGCCGCCGTTCCCCACACGCGGCGTCTGCTTTTTCGCAGCGCCGCGAGGTCTGCCCGCCGGTAAATGCGCCGGCTTTCCCGCATTGCGCCCGCCCTGTTTTCCGCATTTGTGGGCAGATACCCAAAAAGCGCCGATAGCCGCCGGCAAACAACAGCACCGTCCGAAAAAGGACGGTGCTGTTTGGATTTGCTGCCGGAATACGGCCGCTTTGCGTTTTCGCAAAGGCCCTCGCGTGAAGACGCTCGGCCTGCCGAAGCATCGGCGGTTTATCGTTTTCGAGCGTTTACGGGACCCTCCGCTTGGCGGGACAACGCCTTATAGAAAGCGCGGAAGAAACCGCCCGTACGCTCAGGGAGGAATAGGAGGACTCCGCCCTTTCCAACACGGCCGAGAAATCCTCCTGAATGCCGCCGATCACCTCTATACCCGCATCCAGACGGCCGAGCGAGACGAGTCCGTTGGAATTGCGGAAATCCTTGTAGAAGAGGGATAAATTGCCCCACGGCGCATACAGGCACAAATCGCCCACGTCGGGTTAAGCGCCGCCAGCTCTCCCGCGGTGACAAGCTCGTCCTCCATATAAGCGATTTTTTATGCCGTTGAAGTCCGCAAAGGTCAGTTCAAGAGGCAGCAGCTCATAAAGCGCGTTGGCGGCAGGGGTATCATATAAGGTTACCGCAAATTCCTGTCCGTTTATGGTCAGCTTTGCTATTTTTCCCGCCCGCTTCTGCATTGCCCGCAGACGATTCCGCCGTTTGCGAATCTGCGGAAGCTGCTTCTGAAGCTGCTGAACCGCTTTGTGTATCTGGCTGCGGCGGCCGAGAGCTTGACTCGGGAACAGACGCCGCCGCCTGCCGGTCCGGCACAGGCGGCGAAGCCGAAGCACAGCAGCACACTTAAAAACAGTAAAATTCCTTTTTTTCATCGCCGTTTCTCCGTCCTGCATCGCGCCGTTATTTCCCGCTGAACACGGGAAACGGCTGTATGCGCCGTAGTCGCTTGAAATCCAGCGCCCTTAAGCGTTCCATATCCTCGTTTGAAAGTTCAAAATGCAGATTGGCGTTATCCCGCATATGCGCGGGATTTGCCGTTTTGGGTAAAGCGACCGTCCCCAATTGCAATACATATTGAATGCACAACTGCGCTGCCGAAGCGCCGTATTTTTGCGCCATGGCCGCAATCGTTTCATTTTTCAGCGCCTCGCCGTGGGCAATCGGAGAGTAGGCCTCGACGACGATGCCCTGCTCTCTGCAATACGCGAGCAAAGCCGCCGGCGTATTTCCGATGTGGATGAGAAGCTGATTTACCATCGGCTTGATGCCGCAGTGCGCAATCAGATTTTTCAAGATCGTCTTCCAGAAAATTGGAAACCCCGATGGCTTTGAGCTTTCCTGCCGCATACGCGTCCTCGAGCGCTTTCCACACCTGTATATTTTCTTCAAAATAGCGTTTTCCTCACGCCATTCCGCCCAAGGCTGGGGACTGTGAATCAGCATCAAATCGATATAGTCCAGACCCAGTTTTTCGAGCGATGCATCGATGGATTTGGCGGCTGCGTCATAGGTTTTGGCCTCCGCCGCCACCTTGCTTGTAAGGGAAAAGCGCTTCCCGAGGGACCCCGCAGGTCCTGATGCCGACGCCGACGCCTCTTTCGTTGCCGTAGGCCTGCGCGGTGTCTATATGACGATAGCCGATTTCCACGGCGGAAACGACCGCCTGAGCCGCTTTATCATCGTCTATAAACCAAGTCCCAAGCCCCAAAACGGGGATTTTTCTGCCGTTGCTTAACGTTTGAAGCTCCATCATTGTGCCTCCGATTTCTTTCTTAATTTTTCGTATCGCCTTTGCGCCGTAATGGGCGATAAAGATGCAAAGCCCCATAAGCGCGAGATAGTCCATATAAAACAAAAACTTCGATTCGCCGTAATCCAAAAAACACGAACTCGCTTTTCAAAAAAACAGATAAGTCGGGAAATCCCTGCGAATCCAAGCCCATACGCCATATCCGGCGACGACGAAGCCCGCGGCAAACGCAAGGGACGCTGCGCGCCTTTGCGATGGCCTTTGAGTCCCATCGCCTTTCGGGACAAGCCCAAAATCATATTCCAGTGCAGTCCCAAATGCAGGCTCAGAAGAATATATCCCCAATATGCGCCGAGAATGTGCAGCCGCCGGGCCAACGCCATACCGCCGCCCGACGGCAGAAAATCAAACACATAGCGGGACATCACGATGCCGCTGTACATTTGCGCGAGCATAGCGACAAGCACGAGCGTATCCACACAGAGCGTTACAATCCGCATGGCGCTGTACTTTCCCTTACCTAAGGCTTTGTACCAGTGCCCGTTCAAAATATGGTGCGCAAGGAAGAGCAGCAGCATCCCCGCCCCCACCCACCATTCGTGGAGGACGTCTCCCCACAGATGATACCCCATCAGGACAAGCAACGCCAGCGTCATCAAAAAGATCAACCGAGACCTGAACGGCGGTTTTCAGCTTCATTCCTCCACCGCCTTACGGATACAGGAAATCGCATTCAGGCTGCGGGGATAGCCGATATACGGCAGGCAGTGGAAACGACCTTGAGCAGCAAATCCTTGTCATTTCCCCATACGCATGTTTCCTTTGGAATGCGCGATTAGCTGCGGCTCACAGCCGCCCTGCGCCATCAAGAAGCAAAAGGTAATAAGCTCGCGCGCTCCGCAAGGGTCAAACCGCCTCGGGTATAGTAATCGCCAAAAGCAGTTCGCCGCCAGCCAGCGGTTGATATGACCTGTTTTCCAAGCCTCCTGCATGTGCGCACCGAAAATTTTCGTCTGCGCCTCCACGCCTTTTTCCAGCCGGTTTTCAAGGGTGGTCGTCGCCTGCCCCGTCGAGCGGAAGCTCCATGCCCCTCTCGGCAAACGTTTCATTTGTGACCCGCAGAAAGGGCAGGATTCGGCCATACCCTAAATAGTCGGTTGCCTGATAAACAATCTCCTTTACGGCGATCGGCGTGAGGCCGTTTTCCAACGCTCGGGGAGCATTTCCCTGTATGCGTCCACAGCGCCGCAGCCGATCAGCGCCGCCGAAATCGCCATAGCGCGTCTTTTTCATCTAACTGCTGATTTTCTTTCATTTATAACCTCCTGAAATGCAAAATACGCAAAGCGCTCTGCAAATTCGGGGTCTGTTTGATGCAAATCCATTTTTCCGTTCTCCTTTCAGATGCTTTGACTGCCGGCCGACCACATATACTTCTCCCTTTTGCGGCGGCAGGCGTGTTTTGCGCCATAACGCCCACCAGTTTATGGGGAACATAGAGCTCCTCCAAATAGGCCCTTTCGTCGGCGGTCAACGCGAAAACCGCCTTGCCGCCTCCCTCGATGTGACGGACCTTTGTCGCGCCCACGACAGGCGCGGCGGCCCTTGTCAGCAGCCATGCAAGGGATATTTCGGTCATAGATACGCCGCGTTTGTCTGCCAGCGCAGCCACGCGGTCTATAATGACGCCGTCCTGTTCGGCGGCGGCGTCGTATTTCAGCTTTGCGTAGCTGTCCTCCCGCAGAGGAGGTTTCGCCGGGGCGTCTGGCAAAAAGCCGCCGCCCGCAAGCGCGCTGTACGGCGTCATAGCAGCTATGTTTTCCTCGCGGCAGAAACGCTTGCCATCTCCCGTTCTTCCTCCCGAAAGATCAGGTTGTAGTGTCCCTGCACCGATACGAACTTTGCAAAGCCTTCCCGTTCGGCAAGCGCGTTCGCCTGTGCAAGCTGATAGGCGAAGCAGTTGAAATCCCTATATAACGGACCTTGCCCGCTCGGACGGCATTGTTCAAGCCCTCCATAATGTCGTAAAGCGGCGTATTGTAATCCCACATATGGCAAATGTACAAATCCACATAGTCCATTCCGAGATTTTTGGAGGCTTCTATCCAGCATTCTCTCCACATGCCGCTGTCCGGTAATACCCGCTTCCAGCTCGAATCGGTCCGGGGCAGGAATTTCGTCGCAATCACAACATCGTCACGCTTCGCAAAGTCCCGAATCGCTCTGCCGAGATACTGCTCGCTTGTTCCGCTTTGGTAGGCAATCGCCGTATCAAAGAAGTTGACATGCATCCAGCCCTTTTTTTGATGATTGCACGGGGAATGCGCTTCATCGACCGTCCAGCTATGCTGGCCGTTTCCCGCTTCCCCGAATCCCATACACCCCATACAAATACGGGATATACGCAAATCGGGTTCCCCAATTCCGTATATTGCATAAGCTCACCTTCCCTAAGAATCGGATGGGGCCAGCAGCTTTTTTTTACCCTGCGAGGGATTCCCGCAGGCGACGGCATTCGCGGGGACCGACCGTGTGACCACGCTTCCCGCGCCGATTACGGCATTGTCGCCGATGGTGACGCCCGGCAGGATGACGGCCCCGCCCCCGATCCAAACATGGCTCCCGATCGTTACATCCGCAGTCCGCGTGCGGATCGCCAGGCGTCCGCACGCGTCGGTATACATACGTTCGTCTGCCGAAACAGGGTGAACGGCGGTGTAAATTTTCACATCGGGGCCGAGCAGGGTATTGTCGCCGATGGTAATTCTGCCCGTGTCCAAAAAGGGTGCAGTTCATATTGATAAGGCTGCCGGCGCCGAGGGAAATATGGCAGCCGTAGTCCACCCACACAGGCTGATTGACACGGGCATTTTTCACCGCAAAAGCCAAACAGCAAACGAAGGATCCGATTCCGCAGCTCCATATTTTCCGCGGGCAGCTGTTGTAAACCCGCATAAGGGTCTTTGGCATTGCCGCTCAAACGCCGAAGCTCCGAATCCCTTGTATCATAGAATTCGCCGCTGCGCATTTTTTCTTTTTCCGTCATAAATCGTATGCTTCGCTCAAAGGCCCTTGACCCAGCTTTCCAGCTCGCGATCCGAAGCGCGGTTGAGCATTTTGCCCGGCTCCCCAATGCGCGCCCGGGCAAAGAGGCCGCAGCATCTTCCACGGTTTTCCCCATCCCGCTGCCGCCGGAGGTGGCGAAGGGGCGGATTGTTTTTGCCCGCAAAATCGTAGCTTTCCAAAAAAAGGTGTTGATAATGGTCGGCGCCACCACCAGATCGGGAAACCGAGAAATACGGTGTCGTAGTCCTCCATATTGGAAAGCCGCACTTCGATTGCGGGGCGGGAATCGGGATTGTTCATCTCAACAGAGCTGCGGCTTTTTCTTGTTCATCCAATCCAGATCGGCGCGGGTATAGGGGACGGCTGGCTTGATTTCAAAGAGGTCCGCGCCGGCCGCCTTTGCCAAACGCTCGGCTGCGGCTTTGGTGACGCCGCTTGCCGAAAAGTATGCGACTAATTTTTTCATCCTGATTATCCCTCCAGCTTGTTATAGACTTCATCGTCCACAGGCTCGCACCATTCATTCGACGCACCCTCGCCCGGGACCTCTACGGCGATGTGTGAGAAGTAGCTGTCCTTTTTCGCACCGTGCCAATGCTTCACCTCTGCCGGAATCGTGATGACCGTTCCTGCGGTGAGGGAAACGGGCGGTTTGTTTTCCTCCTGATACCAGCCCTCGCCCGCCGTGCAAAGAGAATCTGACCGCCGCCGCTTTTGGCGTGATGTATATGCCAGTTGTTGCGGCAGCCCGGCTCAAAGGTCACGTTGGCGAGGAAAACAGCGGTTTCCTGCGGGTTGGTCAGCGGGTTCAAAAAGGATTTGCCGACAAAATACCGCGCAAACGCGTCGTTGGGCTTCCCCGTTCCGAATACGTTGATTTCTTCAAACTGTTTTTGCTCCGGCACTTTCATTGTAAAAAGCTCCTCCCTTATATTTATTGGATTCCATTGCCGCGCAGCCAATCGGTCACATCGCCCGAAAGCGTCGAGCCGCCCGAATAGTGAATCGAAAGCGCTTCGCCCATCGCGGCGTTTGGCGCGAGCTTGGCAATCGCCGTCAGGCTTTGTCCGAAGCGGCCGCCGCCGTGAGAGCAGAACGGAAGAATCGTTTTGCCAGAAAAATCGTATTCCTCGAGGAAAGACGCAACCGGCATAGGAATCGAAGCCCACCAGTTGGGATAACCGAGCATAACAATATCGTACTCGTCCATATTTCTATGTGGGCCGCAAGTTCGGGGCGGGCCTGCGCGTTCTGATCCCGCTGCGCCTCATCCAAAACGGTGTTGTAATCGCTCGAATACGGGTTCACCATTGTGATTTCAAACAGGTCTGCGCCCGTCTGACGCCGGATTTCTTCGGCGATGCCCCTTGTGTTCCCGCCCCACGAGAAATAGGCGATTAAAAATCCTTCCGTTTCCGTCGGCAGATGCCGTTTGCTCTCCCCGTACCCGAAACGCTGCCGGAACCGGGTTCGGCATTCAACACCAGACGAATGCCGAGATTAAAAAGCTGCCTTTATTCTGTTCCAGCGTGGCCCGATACGCCGAGCGCATATTTTTTAGCGAAGTCGTTCCAGCCGCCGCCGCGGTAAACCCGAAAGCGTGCCGGAGGCGGGACCCGACGGGTCGGTCTGCGCGTCGGTTGGATATGCGCCGTAATAATCCCACACCCATTCGCTTACATTGCCGTGCATATTGTAAAGGCCGTAAGGGTTTTCGGAAAAAAAGCTGTCTACCGAAACCGTGGTTTTGCCGATATACGCCGGGCTTTACCTCCAGATTGCCCTGCGAAAAATAGTGGTCTTCGATTTCGTAAGGGTAATGGCCGTAATAGTTTGCGTCCTCGGCGCTCGGCGAGCTTTCCATATAAAAACGGCGTGTCCGTACCGGCGCGGCAGGCGTATTCCCATTCGACTTCGGTGGGCAGTCGGTAGCCGTTGGCGCTTCTGTCCCAAGAAACCGTTTGCCCGTCGATTGTATAAACCGGAGTCAAGCCGTCCCTCTCGCTTCGGGCGTTGCAATGAGGCCACTGCGTCGAGCCAGGAGACATTCTCCACCGGCAGATGCTCTCCTTTGAAATTGCTCGATTGCTGCCCATAACTTCTTCGTATTCCTTTTGCGTCAGCTCGTATTTGCTCATATAGAAACCGCTGACCGTGACCGTGTGCTGCGTTTCATCATCGCTGCGCCACGCTTCGGACTCGGGGGCTGCCCATCTGAAAGGAGCCGCCTTTGAATCCAAACAAAGCTCTCGGGTATCTGCATATCGTTTCCCTCCGAAGAATGGCTTGCGGACGGTCGGGCCGAATTGGCGCCGGAACTTTCTCTGCCGGACTGCAGGCCGCCAAAGAGAATAGGGAGGAAAAGCGGTACAAGCAGAGCTGCAAGCTTTTTTCATACGATTCCCCCTATTTCCCTATTTCGCCAGCCCCAAGGCGTTTAACCATTCGCTGACCGCATTGTCCGGGTTGGACGACGAACCGCTGCCGATGTGAAGGCCCTGCGTGACAGTCGCGTTCGGTTCAAGCGATTTCACCTCATTCACCGTTCCCGAAAGGCCGCTGCCGCCGCTGGTGCAGAACAGGGCGACCGTTTTGCCGGACAGGTCGTATGTATCGAAAAAGGTATAGAGAATCATCGGCATATCGCCCCACCAGTTGGGAAAGCCCACATAGATCACGTCGTACTGCTCGATGTTTTCGATGCTGCCGGAAATGGCGGGGCGGGCGTTGCTGCGCTGTTCCTCCCGCGCCACATCCAAAAACGGTATTGTAATCATCGCTGTACGGCGTGGCGGGTACGATTTCAAAAATGTCGGAATCGGTTTGACTTTGAATGGCTTTGGCGACATTTTCGGTGTTGCCCGACCAATAAAAAGTAAACGACCAATGCGTTGGCGCCTGTTTCGGCGGGCGTGGAAGAAGAATTTCGAGCCGCCCGCGCCTTCGCCGGACGCGGAAGAATCGTTTGTCCGGCTTGATTCTTCGGCGGGCGCGGAATTGGAAGCGCTCGTCTGCTGCGGGGCAGAGGAAGAGCTTTCATCATTCGTACTGCCGCAGGCCGCAAAAGCGAGCAGCAGCGTGAGTACCAGTAAAAACAGAAACAAAGTTTTTTCATTTTGACGTTCTCCTTTTCGTAGTATTTCTGTTCTGCGATTTCATTTCAAACCGCAGATAATCCAGCCGGTCCAATTGCCGTTCCTTAAAATGAATTTCATCGAGCGTTCCGTTTCTTTTTTTCGCTTCCAGCATTTTAAGCCGCTCTCTTCGCCGGACGCCCCCTGCAGAAGCAATTTCATATATCTTTCCACCTCGGCCTTTGTAAAGCCGATGTCGTGAAGCGTCATAATGGTGCTCAAACGCTCGATGTCGCTGTCGTCATACTGCCACGAGCCCATCACCTTTTTCACCTCGCCGCACAGTCCCCAGCTCTCATACGCCCGCAGTATCTTGACGGAATGTTATATTTTTCGCTCGCCTCAAAAATCGTCATCATAGCTCCTTTCAAGATATACAAAAAATAAAGCATAAAAGGCGCTCCGTTTTGGAACGCCTTTATTATAAATCCGACTCTTTGAAATGTCAAATACCTATATTTTATCGCAAGATATGCCTTTTAGGTATTGCGTTGCGAAATCGATAAACGCAGAAGTGGTGGCCGAAAAAATCTGCTCCTTTTTCCATCCCAAGACCGTGGAAAGCTCCAAAACGGGCTGCAGGGGAATAAACCGCAAATCGTTGTAGGTGCAGTTCAGGTTTATGCTGAGCATAACGCCTATATTTTCTTTGGCCAGCACCGCCTCGTTATACGGAAGATTGGCAGTCGCCGCAATATTTACCCGCTCCTTATAGTCGCCAAGCCCTTTCCCGATTCGGCTTTGGTTGAAGTCGCCTGTCGCCGTCACAACCGACATTCCGGCCAAATCCTCCGGTCTGACGTATTCCCTCTCGGACAACTCGGAACCGCTCGGGACAAACACGCCCCACTGCTCCTTGACCGGCATATTGACAAAGTTATATTTGCGCTTAACCACCGGCTCTGACATCAGACCTATGTCGAGAAAGCCTCTCTCGATATAATCACGAATGTTATTTGCATTGCCGCTGTATATTTCATAATTCACATTGGGATATTTCCTGCGGAATTCTGCAATGATTTTTGCCAGATATTCCGTCGAGCGAAATTCGCCGCTGCCAATGGAAATCGTGCCGGAGAGCGCCTCGTCCTTCTGCAAGAAATCCCGTTTCGTTTTGTCTGCCAAAGGATAGGATTTCCTGCGCCCGTCGCTTCAATATCATTCCGTCCTCGGTCAAAATGATGTTATGATTGCTGCGCACAAACAGCTTCACGCCAAGCTCCTGCTCCAAATCTGCGATTTGCCTTGACAGCGTCGGCTGCGTAACGTGAAGCATATTGGCGGCCTTTGTAAAGGTTTTTCTTCCCTCGCGACGGCTAAAAATAATGCAGTACACGAAGCTCCATAACAGCACCTCCGCTTTTAGTTTAGCACAAACCCCTTTCATTTTCAACATATCTGATAAAAAGATATGCCTATTTTGAATTTTATGTATTAAGCCGTCTGTTATGCAGGCGGCTTCGACATTTATAAGCAAAAAATACAGCGAAGCGCCTGAGCCGAAACGGGTGCAAGCTGCGTAAAGTGGTTTCAGTTCTCCCGATAGGCGTCTTTCCCGAAAGCGCGCAGAAGAAGCGGTATATGGCTATCGTGAAACATAGTACGGACGCGCCTGAAAACAACAAAAACGGCAGGAATTTTCATTCCTACCGTAAGAGTATTTGGGTATGAAAAAACCGCATAAACACTGGGTTTATGCGGTTTCCAATGGCGGAAGCGGTGGGATTCGAACCCACGAGCCCGTGAGGACTACCTGATTTCGAGTCAGGCCCGTTATGACCACTTCGATACGCTTCCGTATATGTACCCGGGTACCCGAATCCGGGATGGGTGCTGCTGTACGGCGAATTCCGCTCGACAGGCGTGCATTCCGCCCGTTCGGGTACGGACAGACGTCTTTCCGGCCTACGACCTCAGCAGACTTATGTATATTACCACATCTTCGTTCTTTTTGCAAGTCTTTTTTGAAATTTTCCGATTTATTTTTCTGAAAAAGCCTGTTCCGGCAGGCGGAGACGCAGACCTCCCCCTCCCCGCTTGATAAACCTCCGGGAAGCGCCGGCCGCAGGCTGCGCCGGCGGGACGAAGTAGGACGTTCGGCATTACACAGCGAGGCAGCAAATCGGAAAGAACGGCGCTCCGTCCGAAAAGCCTGCGGTTTTCCGGCCCTGCCAAAGCAAATGGCTTTTTTGCTTTTCGGCGCGCGCCGCACTTGACAAAGCGCGGCGCCGCTGTTACAATGAGGGCAGCCTATGCAGAAAGTGGGAGTGAAGATGCAAAAAGCGTATATCATCGGCATCGCCGGCGGCAGTGCCGGCGGGAAAACGACCTTTGCGCGGCAGCTTCAGACGGCGCTGGCGGACATAGACGTTCTGCTGCTTTCTATGGACGCCTATTTCGCCGGAAGCAGAGCGACCGTCGGCCGTCGGAAGCACGGGGCGGCGTTACCGGGACGACAACTGCCCGGAGGCGTTCGATCTGCCGCGTCTGCGGCGAGACGCGGCCGAGGCTGCGGAAAGCGGCGGCTGCCGCGTCCTGATCGTAGAAGGACTGCTGACGCTCTGGGACCGCGCGCTGTACGAAATGCTGGATTTGCGCCTGTACGTCGACTGCCGCGCGGACGAGCGGATCGTGCGGCGGCTCCGGCGCAATATGCAGTGGGGCTGTTCCTTCGACGAAATCGCGGACGTATACCTCGACCTCGTGCGCACACGGCACGACGAATTCGTTGAACCGAGCCGGTGGCGGGCGGATCTGGTCGTCAACGGCAGCGGATGCACGGACGGCGCGCTTGCCGTCCTTACGGCTTACATCCGCACACAACTCTGAGCACGCAGACGCGGCGCGGCCGCTTTCCGTTCGGAAAGCGGCCGTATTGTTTGCTCCGTATTTACGGCTTCTCCGCTGCGGCGCGCTTTGCAAAGCCGCTCCATCGTTTCGCAAACGCAAAGCAGAGCAGTCCGCCGGCCAGCGCGACCGCCAGCCAGAGCAGAATCGTGCCGTCCCATCCGAACGATTCGGAAAACGCCGCCATTCCGTAGGCGGACGCGGCGCTGCCGATGTAGGTGCAGGCATTGAACATACCCGAAACGAGCGAAATGCGGCCGTATCCGGCGTAATAAGGAGGCAGCATACAAATGAGCATCAAATTGACGCCATGCATACAGCCGGTCAGCAGCGCCGCGGCCGCCACCGAAAGCGCGGCTCCGCCGGTATGAAAGAGCGCCAGCAGCAGCGCCGACAGCGCGCCGCCCGCAAACAGCAGGCCGGCGAGCGTCAGCTCGTTGCGGATTGCGCGGCGGTAGACGAGCGACACGAGCTGAAACGCCGCTATGCTGAACACCGGCAGCACCACGCCGGAGAGGATGGAGGTCTCGTTTCCAAGCCCGAACGCATCCGAAAGCAGCGAGGGCAGCCATGTCGTCACGCCGTCGCGCAGGCTGCCCTGCAGAACGATGCAGAAAAGGATGGCCGCAAGCATCGGCGACCAAAAGGGAAGGCCCGCGCAGCCGGCGCGGCGGCCGGCTTTTCGGCAGCCGCCGGCGCGATGCGCGGACATTTGCAAAAGCCAGACGGCCGCCATCACCGACGCTGCGGCGGCGGAGACGAGAAACACGCTCCGCCAGCCCGCCAGACGGATGCAGAGCGGCGAAGCGAGGTAGACGAGAATCGTCCCCAGGCTGCTGCCCACGAAACGACGACGCAGGCGCGCTTATAATCCGCCGCCGAAAAGAGGGTGGACATCAGCCGCACGAGCGGCGGCCACATAAACGCCTGCGCAAGCCCGTTGACGCACCAGACCGCCGCCATTTGATACGCGGTGCCGCACAGCGGGATGAGCAGGTTGGTCAGAATCGTCGTCAGCAGGCCGCCGAACACGAGCGTGCGCGGCTGGATGCGGTCGCCGAGCCATCCGCTGAGGAGCTGCCCGACGCCGTAGGTCACCGCGCTGCCGGTCAGCGCCAGCGAAGCGACCGAGCGAAGCATCCCTCCGCGTCGGCGATTTCGGTGACGACGGCGGCGTAATTGACGCGGGTCAGATAGCTGACAAGGTAGGTCGCCATAAACAGCAGCATCAGCCGCGTCACCCGCTGTTTGTCCTCTATTCGCTCCATCGGACGGCCGTACCCTCCCATTCCTCCGGCGCAGCCGCGCCCAGCAGCGCGGCGACGGTAGGCGCGATGTCCTTGATGGACACCCCTTGCAGCTCGCAGCCGGCCTTGAACGGCTTCCCGCGGAAAAAGACGGGGATGGTCATATCCTCCGGGCAGTCGAACCCGTGGCAGCGGTCGTGTCCGCCATGGTCGGCGGTGAGAATGATCGTGTATTCGTCCCCGAGGCAGTCGACGACCTCGCCGACGCGGTCGCAGGTGGCGTTGACCGCGCGGAAATATTCGTCGCTCAGCCAGCCGTATGTATGGCCGGCCGCGTCCGGCCAGCCGAGGTAGAGGAAGGCGAAATCGATTCCGCCGCCGGACAGGTATGCTTTGGCGGACTCGCAGAGCTGCGCGCCGGTCTGCTCGTAGCCGTATGCGCCGCCCGACAGGAACAGGCTTTTCGTCATCGCGCCGGGACGGCGAGGTCGCGCAGCTCCTCCCCAGTCGTACAGCATCGCGGTGGTGTTCCCATTGGCGTGCAGGCACTCGAACAGGCCCGTGACGGGGCGCACCTGCGGCACATAGGTATTGGTCAGAATTCCGTGCCGGCCGGGGTCCACGCTGTGAAACAGCGACATATGGCACGGCAGCGTCACCGACGGCATCACGGTCCGCGCGCGGGAGGGTATAGCTCCTCCCGCATCAGGCGGGCAGCGGCGGGGTGCGCGTCCAGTCCGTCCGGCCGCATCCCGTCGCTGAGAATCAGCAGCACCTTCATAAAAGTAATCCTCTTTTCTTCCCTGACCTTACGGCCTTTCGCGTAAGGTCTTTGCCCCATTATAGCCCGCCGATTTGGTTTTGTCAACCTTGAACAACACCTTTACAAACGATTTTCTTTATGCTATAATTCAAATAATATAATGCAGGGAAAGGCGGTGTGCGGCTACGGCGGATATTGAAATCGAGGCGCTGATTGAAAAAATCCTCGCAACCCCAAGCTCAGGCGGGACGAAAGCGAGCCGGGCGTATACCGCGACGAGCCGATTTTGCAGCCGGCCGGGAAGCTGTCCAACTATGTGCCCGACGAAATCCGGCAGATGCGGAAGCTGGCGGAGAGCTTCAGCTTCTACCGCCAGAGCGCCGAAAAGCGCTTCTACGATCAGGCGGTGATGATGGCCGCCTACGAGGACGATTTTGCGTACACCGGACAGTTCGTCCGCTACTTCCCGACCTATGAGACAATGGACACCCGCCAGCTGCGCGGTTATTTCACTTGGCGAACAAACGTGCGGCGCGGCGACGTGCAGCCCTGCCCGCTGTCGTTCGTCTACGTCTGGCGTGTACGAGTTGCTCAACCGCGTCCCGCGACGAGCCTCCCGAGGAGGGCTATGAAAAAGCTGCGCGCGTTCTGGCAGACCTACCGCGTATTCGAGCCGGGGCTGGACCGCTATCTGCGCGTCTGGCTGCGACTACGTCGTCTCATTACGGGCTGGACAAGTCCCTCCTGCACGGACTGACCGACACGGAATACGACGAAGCGCTGCTGGCGCTGCAAACGGCAGCGAAGCGGAGCGCTTTGACGCGCTCGTCCGGCTGTCCGCCTATCGGACGGAAAACTCGCGGTTTTTCAAGGAAAACCCCGACGACGTCCGCGCCGTGGTCTGCCGCGCATACGACGCGCTTCGGCTTTCGGCTACTGCGAAGCGCATCGGAAAAAGAGCCTGTTCGAAAGGTGCTTCGGGCAGATCTGCGCCTGCGCCTACCATCCGTTCGAATCGGCGGTCTTTACGACCAGAAGCGCTATGAGGACTACACCTACGAGCTGAACCCCCGTCCACCGCTACCGCTGCGTGCATGGGCAGTGGACGTGCGAAAAATACCACGGCACGCGCGGGCGGAGCAAGGAGCTGGGCGAGCTGCTGCGCGCCGTCGACGCGCTGATGCGGGAGAAATACGGCTTCAAGCACCCGCTGTCGCCGCCGAGACGCCGAAAATCGTGTTGTCCGTGCTCGGCAAAGAAATCGACGCATTTCTGGCGGAGAAACAGCAGCGCGAACGGCCGCGCATCGAACTGGATCTGTCCAAGCTGAGCGGCATCCGGCAGGCGGCGGCGGTCACGCGGGAGAAGCTGATGACCGAAAGCGAACGCGAGCCGGAGGCGGAAGCGGAAGCGCCGCCCGCGCCCGCGGCGCAGCAGGCGCCGTCGGGCGGCGAGTCGCCGCTGAACGAGGCCGAGCGCGCGTTCCTCGCCTGCCTGCTGCACGGCGGCGACTGGAAAGCCGCGGCGGGGCGGTTTGACGATGCCCTCGCTGCTGGCCGACGCGATCAACGAAAAGCTGTTCGACCTGTTCGGCGACACCGTTCTGGCGTTCGACGGCGACACGCCCGAGCCGGTCGAGGATTATATTGAAGAATTGAAAGGAATCGTTTGACCAATATGAAAATTCCGAAACGGATCGCCTCCACGGTCATCAACTCGCTCAAGGGCGGCGTGGTGCCGCGGGTGGGGCTTCCTACATCACCGTCGGGCGGGAGGCCGAGATCGGCGCGCTGCTGCACGACATAGACATCATCGCCGAGGGCGGCGCGTCCTTCCGCTTCATCGTGGGGAAATACGGCAGCGGCAAGAGCTTTCTGCTGCAAACGATACGCAATTATGTGATGGACAAAGGCTTCGTCGTAGTCGACGCCGACCTGTCGCCCGAGCGGCGTTTGCAGGGCACGAAGGGACAGGGCCTGGCGACCTACAAGGAGCTTATCCGCAACATGTCGACCAAAACGCGGCCGGAGGGCGGCGCGCTGACGCTCGTGCTCGACCGCTGGCTGAGCGGCGTGCAGAGCGAGGCGGCGGACGAAAGCGGTCTGTCCCCGGACGACCCCGCGCTCGCAAAGCTGACCGAACGGAAGATTCGCGAGGTCATAGGCGCGCTCAGCGAGATGGTGCACGGCTTCGACTTTTCCAAGCTGCTGACAATATACTACCGCGCCTATACCGCCGGCGACGATGACGGGAAGGCGAAGGTGGTCAAATGGTTCCGCGGCGAGTACACGACCAAGACCGAAGCGAAAAACGAGCTGGGCGTGAACATCATCATCACCGACGACGACTGGTTCGACTACATCAAGCTGTTTGCGCTGTTTCTGCAAAGGCCGGTTACAGCGGGCTGCTGATTCTCATCGACGAGCTGGTGAACATTTATAAAAGCCCCAACGCGATCACGCGGCAGTACAACTATGAAAAAAGTTGCTGACGATGTACAACGATGCCTTGCAGGGGCGCGCCAGACATCTGGGCATCATTATGTGCGGCACGCCGCAGTGCATCGAGACACGCGCCGCGGCGTGTACAGCTACGAAGCGCTGCGCTCGCGGCTGGCGGAGGGCCGCTTCGGGCGCGAGGGACGTCGAAGGATTTGCTGGCGCCGGTCATCCGGCTCGCGCCGCTGACCACGAGGAACTGCTGGTGCTGACCGAAAAGCTGGCGGAAATCCACGCCGAGCTGTTCGATTACACGCAGAAGATCAGCGAAGCCGATATGGTCGCCTTCATCCAAATTGAATTCGGGCGCATCGGCGCGGACGTCAACATCACCCCGCGCGAGGTCATCCGCGATTTCATCGAGCTGTTGAACATCGTGTACCAGAATCCGCAGACCGACGTCGCGGCGCTGCTGCGCTCCGAGTCGTTCGCGTTCGCGCCGCCGCAGCGAGGAAGCCGGCGCCGGCGGAGTGAAGCCTTCGCCGAATTTGAGCTGTAAGGCGGGAGGAGAGCCGATGGGCATTTTCGACGCTACGCGCCCTTTGTACAGGATTTCATTTACCGCAGCGGCTGGGAAGCGCTGCGGGCCATTCAGGTCGCGGCGGGCGACGCCATCTTCAACACCGACGAGAACGTGCTGCTCTCCGCCTCGACCGCGTCGGGCAAGACGGAGGCGGCCTTCTTCCCCATCCTCACCCTGTTTTCGGAGGACCCGCCGAGCTCGGTGGGCGCCATCTACATCGGCCCGCTGAAGGCGCTCATCAACGACCAGTTTGCGCGGCTGAACGACCTCTGCGCCGAGGCGGACATCCCCGTCTGGCACTGGCACGGCGACGTGGCGCAGTCGCACAAGGCCAAGCTGCTCAAAACCCCTCCGGCATCCTGCAAATCACGCCCGAGTCGCTCGAAGCGCTGCTACTGCACAAGCATATGGACCTCGTGCGTCTGTTCGGCGACCTGCGCTTCATCGTCATCGACGAGATTCACTCCCTCATGCGCGCCGACCGCGGCGGGCAGACGCTCTGTCTGATCGAACGGCTGTCCAAGCTGGCGGGCGTCAATCCGCGGCGTATCGGTCTGTCGGCGACCATCGGCGACCCGGAGGTACGAGGGCGCTTCCTCGCGGCCGGGACAGGGCGGGGCACCGTGATTCCCAAGCTCGAGAGCAAGGGCGCGCGCTGGCGGCTGTCGATGGAGCATTTCTACATTACCGGCCCGCAAGCGGGCGGGGGACGGCGAAGCGGCGGCCGGCACGCTGCCGGTTCCCGAAGCGCCGACCGACGTTATGCCCGAGCAGGCCGACCCGGGGATGGGCTACATCTTCGAGCACACGCGCGGGAAGAAGTGCTTGATTTTCGTCAACTCGCGCGAGGAATGCGAGGCTGTGACGACGACGCTGCGGCAATACTGCGAATACCGAAACGAGCCCGACCGATTCCTGATCCACCACGGCAAGCTGTCGGCCGCTTACCGGGAGACGGCCGAGGCGGTGATGAAGGACGAGGAGCAGTACCAGACAACGGTGACGACCGCGACGCTGGAGCTGGGCATCGACATCGGAAGGCTGGAGCGCGCGTTCCAAATCGACGCGCCGTTCACGGTCTCCTCCTTCTTGCAGCGGATGGGCCGGACGGGGCGGCGCGACCTGCCGCCGGAGATGTGGTTCGTGATGCGCGAGGAGCAGCCCGAGCCGCGCGCGATGCTGCCGACGACCATCCCGTGGAAGCTGCTTCAGGGCATCGCGTGCTCGTACAGGTGTATTTGGAGGAGCGCTGGGTGGAGCCGCCCAAGCTCGACCGGCTGCCATACAGCCTGCTGTACCATCAGACGATGTGTACGCTGGCTTCCTGCGGGGAGATGTCGCCGGCGGCGCTGGCCTCGCGCGTGCTGACGCTGAGCTACTTCCACCGCGTCACGCAGGACGACTTCAAGCTGCTGCTGCGACATCTGCTCGAAACCGAGCATCCAGCGGACCGAGACGGGCGGGCTGATCGTCGGGCTGGCGGGCGAGCGGCTGACCTCGTCCTACAAGTTCTACGCGGTGTTTCAGGAGAACGAGGAATACACCGTGCGCTGCCGTTCGCACGAGCTGGGCACCATCTGCCTGCCGCCGCCGGCGGGCGAGAAAATCGCCATCGCCGGACAGGTCTGGGTGGTGGAGGAGGTCGACCACAAGCGGCTTTAACATGGTCTACTGCGAGGAGGTCAAGGGCAAGGTTCCCGCCTATTTCGGGCAATGCCCGGGCGACATCCACACCAAAATCCTCGAGCGGATGCGGCAGGTGCTGTGTGAAGAAACGCAATATCCCTACCTGATGAAGAACGCCGCGGCGCCGCAGGCGCGGCTATACGGCGCGCAACGCGGCGTCGGACGCGAGCCGCTGCTGCGGCTCGGCGGCGATATGTGGGTGCTGCTGCCCTGGCTGGGAACCTACCCTTTCTGGCGCTGGAGCGCTTCCCGCTGCGCGCCGCTGGGGAATCCGGGGGCTGGATTCCTCGCGCCCGTACTTCATCCAGTTCACGATGCAGGCCGACCGCGAGACCTTTTTCCGCGTGCTGGCCGAGGAGGCGGAGAAACCGCTTGACCCGATGGAGCTGGTCTACCCGAAGGAGCTGCCCCTGTTTGAAAAAATACGACGAATATCTGCCCGCGGAGCTGGTAAAGGGCTTTGCCCACGGCGTCCTCGGCATTACGGAAATGAAGGAGAGAATTCGGTCATGGAAACAACGCATTCTGAACGCGCCGCGCAGCGTTCTTTTCATCGGCAACAGCTACACCTACTGCAACGACCTGCCGTCCCTGTTCGGCGAGCTCGCCCGCTCGCGTGGATACGAATTGCAGGTCCGCTCGGTCAAAGGGCGGGCATATGCTGGAAGTGACACGCCGACCCTTTGGCGGACGAATGCGGCGCCAAGCCGAAGCGCGTTTTTGCAGAGCGAGCGCTTCACGCCGTTTTCCTCTCAGGAATTCAGCGTCCGGCCGGCGCTGACGACAAACGCCCTTTTTCAACGCCGTGCGGACGCTGTGCGCGGCTGCGGCGGACGGGCGACGTACGCATCCTGCTCTACCAGACATGGGGGGAGCCGTGCGAAACGCTGGACGCGCACGGCTGACGACGAACCGCGATGACGCTGCGGCTGGCCGCCGCCTACGAAAAAGATTGCCCACAGGCCGAGCAGGGGCTGCCCTCGTTCCCCCGTCGGCACGGCGTTTACGCCGTCCATACGCGCCACCCCTTCGAAATCGCGCTGTACACGGAGGACTGCTCGCACCCGTCCCTGACGGGCAGCTATCTGGCCGCGCTCTGCCATTTCGCATCGCTGTACGGCGATTCGCCGCTCGACGTCGATTATGCGCCCGCCGGCGTGGGATTCGGCGGAAGCCGTCCTGCTCCGGCAGGCCGCGGCGGAAGCCGTCTCCGGCCCGTCGATCGTGACCGACGAATACCGGCTGTAAGCGCCGCGCGCATCGCTTTCCTGACGCAAACGCCCATCCCGGATTCGCCTGTGCGCAGGCATATTCGGGTGGGCGTTTGAATATACATAACCGAATACAGCGTCACAGCGGAAAGAGAGGCAGCCACATTGACCGGCAAAACAAAGGCGCGCATCGTCGCGCTGCGAATCTGGGTGCGCCGCCGCGACAAGCGCGTCATGCGGCTTCTGCTGCTGGCGTTTCTGCTGTGCGCGGCGGCTGGGCATGCGCCTCCCGCAACGGCGGCGGCGACCAAAGCGAGGCGGAGGCGATCAAGTCCATCCGCACGGAGGAAAAGATTTTTGCAATGACCGTCGTCGTCACCGGCGACGAAAAACGGCGGACCTCGAGGCGCTGGCGGCGCTCTGCGGCGATTTCGGCGTATCCCCCCACCTTACTTTTGTCACGCCCGACTGGGCGGAGGACCACGCATCGCTCTGCGCGAAGCTGACCGCCAAGGGCGGCGCGCTGGGGCTGTATCTTGAGGACAGCCTGCGCGGCAAAAGCCGCGGCGCGGTGCTGAAATATGTGTCGGAGGAAAACGAGCGCTTTTACGACACGCTCGGCCAGTACCCGCGTTACGTCCGCGCGTCCGACGGCGGCACCGGCACGCTATCCTCGGTGCTGGACTCCTTCGGGCAGTATCTGCTGGCGGCGGGCTGCACCATCGGTCCGGCGGAATGCCCCGCCATCCAAAGCGGCGACATCGCGGAGGTTCAGGAGGTGGACGAAAGCTGCCTGCGCAACGTCATCTCGGCCACCGCGGCGGCCATCGGCGGCGGCATTTCGCCGATTGCGATGAAGAGCTTTCTGTACACCTTCGGCAGTCCAATCGACGCCGCCGGCCGTCAATACGAGAGCGATACGCTCACTTGACAAAAAGCCGTCTTCTGTGCTATACTGTACCCCTATCGAAAAATCCAGGGGCGGTTCGCCGCGAACGGGCTTTAGGACGTCCCGCCGCTGCCGGAATGAGGAGCGCGGCGGAGGAAGAACAGGAGGCAAACAGATGGACGACGTACTCTCTTATATCGGCAGGCAGGGCGTGTTCTGCGGAGAGATCTCTGCGGAACGGATTTCTGCTGGCGCGAGCGGCTCGGCGGTTTTACGCCGTCGCCGACAGATGCGGAAAATACATTTTGAAGGCTTCGCAGGACACAGGCGGAAAAGACGCGCACCAATCGTCGCCGTTTGCACGGGAATATGCGTTTTCATACGCCGAACAGAGCTAAAGCTCCCGCCCAAGCAATACGTAACCGAACCAGCACCAGA
>VOFK01001817.1_pt1 | contig 22912 bp, 41 predicted proteins | sample 5384121 | NCBI WGS metagenome assembly VOFK01 (sample SAMN12384730, study PRJNA508395) | human gut metagenome | isolation source: healthy gut J | host: Homo sapiens | reverse complement strand
TCGGTACTTCGTTCAGTTACGTGCTCTGTTCCAGGAGCCAAGTTCCGGTATCGGTCCTGCTCTGGAAAGCGGCTGGTACTATGACATCGGCGGGGTAAAACCGTTCACCCCTGACCAGTTTTGGTGCAATCGAAGCAGAGATGAAAAAGATTGTCAAGGAAAATATCCCGGTTGAAAACGCATCATCACCGTGGAAGAGGGCAGAAGCCTCTTTGCGGACAGGACTATAAACTGAGCTGCTGGAAGAATATGCCGAAAAAGGGCTGGGAGCTGAGCGTTTATACACAGGGCGATTTTACCGACCTGTGCGCCGGACCGCACCTGATGAGCACCGGCGTGATCAAAGCAGTCAAGCTGACACAGGCAACCAGCGCATACTGGCGCAGCGATGCTGCCCGCGACAGTATGTGCCGTATGTACGGCGTGGCATTCCCGAAAGCAAGCGAGTTGGATGCCTTCCTGCAGCAGCAGGGAGGAAGCCCGCCGCCGCGACCACAATAAGCTGGGCCGTGAGCTGGAATACTTCACCACTGTCGATGTGGTCGGTCAGGGTCTGCCGATTATCCTGCCAAACGGCGCCAAGGTCATCCAGCAGCTTCAGCGCTGGATCGAGGATACCGAGGCACAGCGTGGCTACCAGCTGACCAAAACCCCGTACATGGCAAAGAGAGCTGTACAAGATCAGCGGTCACTGGGATCACTACCTGGATGGCATGTTTGTGCTGGGCGACCCACACGACGAAACCAAAGAGTGCTTTGCGCTGCGCCCGATGACCTGTCCGTTCCAGTATCAGGTCTACCTCAACCGCGCCCGCTCTTACCGCGACCTGCCGATGCGCTTGGGCGAAACCTCGACCCTCTTCCGGAACGAGGCTTCCGGTGAGATGCACGGATTGATTCGCGTGCGGCAGTTCACCATCTCGGAGGGACATCTGATTCTGCGGCCCGACCAGTTGGAGGACGAGTTCCGCGGCTGTCTGGAGCTGGCAAAATACTGTCTGGAAACGGTGGGTCTGGCAGAGGATGTCAGCTACCGCTTCAGCCAGTGGGACCCGAACCGTACCGACAAGTATGAAGGTACTGCGGAACAGTGGGAAGAAGCACAGGGGAGCAATGAAGAAGATTCTGGACCACCTGGGTCTGGATTACAAGGTTGGTATCGACGAGGCTGCCTTCTACGGACCAAAGCTGGATATTCAGATTAAGAATGTATTCGGCAAAGAGGACACCCTGATTACCATCAGATCGATATGCTGCTGGCACAGAAATTCGGCATGACCTATGTGGGTGAGGACGGAAAAGGACCACTTCCCATACATTATCCACCGCACCTCCATCGGCTGCTATGAGCGTACACTGGCGCTGCTGCTGGAAAAAATATGCCGGTGCACTGCCGACCTGGCTGATGCCAACACAGGCAATGATTATTCAATCAGTGAAAAGCATCACGACTATGCACAGAAGGTTCTTGAAAAGCTCAGGCAGCCGGCATCCGTGTCGAAGCAGATTGGCGCTCGGAGAAGATGGGCTACAAGATTCGTGAAAGCGCAGCTCAAGAAAGATTCCGTATATGCTGGTTGTCGGCGAGAAGGAAGCAGAAACCGACAGCGTATCGGTTCGTACCCGTAAAGGCACCGATGGCGGTGCAATGAGCGTGGATGAATTTGTTCAGATGATCTGCGAAGAGATTAGAGAAAAAAGACGCTAATCCAAAGCGAATGCAATAGAAAATCCCCCTTTCTTCCTGCAAAACAGGAGGGAAGGGGGATTTTTTTACAAGGTTCAGATAATTTTTCAAATTAACAAAAGTTTTCTTGCATAAACTCCCCCTTTCCTCTATAATAAAAGCAGATTTCCCCTGGTAAAGGGCGGATTTGTCCTGTTTTGCAAGGGAATATTCGGACGATTGATACAAGGAAGGGGCGGTTTGGTGAACCACAAGGTATTATTGCTTGATACCGGCTACTCGTTGTACCGGCTGATGCAGCAAAACCCGACCCTGAGAGAAAAGAATTTGAGCTGCTCGGTCTTGATTTCAGCGACGAGGTCAGGGTCAGCGACCGCAGCCGTTTGATTGAACAGATCAGCGCCTCGGTGCGCAGCTGTCAGCTGGTGCTGCTGGTCGACCATGCGCCGCAGCTGCGGGCAAAGGGAAATCACTTGCGCAGGGCTTCAACAAACCGCTGCACCAAAATGAGCGGGCGGCTGCGGACATCCGCAAATATCTGGGAAATCAGGGAAGGATGCCCAACGACCGGCTGCTGCAAGGAGCGATGATGCCGCAGGATGCCCTGCCGCTGAGCGACCCGGGCTGCGGGACAGGCAGGCTTTGTCCTGTTTTTCCCCAACACCTGCGTTGCGCTGGTCAGCGGCTCGGCACAGGAGGTACTGCGCCAGGTGGCAAACGGACTGTTTGGCGCTCTGCTCCGCCATTTTTATCCGGGAGCGGTCACCTCGGATATTCCCATCCCGCGCGGACAAGCGGGAGGCGGTGGAGGATTACATCGAGCGTACCCGCCGCTGGCAGCAGAATTTTCTGCCTATCCTGGGCGGCACGCCGGACCATCAGGTGCTGCGGCTGATTGCATTGCGCGAGGAGGAAAAACTCTCCCGCAGCTGCTGCAACAGCTTTCTGGAGGATTTGGTCAGCGAGTGCGGGAGGGTCAGCACCTTTTTCGGGCATAGGGACCAAGGATTGCGCGTGGTGGAAAAAAGCAGCAGAAAAAGTACAATCCCGATAGCTTTACCGACGGCGCACAGATGAACCCATCGGAAAAGGCAACGCCGGACTACAGCTGGAACACCCGCGCCGCAGATGCAGCAACTGCCGTATGACGACGATTGGGATGACGACCTGTATGAAGAAGAGACGACGAAGAGGAAAGCTGGCAGCCACAGCCCTCTTCTGAGCCGGTGAGCAGGGGGAAGGAACAAAGCGGGCTGCCAAACAGGAAAAAGCGCGCCGCAGGCAGGAAAAGAAAACTGCCGAAAGGGACGAACCGCGGGGACGACCGCTGATTGTCAAGGCTTTGCTGACCGTCTTTGTTCTGGTCTTTGCCGGTTCGGTCAGCTATCTGGGATACTACTACTTTAAGTCTGCCCAGAACCGCAGCGCCTACCAAACCTTTGCGGGATGTCTATGATACACCGACCCTGATTGCACCTGCCGGTTATCCTTCGGGGTACAGCAAGGACTTTGCCGCTTTGTGGGAGCTGAATCCCGACACGGTGGGCTGGATCAGCATCGATGGCACCGCGCTGGATTATCCGGTGGTGCAGACCACCGACAACACCAAGTACTACCGGATGAATTTTGAAGGGGAGTACAGCGAACACGCCGTTCCGTTTGTAGATGCGTCGGATGACCTGCAAAAGCCCAGCACCAACGTCATTGTCTATGGACACAACATCCGTACCGACGGGCAGATGTTCAACATCCTCAAAGGATACACCGACTTGAGCTTTTATCAGGAGCATCCGGTGATTGACTTTAACAGCGTTTACCACGACGGTCAGTACAAGATCATTTCGGTCTTTTACACCAATACCCACGCCGAGCATGGGAAGATTTTTCCTTACCACGAGTTCATCGATGCACAGGACGCGCAGCAGACACAGGACTACATCGACAGCGTGCTGGTGCGCAGCATCATCATCAACACCGGGGTGGATGTCCGTTCGGACGACCAACTGCTGACCCTGTCCACCTGCTCGTATGAGTTTAAGGATGCGCGCTTTGTTGTGGTTGCACGAAAGGTGAGAAAGGGCGAAAGCGCATCGGTGGATACCTCGGCGGCGGTGATGAATCCCAATCCACTCTATCCCGATGTCTGGTACCAGCTGTTTGGCGGAAGCAAACCGGACGAGACACAGCTGAAGGCGGCGCTGCACAGCGCTTCCTAATCCATACCATATAAGGAGGAACAAGCAAGATGATACAAGTACAGAATGTACAACAGCAGCCAAGCCAGGATGTCAGAGAGCAGCTGTACAGCCAGTTGGAGGATTACATGGGTTTGAGGAGCACCAAGAAAAAAGATGGATAGCAGCGAAAAATCCGGGGGGCACTACCCTCAAGCGCAAATCTTCCGAACAGAGCAGCTCGAGCAGCAGCTCCAAAGCATTGAGCAAAAAAATACCTTTGCCATCAAGGTCAACGGCAAAACGGTCAAAGGCTCGGCACAGAATATCGTCGGACGGGTGGTAGAGGCGGAGATGGGTGCCAGCTTTCGCGAGGAGGCGCTCAAAGCACAGGCAGTAGCGGCATACACCTACATTCGCTACAACAATCAGAAGGGGACCATCCCATCCCTGCCGGCAAAGAGCAGCGTTTCCGCCAAGGTCGAGGATGCGGTCGAGCAGGTAATCGGTGAAGCGCTGTACTATCAGGGTGAATATATCAATGCCACCTACTGTGCTTCCAATGCGGGCAACTCGGTCGATTCGGAAAATGTCTGGGGAGGCTATCTGCCTTACCTGCGCAGCGTGGAAAGTCCCGGCGACACCACCCTGAAAGCGTATGGGGCTGTCAAACGCTTCTCGGAGGAGGAGATTGCCCAGTACATCGAGGAGAATCTGGATGTGGACCCATACGATTACAGCGACCCGGACGAATGGTTTGAGGATGAAGAGTACATCAACGGAAGATATGTTGATTCCATCCGTGTCTGCGGAAAAAAGACTCAGCGGTCGCGAGGTACGCGAGGAGCTGATGGAGTTTGCACTTCCTTCGGCGGCGTTTGAGGTGGAATATGACGATGGAGAGTTTATCTTCACCACCTACGGCTATGGTCACGGAGTGGGCACGAGCCAGCAGGGCGCCGATTACTTTGCAGCGGGCTGGGACTATGAGGAAATTCTGACCCACTACTACACGGGCGTTACTTTAAAATAACAAAAGAACAGAAAACCCCCTTGGACGACCTTTTGCACAACAACAAAAAAGTCGTCCGAGGGGTTTTGTTTGCAGCAGGATTTACTGCGGCGGCTGAAAAAAGAGCCACACCGCTGCTGTGCGCCAAACAGGTTGTTGTAGGCAAAGGCGCGGTAGTCCTCGATCAGAGAATCGTAGCGGTTGCTCTCCAGGTGGCTGTACGCTTTGCCATCTGCATCCATATAACCGACAAAAGTCAATACAGGGAACTGCTGCTCAAAAGCCGGAGAGGTAATCGCCGTAAACAGAATTGCGGATGCCGGAAAGGGACAGCAGGTGCTGACCCAAGAAGTTCAGACTGCTGACCGGCAGCTCGGTCTGCGGCAGCGGGTAGTTTGCCCAAATCAGGAAGGAGTCTGATAGCGTCCCATATACTGCTCCATCGTCATCTGGTCCTGGGTGACACCGTATGCCTTGTCCAGAAATTCCTGCTCCACCGACGGCTGGTGGTCGCCAAACATCAGGATGATGGTCGGCTGCTGCTGGCGGCTGAAGTAGTCCACCAGCAGCTTGAATGATTCGTCGGTCTTGTTTGCCAGTGTGAGGTACTGCTCTGCCATCGGGTAGCGACCGGGTTGGTCGGTCAGCTGTACCTGTGCGGGATAGTTTTCCACCGTATAGCTGCCGTGGTTCTGGATGGTCACATTGAAGAGGAACAGCCGCTCCTGCGGGGATTTGTGCTCAAATTCATAGATAATCTGCTCAAAGGAGGACTGGTCGCTGACATAGCCATGCTCCTCGGTGATGGGAACGTCCATATCCTCCACGCATTTGAAGCGGTCGGAAGCCCAGCAGCGGGTAAGCCTGATTGCGCTGCCAGGAGGTGCGCTCGCCCGGGTGGAAGGCAAGGGTGCGGTAGCCGTTTTCTTTTGAGCAGCGAAGCCAAGGAGGAGGAAGGCTCCAGAATGTACTGCTGGTAGGGGATGCTGCCGGAAGGCAGGAACGCCATCGAGTTGCCGGTCAGAAATTCAAATTCGCTGGCGCTGGTGCCCGCACCAAAGACAGAGGTGTAGCAATGTCCACGGATGCAGTTGTCCAGCGAGTCGATGAAATCGGTGACACTTTCGCTCAGGGAAAGGTTGCCGAAGCTTTCAAAAGTCTGCCCAGGATTCGTTCATGATGGCGATGATGTTCGGACGGGTATCGGTGGAAACAGCCGGTTCGACGGGAGCGACCTGCTGCGCAATCCGCTGGACGTTCTGTGCAGAAAGGGTCCTGCGGCGGTTCGACCGACATAAATTGGGTGTTGCGCAGAAAAAACAGCAAGAGCGCCGTCTTTGGGTAGGAGCCGGACTGGTCCCAGACATCGGTGCGGACACCGAAGGTTTCCAGCGCGTTGGGCTGCAAAACCGGATAGGCGCAGGCAACGATCGCACACAGATAGGCAGCCCTTGCCCGCAGACGGTTTTGGGCAGGACGAAAACGCCCGCTTTTCATCCGGCGGCGCAGCAGCAGGAAGAGCAGCGCCAGTAAAATCAGGGAAATGCCCATCTGACGGCTGATGGAAAATTGATAGCTGTCCGCCACGGCAGCAGCGGTGCCAAGGCGGTGAAGTCCCATGGCAGGATGGGAGTGCCACGGAAGAGGAAACGTAGTAGTTGGCAGTCCCCCATAAAAAAGCACAGCAGGTGGGTCACAAAAGCAGCAGAGGACGATGTAGTTGGTCAGAGCGCACAGGGTAAAAGTGGACAGCGCCGATGCAAAGATAGTTTGCCAGCAGGATGCCCGCAGGGTAGTCCCACGGCAGGCTGCCGCTGTAAGCAAACTGCATCAGATAAAAAGCGGTGACGAGGAGTCAGCAGCATAAAAAAAAGCAGCTTGCCTTCTGAGGGTGTAAAATGCTGAGTAAAATAACGCTTGATGGTGTTCATATTGGTCGGTGGTTCTTCCTTTCCTGATAGATTGGACAATGAAAAAGGGGAGTCCTATGCACCATCAAACGATGAAAGCCGCAGGACTCACCTCAAAAAGCCGGTTGTTTATGGAAAATATATTATAGCGGAAAAGCAGAGGACTGTCAAATGTAAAACGGCAGGGACATCCTATTCTAAGAGGATGTCCCTGCCGAACCCTTTTTGTTTAGCAACTTCCGAAAGAACACCGCGAAGCGGAACGCTTTTCTTTTTTGCCTACTATTTCTTTTTTAGCAAAGAAATCGGTATGGCGCGGGCGGAGAACTTTTTTTTTGCATACTTTTTCTTTTGAGTAAAGAAAAAGTATGGCGCGAAGCGGAACGCTTTTCTTTTTGCCTACTTTTTCTTTTTAGCAAAGAAAAAGTAGGTTATTGGGCAGCAGCGCGGGCAAAGGCTTTCTTGCGGACGGCAAAGTAGCAGATGAGATGAACACCTGCGGTTAATACCCAAGAGATAGGGTAGGAGATGTACAGACAGTCCAGAGTGCGGTCCATCTGGAAGATGGTGAAAATCCAGATGACACGGAATGCGCACGCACCGGTCAGAAGAAACCAGCATCGGCATAATGGAATATCCCATGCCGCGGATGGTGCCGACCATGACGTCCATCAAGCCGCAGAGGAAGTAGGTTGCACAGACGTATTTGAGTCGAATCAAGCCGTAGGAAACGACCTCCGGGCTGGAGGTGTAAATGCCCAGCAGCGGCTCGCCCAGCAGGTAAGCGCCGCCACCCATCACCAGACCGATGGCAGTGACCACCAGCAGACACTGGAAGAGAATCTTGTTGATACGGTCAAACTTTTGGCGCCCATGTTCTGGCTGGTAAAGCTCAAAGAGGTCTGGTAAACAGCGTTCATCGAGTTGTAGACAAAGCCTTCGATGTTGCCCGCGGCGGTGTTGCCCGCCATGACCTGAGAGCCGAAAAGAGTTGACGGAGGACTGAATCAGGACGTTGGAAATGCTGAAGATGGCTCCCTGTAAACCGGCAGGCAGACCGATGCGCAGCATCGATTTGAGCTGCTCGGGGGGAACTTCAGATGTTTAAAGTCCAGATGGCAGGGACCGTCCATCTTCATCAGACACAGGATAATCAAAAATGCGGAAATTGCCTGGGAAATAATGGTCGCCAGCGCAACACCTGCCACACCCATGTGAAAGACGATGACAAAGAACAGGTTGAGGACGACGTTGACCACGCCCGACAGGGTCAAAAAGTAGAGCGGGCGCTTGGTGTCACCGATGGCACGCAGGATGGCAGCGCCGAAGTTGTACATCATAAAAGCGGGCATTCCTACAAAGTAGATGCGCATATACAGAACCGACAGGTTGATGACATCTTCCGGGGTGCCCATCATTTCCAGCATCGGACGAGCCAGCAGGATGCCGACAAAAAATCAAGATGATGCCGCCCCCAGATGGCGGTCAATACCGAGGTGTACCGCCGCGCCGTGGATGCCGTCATAGTCCTTGGCGCCGTAATTGCGCGCAACAACGACATTGGCTCCGACCGAAACGCCGATAAAAGATTGATGATCAGGTTGATCAGCGCACTGGTTGAACCGACAGCAGCCAGCGCCTGGCTTCCGGTGAAACGACCGACAACGATGATGTCCGCAGCATTGAAAAGCAGCTGCAAAATGCCGGAGATCATCAGCGGGATGGCAAAGACCAGAATCTTTCCGAGGATTGGTCCATTGCACATATCCAGTTCATACGATTTCTTCATTGCTCCCATCCTTTTTCTAAAAAAATAAAGCGTTTGCTATCATACGCTTCAAGACAACTTTTTTATTATAGCAAGCTGAATGTAAAATGCAAGAGAAATCTGAACATTCACATGTATAAAAATCACATAAAATCACTGTGCTTTTTTGCGCAAAAATAAACCAAAGGGCAGAAAAAAACAAAAATGGATGGAGCTGCATACAGCTCCATCCATAAAGGAAAAGGCAAACTTATTTCATCAGAAGGTCGGCGCTGGAAATCAGGCGCTGCTCGATGGTTTCAACCTGTGCCTTGTCGTTGGTCACGATGGTCAGATAAACCTTGATTTTTCGGCTCGGTGCCGGACGGACGAACAATCAGTTTCAGGTTGTTCTCCAGGTCATATTCCAGCACGTTGGAGGTCGGCAGCAGAATGTCGGTTTGTCCACCGCTGCGCGGAAATCTCTTCGTTTGGAAATCAGATAATCGGAGCAGCACAGAATTTGTAGCCGCCAAAATCCTTCCGGTGGATTTTCGCTGCAGCTTTTTCATGATGCCGGTCATCTTGTCCATTCCTTCTGTGCCTTCAAAGGTGTATCCCCTTGACCTTGGCAGCATAGACACCAAAGCGGGAGAAGATGTCGTTGAGCGCGTCGATCAGTGTCTTGCCCTGCTTTTTGTAGTACTCTGCCATTTCGCAGATGATCATAGCGCCGTTGACAGCGTCGCTTGTCGCGGACATGACCGCCGGTCATATAGCCGTAGCTTTCCTCAAAGCCCAGCAGGAAGCGGTTTTCTTCGCCCTTCTGCTCCAGCAGGGTGATCTGCTCGCCGATGTATTTAAAGCCGGTGAGGACGTTGATCATCTGGATGCCGTAGCTTTTGGCAACCACGTCTGCCAACGGGTGGACACGATGGATTTGACAGCGATTGGATTTTTTTAGGCATGGTTCCCTGTGCGATGCGCTGCTTTGCAATATAGTCGAGCATCAGCACGCCGACTTCGTTGCCGGTCGGCAGGATGTATTCGCCGTGGTGGTTGACGGCGATGCCAACGCGGTCAGCGTCCGGGTCGGTGGCAAGCACCGTCGCCATCGATGCTCTTGCACAGCTGGATGCCCAGCTGCAAGGTGGATTTTTCCTCCGGGTTCGGGTATGGGCAGGTCGGGGAAGTTGCCGTCCGGTCGCTCCTGCTCGCGCACGATCTCGATGTCCTCGATGCCGATTCTTCCCAGGATGCGGCGGACCAGCTGTTGCCGGTGCCGTTGAGTGGGGTGTAGACCACCTTCAGGTGACTTGGCTGTACCGGTGCCTTGCTGACACGCAGTGCAAAGACGCGGTCGAGATACTGGTCGACCAGTTCGTCGGAGATATACTCTCAATCATGCCGCTGCGCAGACCCTGCTCCAGAGAAATCTTTTGACCCCATCAAAGATGTCGGTCTTGCTGGCAAGCTCCAGCACCTTGGCAGCAGCCTGCGGGTTCAGGCAGCCGTCGTCGCCGTATGCCTTGTAGCCGTTGTACTGGGCTGGGTTATGGCTGGCGGTGATAACGATGCCGGCGCTGCAATGCAGCTGACGAACGGCAAAGGACAAGGTAGGGGTCGGCATCAATTCCCTTGAAGAGATAAGCCTTGACCCCGTTTGCTGCAAAAGACGCGGTCACACGGGCAAACAGGTCGCTCTTGATGCGGCTGTCATAAGCGATGGCAACCGATGGATTTTCATATTTTTCGTTGATATAATCCGCCATGCCCTGGGTAGCCAGAGCAACGGTGTAGATGTTCATGCGGTTGGTGCCTACGCCAAGGATGCCGCGCAGACCGGCGGTGCCGAATTCCAGCATTTTTACAAAGCGTTCTTTAATCTCATAGTCGTTTCCTTCGATGTCGACCATTTCTGCAATCAGGTCCGGGTCCTCCAGCTGCTTTGATTTCCAGAGGTTGTATGTATCAAGATAGTTCATGCAAAATCATCCTTTCTGGCGGCGATTGACGCAGTTGGAACAACCGCCGTAAAACTATACAAAAATCAATAGACTCTACTTTTTATTCTATGCCTTTTTTGTTCAGAAGTCAACAAAATGCAGTCGAAAAAGACTCTTTTTCTGTTAAGATACGGTCAAACGGAACTAACAAAAGAAAAGATTTTGTCAAGAGCGAAACGGCAAAAAAAAAAAGCGATTGATTTTCCTACCGTTATTGTTTATAATAAAAGCAATGAAAAAAAAAAAGCTTTTCCCATATCCCGGAGGAGGAATCGTTTTTTTAAAAATAAGGAGGATCTTTATTATGTTAGTTTCTGCAAAAAGAAATGCTGGACAAAGCAAAAAAGCGGGTCACTACGCAGTGGGTCACTTCAACATCAACAATCTGGAATGGACCAAAGCCATCCTGCTGACCGCTCAGGAAAATAATTCCCCCCTGTTATTCTGGGCGTTTCCGAGGGTGCAGGCAAGTACATGTGTGGCTACAACACCATCGTCGGCATGGTAAACGGCATGATCAAAGAGCTGGGCATCACCGTTCCGGTTGCTCTGCATCTGGACCACGGCAGCTATGAGGCAGCAAAGAATGTATCGAGAAGGGCTTCTCCTCGGTTATGTTCGACGGCTCCAAATACAGCATCGAAGAGAACGTAGAAAAAGACAAAGGAAATCGTTGACCTGGCTCACCCAAAGGCATCTCGGTTGAGGCTGAGGTAGGCGCAATCGGCGGCGAGGAAGACGGCGTGCTGGGCGGCGGCGAGATCGCAGACCCGGATGAGTGCGCAAGCATCTGCGAGCTGGGCGTTGATATGCTGGCAGCAGGCATCGGCAATATCCACGGCGTATATCCAGAAAACTGGGCAGGTCTGCGTCTGGACGTCCTGGCTCAGATCCAGGAAAAAAGGCCGGCACCATGGCTCTGGTTCTGCACGGCGGCACCGGCATTCCTGACGAGATGGTCAAGGATGCAATCTCAGGGCGTTTCCAAGATCAATGTAAACACCGAATGCCAGATCGTATTCACCGCAGCAGTCCGCAAATACTTTGAGGAAAACATGGACCAGCAGAAGAAGGGCTTCGACCAAAGAAAGGTCCTCAAACCGGGCTTTGAAGCAATCAAAGAAAAGGTAAAAGAGAAGATGGAGCTGTTCGGCTCGATCAACAAAAGCATAAGCGGCAAAACATACCACCTAAGAGCGGGGGAGATTTTCCCGCTCTTTTCTATCACAGCACAAGGGAGGAAAGGAACTGTGGAATATCAAAACAAAACCATCACCTTAAAAGACGGCAGAAAGCGCTGCTGCGTGCCGTTTGCAAAGAGATGCTATACCGATGATTGCATACATGAAAGCCGGCTATGAGCAGACACCTTACCTGATGCGCTACCCGGACGAATTTGCCGTCACAGCAGAGCAGGAGGCGACCTATCTGGAAAGGCAGCTTGTTTCTCCCCCGATGTGCTGATGCTCGTCTGCGAGGTGGAGGAAAGTTGGCGGGGAACTGTCAGCTTTGAGCTTGAACCGCTGGCGCAAGACCCGACACCGCGGGCAGGTCGCCATCGCCTTGCTGAAGGATTATTGGGGACTGGGCATCGGAACGGCGATGTTTAAAGAGATGATTGACAAAGCAAGGCAGGAGAAGCTCGAACAGCTGGAGCTGGAGGTCATCGAAGGGAACCAGCGGGCGATTGGGCTCTACCACAAGATGGGTTTTTGTGTGCACAGGCGAAAAGCCCAACGCTATCCGGCTGGAGGATGGAAGCTTTTAAAAGAGCTGATGATGGTCAAGGTTTTATAAAGCTGACGCAAAAAGGTTTTGTCTGATTGATTGTGGCAGACAAAACCTTTTTGATTTTCTTTTACAAAATGACGACAATATCCGAGCGGCTTTGGTTGATTCGTTTGAAAAAAAATGTTTATAATAAAGAGAGCATCCTGAAAAACTGGACGGATAAGCTGGTCGACAGCAGCGCACACTAGAGAAGGAAATCGAATCTATGGAGGTGTGCGCATGAGCCACAATCAAAAGAAAAACAATCGGAGGAAACCGGTTCTGTGAAGAGCTGCCGGTCGACCAGCCGCAGGAGCAGCCGGAGGATTTGGAGGAGCAAACCAGCCAAATCATCCAGTCCGGCTCGGTCACCATGACCGCAGCCAAGCACGTAATCCACTGTCTGACCATCGTCGGTCAGATCGAGGGGCACTATATCCTGCCCCCGCAGAACAAGACCACCAAGTACGAGCATGTCATCCCGCAGCTGGTCGCCATCGAACAGGACCCTTCCATCGAAGGGGCTGATGATTATTCTCAACACCGTCGGTGGAGATGTCGAGGCGGGGCTTGCCATTGCCGAGCTGATTTCCGGCATGAAAAAGCCGACCGTGTCGCCCTGGTGCTGGGCGGGGGACATTCCATTGGTGTGCCGCTGGCGTGCAGCGCAAAGCAGTCCTTCATCGCGCCTTCCGCCACCATGACCGTCCACCCCGTGCGGATGAACGGCGTGATGCTGGGCGTTCCGCAGACCCTCTCCTATTTTTGACCGGATGCAGGAACGCATCGTGCGCTTTGTCACCGACAACTCCCGCATCTCCTCGAAGCGATTTTCGTCGGCTGATGATGAACACCGGGAGCTGGCGATGGACGTCGGCACCGTTTTGGATGGAGAAAGGCGGTGCAGGCAGGGGCTGATCGACCATTTAGGAGGACTGAGCGAAGCCATCTCCTGCCTGTACCGGATGATTGAGAAAAAAGGAAAAAGGGAGTAAAATCTGCGGTCTGACCCAAAAAAGGAGGGAGCAGACGATGATCCTTCATTCGGTGACACCAATTTGGGCGATGCAGCAGATGATGGCAGAGCAGTCAGAGCAGCCGACCACTGTTTTGCTTTCGGAAACGGCAGCGCTGCAAGGCAGGATACAAAACGGACAGCTTTTTGGTGGAACGCATCCTTTCCACCGACCCGCACGATTTTCTGCGGCAGGAGCTTTCCCCGGAAAACAGGTGAAGCTGCCGCAAAAAACAGATTTTTTTAGATTACTTTTTATGATAGAAACATGGACAACAGGGAGGCTTGGCAGACTATGGCAACCAAAAACATCCTCGCGCACCAAAAGCAAGAGCGCGGCTGCGTGACCGAACGGGAGCGCAAAAAACGCGAGCTGCACTCCAGACAGCAGTTTTGGGCAATCGTCGTTTTTGCAGTGGCAGTCTTTATTATGGCGACCACACTGGTGGAGGGACAGAACGTCTGGAACTGGATTCACAATTTCTTTCTGGGGATGTTTGATGGAGCGCCTATCTGATTGCTCCCCTGCTGTTCTATGTTTCCATCATGACCGCGCTGGACAAGCCTATCGGTCTGGTCGGGCACAAGGTATGGCAGTCGATGCTGCTGATTTGCCTGCTCAGCGGAGCGACAGGTGTTCGGCTCGGGCATCCCAAACGGCAACCTGATTGAAAAAGTTCCTCTCACTCTTTCAAAACGGCGGACGGACACGGAGGAGAGCGGTTTCGGGGCTGTGTTCGGTCTGCCGCTGTCTACTGGTTTGGTCCCACCGGAGCCAAGGTGACGATGGTCCTGCTGAATTTTTTGTGGTGCTGATGGTACTGACCGGCGGGACACTGATCGGGCTGTATCAGTCGGCAAAAAACCGATGCAGAAGATGGAGGAGGTCTATGTCGCCCATTCGGAGATCCGCAACAGCAGCGGCAGTTCGCCAGGAGCAGATGATGGAAGAGGGGCAGGCGCCGACCAAGCCTCGCTTTAACATCAATATCCCGTTAGGCTCAGGCAAGCGCGCCGAGCAGGAGGACGGGTTGCAAACCGACAGCTTTTTTAATGCCAAGCGCAAAAAGAGGAGCTGGAGCGTGCTGCGCCAGGCACAGGAGGACACCGAAAAAGGCAGGGCAGCCATGAGGGAAAAAGCTGGAGTTGGAACGCGCCGAACAAAAGCGGCAGGAACAGCAGCGCGCCGAGCAGATTGCTGCCGAGCGACGGGAGCTGGAGCAGTCGGTGGAAAGCGACAGCTTCTGGAATCCGCCGGAAGAACCGGTGGACGAGCAGGAATCACAGCTTTCCTCTCCGTATTTGGGACGACCCTGATCAATCGGGTCGCACCTGCTGCCGGCAGCGGTTATGCGCGGGAGGACCAGGCAGTGCTGCACACCCTGAAATCCAATATGCCAAACGCAGGGGTGCGACCGGTGGTGGATTCTGCCGATTGGGACCACCCGTCTCACCTGCATGAAGAAAGGATGGGCGACCCCTTGTCAGAGCGGATTTTCCTGGGGAGCAGACAGAGCAACAGCCGCTTTTTGGAGGAAGAGGACATCGCTGATGGATTTATCTCGATGCAAAAACTTCCACTTTGGACAGCATGTGCAGGAAGAACCGACGGAATCGGAGATGGATGAGATTTTTCCAGCCAGCCGCACCGCAGGAAACGCCAATCGCCGAAGAGGAAGAGCCGGTATTTTTCCAGCCGCAGGAAATGCCGATGGTCGAAGAGGAGGAGCCGGTACCATTTTCAACCGGACAACATCCATCTGGAGCCCTGAGCCGCCGACCGGCAGCCGCAGGAGCAGCCGCATGAAATTATCCAGGTATCTGCCGACCGGATAGCGGCTCAGGGCATGGATTTGCAGGGGCGCATCCCATTCGGTCGATGCGCCGCAGCCGGAAGAGGAAGAGCCGGAGTACATCAAACCGCCGATTGAGATTTTAAATGAGATTGAAAAACCCAACGAGAGCAATTTGCAGGAAGAGCTGCGCACCAACGCCGAAAAACTGGTGTCCACCCTGCAAAGTTTCGGCGTGCAGACCCGCATCATCGACATTGCACGCGGACCGGCGGTCACCCGCTATGAATTGCAGCCGTCGGCAGGGGGTAAAAATCAGCAAGATTACCAACCTTGCCGATGATATCGCCCTCAACCTTGCCGCATCGGGAGTCCGCATTGAGGCGCCCATCCCGAACAAGCCTGCGGTGGGCATCGAGGTGCCCAACAAGGTGGTCAGCACCGTTTCCATCCGGGAGATCATCGACTCGCCGGAATTTCAGCAGGCAAAAGTCCGCTGGCGGTGGCGCTTGGCAGAGATATTGCCGGAGCGTCACCGTAGCGGATCTTTGCCAAGATGCCGCACACCCCTGATTGCAGGCTCGACCGGCTCCGGTAAATCGGTCTGCATCAATTGCTGATTGTCAGTATGCTCTACCACCCACCCGCAGGAGGTAAAAAGCTGGTGCTCATCGACCCGAAGATGCGTGGAGCTGGGTATCTACAACGGCATCCCACACCTGCTCATCCCGGTGGTCACCGACCCGAAAAAGGCAGCAGGCGCACTGTCGGGCGGTCAACGAGATGCTCAATCGCTATCAGTTGTTTAAGGATTACAGTGTGCGGGATATGACCGGCTTTTTAACCGCGCGGCAGAGAAGAACGGCTCAAAACCGATGCCGCAGATCGTTATCATCATCGATGAGCTGGCCGACCTGATGATGGCCGCCCCCGGCGAGGTCGAGGGACAGCATCTGCCGCCTGGCGCAGTTGGCGCGTGCGGCGGAATGCACCTGGTCATTGCCACCAGCGTCCGTCGGTGGACGTCATCACCGGTGTTATCAAGGCGAACATCCCTTCCCGTATCGCCTTTGCAGTTTCCTCTCAGATTGACTCGCGCACCATCCTCGATTCCAGCGGTGCAGAAAAAACTGCTGGGCAGAGGCGATATGCTCTTTTCTCCCCATCGGTTCCTCCAAAACCGACCCGCGTTCAGGGTTGCTTTTGTGACCGACGGGGAGGTCGAGCGCATCATCGAATTTATCGCAGCGTCCGGTCAGAAGATGACCTATGACGAGCAGATTTTGCAGGAGATCGACCGCCATGCCGTTTCCGGACAACAAGAAGAAGGGTGGCAAGGACGAGGGCGGCGGATTCTCGGACGAGGACGATGCTGCCCAGCGCGATTGAGATTGTGGTGGAAACCGGGCAGGCATCCACCTCCATGCTGCAAAGAAGGCTGAAGCTGGGCTATGCGCGTGCAGCCCGCCTGATGGATGCGATGGAGGAAAAAGGTATCATCGGTCCGTTTGAGGGCAGCAAGCCCAGACAGGTACTGATTACCAAAGAGCGGTGGATCGAAATGAAGATGGTCGCTGCGGCAAAAAGCCGAGGATGACCGCAGAAATTGAAATAAAGCCCCTTTTTTCTAAATTTGAAAAAGGGGCTTTGTGATTTTTTAATCAGAAAAATTTTAAGTTTTTCTCTCGACAAGCAAGGGTCGATTATGCTATATATTTATAGGCAGGACTGATCAGGGTCTTGCAAAAAGCTTTTTGGAGGAGGAATCGAGATGGAAAATGTGCAGAACAAAGAGAACCGGATCATCAACGGTGTGATTTGGAAACAGCTGCTGATTTTCTTTTTTTTCCGATTGTGCTGGGCACCTTTTTTCAGCAGATCTACAACACGGCAGACGCAGTTGTCGTGGAAGATTTGTCGGTACCGAAGCATATTGGCGGCGGTGGGCGGCTCCACCAGCCAGATCATCAACCTGATTGTCGGCTTTTTTGTCGGACTTTCTTCCGGTGCAACGGTGGTCATCTCCCAGTATTACGGCGCAAGGGAGAAGCAGGGATTGCAAAATGCACTGCATACCGCGTTTGCCTTTTCGGTGGTGGGCAGCGTGGTCATCTCTGTGATTGAATTTGGCTGTCTCCGATGATGCTTCGTTTGGATGAATACCACCGAAGAGGTCATCGCACCGTCTACCACCTACCTGCGCATCTATTTTGCCGGAATCATCTTTGTCTTCATTTATAATGTAGGTTCCAGCATCCTGCGTGCGGTCGGAGATTCCCGCCGTCCGCTGTACTATCTGATTGTCTGCTGCTTTATCAATATTCTGCTGGACGTAGTCCTGGTTGTCTTTTTCCATATGGGCGTAGCGGGTGCTGCCATTGCAACGGTGTTTGCCCAGGGAGTCAGTGCGGTGCTGGTGGTGCTGGCGCTGTGCCGCTCCAAGGATATTTTCCGGCTGGAACTCAAACAGGTTCGCTTTCACCGTGATGCGTTGGAGCTGCTGCTGAAAAATTGGTCTGCCGGCAGGCTTGCAGTCGGTGATGTACAGTGCATCCAATATCATCATCCAGACCTCGCTCAACTCCTTCGGAACCAACACGATGGCGGCATGGACTGCCTATGGAAAGATCGACTCCTTCTTCTGGATGGTCATCAGCGCCTTTTGGTATCTCCATCACCACCTTTGTAGGACAGAACTTATGGCGCGCGCAAGTTTGGGCGGATGCGCAAAAAGCGTGCGCATCTGTATCGGGATGGCAATGGGCGCTTCGGTCGTCATCGCAGCGCAGTCTTCCTGATTTTTTGGAAAGTATGTCTACCAGATGTTCACCACCGATGCCACCGTCATCGAAATCGGAATGCACATGATGACCCTGATGGCTCCGGCGTATGCAGTGTATGTCTTTATCGAAGTCTACTCGGGTGCGCTGCGCGGTACCGGCGACGTGCTGGTGCCGATGCTGATGACCTGCGGCGGTGTGCGTACTCAGAGTGCTGTGGGTTTGGTTCATCGTTCCGCTCAAGCCGGTCATCGACACCATCCTTTACAGCTATCCAATCGTGGACGCTGACAGCGCTGCTGTTCATCTTCTATTATCGAAAAAAAAATGCCAGCAGTTCCCGGACAGCGACGAATAACACAAAAAGGACAGGAGGTTCTGTGAGCAGTTCGCAGAGCCTCCTTTTGATTTAAAAGAGGAATGAACGTTATGTCAACAAAATTGGTTTTACTTGGAACAGGGACCCCAAACGCCTGCCCGAACGCCAGCGGACCTGCCTGCGCTGTGGTGGTGGACGACTTCCGGGCTTACCTGGTGGATTTTGGACCGGGCGTGGTGCGGCAGGCATCCAAGGCGCGTACTATAAGGGCATCGACCCGCTGCGACCGGACCTGCTGACCACCGCCTTCTGCACCCACCCCACACCGACCACACGGTGGGCTATGCCGACCTCATCTTCACGCCGTGGGTGCTGGAGCGCAGCAGTCCGCTCAAGGTGTTTGGTCCCAAGGGGCTTGCAGCGTATGACCGACCACCTGTTGCAGGCGTATGCGGTGGACATCGACTTTCGTCTGCATGGCTTTTGAGCGAGCCAACGAGGTGGGTTATCAGGTGCAGGTGCAGGAGATACAGGAAGGCATCATCTACCGGGATGAGCGGGTGCAGGTGGAAGCGTTTGCTGTCAGCCACGGTACACTGGAAAGTTATGGCTATCGTTTTGTCACACAGGATGGGGTCATCGTGGTCAGCAGGGGACACCGCACCCCTGCCGGTGGTTGCCGAAAAAGCCAAGGGCTGCGACATTTTGCTGCACGAGGTCGAATATGCCGCAGGTATCCGATGCCGCGAGGAAAAATGGCAGAAGTACCACCGCGAGGTCCACACCCTCAGCACCGACCTTGCCGCCATTGCTGCACAGGCGCAGCCCAAGCTGCTGGTCACCACCCATCGCATCTACCACATGAATATCCAGGACAACACCCGGGACCTTCAGGCGCAGATGGATGTGCGGTGCGCGGCAATTCTGGAGGAAATCCGGCAGGCAGGCTATGACGGAAAGGTGGTCAACGGGCAGGATTTGGACGTCTTTCCAGTATAGTGAACAAAGTGACGAAAATAAGGAGATACCACAATAAAATTTTCTGCACAAAATTGTCACAAAATATGTCACAGGATATTGTAATTGCCAAAAGAGGATGCTATACTAAATGAGAAAAAATAGGAATAAAGTCCTGTGAGGAGACGCAATCTTCCAAAGAGGAGAAAGTGGGAGAATAGCTTTGTAAAAACAAAAGGAGGAATCCCACCAACGATGAATGGATTAAAGAAAAACACTGGGTTCATCATGAAGCTGTGTGGTACGATGTAAAGCGGCAGTTTTCATGGCATTTGCGGAAGGGGAAAAGCAATCCGCAATGTTACGTCGTTGTTGAAGGCGAAAATGCCGGTGAAAACGTTGGCGGCGAAGAAGGCGGCAACGAGGGCAACGAAGGCGAAAACGTCGACGAAAATAAAGAAGAAAACAAAGATGAGGATAAACAGCAGTCCGAGGCGCTTTTGGCAGCAATCGGCGCGCTAAACAGTCTCGCCGCTGTTTGACAGCCTGACCGAGGACACCGACGAAGACGCTCTTGCTGGCACAGGGCAGGCGGCCAGAAAGCAGCCTTCGACGCGCTGACCGAAGAGGAAAAACTGCTGGTAGAAGAAGCAAAAGCTCAACAACCTGCTGGATTTGAATTCTTCTTTGAAAACCGTCCTGTCCAACACCCCTGATGCTCCTGTCGATCAAGTAGTTGCTACACAGACTGAGACTGAGACAGCTGATTTGACAGGTGAAGGCACACAGGCAAGTCCTTATGAAATTAAAAGCGTTGACGATTTTAACTCTGCATTAGAAAAGGGTACTGATGATATTTATGTAAAATTGGTAGAGAATATCACCGGTACAATTACAGTAGAGAGTCTGGTAAAAAGTGTCGTTTTAGATTTGAATGGGGAAAACGCTGAACGGGGAACAAACAAAAAGCAACAGCAACCATTACCAATTATGGAACACTTACGATTACTGGAAATGGTACAGTAAAGCAGAGAAGATACCAAAGAGAACACAGGCACTTTTCTTATTATGTTATTGATAACCAGGGAATAATGACCATTCAAGGAGGAACGGTTACCAATAATAGTGGAAATGGCAAAGGCGGGGCTTCTTTGATTCGTAACGGCGGTGTTTCTGGAAACACACCAGTTTTTTGAATATTGAAGGTGGTACATTCGAACAGAAAATTTCATCGTTATAAAGAATGATGACTATGGTACACTCAATATTTCTGGTGGTACACTAATTCAACGAACAGTCAAGCAGTTCAGAACTGGGCTACTGCCAATATTTAATGGTACTATGAATGGCGATGTCTCATAGCTGGCATACCCAACTTCTCAAGCAGAGACCAATATTACAGGTGGCACAATTACCCGCGGAGATGTAGCGTCTATTTCCTATAGAGGAAATTCAAAATCGAATGTTGCAATTTCAGGGAATACTGTGGTAACAGGTGTAGTAGAGGCTGGAACATTTTAGTGATGGTAAGGTGTTAGAGAATCCAGAAAAATCAAACCTTGAAATTAGTGGCGGCAACTATGGTAATTCGATTAAAAAAAGATTATCTGAATGATTCGCTCAAAAGCAGGATTGGCAGCCCCAAGTGTAAATCCAGATGCACCATACAGCTACTATACAAGCGTAGAGGAAGCCAAAGCTGCTGCGAAGGATGACCCGAATGCCATTGTAACCGATGTTGCGACCGGCGAAGAAGAAGCACTTTATCCGGCAGCCAAGATTGGCAATGAGACCTACAACACACTGGAAGAAGCACACTGAAAGCTGCAAAATCGGGTGACACCATCGTTCTGCAGAAGGATGTTTCCACTGGTGCAGTCACCCTTCCGGCAGGTGTTCCCTCGATGGCGGCAATCATGTGATTGGCCTGCAACACCAGATTGCAAACGGCGCTTTCATCACTGCGACAGGAGATAATGTCACCATCAAAAATGCAACTGTCAATGTAGATGGCAAAGCAAAACACGGCATCCAGTTCTACTGTGTAAAGGGTGGCAAGCTGGAAAACGTCAATGGATGGGCGCAAATATACTGCGGTCATCGTCAACGGTGCAGAAGTGTCCACCGGCAACCTCTACAAACGGCTATGCAGTGGTTGGAGTATGCGATGGGAAAATGTAACTACCGTTCGAAGCTACGATGAACAACGTAACCACCCCAAACACCGATAAACCGCTGGTTTATATGGACAAGGCTACCATCGACAGAATCAAAAGAGAATACCCCTGAACTAAAGGATGCAACAACAGAACAGGTAATCGGAACACCAAGAAGGATAATCTGACCGGGCAACAATATCAAGGATATGCAGGTTGGAGAAAAACGGAATGATTATTGTTCCGTGGCACCAAGCACACCGGTTGCTTCCTCCGGTCGTTCCGGAAAAACCAAACAGCACCGGCAGCACCGGCAGCAGCTCGACCGTTCAGCAGATGGAAGAGCGCGAAAAACCGACCCGGCAGACAAGAAGGCTATGGAAGAGTACAACTTCTGGATGCAGGTGAAGTCTAAAAATCCGCGCGACCGCAGAGGGCAAGACCCTGCGCATCACCGTTAAGGAAGGTATCGAGTATATGCCGGCAAGCGTGATGCAGACCCTGTACGAGTGCAAGGTTGGCATTACCCCTGTACTGGGACGGCGTGACCATCGAGATTCCGGTCGGCAAAGCACAGCCAAAACAGGCTCTGCGCGTCTACTGACCAAGACCAAACTGATGGATTTGTACAACGCATAAGTAAATAAAAAAAACCGAGCAATCGGTTCCCCTTTTTGGTTTGATTTGCTATTCCACCAGCAGGCGCTTTTCCAGCTCCAGGTCGGGTGTGACATAGGCGGTCTGATAGCTGACATAGATGACCATGCCGGGCTTTGCAATCGCGCGGCTTTTTGACATTTTAATAAGGGTGTAGTCGACCGGCACCTGTGCGGAGTCGGCGGCTTTGGGAGTTGGCTGCTGCCAGAATGGCTGCCTGATGCAGGGTGCTTCGGGAATCTCCCTGCCTTCGCTGAGCACCACCGTATGGGAGCCGGGGATGTTTTTGGTGTGGAACCACATATCCCGACCATGGGCTTCCTTTGAGGGTGAGCTGGTCGTTTTTGCAGGTTGTTGCGTCCGACCAGAATGGTGAAGCCGTCGTCGGAGAGGTAGCGCTTGGGTGCAAGGCGGGCTTCCTTTGCCTTTTTTGGCAGAAGGTCCCTTGCGGCGCAGGTAACCCCTGTTCCACCAGCTCGCTGCGGGATGGCGGAAAGTTCGTCGTTGGTCTGGGCGCGGGTGAGCGCATCAAACACCGAGTCGATGTATTCGGCTTCCTGCTGACCTTCCTCAATCAGCTGGCGCAGCTTTTTTCTCAGCGGTGTCTGCCTTGCGGTATTCGCCGTAGTATTTCTGCGCATTTTGGGACGGCGTTTTGCGCGGGTCCAGCGGGATGGTGATTTCGGCTTGCTGCTCGTCATAGAAGTTGACCACCGTCGCGGTCGCCCTTCTGGATGGAGTAGAGGTTGGCGCTGATGAGGTCGCCGTACATCTTCCAGCGTTCACGGTCGGCGCAGTCACCAGCTCGCTTGTGCTGCAACGCAAAGCCGGGCGATGCCGGTCGGAGGTTCGCCAGGAATTTTGAGCAGGTCGGCGCTGCGGTGGCGCATCCGCTGAAGCGGGCTTCACGTAACTGAACGCACAATGAG
>VOFK01001456.1_pt1 | contig 22913 bp, 31 predicted proteins | sample 5384121 | NCBI WGS metagenome assembly VOFK01 (sample SAMN12384730, study PRJNA508395) | human gut metagenome | isolation source: healthy gut J | host: Homo sapiens | reverse complement strand
CAATCTCCGGCAATACGGTTCTCGACCCTGAAAACGGTATCGGCGGCGGTATGTATGTCGGCACAACCTCTAATCTGACTCTCCGTAATTCTAAACTGTTGAATAACAACGGCGCAACCCAGGGCGGCGCAATCGTAAGCTTAGCCGGAACAATCGAACTTGACGACGTTTCGATTTCTGAAAACAAGGCACAGAGCGGTGCGGGTATCTTGGCTCTGTGTACTGCTGTCTGCAATACGGACATTCGCCTGCTGAACGGTACGGCAATCGACAAAAATACGGCAACCGGCGACGGCGGCGGCATCTACGCAAATGCAATAGCTAAGGACTGAATGTCACTGTAACGAACAGCTCTGTCAGCGGTAATACTGCTGCTAGCGGTGCAGGTATCTTTACTTATAAGAGTGGCTCGGCGGTTATCAATGTGGATCTGCAGTCCGGTGCTGTGATGCACAATAACAATGCCGTAACTAACATGGGCGGTGCAATCTACGCCTATAATGCGTCCAACATCAATATCGCGGCGAACAGCGCAGTGTACAATAACACCGCAGCAGGCTACGGCGGCGGCATCTACGCGGTGCGTCCAACATTAACATCGGGGCGAACAGCGAAGTGTATAACAACACCGCAGCGACCGCAGGTGACGATTTGTTTTCTACAGCGGCACGATCTTTACGCTCCCGAATGCAAAGGACATGAGCGGCGACCGCATTCTGTCCTCCGACAATATGGAGATTACCGGTTGGTATCATGACGGCTGGTATAAATGGAATGCTGCTCAGGGTAGCTATGAGCAGATCGACCGCTGGACGGCGGAAACGGCTGACGAATACGTCCCGGTAGAAAACGATTCGCACGCTGTTTCGCTCAAGGCGGCGCATCCGCTGATGTACACGCTGACGTATGATGTTACCGGTGACCTGCCGGAAGGCTATACCGCTCCGGCGAAGCAGACGCTGGTTAAGGGCAGCAGCTACACCGTCGCAGACGTTCCGGCCAGCGTGTCCGGTTCGAAGGACGGCGTGAACGGTACGTTCTCCTTTGACGGCTATAAAAAGGATGACGGTACGGTTCTGACCGGCGAGCAGAAGCTGACCGCAGATCTTACGCTGCACGGCGTCTGGACCTTTACGAAAAACAATCCTCCGGCGGCGGTGGCGGCGGCAGCCGCAGACCTACCGTTACCATTCCGGATGATGTACCGACCGGTCTGAACGGTGACGATCACTATGCGTACATCGTCGGCTACCCGAACGGCAACGTTGAGCCGAATGGCAACATCACCCGCGCAGAAGTGGCAACCATCTTCTTCCGTCTGCTGACCGAGGAAGTTCGCACTGCAAATTCTACCCAGTCCAACAGTCTGTCCGATGTGACGCGCGGTCAGTGGTTTAACCATGCTGTCTCCACGCTGTCCTCGATGGGCATTGTAAAGGGTCATAACGATGGCACGTTCGCGCCGAATGCGCCGATCACCCGTGCGGAATTTGCCGCAATCGCCGCTCGCTTCGACGATAAGAACACGGATACGTCCTCGAAGTTCACGGATATCGCATCTCACTGGGCAAAGAATGAGATCGGTATCGCCGCAAACAAGGGCTGGATCAACGGCTATCCGGATGATACGTTCCGTCCGAACCAGTATATCACCCGCGCAGAGGCGATGACGCTTGTCAACCGCGTACTCAACCGCCTGCCCGAGAACAGCAGCGATCTGCTCGACAGCATGATCAAGTGGCCGGATAATGCGGATGCGTCTCTCTGGTACTATCTCGCCGTGCAGGAGGCTACCAACAGCCACGATTACTCGGACAAGAGCAAGGACGATAAGTACGAGAAGTGGACCACCATCCGCGACGCCGTGACTGGACCGAGCTGGAAAAATAAATACTTTCCTGCATCCCCGGGCCGAACGAATCCCCCAGGCCATTGGCCGGGAGGATTTTATATTGCACTGATAGTTTTTTTCTAAAGGAGACAAATTTCAAAAATTTTTTCTTGTTAAAATTATAACATATTGCCCTTGTAGTTTTTTATTTTCACAGGTTCATAATAGAGAATTACCGAAAGAGGGGAAGGGAAAAAAAAGTCTTTTCGGTAATTTTCATGCGGAAATCATGCTTTCGCAGCCGGTTTTAGAGGAGGAGATATTATGATCAGCTTTATTCTGTGTTTACTGCTGTTGATCGCCGGCTATTTTACTCATGGTAAGATCGTAGACAAAACCTTCGGCCCGGATGACCGCGAGACTCCGGCGGTACGCATCAATGACGGCGTTGACTACGTTGTCATGCCGCAGTGGAAGCTCTTTCTGGTTCAGCTGCTGAACATTGCCGGCCTCGGCCCGATCTTCGGTGCACTTCAGGGCGCGCTCTGGGGCCCGGTCGTATTCCTGTGGATCACATTCGGCACCATTTTTGCCGGCGGCGTACACGATTACTTCTCCGGCATGATCAGTGAGCGAAATGATGGTGCTTCCATCGCAGAGGTTACCGGCAAGTACCTCGGCCACGCGATGCAGAACGTTATGCGTGTGTTCTCGGTCGTACTGCTGATTATGGTCGGCACGGTATTTGCAGTCGGTCCGGCCGGTCTGATTGTTACACTGTGCAAGAACAACGGTATGTCCGGTGTGCTTTCGACCACGCTGTTCTGGCTGATCGTTATTCTGGCGTACTACTTTATTGCAACCTTTATTTCGATCGATAAGATCATTGGCAAGGTCTATCCGCTGTTCGGCATGTGCCTGATCATCATGGCGGTCGGCGTTATCATCGGTATCTTCACCAACCCGAATTACACCATTCCGGAGATTTGGTCTCACCTGTACAATATGCACCCGTCCGGTACGCCGGTATGGAGCTTCATGTTCATCACGGTCGCATGCGGTGCAATTTCCGGCTTCCATTCCACGCAGTCGCCGTTGATGGCGCGCTGCATGAAGAACGAGAAGCAGGGTCACTTCGTATTCTACGGTGCAATGGTAGCCGAAGGCATTATCGCACTGATCTGGGCGGCAGCCGGCTGTGCTCTGTATGAAGTCACCGGCGGTCTCAACACCGGTCTGGCGGAGGCGCTGGCAGGCGGTCAGTCCGCAGCGATCTACGATGTATGCTCCAAGACCATGGGCGGCGTTGGCATCGCGCTCGCGATGATCGGCGTTGTTGTCTGCCCGATCACTTCCGGCGATACCGCTTTCCGTTCCGCTCGCCTGACGCTGTCCGACTGGTTCCATATCGACCAGAGCACCTACGCAAACCGCCTGAAGCTGTGCGTACCGGTTCTCGGGTATCGGTGCGCTATCCTCGGCATCGGCAATGCGACCGGTCTGATCGACTACACGGTTATCTGGCGTTACTTCAGCTGGACCAACCAGACGCTCGCTATGATCGTTCTGTGGGCAGCAGCTATGTTCCTGTTCACCGAGAAGAAGAACTTTCTGGATCGCTGCCGTTCCGGCTACCTTCATGAGTGCGGTCTCCTGCACCTACTTCATCCTGCCCGGAGTGCCTCGGCGGTCTGCTGAACGGCAAGACGGCAGACGGCACTGTGATCTACAATACCGCCGCAGCGTACCCCAATCGGCATTGTATTCGCACCACTGCTGTTCCTCGCACTGTTCATTCGTGCGACCAAGAAGCGCAGCGCAAAGAAATCTGCTTGAATATAATAGCATTGCTGCAGCCGGCCGTTCCTTTGTGCGGTCGGCTGCGGCCATCCATAACGATAATTGCGGGTGACGGAAAATGTTGAAACCTTTATCCGCTCAGCGCGGGCGCATAGATGACGCGGCGCTCGCCGAGGATAAAAAAACTGCCGGAAGATCGGCCCGTGCGGCATCGGCAGACGCGCGCTCTATTTGAACAGCTTTTTCATCGACCGGCGCTATTATGTCCCGCTCTCCATGGTAACGCGTGTGTACAAGCGCGTTGCGATGAGCAAGGGCGGCTTTTCCGGCAAGGGGCATTTTCGCCACTCTGTCCTATCTGGTCGTGGAGTTCGACGGCGGACAGAAGGTGTGCAATTTCAAGTATGAGCAGCAGGTCGATGAGTTTTCTGAACGTCATCCGCGCCGAATATCCCTCCATTCCGTACGTGAGCGCGGCGGCGGAGCAGCGCCTTGCAGAGCAGAAGGCGCGCCGCGAGGAGGAGGAGCGCAGCCGTCCGCCGATGAGCGCGCAGGCAGAGAAGACCGTGCAGGCACTCGGATAACGCAATCGACTATCTGGAGCGCCGTCCCCGAGCTGACCGAGCAGCTGAGCGCGGCCGCAAAAACGCCGCCGCAATTTCCAGATGCACGCACGGCAGCTACCGCTGGGCCGCCATGGCGATCACCCTGCTCGGCTTCGCGGCTCTCGCCTACGGCATCGTCTCCTTTGTGCGCCACGGTTCGTTCGCGATCTATTTCTACGCTGTTCGGTCTTGCCGCGATTTTCACGTTTGCAGGCTTCAGCGTCCTGCCGACAGCACGCAACAACCGTACCTCCATCATGCAGAATGATACGCAGGCACAGGAGAAAATGCAGGCTTACCTTGCGGATTATATGATTTCCCGCTGCCGGCCCGCTATGCACATCCGGTTGTGCTGCGCCGCATGCAGCGTGCCGTCATGGATGGCCGTGCAGTGACTGCCGCGCAGCAGGCGCTCGACGTTGTGAAGGCTGACCTGAAGGCGCTGAACGCGGATGTCACAGTCTCGCAGGAGGAATACGATGAGGTTGTCGCCATCAAGCCCATGTTCCTCAATGCGGGTATCAGTAACAATCCAGATGATACAACTATCCTCCCGGCCGGGAGGGGATAGTTCATTTGGAGCGGTTCTGCTTTCATGATAAGGAAGCTTATTCTGTAGCGAAAAGGACATTCCCTGAGGGGGGGAATGTCCTGTGAAAAGAGTATCGATATGATCTGATTTAAGAGCACAGTCCGCATTTCGCACATGCAGACGGTGTGTGCAGCGCAGCCGCCGAGGGCGGTTTCGCGCAGCTCGATGGGGATGCGGCGGCCGACCGCATACATGGTATCGGCATTTCATCGAACGGGATAAACTGAATGCCCGCGAGTGAGCTCAGCGGCAACGAGCGCGTTGGCTACACCCTGCCGCGTTGCGGTTCTGGCACGGATACTCGACCAGTCCGCCGACCGGGTCGCAGCCAGACCGAGCATGTTCATCAGCACGGTGGAGGCCGCGTCAAGACACTGCTCAGGCTTGCCGCCCATCAGCTCGACAGCCGCGCTGGCCGCCATTGCGGATGCGATGCCGACCTCAGCCTGACAGCCGCCGACTGCGCCTGCAACGGTTGCGTTGCGCATGGCAAGGTAGCCGATCGCACCGGCGTTGAACAGGGCGTCGATCAGCCGTTCATCCGAGATGTTGTAGCGGTCCTGCAGGGGCAAACAGCATGCCCGGCAGAACACCGGCGCTTTGCCTGCGGTCGGTGCTGCGACAATCAGCCCCATAGAAGCATTTACCTCAAGCACTGCCATCGCGTACTGCGCCGCTTTGTGCAGCACATCCCGCAGATGGAGCGGCCTTTTGGCCGCGTGCTGCGCCAGCTTTGGCTTCGCCGCCAATCAGGCCGCCCATGGACTTGACCGGCGTTTTGAGCGGTGTCAGCGCGGATGAGCGCATGATTTCAGAGTGCTCTCTTCATACGGTGCGTGACCTCATCACGCGTGGTTTCGCCAGCTGGCACTCGCGGCGGCGCGCATGATCTCGGAGATGGGGAGCTGCTGCTGCGTGCAGAGTGCAAGCAGCTCGGAAGCGTTTTTGAAATCCATAATCTGCTCTCACTCCTTACGGTTCGATGATCATGACGTCGTGGACGTTGGGATTGTTTTTAAGCGGTTCCTCAATGCCCTCGGGGGAAATGACCGTCCGACTCGACGATGGTGTAGGCGGTGTTGCCCTTGGACTCGCGGAACAGGCGCATGAACGCAATGTTTACACCCTTGTCGCTGAGCACCTTGGTGATGTGCGCCACAACGCCCGGCTTGTCCTGCTGCACGACGATGACCGTGCTGTATTCACCGGTAAAAAGTCAACCTCAACGCCGTTAATGCGCGCGATGCGGCATTTGCCGCCGCCGAGCGACTCACCGCGGATGGTCATTACCTGACCGGCGGCGTTCTCCATGCGGATGTCCACGGTGTTCGTATGAACATCGGTCTCGGTCTCACACGGCGTGAACGGCAGTAGGACAGACCGCGCTCGGTCGCAATCGAAAACGAATTGCGGATGCGGGTGTCGTCGGTCGAGAAGCCCATGATGCCGCCGAGCAGGGCGCGGTCAGTGCCGTGGCCGTGATAGGTCTTGGCGAACGAGCCATACAGGGTGAAATCCACCTTTTTTTTAAGCGGCGGCGCGATCATCTTATGCGCCAGATACGCGATAACGGCCGCACCGGCGGTATGGGAGCTGGAGGGACCGATCATATTCGGTCCCAGCACATCAAAAAACACTGATAAAGGACATAGGGATTCTCCTTATTGAGCGGAGGATTTGCAGATAAACTTGCGGTAGATGGTCTCCACGATCACGCCGATCGCGTTGTCGCCGGAAACATTGCATGCGGTGCCGAACGAGTCCTGCGTGATGTACAGTGCAACCATGATGGCGCAGATCGGGCCGCTCGGGTCGCCGGCCTCGGTGCCGAAGATCATGTACAGGAAGGGCAGGGCGGTCATAAATGGAGCCGCCCGGCGCACCGGGAGAAGCGACCATGGCAATGCCGAGGGTCATGATGAACGGGATAACGGTGCCGATGGAGATGGGCAGCTGGTTCATCAGGCAGACTGCGGTAGCGCAGGCTGTGATGGTGATCATCGAGCCTGCCATGTGGGATGTTCGCGCACAGCGGAACCGTAAAGTTGCGGATTTCCGAGGAAACGCCGTCTGCCTCCGCGCACTGCAGGTTGACCCGGAATGGTAGCCGCAGAGGACTGGGTGCCCAGTGCGGTTGCGTAGCCCGGAATCTGGTTGCGGATGAGCGTGAACGGGTTCTTGTGGCTGACCAGACCTGCAATTACGAACTGGATGCAGATGCACGATCAGGTGCATGATGATAACAACGATGAATACCTTCCACAGAATACCGAGGATGGCAAAGGTCTTGCCGGACTTGGTCATATCGGCGAACGTGCCGCAGATGTAAAAAAGCGGCAGCAGCGGAATGATGACCTTGTGCAGTACGCAGTCAATGATGCCGGAGAAGTCGGAAATGCCGTTGTACAGCGTGTCGCCGATGGTCTTGCCGCGCAGGCTGGACATGCACAGACCGAGCACAAACGCCGTAACAACAGCGGACAGCGTGTTCATCAGCGCCGGAATTTCCAGGCTGAAGTACGGCTCCAGCGAGTTGCCTGCGGTTGCGGCGATCTTGTCGAGCGCGTCCGCACTCATGAAGTGCGGGAACAGGGTGTCGGCTACAAAAGAACGAAGCCGAGCCTGCGATCAGGGTCGAGCAGTAGGCGATGGCGACCGTGATGAGCAGCAGCTTGCCCGCGCCGCTCTTGAGGTTAGCAATGCCCATGGTAACATACGCGAGGATCATCAGCGGGATGATAAACGACAGGAACTGGCTGAAGAACGACGAGAGCGTTACCACAAAGCGGCAGAAGCCTTCCGGCAAGAACTGGCCCAACAGGATGCCGACAATGATGGCGATGATGAGCTTGGGCAGTAATCCGAGTTTGAATTTTTTCTTTTCTTCCATTTCTTTTTCCTCCTTTTTTTGCGGGCAGCACCACACAGTTCGGTTATGCGGTGTTACCCTTTGCGGCGCAGGTCGTTTGTTTGCCCCTCTTTGGTCTGCTGCCGTGGAAGTCTGCCGAGATTTTTTGTCTCCGGACACAAAAAGAACCGCTTATTTTAGGCGAAATGCTGTAAAATAGGATGCGGTTTTTTGTGTAAAAAGGATAATTAAAAAATCTGTGGTAAACCTCAATTTCTTTCTTGACCTCTTTGCAGATTTAGTATATTCTGTTTAATGGGTTAAGTCAAATTCATATATTTTATCATTTCGATTCAAAATATTGATAATATAGGGGGGAGAGGGAAATTCATGGAGCTTCGGCAGCTTGCAACCTTTATTCGGGTAGCACAGTTTAAGAGTTTTTCACGCGCAGCAGAGAGCCTCGGCTACTCACAGTCGGCGGTAACCGTACAGATCCGCCAGCTCGAGGAGGAGCTGGACACGCGCCTGTTCGACCGCATGGGCAAGCGCATCGCGCTGACCGACACGGGCGAGCGTTTTTTTAATCCATGCCTGCGAGATCATGAGCCAGGTCAATCAGGCGCGCCTGTCGGTCACCTCCACGGCGGAGCTGCACGGCACGCTGCATATCGGCACGATTGAGTCGCTTGCATGTCTCAAACTGCCGACAGTGCTGCATCTGTACCGCAAATTCAACCCGAAAGTGTCTATCCGCATTACGGTCGGTGAGCCGGAAGATTTGATCGAGCACATGGAACGCGGCGAGCTAGACATGATCTATGTGCTCGATGAGCCGCTGTACAGCAACAACTGGCACAAGCTGATGGAGCAGCGCGAGGAGATCGTGTTCGTGGCCTCTGCGTCGCTGAGCGGGGAGCTGAGCGGCCGCGAGCTGACGATCGAGGAGCTGCTCGAGCAGCCGTTCTTCCTCACCGAGCAGGATAACTACCGCCGCGTGCTCAACCGCCGTCTTGCCGCGCGGCGGACCATCCTTACGCCATCGCTCGAGTGCGGTGATACCTCGCTGCTCATTCGCATGCTTGAGATTGACCGCGGTGTATCCTTTTTCTGCCGTGGTACGCGGTCGAGAGCGGCGTACAGCAGGGCAGGCTGATCCGGCTGTCGGTCGAGGACTGCTATATCTCGCTCTACCGTCAGATCTTCTGCCATAAGGAGAAATGGCGCACACGCGAAATGGATGAATTTGTCCGCGTGGCAAAGCTGGCGGACGAGGAAGAATAAGAGTATAACAACATCCCACTTGCTGAAGCACAGCAAGCGGGATGCTTTTTTATTCCATGACCGCCTGCACTACCCAGCGAGTTGCATGCCCGTTGCCGGTGCAGGTGGAAAGCGTGAGGATATGGTCGTTTACGGTCGGTACTGCGCCGGTGCGGATCACCGACAGGAAAGGCCTTCGTCAATGAAGGCTTTTTGATCGTTTCATCGGAAAAACACACTGTAATACGCGGTTCCGTCAAGCGCTGCCTCATAGGCTGCATAGATGCTGTACGCATGGGTTCCGCTTGCATTGGTCACATATACCTGCGGATGTGCCTGATAGAAATCCTGCTTTTTTGTAGTGCTTCAGCGCGGCAAACATCGAGCCGTTGTTCATCCGGTGACCGTACACGATGGTGTTAAAGCCGCTGAAATCGGCAGAGCAGGCAGGTCCATCTGCTCCAGCGTCTGTGCATACCGGGTCGGCAGACGGAGCGGGTTTGGGTTCGGGTTCGGTCTGCGTTTCCTGCGGCGGCGGTGTATACAGCTGGTCCGGCAGAGACCGCGTTGTACTCGAAGGCGGCAATATCGTGAACAATACGGCGCATCGACAGGGCGGCGGTGTTTACGTCAGCCATGCACCGTGGTCGATCACTATTAAGAATGCGCTTATCACCGCAAATACGGCAGCCATTCAGGGCGGCGGCATTTGGTCCTGCCCGAAGGGGCACGGTAAGCCTTGGCACGGATGCGGCTGTATTTGGCAACACGGCAGGCAAATCTGCTGATGATGCGGCATTCCTGCTTAAGTGGAACGAGACGTATTCCACCAGCTTCAGCGGCAGGATGTACGGCGGCGGACTGGTAACCTGGTACCGCGATACCTCGATCGGCGCGGGCGATGCAAACTACGGCGCTTTCGCAGGCGACCGCTATGATGCAGCGAACCCGGGTGCCCCGGTTGAGCCGGCTTCCGGTGCGATCACGGGCTACGGTCTCAAGGCTGTTGTTTCCGCAGAGAGCAAGGCACTGGCTGAAACCGCACCGCTCAAGATTATGGGCAATACCGCAGAGCGCGGCGGCGGTGTCGGCACGAACGGCGAAGTGATCATCCCGGGTGAGGACACCTTGGAAAATGCGGTTTCTCTCACCGTACACAAGATTTGAGCGGCGCAAGCGCGTATCCGACCGCTGTTACCGTAAACCTTATCCGCATTGCGAAGGACGGCACGCGAACCGCGATCGGTACGGTGCTTCTGAGCGAAAAGATCTACCGACAAGGACGGCAAGACCTGGTCGTACACCTTTGCAAATCTGGACGGCGCTTACACCTATACCGTCGAAGAGGAGGCCGTTGACGGCTTTAATACCTCGATTTCGGCAGTATGGCAGATGGCTTCACCATCACCAACAGCAAGAAATCCGGTGGCGGCGGTGGCGGCGGCGGTCACCACAAGCCGGACCCGAAACCGACTCCCCGATCCCGATCCCCGATCCGAAGCCTCCGGTTGACATTCCGGATCGTCTACGCCGCTTGATCCGCTGAAGCCGACGGAGAACATCCCGGACAGCAAGGTTCCGACGACCAAGCCGGAAACACAGACCAAGACGCCGGATAAAACGAAGACAGTGAACATTCCCGACAGCAAGACTCCGACGTCCAGCGTTCCGAAAACCGGCGATATCGGCGGTCTGTGGGCGGCCCTGTGCGGTCTGTCCGCAATGGGACTGGCGTACTTCGGTATCCGCAGAAAGCACGATTAAAAGCAAAAACAGATAGCAAAACACCCTCTATATCATTCGATATAGAGGGTGTTTTTTTCACTCAAACAATATGCAAAAAAGCTGAATCAGCAGAATCCATGCCAGACCGTAATATGTTACAACGGCAACCAGATCGTTGATCGTCGTAATCAGCGGACCGGACGCAACCGCCGGGTCTACCTTGATTTTATGGAACAGGATCGGCACGAGCGTACCGACCAGACTGGAAATCACGATCGCTACAAGCAGTGATATGCCAACGCAGCCGGAGATCAGGAACGCATGTCCGATGGCATAGCCCTTTGAACAGCGCGATGTAAACACCCAGAAAAACAAGCGCCATCACGCCGAGCAGCGCGCCGTTGCAGGAGCCGACCTTCATCTCCTTGAAGGTGAGGTGCAGCTTGTCCTTAGCACTCAGATTTTCATCCATCAGCACGCGGATCGTGACCGCCAGAGACTGCGTGCCGACGTTGCCGGCCATGTCCAGAATGAGCGACTGGAAGCAGATGACGACCGGCAGCACGGCAACAACGCCTCGAATGCACCGACAACGGTCGAAACGCCCATGCCGAGAAAGAGCAGGATGATCAGCCACGGCAGACGCTTTTTGCATGCTCTCCCTGGTCGTTTCGTTCAGATCTTCCTCTGCGGACAGACCGGCGAGCTTTGCATAGTCCTCGCCGAGCTCGTCATCCACGGCCTCGACAACGTCCTGTGCGGTGATGATGCCGATGATCTTTTTGTCCCGGTTCAGAACCGGCAGGGAGTCTTCAGCGTAATCCTTGATCTTTTCGATGCTCTCTGAAATCTTCTCGTGGTCGAGCAGATAAGGATAGGCGTAGCTGATGATGGAATCCAGCGGCACATTTTCTCGGGCAACGATCAGATCCTTGCAGGTCGATCGCGCCGCAGAAGCGGTTTCGACCGTCGACGACATAGATCGTTGCGATATTGTCGTTTTCACCGGCCTGCCGATACCAGCTCGTGCATGGCCTGGCGAATGGTAAGGCTCTGGTGGATGCAGATGTAATTGGTGGTGATGAGACTGCCGACCTCGTCGTCATCATAGGAATTGATGAGCAGGATCGCGGCCTTGGTCTGGTCGTCGATCATCGGGCGCAGCTTGACCTTGTTTTTACGCTTTCGTCGATGTTCTCCCACAGGTCGACCGCGTCGTCCGCGTCCATTTCGTTCAGAATTTCGGCCAGCTTGTCAATGCCGATTTCATCAATGTATTCCGCCGGATCATCCAGATAGGAGATGATCTCGGCCAGCCATTCTGCGTCCAGTGCGCTGTACAGCAGGTTGCGTTCCGCGCGGTTTAGGCATTTGCAGGCTTTGTGCGATGTCGTTGTCGTGGTAATCCCGCAGCTGCTCCCCTGCATCTCATTGATCGAAGGGGAGGTGCGGATGATCTCAACGATTTTCTCGGCAAAAAGATGTTTTTTTCCATGTTGCTTTTTTCATAATCAGCCTCCTTCTGTGCCCGGAAAAAGGGCACAAAAATCCACCGTAACAGATACAGTGACACAAACATCAGTTGTGGACTTGTTCATCACGATGGAGCGAGGCTCAGCGCTTATTTCAAAAGAGGATGCTTGCGGACACTCGGAAGAGCAGTATAGTCTGTATCCATCGTCGTATGTACAATTCGTCTGTCACAACTGTCCATAGGGCTTGCCTCCTTTTTTATTTTTTCGCAATGATTATAGCACTTTTTATGTGGAATATGCAAGGCATTTTTCACAGTTTTAATAATATGGATAAAATTTGCGGACAGTATCGCGCACGGGGAGAAAAAAGCCGGCCGGAAATCCGGTCAAAGCCTTTTTATCTCAGTAGACGATGAGGAATGTGATTGTCCCCGGTGCACGAATGATTTTGGAAGATTACCCAAACCAATCCCACCGAAACGCTTCGGTGGACAGAGTAGATGCCTTGCCGTCAAGTGCAATCTCGCTGAGCAGGATACCAACGATCGGTGCGATACCGAACCCATGTATCTGGAGGCGCAGAAGCAGCTGAAGAAACAAAAAAAAACAACGCATACCTTCTGACAAATTTGGCAACACTACTCGTAAAAGGAGTGTGTTGTCGTGTCAGATATGTTTTGCTTTCAGTGCCAGCAGACCGCAGGCAACAAGTGCTGCGTGAGCGTGGTGTCTGCGGCAAAGCAGCCGGATACGGCAGCGCTGCAGGATGAGCTGGTGTACGAACTTTCATTCGCTTGGCCGAGGCGGCAGCTGCGGCCGGTCAACGCACACAAATCGCCGACCGGCTGCTGATGGACGGCCTGTTCATCACCTTGACCAGTGTCCAATTTTGACAATCAGGCGATTGCGGAATTCACCGAGCGGGTACGCGCGGAACGAGAAAATTCGGCGGAAAACCGTGTGCGGTCGTGGAGCTCTGGAAGGGCGACACGGATACGGTCTCTCTGCGGTCGACGCTGCTGTTCGGCATGAAGGGCATGGCGGCCTATGCACACCACGCGAGGAATCTCGGCTATACGGATGACGCGGTCAGCGCGTGGTTTTACAAGGGCCTGTGCGGTCAATCGCCCGCATTCTGTGGAGGAATGGCTTGCGCTCATCGTCGAATTCGGACAGATGAATTTCCGCTGCATGGAGCTGCTCGATGAAGCCAATACGGGCAATATTCGGTACGCCGCAGCCGACAAAGGTGCCGACCGACATCAAAAAAGCCGTTCATCGTGGTTTCGGGTCATGATCTGGCCGATCTTGCGCAGCTGCTCGAGCAGACGGCGGGGCAGGGGCATCAATATCTATACGCACAGCGAAATGCTGCCTGCGCACGGCTATCCGGGACTGAAAAAGTACATCCACAGCTTGTGGGTAACTTCGGCACGGCGTGGCAGAGCCAGCAGCGCGAGTTCGAGAACATCCCGCCCCCATCCTGTTCACGACGAACTGCCTGATGCCGCAGCGGCCGAGCTATCGGGACCGTGTGTACACCACATCGGTGGTCGGCTATGAGGGTCTGCGCCACATTGAGGCGGATGCCTGCGGACGCAAGGACTTTTTACGCCGCTTATCGAGCAGGCGCTTGCGCTCGGCGGCTACGAGCATGACCAGAGCATGAGCGGCATCAACGGCGGGCACATGCTGACGACCGGCTTTTGCGCACGGAGCCGTGCTCTCGCACGCGGAGGAGATCATCTCGCTCATCAAGAGCGGCAAGGTGCGGCATATCTTTTCTGGTCGGCGGCTGTGACGGCGCTCATCCGGGCAGAAATTACTTACACCGAGTTTGTCAAATCCACGCCGATGGATACGCTGGTTCTGACGCTTGCGTGCGGCAAATACCGCTTCAATGACCTCGATCTGGGCGAAATCGGCGGCCTGCCGCGCATTCTGGATATGGGACAGTGCAATGATTCCTACAGCGCCATCAAGGTCGCGCTCTGCGCTGGCGGATGCCTTCGGCTGCACGGTGAACGACCTGCCGCTCACGCTCGTGCTCTCGTGGTACGAGCAGAAGGCCGTGTGCATCCTGCTGACGCTGCTTGCGCTCGGCGTGAAGAATATCTATCTCGGGCCGACGCTGCCGGCGTTCCTGTCGGAAAACGTGGTGAAAATGCTGGTAGAGACTTACGATCTGCACCGACCACCAATCCGCAGCAGGACCTGGATGCGATTTTGGAAAGGGATAAACCGGCGAGCTTTTTGGACGCTACGGAGCGTTCTTTGTTTCCTCTCGTTTGCTTGCTGCAATAGGTTTCAGCAAACGAAAGAGGAAAGAAAAACAATGAAATTTACGGCATTCAACGGCAGTCCAGTGGGCGAAAAGAGTGCCGCTGGACGCATGCTCGGGGTCTTTGGCGGGCGCGGCTCATGCCGGAGCGGAAACCGAGCTGTACCATCTTGGCGATTACAGCATCGGACAGTGCGTGCAGCACGATGACATGGAGAAGCTGCTTCGCGCATATCAGTCTGCGGATGTGGTCTGCTTTGACTCGCCAGTGTACTCGTGGAACATGACGGCGCTGCTCAAGAATTTTGCAGACCGGCTGATCCCGCTCAAAAGTCCGCTGCTGACCGAGCAGGCCGGCTATCGAGTTTGCGGCACAGGGCGAGGTCACAGCAGAGCCCCGTACACAACTGGATGCGCCGCTGATGTCCGCCGCAGAGTATGTACAGTTTCTGGGTTAAGACAAAGGGAAACGGTTCTTGCCTTCGGGAAAGAGCCGTTTTTGATGTGCGCCATAGTATCTGACGGAATGATATGGGAAGTGAAGCTCGATCAGGCTATGCCGAAAAGCAATACTATGTCGATTATCGGCAGGGATTTTTGTGTATCAGGATGGTATATTGGAAGTCAGTGTGGTATAGTTAGAGCAAACTAACTATGGATTGACACTGGAATCCCATAAAAGCAAAGAGATGAAGGAATTATGCAAAGCAAACAGCAAAAGCAAATCAAGGTATTTCTGATACAGACCTTCGGCGGAAGCAGGGGCGGCTCGCTGTTTTCACGACAGGAAAAAATACTGGATAGGTTAATCAAAACCGCAGCAAACAGGTCCAAAAACCAGATGAAAACACTGGTGCAGACCATTCTGCCGCGCATTGCGCTGTACAAGGTGCTGCAGGCAGAGCTGCCTGCGGAGGAAACCTTTACGCACATGCGGACGTACATGATGGACTGGTGGCGGCAGAAAAGCACGCTTTCACGGCGAAAAATGGAGTCTGTGCCGGGATTTTATCGGGATTTACAGCTATTGTTTTCTCAAAATCATGCGTACCTCCGACCTGTGGGAGAGCACACAGGAACACGACAAAACGCACTTTTCCGCGTCGATTACCAAGTGTCTCTGGCACACGGCGTGCCGGGAAAACGGCTGTCCGGAGCTGTGTCCGCTGTTTTGCGACGTGGATGACGTGACCTACGGCGGACTGCACAAGCTCGGCTTTTCGCGCACAAAAACGCTGGGCTGCGGCGGTGACTGCTGCGATTTTCGGTTTTTCAAAAAGGTAGGTGAGCAGACGGAGAAGCGGACTTCGGCAGGATTTTCGGTGCAGCGGCGGAATCCGTGCGGTCAGCTCCATCGCCTACGCAGTGCGGCCGCAGATGGTTTTGAGTCGGATTCCTCTTCCATACCTTGCGATTTCCCCCGGTTAAATGATACAATCAAACCACAAGGTTTCATTCCATCAAACGGATTCCGAAGGGGGAGCCATCCCTTATCACATAAAGGAGCATCAGTGCATGAACCCGGTTTTTGTTATCGGACACCGCAATCCGGATACGGATTCCATTTGCTCTGCAATCTGCTACGCGCACCTCAAGCGCAGGCTGACCGGCGGAGAATACATAGCCTGCCGCGCGGGTCACGTCAATGCGGAGACCAAATTTGTGCTCGAACGCTTCGGTGTGGAGCCGCCGCGCTACATCAAGTCGTTTGAGCCGTGTCTGAGCGATGTACAGTACCGCGAGGTGCCGGGCATCAGCGAGGAGCTGTCGCTGCACCGTGCATGGGATTACATGAACGAAAATGATATTCAGACGTTGGCCGTTGTTGATGAGGATCGCCGCCTGAAGGGTCTGCTGACGCTGGGCGATATCGCGCGCTTCTACATCGAGGATCAGGACGCCAATGCGCTGGCGGAGGCCAAGACCAGCTATCGGAATCTGGTCGATGTGCTGGACGGCACGCTCGAGGTTGGCGATATTGACCAGCGGTTTGAGCAGGGGCAGTGTGGACGTTGCGGCGGCTAATCCGGATGTACTCGAGGACTACATCGGCAAAAATGATATGGTTATTCTCGGCAACCGCTACGAAAGCCAGCTGTGCGCCATTGAGATGAGCGCCGGCTGTATAGTCATCGGCCTCGGCCCAAGGTTTCGCGTACCATCCGAAAGCTGGCCTCGGAAAACGGCGTTTCCATCATCGCCACCCCGTATGATACCTACACCTGTGTCAAGGTTATCGGTCAGGCGGTTCCGGTGCGGCATGTGATGCGGAAAAAGGGTCTTATCACCTTCGAGCCGGAGGAAACGGTTGAGGATGTAAAGCGCACGGTTTCCAAAAAGCGTATGCGCTACTATCCGCTGCTGGATGAACAGGGACGATACGTCGGCATGTTCTCACAGCGTAACCTGCTGGATCTGGAGCGTCCGTCGGTCATTCTGGTCGATCACAACGAGCGCGATCAGGCCGCCGAAGGCATTCGTTCGACCAATATTGTTGAGATCATCGATCACCACCGCATTGACTCGGTGGAAACCAGCGGACCGATCTACTTCCGCAATCAGCCGCTCGGCTGCACCGCGACCATCATCACGCAGATGTACCATGAGCACAACGTGGAGATCGAGCCGAAAATCGCGGGTCTGCTGTGCTCGGCAATCCTGTCGGACACGCTGATGTTCCGTTCTCCGACCTGTACGCCGCTTGATCGCATGGCCGCAGAAGAGCTGGCGAAAATCGCAGGTCTGGACATCAGGGAGTATGCAACAGAAATGTTCCGTTCCAGCTCGCGTCTGCTCGATCGCTCGATGGATGAGCTGTTCCACATGGATTTCAAGTATTTCCAGGTGCAGGATCAGAAGATTGCGATTTCGCAGGTGACGAGTGTCAGTGAGAACGAGCTGTCCGGCATCCGTGATAAAATGCTCGAGTACATGGAAAGCTGCCTGGCATCGAGCGGTCTGTCCATGCTGTTCGCTATGCTGACCAACATTATCGAGGAAAAGACAGAGCTGCTCTACGTCGGCAAGGACGCGCAGCAGCTGGTTCGTGCGGCCTTCAAGACCGACTGCGGCGAGCATTCCGGTCGTCCTGCCCGGCGTTGTCAGCCGGAAGAAGCAGATGGTGGCGCCGCTTGTCAGAGCCATGGAGCACGACGAGGAAATTGAGTAAGATTTGCAGAGTAAAGCGGGAGAAACCAAAGGTTTCTCCCGCTTGAGGCTGTCGCGAAACTACAGTTTCGCCGACAAGCGGGAACGGACCGCAGGCCGTTCCAAAGTCGTCCGAAAGTTCCTCCCGATGGTCGAAACTTTTTCCCTCTATAAGTATCAAAACCGAGGCGCATGTCCCCGGTTTTGATGAATTTTGAGCCCCGGTGCTGCAACACCGGGGCTTTTTTCGTGCGCGTTGCGCACATTCTTATCTTTTTGCTTATTGATAGTATACCGCATATCAACAGCCAATGCAAGCAGATCCGACTGCGCCGGAAGATATTTCTCTGTCTAAGCGAGGGAATATGCACAATATCATGGGCGCTTATTTGGATAGTTTTATACTATGGTTAAATACATTTGGCTCATTCCTCCAAAGTGTGATATGATTAAATCATTCAGGAGAGAACAAGAAACGGAGAGAAAACCATGAAGCGATGGAAAGGGGCGGCATTGCTGCTGCTCTGCACAGTTGTGCTGCTGCGGCTGCTGCAGGGATTGGCACAGCCGGAAAAAAGAGAATGCTCATGTGCCGGTGCTCGGCATTGTCACCACGGCGGCAGAGGATGACCGGCGCGAAGCGCAGTCTGAAGCGCTTGTACATGCGGCGGAGGAACATGGCTTCAAAGTGCTGGAAATGCCGGTCGAGCGCACGCAGGAGGCACAGATTGAAGCCGTGCGTGCGCTGATCGTGTATCAGGTGGACGCAATCGCATTTACGCCGCTGGTGGAAAGCGGCTGGGACAACGTGCTGCGCGAAGCAAAAATCCGCCTCCGTGCCGCTTCTGTCGATAGACCGCGCGATACGTGGCGTGGATGATGTACCGCTGCAGCATATAGATTTGATTATGCGTCGCTCGCCGAGCAGGCGGCGGATGCGCTTCTGCAGCAGCGCATGCCGCGGGACGGTGTACTGGGCTTTACGGCACGGTAAATGCTTCGGATGCAAAAGAGATTGCACGCGGCTGCCGCGCGTCTCTGGAGGAACACGGGTTGACCGTAACCTACAGCCTGTGCGGCGACGGCATGCGCTCGCGCGGCTGCGAAATACTGGAGGAGATGGAGGACCATCTGGACGAAATCGGCTACATTTTTCGCCCAGAATGACGCGATGGCGCTCGGTGCGGTGGATTATCTGCACAGTCACGGCCGCAAACCGGGCAAGATGTGCTGATTTGTGCGTTTGGCGGCGGTGCGGAGCTGCGCGCGCTGCAGAAAAAAGGGAGGTTGCCGTAATCGGTGCGCTGGATGACACCCAGCTGGCCGAGCTGACCGCAGACGCAGTCCAGCAGATTGCGAAGGCACCGTGGAAGCCCTTATATCGCTCTGGCGGACACCGCCGTGCTGACGGAGGAGGAACAGCCGATGCGTAAATCCCATCACAGCCTGCACGGCTTGCTGCGGCGGTCGCTGCTGCGCAGTGTGGTCTGCATGATTTTCCGGTGTGCGTGCTGGCAGGTCTGCTGGTTGTGCTGACACAGCGCTATGGCGCGGATATTGCATTGACGACCCGTGCCTCCGAGGTCCGCACTGTGCTGGTGCAGGATCTGCCGGATGAGGTATGGAACGTGGTTTCCGGCCGTATTTCCTTCGAGGATGGACGGCAGCGGATGCTGATCGACAGTGCTCTGTGGGAACTGAACGATATGCTGGACAGTGCCGGAGAGGACGAGGCACAGTACCTCAACGCGGCGCTGCGCGCCATCCGCACGATCGACAGCTACGTTGATCAGCTGGAAACACAGATGGACGCCGGTGCCGCAGTCAGCCGCAACGAATCGCTGTACCGCGAGATTCACAGCGTCGGCCATCTGGCGGGCAGCATGCTTGACCGCTATATCGAGAATGAGATCGCCCGCATGGGCCGTTTCAACGCCCGGCATTCAGCACGGACTGGGTGCGGCAGCGCTTGCACTTATTGCGCTGGTCGGCGTGATGATCTGGCTGACTATTCGGGCATCTGGACAATCTGGAAGGTGCGATCGGCGCGTCTTTGCGGCAGCTGGAGCAGTTTGCCAACCGCATTGCCGCCGGTGAGCTGACCGAGCGCGTCCCGCCGACCGAGATCGACGAGCTGCATCTGCTGACACGCGATCTCAATACAACGGCGGAGCAGCTGGGTGCGCTCATTCATGAGCGGGTCGAGCAGGAAAAAGACCACCAAAAAGCTGAACTGCGGGCGCTGCAGGCGCAGATCACGCCGCATTTCATGTACAATACGCTGGAAACCATCGTCTGGCTGGCCGAAGAGGGCCGCAACAGCGAGGTCGTCGAGATGACGATGGCGTTCACCGGCTTTCTGCGCATTCGCTCAGCCGCGGCGCGATTACATAACAGTCGAGCGCGAGGAACAGCACGTTGCAAACTATTTCTGCAGATTCAGTCGGTGCGGTACGGCAGCATCATGCGGTATACGATTGATATTGATCCCGCGCTGCACGAGCGGTATATGCTGAAAATCGTGCTGCAGCCGCTGGTTGAAAACGCGATTTATCACGGCATTAAGCGCAGGCGCGGCAGAGGACAGATTACCGTGACCGGCCGCAGGCAGGCAGGCGGCATGTACTTCGCCGTAGAGGACAACGGCATGGGCATGACACCCGAGCGTCTTGCCGAGGTACGGGCCTCGCTGCAGAACGGCGCACCGCTTGACCCGGATGGCAAGGGCGGCTACGGTCTGCGCAATGTGGAACAGCGTCTGCGGCTGTATTACGGCTGCGGACTGACGATCGAGAGTGAATACCGGCACGGCACACGCATCAGCTTCACCGTACCGGACGCACAGGGAGGGGAAAACGCTATGATGCGTATTTATTGCGGATGATGAGGAGGTCATCCGGGATGGCATCCGCAACTGCATTGAAAAGGAGCAGGAACGCTTTTTGTTTGCAGGTGAAGCGCCGGACGGCGAAAATGGCACTGCTATGCTGATGGAAATGAAGCCGGATGGCTATTACGGACATCCGCATGCCGTTTATGGATGGTCTGGAGCTGGCAAAGGTTGTGCGGCGCACCATGCCGTGGCTGCGTATTGTGTTCCTCAGCGGACACGATGAATTTGAGTATGCACAGAAGGCGGTTTCGCTGCACGCGGACGCGTATCTGCTCAAGCCGGTCAGCTCGGCGCAGCTGCTTGAAACGCTTGGACAGGTTGCCGAGCAGATTGAGCAGGGAGCAGCAGCAGCTTCGCTCGGAAGGTGCAAACAGCCGCAGCGAACACGAGGAGGACGTGCTGCGTGAGCATTTTCTCAACGACCTGCTCCTCGGGCAGCGTGTGCCGACTGCGGAGGCGGCTGTACAGGGAGAACGCTTGGGGGGCTGCTGCTGACAGCGAAGCAGTATCTTGTGTGCATCGTGCGCCTGCCGGAAAATGCCGTGCAGGAGCAGGTGCGTGTAATTGACCGAGCGTCTGTGCGGTGAGGGAAAGCGAGGTCTGCGCCTTTTCCGCGGCAGCCGCCGGCTGATGCTCCTGCTGCGCGGAGAGACCGAGGAAGCTGTGCGCGAAACCGCCTGGCTGAGTTTTGTTCAGAACCTGCGGCACGAGCTTTGTCAGGTGCTGGCTGGAACGCGCTGTGCGCGATCGGCGCACCGGTCTCCCGTGTGTCAGCGCCCTGCCGGAAAGCTACCGCACGGCGAAGGATACACTGCTGCAGGCCTCCGTGACGGCGTATTCGGCAGCACGGACTTTGCCGGTGTGCAGCACGAGTTCGATTTCGGCGGGCGGCTCGCTGGCGACAAGCTGCGGCATGCCGCCCCCGAGGACGTGCCGCGTATTGTCGAGGGCTACTTTCGGTGGCTCTGCGGCGCAGGACGCAGAGCGTGCTGTACCGGTATTATCTGCTGATGAACCTGCTCGTCACGGCCTCTCAGCTGGCTGATGAGGTACAGGCAGGCAGCATTCCGCCTCCGGAGGACCCGCAGGCGGTGCTCGGTCAGGCGGCGACGCTCGAGGGCACAAAGGCCTGTGCCGCCGAGGTGCTCGGCCGCATGACTCGTCTGTGTTATCGCCATCAGAATGTTCGATACAGCGCGGGAGATCAGCCGTGCAAAGGAGTTTATCCGCGAAAATTATGCGGACAGCGGTATTTCGCTGCACATGGTGGCGGCAGAGGTCGGGTTCAGTCCGAACCATTTTTCCACCGTGTTTTCGCAGGAGACCGGTCAGACCTTTGTCGAATATCTGACCGCTGTCCGCATCGAGGCGGCAAAGCATCTGCTGACCAATGGCAACAGCCGCATGAGCGATATTGCGTTTGACGTCGGTTATCAGGATTCGCACTATTTCTCAGCTATCTGTTCAAAAAGCACGTCGGCGTTTCGCCGCGCGAGTACCGCAGCCGGTCGGAAGAAGGGTAAAATAATATCGTAAGAAATTCACCGTTCAGGAACGGCCTTCTTGAATGGTAAAAATTTTATCGGATGATGGACGGTAGAGCGAAGCCGCTTAAACTGTTATAGTATAAGGGCAGAGAAAAGCTGCCCGCCTTTTTGTATCGAGGTGGAAACTATGAAAAGAATATGTTTTCTTCCTGTTGTTCTGCTGCTGACCGGACTGCTCTGCGGCTGTACGGGTCAGCAGCAGAACGATCCCTCACCGCAGGAGCACAATCATGCGATGGAGGAGGCAGAAAACACCGAAATATGACCATCTTACCGTTTACAGTCCGCTGCCGGAGCGGAAACGCTGCTGTACTGCAGTGCCTTCCGCAAGGGAGACCGGCATTACCGTGGACTGTATTCATCTTCCTGCCGGAGAAATGACCGCGCGGCTCGAGCAGGAGCGGGACAACCCGCAGGCTTCTGTGCTGCTGGGCGGCTCGGCGGATAACTATATTCAGCTGCGAGAGCCGGGCTGCTGGAGGCGTATCAAAGTCCCGAGCTGACCGATGTGCCCGAAGCCTATCAGATGAGCAGGGCGTTTGGAATCCGATCTACATCGGCACGCTGTGCTTCGCCTGCAACACCGACTGGTTTGCACGGACGGGAACGCCGATGCCGACCTGCTGGGACGATCTGCTGTCGCCTGCACTGGCAGGGCAGAGTGTGATGGCAACTCCGAAAAGCTCAGGGTACCTCGTATACCACGCTGGCAATGCTTGTGCAGATGCGCGGCTAGGACAAGGCGTGGGAGTATCTTCAAAAAAATTAGACCAAAACGTCGGTTTGTACACCCGTTCGGGTGTGGAGCCGGCAGAGCGGGTAAAAACGGCGAATACGCCGTCGGTATCGTGTTCTCGCACGACGCCTTTCCGAGCGGCGCAGCAGTACGTAACTGAACGAAGTACA